>Ga0123336_10002697_pt1 | contig 15300 bp, 12 predicted proteins | sample SSSSmetaG_FD_96466 | JGI IMG/M metagenome (GOLD analysis project Ga0123336, IMG submission 96466) | Glacier valley bacterial and archeal communities from Borup Fiord, Nunavut, Canada, to study Microbial Dark Matter (Phase II) - ​SSSS metaG | ecosystem: Environmental > Aquatic > Freshwater > Ice... | reverse complement strand
TGCGAGCACTGTAATCTATTCATGCAGTACCCAAGCTGATGTAATAATAGTAATGACCTGCACCAAATAGATGTATAAACTTGTTTTGACTGCTCCAAGTACGCCTACAGACCAATTCCAGGTTACAAAACATATAGCTGATGCACCAATGCCTAAATAGACCATATTAAGTGAATTGCCTATTGCTGTAAATCTGCCTAGATCTAAGTGAAAATCGAAGATAAACAGCGCCGGGATCATGAAGATAAGTCCATATAAAAAAACTTTTCTGGTACACTGAATAGTACTATACTGAAAGCTGCTTATCTTTTTCATTAAAATGGAATAAAAAGCCCATGCCACTGCCGCAAGAATAGCTAAAATATCACCAAGTGGACTTATTTTTAAAATGTAATTGCCATTTAGGGCAACAAGGCTAATCCCTACAATTGCTGCTGCAAATCCCATAAAAAAGCGCAGTTCTAATCTTTCCCCATCTAGTAAAAAATGTGCAAGCAGCGCTGTAAACATAGGCGCAATGGAAACAATAATCCCTACGTTTGAGGCCAGCGTATAAGTAAGCGCAATGTTTTCCATAAGAAAATATAATGTTACCCCACATAAACCTGCCATAGCGAAAAGCAATTCCTCTTTCCATTTCTTAGGTTTTAATAACTTTGGACTTATGATAAGCAGCATGAAGTAGCCCATCACAAACCGGAAAAAGAGTATTTCAATAGGACTAAAGTCCCTAAGCAGTATTTTAGTGGCTACAAATGTTGTTCCCCAAATAATAACGGTAATAAGTGCTAATCCATGTGCAGCAGTTTCCTTGTAATTCTTCATAAAAAAATCCTCCCTGTCTTATCTATTCCTATTGTCAAAAAAAATCTTCATATATAATTTAGGTGTTAGACCAATGAGTCGTTTAAAAAAATGATTAAAATGGCTCTGGTCACTAAAGCCTGTTTGAAAAGCTGCATCGATAGGCCTCACGCCTTGCTCTAGCAGTTCTTTTGCATGATTAACACGGACTGTTTCAAGATACCTATAAGGCGTTATCCCCTTTTGCTTAGTAAAAGTTCTTAAAAAATGGTACTTGCTTAGCCCTACAAGTGCACTCAGCTCATCTAGTGTAATGTTTGATCTGTAATGTGCCTCTAAATAATCGCATACTGTTTTTGTCTCATACGTTAATTCCAGCTCGCTATTTAAAAACTCTAAATCACAGTATTCTCTTACTAATTCTTCAATTAAAAACAAGAATAATTCTTCCTTTTTAAAGTCCTTCTCCTCTTCGGCAATCATCAGATGCAAGTCCCTTAAATAAGGTGTTAACTCGCTATTATAATGTACCGGCTGCACAAAATAAGGTAGGTTAGCTTTGCCCGTTATTTCTAAAACAGCCGCTTTCATAGCTTCCGGCTTTATATTGATACAGCGGAAATCCAGCGTTTTTCCATCAGTTTGCTCACAAGAGTGGCTATCCCCTGGATTAAATACTATCAAATCACCTGAATTAACGATGAACTCTTTGTCTTTATAGACGAGATACCTCTGTCCGCTTTCTATAAAGCCAATCGTATAGTGTTCATGAAAATGCATAGGAAATTTCTGAAGAATCCCTTTAAAGTGGTAGGCCTCTACATTTAATTCTACATCAAGATATAGTGTACGCATTTCACTCCGCATAAGTATTACCTCCTTATCCCTTTACGCTCTTCTCATCTTAGCATATAAACTGTTATGATTCTTGTATGATATTGCTTATGTACCTTCTAAATGCATATACTTGCAAAATCTATACCCCGATGTTATGATTGGTGAAATAACTTTTTAGGAGGTTTAGACATGACTCAAAGATATGCATTATCTGATGTTACTAAAGAACTTGTTTTGGTAGCCATGGGACAAAAAAAGGCTGATCTTGTAATTAAAAACGGCCACTTAGTCAATGTTAATACAGCAGAAATCATCTCTAACACTGATGTTGCCATTACCCATGGCCGCATTGCCCTTGTGGGAGATGCATCTCATACAATAGGTGAAGCTACAACTATCATTGATGCAAGTGGTCTTTATATAACACCAGGTTTTATGGATGGACATATCCATGTGGAAAGCAGTATGTTATCCGTAAAAGAATATGCTAAATCAGTGATTCCAAATGGAACAACTTCTATTTTTATGGATCCTCATGAAATTGCTAATGTACTTGGCATGGAAGGTATTCATCTAATGATTGAAGACGGCATGAATATACCGCTCAATGTTTATACGACGATGCCAAGCTGTGTTCCTGCAACACCAGGATTTGAAGACACTGGTGCAGAACTTAATGCTGAGGCTATTGAAACTGCTCTGCAGTGGGATACAATTATTGGTCTTGGTGAAATGATGAATCTGCCTGGGGTGCTCCTAGCTACTGAAGATGTTCATAAAGTGCTAAAGGCTACACTCGCGGCAGGCAAAACTATTACAGGTCATTATCCTATGCCAGACCTTGGGGCCCCTCTTAATGCTTATATTGCAGCTGGTGCCCGTTGCTGCCACGAGACTGTGACCTCGGAAGAAGCCCTTGCAAAAATGAGACTCGGTATGTACGTTCAAATACGTGAAGGCTCAGCATGGCATGATGTCAAAGAAACTGTGAAAGCTATTACAGAGCACCACATTGATACACGTTTTGCAAACTTAGTAAGTGATGATGCCCATCCTGATACACTGCTTCACTTAGGTCACATGAATCATATTATAAGACGTGCTATAGAAGAAGGTGTTAACCCTATTACAGCTATTCAAATGGCTACCCTTAATGTGGCGGAGTGCTTTAACCTTACACGTGACCTTGGGAGTGTTTCCCCTGGCAAATGGGCCGATATTGTTCTTCTTAGTGATTTGCCCCAAGTTAAGGTTGAAAAAGTACTTATTAATGGCGAACTGGTAGCAAGCGCGGGCCAAATGACAGTTGCTATCCCAAAAGCGACTTATCCTGAATCTGCTAAACATACGATGCATATAGGCAAGACCTTAACAAGTAAAGACTTTGAGATTGCTGCTCCTGCTTCTTACAATGAAGAGACTATAAGTGTCCATGTTATGGCCGTTAGTGATGCTAAGGTCGGAACGCATCATCAAATAGAAAGTCTTTCAGTTGTAAACGGCAGCGTAATGCATGATCTAGCTCATGATATTGTCAAAGTAGTCGTTATAGAAAGGCACAAAGCAACCGGCAGTATGGGCAAAGGATTTGTGTCTGGTTTTTCAATCAAAGCAGGTGCTGTTGCCTCTACAGTAGCCCATGATGCCCATAACCTATTAGTACTAGGAACAAATGATGAAGACATGGCACTAGCAGCCAATACACTTGCTGGTGTTGGCGGAGGTATGGTGGTCGTTAAAGATAACAAAGTGCTTGCACTTAACCCGCTACCTATTGCAGGACTCATGTCAGAAGATCCTATAGAAGTAGTCGCTAGTAGGGTAGCTCTCATTGATGCAGCATGGAAGGAACTTGGCTGCAATATGGAATCTCCTTTTATGACTATGGCCCTTCTTTCTCTTGCAGTTCTCCCTGAACTACGCCTTACCAACCGTGGACTTGTAGATACTGTTAACTTTAAAATTATAGATTTGTTTATAAACCGCAGCCATACTTTATAATAATGATGATACTTGTAAAAATAAAGACTACAAGTATCACATTTTTAATAATATTCATTCTAGTTTTTCTTCTGTTCCATGTACATAAGGTAATCATGCTAAGTATTGGTAGAAACACATAACCATTCATCCATAGTGCCACATCTTTATTAAGCCACCATTTTACGATCTCTTCTTTAAAAATATTCATTCCAAAAAAGCCTGTTGCAAAAGTTGGGATAACAAGGGCTGCACCTATTATAGTTAAGATTTGTACTTTGAATTTAGATTGAGACTGCTCAATCAGTGTTGCATATTCATGCACCTCATTAATCTCAAAATCCAGCTGTTTCAGTTCCTCTTCTATTTTAAGCTGTTTAGAGAGTTTCGTATAAATTTGTGACCCTTGTATATCTTCTGTCACTTCCTTAAAATAAAGCTGATTAATAAATTGAATATAAATCTCGTAAATGCTTTCTATCGCTGGCACTAAGTCATATTTTGAAAGAAGCGATACTCTAGCGATTTCTGTAGATAAACTAAGTAAGGTGGCGCGCTGCATAATAACAAGCGATACAAGCTGATCATAAAGCTTGCTTTCTAACATTTGTTTAGAGATACACATCAGCGAAAAGCGGCTTATACCATAAACATTATTTTCACTTCTAAGATAATAAATAGATCCTACATGGCCTGGATTATCATCTTCTTCATAATACAGTATTTTTTTATTGATCATCATGAAACTCTCTATAAAATCATAATACACCGTACCACTGTGTATGCCTTCAACAATTTGAGCATTTTTATAAAGACAAAGACAAAACATCTGATTACCTAGTATCGGTTCTATAAAGATACTTTTGGCTTTTAACTCACTTTCCCTACATGTAAAAGGTTCTCCTAAAATGTCCATAATAAGAGGCGTTATCGTAATAGGTTCAGTGCGGTAGTCTTTTTTAAAATACTCTTCTGTTTTTTGTTTTTCATTTGTTTTTATCTTAATATAATCAGGAAAAAGCTCTTCTCTTGCTTTTTCAAGAGGAAGCTGTGGCGGATAAATACACTTGCTAAAGCTATTAATGTTTTGTATATCTACTGTATCCTGATAAGCTGTATTACAAATATTAAGGGACAACACACCTATCCCCGTCTTATAAATTTTAAGATGTATATCACATATGCTTAGGCTATACTCCTTGCCTTCAGCCCCTATAATGAAATAGTTGTCGCTACTTATTTCTTTATAGCAATAATTACGTACAATAAGTGAAGCGTCTTGAAATGTATAAAGTGCAGCACGTACAGGTTTATAAAAATAGACAAACTCATTATAATCTTTGTCTTCTTCTATTGTCGCCTCATTTAATTTCCAATTTTTTAATCTCTCAAATTCTTTATTTTGAATTTGCATATGTTGTAAAAAAAGATAGTTATTTTTTTCACTACTGTATTTCCATGTGAAAGGAAATAAAAAAACATGCTCACTTATTACATTTTTTTTCATAAAAGCATCCTATATCTCTTTTTTACATAGAATGCCCTAAATGACTTTTTTTATCCCCATAAAGACCTCTTACCGTTACGCCTAATATAACAATTATTCCTCCTACAATCGCATAAAAGCTTGGTACTTCCTTTTGAAGCAGCATAACCCATATTGGATTTAATAGGGGCTCTATAATAGGAATAAGGGCTGCCTCGAGGGCAGTGACATGCTTAATGGCTGTACTATAAAGCACGTAAGAAAGTCCTAATTGAAATACGCCTAATAGTGCTACCCCTACTATATTGGGCATTGTAACAGTAACGTTTCCCATAAATGGAACTGCAATAATAAAGGCTAGAATATTTCCCCAAAAAACACTTTGCATCGGTGAGTTATCCCGCTCCATACGCATAAAAACACTCATAGATCCAAATGCAACCCCTGATAAAAGTGCAAGAAGGTCTCCTCCCACATTGCCTGCTTTTAGACTATCTATAAAAAACAAAATCATCCCTGCAAAAATAACGAGAATGCAAAGGACATCTTTTTTATAGACGCGTTCTTTTAAAAGCCATGCTCCAAGTATCGCTGTATAAATAGGGGCTGTATATTGCAGTAAGACAGCATTAGCAGCAGTCGTTTTTTTAGTTGAGATAACAAAAAGAAGTACTGTAGCCGCATAAGCTATAATTGCCCCGATGCGGGGCCAAGTAAATTTAAAGCTTGGTTTTCCCATAAAGCATAGGATAACGCCTGCTGCAATGATACTTCTGATACCTGCCACTGTTATGCCATTCCATGTAACACCTTTTATAAGAACTCCCCCAAGACTCCATAAAATGGCAGTCGCGATTAATAGTAGAATCCCTTTTTTTCTATTATAACCCATAGTTCCTCCAGTAAATATTTTTTTGTAACGCTTCACACCTTATCCATTATAAAGATAGGTCCCATGCTTTACAATACTCTAGTAAATAATTATAGTCAGCAAAAAAAAGGCGATATAAGCATCCTACACTTATATCACCTTTTTCCTATTTCATCATCTACATTATTTAGCGTTATTTTTCTTATTATTTTTACTAGATAAGTCGTTTCCAACTTCCATATTATAGGATTTTTTGTTAGTAGCGTTGTTGTTTGTGTTACTAGTTGTATTGTTATTTGATTTGTTGTTTGAATTATTGTTTGAATTATTAGCCATTGTCTACCCCTCCTTTCAAGTATCCAATTTGATATTTTGAATAGCTCAATTACAAGGATAGTATTAACAATTCAATTCTTTTTATACATTTATTTTAAAATAAAATGAACCTCTGAAACACCGTCTCTTTTAGCTACGCTTACTTTAATATCTCTATCAATGATAATATTTCTTTCTTCTAGTGCCATCTTAGCGGTAAGATACGCAAGATCTGGTACATTGTTGTCTTTGCTTAAATGCCCAAGTATTGCCCACTGCATCTCGTCGTGATAAATATCACGTAACACTTCAGCCGCTGCTTCGTTATTAAGATGCCCTACATCACTTAAAATACGTTTTTTAAGGTAGTAAGGATAGGTACCGGCCTCTAACATATTAACATCATGATTAAATTCTAATAGTATCCCATTGGAGCCTCTTAGATGTGCTTTAATGTGTTCATCGATAACACCTATATCTGTTGCAATGGTTATTTTTTTATTCTTATATTCAAACGTATAACCCACCGGATCAACTGCGTCATGATAAATAGTATAGGGAAATATATTAAGCTCATCCATTTGAAGAGAGACTTCTTTAACGATAGGTCTCATATTATAATCCTTAACGGACCCTATCATATTGCCACTTACCATTTCATCCCACACTTTTTGTGTCGCATAGATAGGCGTATCATATTTTCTGCTAAATATACCTACCCCTTTAATATGATCACTATGTTCATGTGTAATGAAAATGCCTTGTATATCTTTAGGATCTATATTAAGGGATTCTAGTCCAAGTACTGCCTTTTTTCCGCTAATGCCTATATCTATCAAAAACATCTTATTGCCTGCTTGCAAAAAAGTACAATTACCACTGCTCCCGCTTGCAATAGGGCATAGTTTAAAATCCATAGCCACATCCTCCGTCTGTCATATCGTTTTTTAACTGCCCTTACTATACCACATTTAAATAATATCGTCCAAATAAATCCCTTGCTTAATATTGCATTTTTCTTATAAATATGCAATAATTTTAATAAAACATCATAATTATACACATATTGACTTTTTTATAAGTATGATATATGTAATAACTTAGGGGGTACAATTTTGAAGCTTAATTACCTGCTTAATCGCACTTTAAAATTTCATTCTGAGCAAGTCTTCGAAGGGATTTCAAGAGGCAGAAAAAAGGCACTAGACAATTGGTTTAAAGATACTTGGATAGCCTTGGAGCTAACCCGCGATACGGTTTCAGCTTATTTTAATCAAAATGAAATAAACTTTGATGAAATCGCTGCTATTCTTATGGCTAAAGCTGAGCAATTCGGAGATTTTTCAGAACTTTTCCTTATTAATCAAGAAGGTAAGGTTTATGCCTCTACCTATCAAAAAAGCACTGGTACATATATGAATAATCTGCCAAACTATATCAGTGGCATGACTCATAAGCCACTGCTGTATGGTCCTTATAGTGATGAATGTACGCTAGCAATTGGAAAATTTAATTCTACATTTTCTGACGGTGTCACGCTTATGTTTTCATTGCCTATTAAAAATGAAATCACTGGCAGGACTTCCGTACTTTGTGGCAGAATACCTAATGATATAATGAGTGATATTATTCAAGATGAAGATACGCATATTTACAAGGATTCAGGAGATAACTATTTGTTCATGGTAAAATCTAACAGAGGGATCGCCCCTGGAACAGCTATTTCAAGAAGCCGTTTTGAAGATAATACTTTTACTTTAGGTGAAAATTTAAAACAAGGCGTTCAAACAAAACGTTGGGGTGTTATTCAAATCAAAAAATATACTGAATTTGAAATAGTCTTTAATGATCCCGCTACTGGAGTCCTTCACCAAGGTGTTAATAACACTATAAAAAATGGCGACAACTTAGATTGTTGGCCTGGTTACCCTGACTACAGACATATTCTTGTAGGCGGTAAAGGTATTATCATTAATCCTCCTCACTCTGAAGAAGTATGGGGTATGATGTGCGAAGGAGATATCTCTGAAATTTATAATTTCACTAGTCTAAATTTCAAGATACCTGTTATAAGCGGTCTGACAAGTGGTGCGCTAATTTTTAGTAATTATTTATTATCCTCTTTCACCGATTCTTTTAAACTTACTAGGCTAGGGATCATTTGGTTACTCATTACACTGACAACCTCTTATATTATTAAGAAATTAGTCACCACCCCTTTGAATAAAACGATTACCATTTTGCAGCAGATTGCTGAAGGTGAAGGTGACCTTACGATACGAGTAGATAAAGCTTCCAAAGATGAAATTGGAGAACTTTCCAGATGGTTTAATAAATTTATCAATAACCAAATGAGTTTAATCAAAAGAATTGGCAGTGCTTCAAAAGAAGCTAAAACTTCTGCAAAAGGTCTCTCAACGATGACGCAGAGCGTAAAAGAAAATACAAAGGCTATTGAAACTTCTGTATCGTATTTTATAAAGAATTTTGAAAGACAAAATACGATATTTCAAACAGCCGATGAAAAATTCTCCAACATCTCTAATTCTATAAGAGATGTTAGAGAACTCATTAGTGATGTTAATACTAAAACGCAAAACACCAATGAACATGCTCTAGCCAACACCGAATCCTCAAAAAAAGTTCTTGCTACTGTCAATGAACTTGAACACACGATGGATAATACGTTGCAAAGCATTATTGTTCTTCAAAAATATTCAGAAGAAATTAGTCAAGTAACAAGTTTAATAAGTTCTATCAGTAAACAAACCAAGCTTCTAGCTCTTAATGCTTCAATAGAATCAGCTCGTGCAGGCGAAGCCGGCAAAGGGTTTGCGGTAGTAGCAAGTGAAATTTCAAAACTTGCGGTAGCCTCCAGCGAAGCCACAGAATCTATTTCTAAACTTATTTCTTCAGTGCAAAACGAAACCCAAAATACGATACAAAATGTTGAAAATATAGGGCTTAAAGTAGAGGAAGAAAGCACCATAGTCAAAGCTTCCATTGCTACCTTTAATAAAATTCAAGAAGATATTTCAAGTGTAACTGAAAATGTACAGTCTATTTCTGATTTAATCAAAATACAAGCTGATGATATCAATGAAATTTCTTTAAACATTAGAGAAACAGCTGCTACACTTGATAAAAATACACTTAAAAGTACAAATAGAAGTGAAACTGCTTTAGAACTCGTTCAAGCTATCTTATTACAAACTTCTCAAGTAGAACAAGTTTCTAAAGTGCTCTCTCATTCTTCTGAAAATCTCAATGACACAGTAAGTTCATTTAAATTTAAATAATATAAAACGACAGGCGCTAGGTGCCTGTCGTTTTATATTATTTATGCATTTTCGATACATACTTTTTTGTTTTCATTACATATAATCTGTCTTGGCACTTGAGATAAGGTGATCTTTAGAATTACCTTTCCTCCCCATAGCGTTTGAATATATTTTATTGTCTCTGTAGCATAAGATAAATTCAGCTCCTTTTCATCATATGTATGCGTAAGTATAAGGCAGTTTTCACTTTTCACCCAGTCCTGAACAAGTATGGTAGGTATACTTCCTATGCCAACACTTTCAGCTAATGTGCCCCTGATTTTTTTCCATCCCTTCTCATCGGCTACTTCAGATATGATATAATATCTTTCTTCTTCTTCAAATTCACAAAGTTTACTTTCCTCACATAGTTCATAGGTAAGATAGCTCCTAATAAATGAAGCATCTCGTTCGGTCCCTCTAATGCATGCTAATTTTTCAAAGTCTCTATCATATTTTTCATATAATGCCTGCCATATTTTAAATCCCAAATAGTAAGGATTTAAACTGCCTGGCCTTTGACAGATCACATTATGATGCACCTTATAAAATTCCATTTGCATTTCAGGGCCAAGATGTAATTCATTTAAAATAGTATAATGCCAAAATGTGGCCCAGCCTTCATTCATAATTTTGGTTTCTATTTGTGGTAAAAAGTATCTGCTTTCTTCCATAACAATATTTACAATATCTTTTTGCCAATCATCTAAGTGTCCATACCTGATCAAAAAGTCAAGGACATTGTCACATGGATACTCTATCTTTTTGATATTACTTGATGCGTAACTTACCTCACTAAAAGTCCCACAATGAAACTTAATGGAGTGCGCGGCATCTAATATTTTCTCTACTTCTTGATAGCCGATACTAGGGTCCGCAATGTATGTTCTTATTCTAGCCGCGTGATTTTTAAACCGTTCAAGGGTCAGCCCTGCATTCGTATATTCTTTAAAAAGTCTATTGTTTTTGAAGAAATCATTATGCCCATAAACATGAGCTATTGTCAGTATTTGAAGCAGCAAGGTATTATCTTTCATAAGATAAGCAACGCAAGGGTTTGAATTGATCACCATTTCATAAGGAAGACCTGATAGATTATATTTGTATGTCGTTTTTAGTTTCTCATAGCTCTTACCATAACTCCAATGTGGATAATGTGATGGCATCCCTACATAAGCTTCATAGCACAGCATATCTTCAAAACTTATAATCTCAAATTCTTGAGGATAGCAACTTAGTCCTATTTTCTTTGTTATGTGCTGAATTTTTTCATTATAGCTTTCTAAGTCTTTTAGGGTATAGTTCATACTTTCTGGTCACCCCCTTCAATCACTTTTTCTACCCTTAGCATATCATCAAAAGCGTTCCACACATCTTCCTTCTTTAATATTTTTACTATCGTAAAGTTGGTCTCTTTCACATCCTCTAAATACCTATTCATAATGGTACTGGTATAGGCACTTGTTTTTATTTCTCCATACCCAAATAAATTGCATACCTGGCAAAGTTTGCTCGCTAGTTCAACTGACTTATCATTATCTTCTCCCCAGTTATCGCCATCACTACAATGAAAAGCATAAATATTCCAATTGTTTGGATGATAGCGTTCTTCAATAATATCTAAAGCTTTTTGATAGCCACTGCTAATGTAGGTTCCTCCACTTTCGCCTCTATGGAAAAAATCATTTTCACTTACTTCTTTCGCAACTGTGGTATGCGCAATAAAAATAATTTCTACATTAATATATTTGATTGTTAAAAATTGATACAGTAAAAAATAAAAACTCCTAGCTAAATATTTTTTTGTCTGACCCATAGAACCTGACGTGTCCATTATACACAGTACTACAGCATTCGAATCTCTTTTAAGCTTTGGTTTTTTATAAAAATATTTTAAATCATCTTGATGAAAAGGCTTTCTTTCTATAACTTCCTCATCTATCTCCATTTTCTGCATCGTATTTTGTTCCCTTTTTTCTCTTTTAATCTTTTCTATAACAGTATGTTTTTTAGAGAGTTTACATCTGGCGCCCTTATCTCTTACCCCTGATCTTTTAGAGCCATACTGGGTTTCAATTTGATTGAATTTTTTATGCTGCAAATAAGGTAGGCTTAGGTCCTCAAATAAAAATTGAATCGCCTCTTCTATCGTAATTTCTGTTTCATAAATGTCTTCACCCTCATCATTCCCTGCCCCTTCTGCTTCTCCTTCTTTTGCGTAATCACCTTTTGATATCTTTTTCCCTTTTTCTTCTTCACCATTTCCTGCCACAACTCTTTTTTGATTTTTACCATACTTAAAATAGTATTCTTTTAAACCTTTTATTGGAATTTTTATCTTCTTGTTTTTACTTTTTCCAATAATGCTCTCTTCTGAGATAATACTGCCAATATTTTCTTTGATACTTTTTTCTACTAACTCTCTATGTCTTCTTCTGTCTTCAACACTGCGATCTCTGCTATTAGGTTGAAACTCCTTAAATATTGTTCCCATGAGAGGGCCCTAATCCTTCCATAAATTATTGGCAGAATACTTCAAGATAACATTACAGCAGTGATCGCAGTATCCGCTGTTTTTCATCTCTTCAACCATTGCATCATATTTTACGCCTTGGTCGCTGTTACGTACTTTACTTTGTGTAATAATTCTTGAAAGTTCTCTTACCGAAGATGTAAGTTTTTTCTCAATAGCTTCTTTAAGCGGTTCATAACATGTATAATCTACCTTACCGCCATTTCTTATAACAGAGAACATATAGGCCGTTACATCTTGTCTGAATCCTTTAGCTCCAGCTTGCGTAATACCTAATTGTTCTTCTATAGAGCGCATAAATTCTTCATCAGGATTTAAATCCTCTCCAGTATTCATATCTTTTATCTTTGTTTTATTAGCATACGCTTCTGCATGATCTAGATAATTATCAAATAAATCCTCAGCTTGCTCCTTGTAGCCATGAATAAAAGCTTTAGTGACTTCATGTTCTAACATTCGGTGATATTCTTTCTTAATTACATCTTGTAAAAACCCTAAATATCTCTTTTTTCCCTCATCAGATACTGTCATCTCTTTTACTTCTCTTGAAAGTACATCTATAAGTCCTATAGGATTAATGCAATGGCACTCCGACTCTGCAAGGGCTGTATCAATTGCTTTAGAGATGAATCTTGTAGATAAGCCAGTCATCCCTTCCCTATCGGCTTCCTCCTTAAGTTCTAAAATATCAATGCGTTTTGTTGTTCCTTTTTCTATGATTTCTTCACCATTATAAATTTTTAGTTTTGTCAGTGGATCAACCTTTGTCGAGGGCGTAAGTCTTGATAAAATAGCAAACATTGAGGCTATTTCTAGGGTGTGAGGTGCCATATGTGACTTGAAATTAGAATGCTTAAGCATTTTTTTATAGATTTTTATTTCGGCGTTTAGCTCCAAGCAATAAGGTGCTTCAACCTTAACAATACGGTCAAGTATCGCTTCATTCGTATGATCTGATTTGAATTTATTCCATTCAGCTTCATTAGAGTGCGCTAAAATAACACCGTCAAAATAAATCATAGCATTTTTCCCTGGAGAAGGAATACTCTTTTCTTGCGTTGCTGTAATCATAGTATGTAGATATTCTACGTCATTTTTAAATACTTCTATAAATTCTACAAGTCCTCTATTCCCTGCATTAAATGCACCATTGAGCGAAAGGACTCTCGGATCATCTTCGGAATAAATGTCCATTTTAGATATATCTATAGAGCCTACTAGAACAGAGGTATCTTGATTGTTAGGATCTACGGGTGAGACCACGCCTATTCCTTTTCTAGACCTTATAGAAAAGTCTGTTAGAATAACAGGGAACTTTTCATATTCACCATGAAATTCATTCATAAGCCTATATTTGCAGATAGGACACAAGTCGCCTTCTATTTTAATATCTAAAACATCTTCTAAGGGTTTTCTAAGATGCTTAGGAATAAGATGTAAAGGTTCTTCTCTCATAGGGCATCCGTCTAATGCATAAATAGGTGCGCTTTCTTCAAGTAGCCTCTTAATCGCATCAATAATCGAAGATTTACCAGCACCTACTGGTCCTACCAGATAGAGCACTTGTTTTGCTTCTTCTCCTTGCATAGCCGCAGAATAAAAATATCTTATAATTTTCATAAGCGTATAATCTATCCCATAAAAGTCTTGCTTAAAGAAATTATACTTTTTAATCGTATCTCTCCCGTATATTCTCATAAGCCTTGCGTCTTCTTCTGTTTTAATCAGTTCGATTCCAGGTTTAATAAGAAGATCATACATACGTTCATGTGCTAGCTGATAAATGGTGTGGTCTCCTTCTAGAATATTTAAATATTCAAGGAAAGTTCCGTTAAACCGCGATACTTTCCTTTCCTTTCTGTCCTCTAATATTAGTTTAGAAAAATCTACCATGTATTTTTCACTCCTTTTTTAAGGATAACTCTCTCTTTAAAAATATATGGCGAGTCTTATGAATACATGATAATTTTTTACTGTGTTAACCCATATTTGTATATTTACTTTATTAAAGCACACAATAATACTATATTGAAGAAAGGGGGCGCCGCAAGCATGCATTTAAATACCTATTATGCTGCATTACTCGATTTTTATGATGATGAAGCCGATATGTGTGATCAATTAGGTATTCGTTTAACTGACATTTATACCGATGAGGATTGGGTTTAAAACAAAAAGCAGTAGGTCTCTCCTACTGCTTTTCGCTGTTATAGTATAAATCAATGTATTGTTTGATATCTTTAAGTTTATAAAACTTCTCACCGCTTAAATCCTGAAGCATAGTGATTTTTGAAAGGGGTACCTTTTTTAAAAGTACATTCATATACTTTTTGGAAAGATACAGTTCTTCTCCAAACTGAGCGGATACAATATCATATTTCATATAGATAGGCGCTTCTTTTAGATCACTTTCCTGCAGTTCATCTAAAAAATCTCCCTTTTTAAAAAGTTGCTTCATATAATCGGTTAATTCTTTCTGACTTGTAATGCGGTAGTCTTCTTTGCCATTTTTAAAGACTTCACCCATATCCACATCGATATAGAGTATTCCCTTTATTCTTGGATAGCTAGCGCTCATCTCCGAGTAAAACAGGTTTAGCTTGTGTTCTGCATCTTTTAAGGCGTAGGTGTGGTCTACCCTTGAAAAATGTGAAATTGCTAGCGCCGAAATCATCATAGGCTTAGATTTTTGAAAGCTTTTATACCAAAAATCTATAGCCTCTAGGTTATTGAAGGTATACTTTGCATTATCTTTATATTGTGGAATATAAAGATTTATGCCCACCCAATCAATATACTGGTCGCCTGGATAATAAAGTGGCATATCATAAAGTCGACTGTCATCAACACTCCATACTATAACTGCATGATCTAAATATTTATCTATAATCTGATAAGCCTTCTGGTAGATTTCCTTATAAGCTACTGGCTGAGATAAATGCGCGCTTAGTGGAAATAATTCTATAAAAACTGGCACACTATAAGAGGCCTTAAGATCTGAAACCATACGATAAAGGGGTGCTAAATCATAATCTTTGCCTATAAGGAGCTTAATATACGGCACTTTATTTTGTGCGATACACGTTAAAATGTCTTGCGCCTTAATTCCTTTTTCCATTGTATATTGAAATACTTTGAAGGTTTGAGGATGACC
>Ga0123336_10002696_pt1 | contig 15304 bp, 20 predicted proteins | sample SSSSmetaG_FD_96466 | JGI IMG/M metagenome (GOLD analysis project Ga0123336, IMG submission 96466) | Glacier valley bacterial and archeal communities from Borup Fiord, Nunavut, Canada, to study Microbial Dark Matter (Phase II) - ​SSSS metaG | ecosystem: Environmental > Aquatic > Freshwater > Ice... | reverse complement strand
TTAACAAGACTCTTTACAAGGTCAGGGTGAACACGGAATATTTAGAGATGGAAATTTTGGGGAGATAGGAAAGCCGACAATCAGAGTCGAACTGATGACCTGCCGATTACGAATCGGCTGCTCATTTTTGATACTTCAAACCTTTTCTTGAACCTAAATTTCCTCTCCTGGGGGCGGCTATTTTAACGAATCGGCTGGTATAAGTTTTAATTTAACGGATTTACGTTAGGGTTATTGTGACAAAATGCTGACCAATTGTCAATCTAATCCCCGCTAAAAAGGTATAATTCCTTTACCTCTCACCTATCCCCGGCCCGCTACTGGGCAACATAAAAAATCTCGCTTGAGGTGTTACTTTTCTTTAACAGTAATTTCAAATCCCTTATTTTTTAGGTAATTCCTAAGCCCTTCGATGCTATGGATATGGCTCTCCCCTAACTCACGGAATATTTCTAAAATGTTCACAAATTTCTCAGAGTTGTTAATCCCACTAATGGCATTAACCAAAATTGGTACTAAATCGGCATTTTCTACAAACTCAACATAATTACCATCCTTGTCTTGTGCTTTCAACCGTCTCATTGGAGACTCCTTTCTATAGCTTATCTTTGACCACAATTCTATTATTTTCTGATTTGGGGTTTTTTGCTAAGGAGCAATTTTAGGGGATAATCACAGACTACTAAATGATGGTAATATCCTCTTGAATTTTTTTCCATTCCCACATGGGTGCCTGCTGAGTTGCTTGCATAGCAATAATTGAGACAGTCTTAATTTTTTTCTTATAAACATTTTGATATTCCAAAGTAATTTTCATTTCTGGCTCTTTTAATCCAGGGCGGACAGCAGGTATATCCCCCTTTACTTCTGCATCAGGATTGATAACAGCGGTATCCGGCAACTCAATTGATTTTGTTTCCATTCCTAAAGTACCAATACTTAATTTTGCTGTCGGTATACTCCAGGTACTATTTGGTTGGTCAAGCTGAGTAACTAATACCGTCAAATTTATCGCGGGGCTGATTCCAATATTTTCTATAAGAAGTTTGTTAGTAAACCCGAAAGTTAATCTATTACCCTTCTTTATAGAACGTTGTAAGTCACTTTCTAGCTCACATCGAAGTATTGGAATTGCTTGAAGCTCTCTTCCTGCTTTCATCTCTTTAACCATGTGATAGGTAATAAAGGCATAAACACCCGTAATAATAACTAAAATAACTGTTGCAAATGAGGATATTGCAGCCCAATCCATAAAGCCTCCCAGACTTTAATTTTATACATTCTCGTTGACGGAATTATATCATGCTACTAATTAACAAAGAGTTGTAAGGTAATACCCCTAACTCTTCCCTAAGCCCGCTTTTGGGTAACAATAAAAAACATTGCTAGAGGTTGGCTGATAAGCACATGGTATAATAAACGCTAAGAAATTTAAGAAATAACCATCCAACAGTACAATACAAAATTAGCTAACAATGATAAACAGATATAGGTAAAACGCATGCCGATTAGCTGGAATGAGATTCGCAAGCGGGCAATAAAATTTTCCCAGGAATTTAGTGATGCTACCCGCGAAAACGCTGAAACCCAAACTTTCTATAACGAGTTTTTTAATGTTTTCGGTATAACCCGTCGCCGTGTAGCTTCCTTTGAAGAGCCAGTTAAAAAGCTGGGTGCAAGGCGAGGCCGTATTGACCTTTTTTGGAAAGGTACGCTTTTAGTTGAGCAGAAATCTACTGGCAAAGACCTTAGCGCAGCCTATACCCAGGCTCTTGACTACTTCCCCAATTTGAAAGAGGAAGAACTACCCCGCTATATTCTCGTTTCTGACTTCCAGACCTTCGAGTTATATGACCTCGATACCAGCACCATGAATAAATTCAACTTGGGTGAGTTACATACTAAAGTGGAGCTATTCGGTTTTATTGCAGGATACCAGAAGCGAGAATTTAAAGACCAAGACCCGGTAAATATCAAAGCGTCGGAGCTTATGGGGAAGCTACATGATATGTTGAAGGATTCTGGCTACCTGGGGCATGACCTAGAACAGTATCTTGTGCGTTTACTTTTCTGCCTGTTTGCCGATGATACTGATATTTTCGATAAAGATACTTTGCGTTACTATATAGAGGAGCAAACAAAGCAAGATGGCAGTGATTTGGGCCAACATCTTTCGATGATTTTCCAAATACTAAACACCCCGCCTGAAAAACGTCAACGGACACTAAATGAAGCCCTAAAACCTTTTCCCTATGTCAACGGCAGTTTGTTTGCCGAAACTTTGCCAATACCATCTTTTGATAGCACAATGCGCGAGGCTCTAATTAGTGCCTGTTATTTTGATTGGGGTAGCATTTCACCAGCTATCTTTGGCTCACTCTTTCAATCGGTAATGGATAGGGAAAAACGGCGCGGTATTGGAGCGCATTATACTACTGAAAAAAATATTCTTAAAATCCTAAAGCCCCTTTTTCTTGATGCACTTTATGCCGAGTTCGAGAGTATCAAATATGACAATCGAAGATTGCAAAACTTCCATAAAAAATTGGAAACTCTCACATTTCTAGACCCTGCATGCGGCTGCGGTAATTTCCTAATTTTGGCTTATCGGGAATTACGTTTGTTAGAAATTATGGTACTGAAAGTCCTTTACCCTACTGGGCAGCTAACGTGGGATGTATCGGAATTTTCCCGCATCAATGTTGATGCGTTCTATGGTATCGAGATTGAGGAATTCCCTGCCCGGATTGCCGAGGTAGCCTTATGGCTGATAGACCACCAGATGAATATGCGCTTGTCGGAGGCTTTCGGGCAATATTATGTTCGGATTCCCTTGCGAAAATCGGCCCATATTCACAATGCTAACGCGCTACAACTTGATTGGGAAAAGGTCATACAAAAGGAGCGGCTATTTTATATTTTGGGCAATCCGCCGTTTGTGGGTGCTATGATGATGAGTGATTCACAGCGTAACGATATAGAATTTGTATTTAGTGGCTCTGTACCCAATGCTGGGGTTTTAGATTACGTTGCAGCATGGTACTTCAAAACGGTTGTTTTTATGCAGGGTAATCCAGCAATTCGAGCGGCTTTTGTTTCAACCAACTCAATTACGCAGGGTGAGCAAGCAAGTATTCTTTGGCAACAATTATTGAATCGTGGAGTAAAAATAAATTTCGCACACCGAACATTCGCTTGGAGTAGTGAGGCACGCGGTAAAGCTGCCGTGCATTGTGTAATTGTTGGGTTCGCTTTGCAAGATACCACCCCAAAACTAATTTATGATTATCAAGATATTAAGGGCGACCCCCTTGCAGTGCAAGCTAAAAATATCAACCCCTATTTAGTAGATGCACCGAATTTAACTGTAACTAACCGTAGCACACCAATTTGTAACGTTCCTGCTATGCGTTTTGGTAGTATGCCGCGAGATGGCGGGCACCTGATTTTTACAGATGTGGAAAAAGAAGCCTTTTTAACTCTTGAACCTCAAGCTGAAAAGTGGTTACGCCCTTATACTGGCGCACAAGAATTCATAAATGGCTGGAGACGCTGGTGTTTATGGCTCACTGAAATCACACCAAATGAGTTGCGGCAACTCCCTAAAGTTATGGAGCGCGTCTCCCTTGTGAAAAAATTTCGTCTTGAAAGCAAGGCCGCGACTACACGTAAATTTGCTCAAACCCCCACGATTTTTTGCCAAATTGCACAACCTGCTAGTGACTATCTTCTAATTCCTAGAGTTTCCTCAGAAAAAAGGCACTATATACCGATTGGGTTCATGCCACAAGATGTAATTGCTAATGACCAAGTGTTATCAGTAGAATATGCAACGCCATATCATTTTGGCATCCTTTCTTCGGAAATGCACATGACTTGGATGAGATATGTTTGTGGGCGGCTTAAAAGTGATTTCCGTTATTCCAAAGATATTGTTTATAATAATTTCCCCTGGCCGCAGAATCTAACTCCCCAACAAATTAAAGATATTGAAGCAAAAGCCCAAGCCGTGCTAGATACCCGAACACAATATCCAGGGAGTACCCTTGCTGACCTTTACGACCCCTTAACAATGCCACCAGCCCTATTGAAAGCACATCAGGCACTTGATAAAGCTGTAGATACAGCCTACCGCAAGCAGCCGTTTGATACTGAAAGGCATAGGATTGAATATCTTTTTGGACTGTATCAGGAGCTAACCGACCCACTAATTACCGCAATGGCAAAGGCGGGTCGCAAGCGTAAATGAAAAAATAAGCCTCGGAGAGTTTCTCAGCTATTTAATAGTCCGTCTGGGGTCTGAAATACTATAATTTTTGATGCACGTTTCCCTAATCTTTACCAACCACCTGATTAACCTGTTGGCCTCCTATATTTATTTGGATAGGCGGTAACAGCTTTCTAACCCTTGCCAGGGTGTCCAACGCCCTTAAATAGCGTTTCTGGCTTTGGTTTATCCGGCGTTCCCAGAAATCACCCTGAGCGAGTGTAATACTATCAAGCACTATTCCGGCATAGCGGTTTTGAATTATCGAATGGGCTAACCAGCAATAACAAATTTCTTCTATCAACATCTTTTCGAGTTTGGGAGCGTTATCATGGCCTAAGTCTTTTCTCAGAACTTCCAACCCTTTTTTGATAGATTCGGACACCAATAAATTATTAGGAGCAGCTTCTTTGTAAAGTCTAATAAGTGCTTGTTTCGCCATATCACCGCCATATTGCCAAAAATCGGGCATTTCCTCAAAATACTTTTTGATGATTGCAAGGTCGCCAGGGGCAGGCTTACCTTTTTCCGAGCGGGCTATCAGGGCGTTCATTTCAGCTAATTGGGCTTTTATTTCGGCACTATCTTTCACGGTGTTTTCTCCATTGCCTCTTGTGTGAGTGATAACCAGCCGCAATCAGAGCCGCTTTTACCATCAAACGGTTGAAGCCGATTAATTCTTTTATGCTCGCGTCAAGTTGAGCGAGTTCGGTTAATTCCGCCCGATGTTGGGCTAATTTTTCTCTTTTGACCTCTAAATCTATAGTATCAAGATAGGCTATATCCGCCACAATCGGGTTAGAAAGCGGGCCAACATAATCAGCTTTTACCCTTCCCCCTACCTTATATTTTTTGTAGTAGTATTCCCGGCCCGCCCGATTTTCTACACTCATTTGTGCAACCCTCTTTCAATTGCCCCGATTACCCCCGATTGGCTACAACTTGGCCCGCGTGTCTACCGCGTGGCTTTTGCGCTCCGGCACGGGCGCGGCGTTCTATTTCGTCAAGGATTTTATCGGGTTCCATGCCAGTGGCGCGGGCTGCACCTGCTATTAAGGGGATAACATTAGGCCCCAACTTACGGGCGAGTAGCATGGCCCCATTCGCTTCACTTCTAATCTTTGGATTAGTCGAATTTAACTCTTGTGACCAACAGGTTATCAGGGCCGCTATCAGGTCATAGTCTGCCATTAGTGAAAATCCTCTTGTGTCTTGTTTCTTTGAGTTCAGTTGTATTAAAACAATGTCCTATTTGCGGGTTAGTAATTCTTAATTCAAATGGTTGGTTATCTGGCTGGTAATTCAGAATTCCAGGCCAAAACAATTCAGAGTAAAACAATATTCATTCACTTGTATCTATTATACAATACTTTCCCCGGTTTCCACTTCTTTGTTTGACCGGGAAAAGTAAAGTTTGCGGGGGTTAGGCGGTTTGAGAATGATATTTCGGGTTCGTCCCTAACGTATAACTTTCCAGGTTGCCAGCGTCAATAGCAGCTTTAATAAGCTCTATCACGACTGGTTTGTTTGGGGGTAGATGGTATTCTTTACCCCCTGGCAATTCTCGAATGTCGAAATCCTTATCTTCGCACTCGTTTTCCCGGTACTCTTGCAAGCTGAACCAAAAACTCTGTACTGTACTCCAATCCCAACGAGGCACGCGGTAAATCTTTACCCCGGCGTGTTCAAAGAATAATGGCGCATTACCTTTTCTCTTTCGAGCCATAATTTCACCTTTTAACAGGATTAACCGCCTGTCTCGGCACTAAAATACATTCACCGCTTATTGTGTTAGCAAGGGGGTGGTAAAATGCTTCAGTAACTATTTAGGTTCAATTAGTTACTAAGTTATTCTAATTACCCCTAATCCGTACTAAGTAATATAAGAAAGAAAATTGCTAGGCGAAGAAAGGGGTTATTTCAGTAACTCAGTAACTATTAAGCTCAAAATAGTTACTGAAACTTTTCACCATCTTGCTAAAACGCCTCCGCGAACATCGAATCAAGCCTATTTTGTTCTTCCAGGTCAACATCTTCGATACATTCATCATTCTCATAATTGATTCGATTGGATGAATTAAATAAATCCTCGGCGTTTTCCTGTTCAGCCCCCTTTTTAGCTTCGGCTTCTTTTTCCTCATTAGTTTTCAGGCGTAGACCCTTAACAAATTTCTGATTACCCGCCCCGGCCTCAACCTGATAACCCCGCTCTCTAATCGCGGAAGCAAAGCTCCGATTACTTATTGGTTTTTCGGAATTATCCTTACACCATTGGGCATAGGCGTTATAGAGCGTTTTAGACCCCTCTTTAACCTCTTTTTTCCCGCGTTCCTTTTTGATAGTACATTCAGTGCTGATAAAATCGGCTAAAACATCCTGCTCATTTCGGTAGGCTTTTGTGGCAATTGTGACCTCCACTGGTTCAGCCAGACCGCCCCGTTGCCAGTCTAAACAGCCTTGCATAGCCCAATTGAGAATACCGGGTAATTCAACCAGTAACTTACCCAGCAACTTTGTATCAATCTGGTCGCTGGGTACGGAGAATTCAAAGGGGATAAGTTTAACCCGCCGCCAAATACCTAAATCCTGACCTCGTATCATAGGTTTGTGATTTGTCGCCAGAAATATCTTAAAAGCGGGCTTGAAGGAAAAGAACTCTTTATTTAAGAAACGAGCCTCAACCGTATCTTGCCCGGTTAAAGTTTTTAGCAAGCTTTCGGCTAATTTCTGCCCCCGTTCGCTTTCCTTTGCCATAACGAATCTAGCTCCCGCCAGGGCCGCTAAATCGTTGCGGGGGCCGTTATCATCTTTCGCCAGGAAGGTCTTAAAATCGGTAGCTTTGCCGTAATCGCCTAACATCGCTGCTACGATTTCGAGTAGGGTTGATTTCCCATTGTTACCAGTGCCATAGGGCATAAAGAAACATTGTTCGCTAGTATCACCTGTTAGGGAATAACCAACACACCGTTGAATGTAAGTAACTAGCGATTGCTTACCTAGCATTATTTCGTCAAGAAATTTCAGCCAGTTTGGGCAGTCGGCTTCTGGCTCAAAGCTTACCCCCGCCATTTTGGTTATCATATTGGCTGGATTATGGGGGAGTAACTCCCCCGTTTTAAGGTCAAGCGTGCCGTTCTGTAGGTTCAGCAACCAATGGCCTCTATCAAAGTCGCCAGAATCAGCCCTGATTTCCGGCTCCGAACGGGCCAGCCGAAGTATTTCACTGATTCGTTTGCCAAACTCGGAGTTAAAAGCCCATTTGTCGAGTGCTTTTCTTTCATCCCCATCGGGTAATTCGGCACATTCCAAATGGATTTTCGCGGGTATATCTTTGGCGGCACATTCGGCCTGGGCTTCGTTAACTTCCCATTGTTTGCCGTTCCAATACAGCCAGCCCCATTGCCTAACCCAACGAAGTTTCCCGCCGTGATAATGAACCAGCCGTTTAGCGTTCCCCAGGTCGGTATTGTGAAAGTCGTTAGATTGCATAGTGATACCCCCGGCTGAAAAAGAAGACTCTGGTTTTATCTACATTTTCGGGTATCCCCTGAGCGGGCGCATGGTCAATGGCCCATCCCCAAAGGCTTTCAAATTCTGCTACCTTTTCGGCCTGACAATTAGCTAATAGCTTGTTATAAGCTTCTGTTGCGTCAATTACCCCGCCGTTAACAAAGCAAGCCACGCTGTAAAGCTTATCCCGCATGGTGTAATGTCTATCGCCAACTTGGGCGGCGCGGATTGCATCCCCCGCCCGGTCTAGCACAGCATCAGAGAAGCGCAACTGTCGGGGGTCGCCCGGTTTAGGTTCGTAATACCTCATTTGCGGGCGAGCGGCTTCCTGGGCCTCCTGGTACTCTCTAGCCCATGCCTGAGCAGTTGCCAGGGGTAGAATGTTGTTATCATCCAACAATTGAGCATTGAAACAACCATAAAACAGGCGGAGGGGGTCGCTACAGCTTTTATCCGGCTTGAACTCGAATTTAGCCATTAAGCCTTTGACCATGCTCACATATAGCTTGCTATCTTCGATAAATTCATCTAACAGGAAGATAACCCGCAATCGGATTTTGTCGGGGGGATTATGGCTGGGGGTAGTGTAAATACAAGCGGCGTATTGCTGAATTAAAGGATGGTTGACAACTTCCCAAACACTCGCCACGTTATCAAAGTCCAAACCTAAATGTTGCGCTCCGAGAAAGTTAATAGCCAGTCGGTGTAATGGCCCTTTGCAAACGTGGGGAATTACTTCCCCGGTTTCAAGTTTGGTTTCCTTTAATCGGCAATCCGCCCCGCCCGTATGCCATGCGGTCAGGGTATCCCCCCACTGAATACGGTCAAAGATATTGGTCATAGTCATTTCGTGATTGCGGAAATGGTAAGTCAGACGGGATTTAGTTAATTGTTGCCAGGGGGTAAGTTCCTGCCAGGGCGTGCCAAACTTGCCAAAGTCTGGTTTCTTACCCGGTTCCGAACTAATGCCAGTGCTGAAAGCGATTCTAAACTTTTGCATGCCTAGAACCTCCCCTGTTTAGGGGTCTGGCCCTGATAATCACGGGAAATCTTAACCGCCCGCCCGCAAACGTAAAGAGAGTTGAGACAACGCCAAAGTTTATCGCGTGCAATCATAGCCGGGCCGTAATCGCCCGCCTGGGCCGCTCTGATATAAGTTTCAAGGATGGCTTGGGCTTTGCTAGCGTGGTAACTGCCTTCGTCGGCGTTGCGTTGGTCTAATTCGCCTTGTGAGCGGGGCAATGGGAAACTGTTGTGTACCATTTTTGATACCTCCACAGGATGGAGGCAAAAGGGGCGGGGTATTGCCCTAAGCGGATAGTAAGTGTTATACTTACCTTGTCGCACCGCTTAACCGCTTTCAGGTCAGTAAATGTTTAAAGCCTGGGAGCGGTTTTCTTTCGCTCATTTTCCTGTATAATGTTGTTAATATTCCAAGAATCTTTCACCCGGCCTGGGTGATAACAGAGCCTCATTCGTCGTAAGCGAATGAGGTTTTTCTATTTATCTATTATTGATATATGTGATTCGGATTAACAATAGCGGATAAATCCAAAAACACACAGATATATTCTTAATTTATCCGGGTAATAAATCCGTGTTTTTTGAGTTTCTTAACTTCTTTTTTGCTGACTCCAGTCTGGTTTTATCTTCTGGTGAGTCAAAAGGTATGTTGTGCTTTTTACAGGTATCCTTCCAACTAAGTTTTATTCCTTCTACTTTAGCCTGCTCAATAAAAACTTTTGCTTTTTTAACTTTTTCTAAATATTCATCTGGAATAGGAGGTCGCCCTGGTTTTCCCTGTTGAGTTACCCCCAGGGTCAACTCCGGTTGGCTTTTAGTAGACTGTAATCCCTTTTCGCCAAATTCTGCCTTTAAGCCAATAACTAATTCGACGTAACAATGTCTAACAGATGGAGGTAAAGCCTGGAAACTTTCAATCTGTAAAGCAATTATTGATTTTACAGTAGTTTTACCCAAACTCGTAAAAGGAATAAATTCAATCCATATTACTGGATGAAGATTTTCTCCATCCTCGGAATAGTTGATACAGTAAATAAATTTGCCACCAGCGAAATTTTGGTCTGCGCTATAAAATATAGGCGATACGATTTTTAAGTTATGCAGCATAAAATTATCAAGCCAAACAGTTAAATTAGGCTCAATTACTGGAATTTCAAAATATTCTAAATTTCTTCCCATGTATTCGGGGTAAAGTCTGTTTCCAAAAGGATAAAATGGCATGTTTTTACCTAAAAAATCAAAAGGACTCCCTTTACCTCAGAAATGATATAATAGCCTCGTTTTAGGTGCTAGTGACACCTAAAACGAGTTCAACCGACCGCCAGGGCTTCAGTTTCCGTCTGGCGGTCTTCTTTTGGGCCTCGACCTTCAGACATTAACCCCGCAAACTCTGTTACGGGTATTCCGAGTGCAACCGCTAATTTTTTCAGTGTGAGCGGCTGTGCCTTCCTACCGTTTTCAATCCGACTGATTGTGTCACGGTTTACCCCGGATTTTTCCGCTAATTCTTCCAGAGTCCAGCCCTTATCAAGCCTTGTTAATAGTAATGGGTTCATTCTCTATTCCTTTCACTAAATCAATCCTCACTTATATCATAATATAAGAGTAGAAAATAGTCAATAGATTAAGAAAACCCCTTGACAACTTAGAAAAGTGTGTTAAAATAATAGTAGAAAACAATAGAAAAGCCCCTTAACTACTCGCAATAGTTAAGAGGCCAGTGAACCAAAAAGCTTGGCAGCAACTTAGTTCAAGAGAGGATTATACCAAATGTTCAGCCTATCCACAGTCAACAAAGCCCAATTGGAAGCGGCGGTAGAACGCGCTAAGGCCAGCAAACCACTAATCAAAGAAATCGAGTTCGGGCGTTATGAGGTTCGGGCTAGTGACGGGCAGGGCCGCTACAGTGTGGAATATAAAAAGTTAGATGGGCAGATTTACGCTTCCTGCAATTGCAAAGGCGGGGTAAAGGGAGCATGTTACCACGTAGCCAGCACTCTAGGCCACTTCAAAATGAGAGTGCAAGAGCGGGCGGAAGCAAAGCGGGCGGCGGAAGCCGCTCCCACTTGCGACAAGTGCCACGATAGGCCAGCCGATAGCGGCGGCTGGTGTACTGACTGTCTGTTGGAATGTGAGAGTGAGCTATATGGCTAATCTCACACTAGAAAATGGGGCTACTCGCCCCCTCCACCCCCTGGTGGCACTCTTTCCCGGTATTCTGTTGATATTAACTATATTATCACCCTGGTTTACCTTTGGGGCTTTGTTGTTCGGCCTAGTGTTCCTGGGTGAGTGTATTGGGCGGTTAGATAGGGGGTCAAAATGGCACAAGTAACGATAGATTTATTCTTTGTAACAGGGGAAGGATTCGAGGGCCACATAGCCCTTATACCCGGCGAGGGTGAGAGCGGTTTCCAGCTACTACAGAGCGCAAGCAAGGCACTAAAGGGGGCCGGGTGCGCTGCAAGGCCAGTCAAAAGCTACGGGGGCGGTAGTAATAAGCAATCCGCCCCGCCCCCTGATAAGTGTCCTGAGTGTGGAACAGTAATTCAGCCCCGCCCCTGGAGTAAAGACGGAAAGAACTTTAACATTTACCAATGTCCAAAAGACAAAGAACACTTCAAACCTGTGTTCAAGCTAATTTAACTTTTTACCACCGAACCGGGCGGTTAATCCCGGTAGAAGGATTTACAGATGAACGATTTTACTTATGGGGAATTACGCGCTCTGGCTGAAAAGCTAAAAGAACGGCGGGCGGCGGTTGGACACGAAACATTCTATGCTGAATTGGCTGAACGCCCGCTCCCGGTGGAAGCACTTGAGGCTATCCACTACCTCGGAGTGCTTGACGCGATTGCTTGCCAGAAGATAGCTGAAAAGCTTTTCAATCAGAGTGAGGTAAGCCAGCCTGCATAACTAACCATTAACCAAAAATTGATACTTGTCAGATAACCCCCGGTCTACAAAGGCCAGGGGTTTTATTTATTAACTGATTTCGATTGTCTAATCCCCATCGGCATCAATATCAAATATCCAGGTTCCTTTTGCCAGCTTCTTGAGCTTTGTCTATTTGTTCGTCTACCGAACCGTTGTTTATTTGCTGAGAAGTTGAGACGCGAGCATAACAACTGAACATGTCATCAGGGCCGGGTTGATAGGTCATATTATGCTGCGGTTATTATTAGGCTTACTAGACCCAATTCTTTTACATTTGAAAGAGAAAATTTGAGATTTCCCATAGTGGTTGTAACTTCCTGACCGTCTTTTAGAAGTGAATTTATGCCAGTCGATAGCCACGTTGAGGATTCAGTCCAACTAGGCAATACATTTTGAAGTAGCGAAATAAAATATTGCACACTCTGGGTATTAGCAGCTTGGTTATCACTTACAGCCGTGATTGAAAGGTTAACACTGGTCAAATTTGTAAGCGGGCCAATAAGTTCAAGTAAGGCCAAACCATTAGGGGATTTTCCCATTGTACGAGGTTGGTTATTTACCTGACTGGATTCTTGAAATTTGAATTTATACTGTTTTTCAAACAGTACCTTAATTTCGCCACGGCTTAATCCAGTCCCTTTAGCCACAACGGTGGTGATTACGGTTTTAATGGTGGGGATAGGGGCGGGGGAAGTAGCGTTAACAATTGCAATTGCTGTTGCCGTTTGACGGATTTCAGCCACCTGGGTAGCGGCGGTTTGAGTAGCACTTGCGTTTACTGTTGGTTTCGGCGTGTCAGTAGGCGCAGACGTGGCACTTGGTTTTGGAGTCGGTTCGGGCTTTGGTGTGTTTGTTGGTTTGGCGGTAGGGGTTGGGGTAGCATTTGCGGCATTAATGGATTGTACTTTTTGGGTAAGCTGGTCAGGGGAGGCGATTTCACCTCCACAGGCGGTTAGTAAAATCACTAGGAATAACAAAAGAGATAATTTCTTCATAGCTCCCCCTGCTAAATCGTAATTACAGCGTTTATATTAATTAACCCTATCATACCATTTTGCAAGGGGAATTCAATGGTTTTATTTTCTGATTTGTATTACAATTATGATTGTTGGTATTAATCTGAAAAAATAAAAAGGCCCAAAACAATCGGCCCTTATATTGGTTTTATTTAGTTAAGCAAAAATGTTCTGTCCAGCCCCTTTGCGGCATGTCGAATCTTGACAGTTGCTTTCGACCAGGAGGTTTTATTAATTAATAGCCAATTCCTGGCCTATCCCCTGACTCGAAAACAAAGAAAAAGGTACAATCTACCGTCTCATAAAAATCAGGGGGCTTACAGAGCTTCGTAGCGTGAGCCAGGTTCATGCCTTTCTCTTACCTTTATGTGGGGTAGCGAACAGACCATTTTAATTTTCTAATCTACAATAGAACTGGTAAGCTTGATTTCTGACATAATACCTCTGGTAAAGGGTGTGTCGTCATGTCAAAATAATATTCCTTTGCACTTGCAGTATGGGGATATTATTTTTTTGTTTTAGATACCTCCAGCGCAAGCCCTAAGATACAAATACTCTAAAAAGATTGCCACAAACAGCAGGGTAAAGAAAATCCCGATTATTATCAGCCACCATTTTTGTTTCTCACTCATTGCCGACCCCTTATTCCATCGAATCCCAAACAGTTGACCAATATTGCCAGTCCTTAGAACCGCCCTTTGTTACTCCTGGTATATTTTGCTCAATGGCCTTTTGCTTCCCCTCCCCTTTTCGCTTGGCTTTCCACAGAATATCCCGAAAATCAAGGTCTGAACGTTCAGCGTTCAAATCGTTCAGACCGTTCACAGGCTCAAAAGAGCGTTCAGAAGGGGGTTCAGGGAGTTCAGACCGTTCCGGGGCCGCGTTCAAGCGTTCTGGTTCATCGGAAGCAACTTCCCCATTTACCCGGTGAGCATTCCAGGCATTTATCCTGATTTCGTTAGTAGTGGGGGGTTTCATCACACTAACTTTAGGTTGCTGGCTACCGCTACCAGGTTGGAAGTAAATTTGATTAGGGTAAGGGCTATTACCTGGGGGAGGGGCAATATACTCTAAAGTATCCTCCCGAAAGTAAACAGGCATATTGCCGTTAGGGTCTGGATTTAGGCGAGTTAACAGCACATGGCGGCGGGCCGCTCTATCCTCTAAATCCTCCCGGTGCAGGTTAACCCTGATATGATGGTCAGTTCTCAGGTTGGCAAAAAAGAACGCGGTGCAGCCTAACATCACGGCTACAATCAGGGATAGAAATATAATTACGGCTAATGTGTCCATTATTTCGCCTTCTTTCTATCTGTTCTTTGGGGGTCGGCCCCGCTTTTTAATACTTAATCCCGTCCGGCTGATTAAACCCGACAAAGGGCTAACCCGGCTGTGAATTTCGCTAATCATTTCAGGATTCAGATTTATGTATTTTTGAGTAGTAGAAATATCGCTATGACCTAAAAAGCTTTTCAAGAAGAATGGGTCAACGCCCTGTGCTGCCATCTCAGTAGCACAGGTATGCCGTAAATCGTGCCAGCCGAAATCAACCCCACTGGCCCGCTTCAATAGCTGGGAGATTGTTCCCAGGCTACTATCTTGCAATGCCGAGCCGTCCACACCTTGCCAGAATGGATTGTTTGGACTGGATTTATCGAAATTAGGATGATTAATATAGCTCGACAAAGCGGCCTGACAGTCAATGCCAAATGGCACTTCCCTTTTTCCAGTTTTGCCAGTGACAAAAGCCCGGCGAGTAGGAAGTTTAATGTCAGCTATTTTCATACTGACTAATTCACCCTTCCTAACGCCTGTGTCATAGACAAAGCTAACCAGGCCAAAGCCCGGCGGGCGGTAAATCCGCCTGATTCAGCTTTGGTTAATAGGAAACTGAATAATTTTGTCATATCGCTACGGGGAATTAGTTTTAAGGTCTGGTCATGTTTCTTGCTCTCGATTTCGACCCGGTTAAAAGGGGTAGCGGTTAGATGTTCTTCGTTAACCAGCCAATTAAAAAACACCCTGACGGTGCGGGCATAGTAAGTGATTGTGGCACTGGATAAGCGGTCACGAAAGCCATTATTGACCGTAGGAGCTACACCCCATCTTAAAGAGTTGGGTTCTTGCAGATAGGTAATAAACTCCCTGATTTCGCGCCGAGTAACATAGCGGGGGTGGCTACCTAACGCGGCGTAGTAGCCCGTGTCCTTATACCACCATAGGAATTTGGTCAGCACTTCCCCATAGCCCTTGATGGTTTTCTGGCTGCGTCTGGAAGCTTTACAGGCTACCAACCAATCATCAATGTAATTGGCAAAAGGGCAAACCTGGGGTAGCAGATTTAGCGAATCGGCTGCTTTTCTAGCATTTTGTTGGGACATTTTGCGGCCTTTTATAGCCGCCAAGAGAGGAGATTTAGGTTCAAAAAGGGGAGATAGGAAAGCCGACAATCAGAGTCGAACTGATGACCTGCCGATTACGAATCGGCTGCTCTACCAACTAAGCTATGTCGGCGCGACTGCTAATATATTAAAAAATCCCCGGCTTGTCA
>Ga0123336_10002692_pt1 | contig 15306 bp, 13 predicted proteins | sample SSSSmetaG_FD_96466 | JGI IMG/M metagenome (GOLD analysis project Ga0123336, IMG submission 96466) | Glacier valley bacterial and archeal communities from Borup Fiord, Nunavut, Canada, to study Microbial Dark Matter (Phase II) - ​SSSS metaG | ecosystem: Environmental > Aquatic > Freshwater > Ice... | reverse complement strand
TTTCCAATTTCGTTTTCTATTTTTGGCAAGTTTTTACTGTCACCATAAGTTGATGAGGAAGCGGCATAAATAAACTTTTTAACTATATTATCCCGTGCAGCAACCAACATATTTAAAAAACCACCAATATTTACCTCATTGGTAGTGATGGGGTCTTCAATACTTCGGGGCACAGAGCCTAAAGCAGCTTGATGAAAAACAAAATCAACATCTTTACATGCTTTTTGGCAGGTTTCTAAATTTCTTATATCACCTTCTAAAAACTCAAAATTATTATTTATAAAAAAAGGATTTATATTATCTATAAATCCTGTGCTCAAATTATCTAATATTTTAACTTTTTTTGCTCCAAACTTTAATAAATATTCTGCTAAATGAGATCCAATAAAACCTGCACCACCTGTAATTAAAAAATTATAATTTTCTAAACTTTGATCATGGAAAGGATTTGAATACATTTTAAAAAATATTAATAATCTATAGATTAGGAATTATATTGTTTGGAATAATATTCCTGATAATTTCCAGAAGTAACATCTTCAAGCCATTTTGTGTTTTCTAAATACCAAGTAACGGTTTTCTCTAAGCCTTCTGCAAATTGTAATGATGGCTTCCAACCTAATTCATTCATTAATTTTTTTGCATCAATTGCATAACGCAAATCATGGCCTGCCCTATCCGTAACATAAGTTATAAGTTTTTCTGATTCACCTTTTGCCCTCCCTAATTTACTATCCATTATACTGCAAAGTAGTTTTACAAGATCAATATTTTTCCACTCATTAAAACCACCAATATTATAAGTATCACCAACTTTTCCTTTGTGGTAAATTGTATCAATAGCTCGTGCATGGTCAATTACATAAAGCCAGTCGCGAACATTTTCTCCTTTACCATACACAGGCAATGGTTTATTATTTTTAATATTATTAATCATTAAAGGAATTAATTTTTCCGGAAAATGATTTGGTCCATAGTTGTTTGAGCAATTAGAAATGATAACTGGTAATTTATATGTATTGTAATACGCTCTTACAAAATGATCGGACGCTGCCTTTGAAGCAGAATAAGGTGATTGTGGGTCGTAATGAGTTTCTTCAGTAAAAAAATCATCAGGATTGTGAAGTGATCCATAAACTTCATCAGTAGAAACATGATAAAAAAGATGATTCTCAAAATCTTTACTCCAAGCTCTTTTTGCTGCATTTAATAAAGTAACCGTTCCTATTACATTGGTATATACAAAATCCATGGGATGGGTGATAGACCTATCTACATGCGACTCTGCAGCCAAATGTATTACACCATCGAAGTTATTTTCTTCAAATAACTTATCAATAAAAGTAGAATTTGTAATATCCCCTTTAACAAAAGTATAGTTTGGGCGATGATCAATATCTGCTATGTTGTTTAAATTACCTGCATAAGTTAAATTATCAACGTTGAAAATATGATAATCTTCATACCTGTTTACAAATAAACGAACAACGTGTGAACCAATAAAACCAGCACCACCAGTGATAAGAATTTTTTTCATGGGTTTTATAATTTAATATTTCCAAATGCAAAGGAAGCATTAAGACTTAAGATATTAATAGAGATGCCGATGGTTGATAAATATCTTTTTTTTGTGAAAACGCGTTTATTGATAATAAAAAAGAAAATAAAATTAAAAAAGAGTAATATTTTTTTCATACTTGTTGTGGAAAATTATTTTATTATTTACTTAATTTTTCCTGCCAGTTCCATGAATCTCTAAGACAATCTTCAAGATTTTTTTCTGATGTCCATTTTAAAATAGTATTTGCTTTTTTTACATCTGCATATACTTTTTCCACATCTCCATCCCTACGAGGTCCAATGCTATAATTTACTTTCTTGCTTGTTACTTTTTCAAAAGTATTTATTATTTCTAAAACAGAATTTGCATTTCCTGTTCCAATATTGAAAACATCATAAAAATTATCGGTTTTTTGAGTGGAAAGTAATTCAAGTGCCTTTACATGTGCCTTGGCTAAATCCATAACATGGATATAATCACGAAGACAAGTTCCATCAGGTGTGTTATAATCACCGCCAAAAATAGTTATACTTTCACGCAATCCTGCAACAGTTTGAGTGATGAATGGAACTAAATTGCCTGGAACTCCTATTGGAAGTTCGCCTATATTTGAAGATGGATGTGCTCCAATAGGATTAAAATACCTTAAGCTTATTACTTTTAAGGGCATTTTTGCATAAATAGCATCATATAAAATTTCTTCACAAATCTGCTTTGTATTGCCGTATGGTGAATTTGCTTTTAAAACAGGTGATTTTTCAGTTACTGGTAATTTGGATGGTTGGCCATACACTGTGCAGGAAGATGAAAAAACAAGTTTATCAGCATGATAATGATTCATTACTTCTAATAATGTAATGATAGAACCAACATTATTATAATAATATTTTAAAGGCGAACTTACTGATTCACCAACAGCTTTATAAGCTGCAAAATGAATTACACCAGCTACATTTTTTTCCACTTCAAATACCTTGCTCATCGCCTCCTTATCATTGCAATCTATTTCATAATTTTTTACTCTTTTACCTGTAATTTGTTGAATCCCTTTTAATATAGAAGGATCTGAATTTATGAAATTATCAATAACAATAGGTTCGTAACCAGCATTGGTTAATTCAACAACAGTATGAGACCCTATATATCCTGCACCTCCTGTAACAATAATTTTTTCCATAAAAATTTAATTTGTTAATATTATTTTTTTCATAACGACCAGTATTTCATTTTTTTTATTTTACCTCTATAAATTCCTTTTACATCTATTAAAATGGCTGGGTAAGAAGTTATACTTGAAAAATAAAATTCATCTAAATTTAAATAATCTTTATGAGCAACGGCAACAATAACGGCATCATAATCATTGGATGCATTTTCTGATAAAGAAAATTTATACTCATTTTGCAAATCTATTCCACTTGCATAAGGGTCAATAACATCAACATGAATATTAAAATCTTTGAGTTCTTGAATAATATCAACAACTTTTGAGTTTCTGATATCGCCAACGTTTTCTTTAAAAGTGGCTCCCATTACCAAAACTTTTGTTTTTACAACATCTTTCCCTGCTTGAGCTAAAAATTGAACAGTTTTTTTTGCAATATAGGCTCCCATTACATCATTTATTTGTCTGCCACTCAAAATCACTTTCGGTTCGTGTCCTAATGCCTTTGACTTATAAGTTAAATAATAAGGATCAACACCTATACAATGGCCACCAACCAAACCCGGACTAAATTTTAAAAAATTCCATTTAGTTGCAGCAGCTTCGAGAACTTCATAAGTATTGATATGCATTTTATCAAAAATCATTGAAAGCTCGTTCATTAAAGCAATGTTCAAATCTCTTTGTGTATTTTCAATAATTTTTGCAGCTTCGGCAACCTTGATAGAAGATGCTTTATAAACTCCTGCATCAACAACCAATTCATAAATTTTTGAAATTATTTCCAATGCCTCTTCACTACTTCCTGAAACTACTTTTGTAATTTTTGATAATGTATGTTCTTTATCACCAGGATTAATTCTTTCTGGAGAATAACCAACATGAAAATCTTTTTTATAAATTAACCCTGATTCCTTTTCTAATATTGGAATACATTCTTCTTCTGTGCAACCTGGATAAACAGTTGATTCATAAACCACATAATCGCCTTTCTTTAAAACTTTCCCAACAAATGCTGAAGCAGAAAGCAGTGGCTTTAAATCTGGCATTGAATGCACATCTATGGGTGTAGGAACAGCAATGATGTGAAAAGAGGATTCTTTTAGGTGTTCTGCTTGTGAGGTAAATAATATATCGCAATGCTGAAAATCAGTTCTATTCATCTCTCCACTCGGATCAATAGAATTGCGCATCATATTAATCCTTTCATTATTAATATCAAAACCAATCACTTTGATTTTTCGGGCGAATGCAAGGGCAATAGGCAAACCAACATAGCCAAGACCAATTACAGAAAGACTATTTTTTTTATCTAAAAATTGATTGAGCACCTGGTTTTAAAATCTGTTATAATAAGCATAAAATAATTTTTCGGATAGAATTTCAATAAATTATTTAAAATTCTATCCGGTTTTATTATTTATTTTCAGAGGCAATTCTTTCTTTAAAATATTCAAAAGTTATTTTTAAACCTTCTTCTCTCGACACTTTTGGCTCCCAACCTAAAATTTCTTTTGCACGAGAAATATCTGGTTTGCGTTGCTTTGGATCATCAGTTGGCAATGGTAAATATATTAGTTTTTGTTTTGTTCCGGTCAATTTAACAATCTCCTCAGCAAATTGTTTTAAAGTTATTTCTTCAGGATTACCAATATTAACTGGAAAAGCATAATCACTCATAAGTAAGCGATAAATACCTTCAACCAAATCATCAACATAACAGAATGAACGTGTTTGTGAGCCATCTCCAAAAACTGTTAGATCTTCTCCACGCAATGCTTGGCTCATAAAGGCAGGTAAAGCACGTCCATCATTCAATCGCATTCTTGGTCCATAAGTATTAAATATTCTTATTATTCTTGTTTCCAAACCATGATATGTATGATATGCCATTGTCATAGCTTCTTGAAAACGTTTTGCTTCATCGTAAACACCTCTTGGACCAATAGGATTTACATTTCCCCAATAATCTTCATTTTGAGGATGAACATGAGGATCTCCATAGACTTCGGAAGTTGAAGCGATTAACATTCTTGCATTTTTTGCTTTTGCTAATCCTAAGCAATTGTGAGTTCCTAAAGATCCTACTTTTAATGTTTGAATAGGAATTTTTAAATAATCAATAGGGCTTGCAGGAGAGGCAAAATGTAAAATATAATCTAGTTCGCCAGGTACGTGTACAAATTTAGAAATATCATGATGATAAAATTCAAAATTAGCAAGTTTAAAAAGATGTTCGATATTTCGTAAATCACCTGTAATAAGGTTATCCATTGCAATAACATGAAAACCTTCTTTAATAAATCTATCGCAAAGATGTGAACCTAAAAAACCAGCTCCGCCTGTGATGAGTACACGTTTCATTTATTTATATTTTCTTTTTAAGTCAGTTATTAATTTTAAAAACACAATTATTTATTCAAAATATCTTCTCTACCTACACTATAATATTCGAAGCCAGAATTTTCAATTTCTTCACCTTCAAATAAATTTCTTCCATCAAATATTACCTTGTTTTTAAGTTTCTTGCCCATCTCTTCAAAATCTGGAGTACGAAATATTGGCCATTCGGTCATAATCATTAAAGCATCAGCATTTTCTAAAGCATCATATGCATCATGTGCAAAATAAACTTTCCCGTGCATTAATTTTTTAACATTTTCCATTGCTTCTGGGTCGTAGGCACGCACCATTGCACCAGCTTCGAGCAATAATTTAATGTTTTCGAGTGCGGGAGCTTCTCTAATATCATCAGTATTTGGTTTAAAGGCCAATCCCCAAATGGCAATTGTTTTTCCTTTTAAATCTCCAAAATATTGCTGAACCCTTGGAATGAGTTTTGTTTTTTGTGCATCATTTACTTCCATTACAGCATCAATTATTTTAAATTCATAATTAAAATCTTTTGCTGTTTTGGATAAAGCCTGAACATCTTTTGGAAAACAACTTCCACCATATCCTATACCTGCAAATAAAAATCTTTTTCCTATCCTTTGGTCTGTTCCAATACCTCTTCTAATTGCATCTACATTTGCACCCACTTTTTCGCAAAGGTTGGCAATTTCATTCATAAAAGTAATTTTTAAAGCCAAAAATGCGTTTGCAGCATATTTAGTCATTTCAGCGGAGCGTTCATCCATAAAAATAATTGGATTTCCCTGGCGAACAAGTGGAGTGTAAAGTTTTGTCATTACCTCTTTTGCTTTTTCTGATGTTGTACCAACAACAACCCTGTCAGGTTTCATAAAATCTTCAACAGCAACACCTTCACGTAAAAATTCGGGATTTGAAACCACATCAAAATCAACTTTTGAATTTTTAGAAATGGCTGCCCTTACTTTTTCTGCTGTTCCAACGGGAACTGTACTTTTATCAACAATTACTGCATAATTATTTAAAAGTGGTCCTAAATCGTCAGATACTTTTAAAATATATTGTAAATCGGCAGATCCATCAGCACCCGGAGGGGTTGGTAAAGCTAAAAATATAACTTGTGCATCTTTTATTCCATCAGGTAAGGAAGTAGTAAATTTTAATCTGCCTTCTTTTAAATTTCTTTCAAATAAAACATCAAGACCTGGCTCATAAATGGTGATAATCCCATTTTTTAATTTATTTACTTTCTCAATGTCAATATCGATACAAGTTACCTGATTTCCTGTTTCGGCAAAGCATGTGCCTGTTACAAGTCCCACATATCCTGTTCCTACAACTGCTATTTTCATATAGTATTACTTTATAGAAGGGTTTTATTTATTTTAAAACAGACCAAAATTATGACATTAATTTCAATAATTCTAATGAAAATTGATTGAACCGTAATATAAATATTTTTATATTTCTAAGATGGTCAAATGCTTATTTTGTTAGCACTTTTATTTTTCCAAAATAAATATCCAGATCTTAGAGCCATTGTTAAAATGATGGGAATAAAAGAAATGTGGAGCTGTTGTGGAAGCACAACCCAAAATATTAATAAAGCAGATGTTGAAACAGTATAAATTAAAAAATATGAATTAAGTTTTTTTATTGTTTGTTTTGAAATAAAAGCAAATGCGATAATTAGATTTAAAGGATTTGCCCATATTAAATTAAAATTATTAACTGTGGCTAAATGATCAGTAAAAAACCAGGCAAAAATTATTAATGAGCCTATTAAACCAGTAATTAAAAATAAGCTTACATCAGTTAATGGAAAATATTTTTTATTTATAACCTGATACACTGTCAAAGATGCAATGATAAAAAACAGTGACCAAAATATAAATAATGGTTCTTTATAAAATGTTATTTCTGTTTTTACTGGCAATGCTTTAAAAAGAACTTTCTTTTCTGCTACCAAAGTTTCTTTTTTTCCATTTATAATAATCTTTGCTTTATCAATGTTCCACATTAAATAATCAGGTAAAAACATATATTGGTATGGTTTTGCTACCATATCTGTTCTGGTTCCCAACATTAAATCAATTCCAAAATCGCCCCATTTTTGGTTTCCCAAATATTCGTCTATTAAGTTTCTAAATGTTTTAGTTCGGTTGGTTGTAGGAAATAATATTAAACTATCACCTAATTCATTTTTAAAAGCATCTCTTATGCGAGTGGAGCAATTGTCATAAAAAAATTCATATTTATAAAAACGATTTTCTGGCAAGCTGTTTTTCTCTAAAAAATAAAATATTTTGTTCTTTTGAGCTATAGATAAATTTAATGTTTGTTGAATAAGGCTTCGATTTTCGATTTGAGCCTCATAAAATAAACTTGGCGAATCATATACCGACAAAAAATAATCTAATTTTCCCCTTACAAATTTTGGTAAAAAATTAGGATCATTAAAATCAAAGGTGCCATAATTGTAAACCCTGTCAATCCTCAATTGTGGATCATAAATCCAAATTGCACTATGCCCAAAACTTGAATATATTTCTTCTCCAGGAGATAAGGTTATCAAGCTCACCTGGGTATTGTTGGTGAGAATATTTTGAGCATTTACTGAGATGGAAAAAATAAAAAATAAAACTAAAAATCTTATTTTAATAGATGAATTCATGAATTTTTTTAAAAATTTAATATGATTTTTTTAATTTCCCCTCCTGCTAATACTATAACTATTTCACCTTTTGGTTCTTTCTTTTTATAATATTCTATCACTTCAGCCAATGTTCCGTTTATGGTTTCTTCATAAATTTTAGTTAATTCTCTCGAAACCGAAACTTTCCTTTCTGTTCCATATAATTCAGCAAACTGTTCTAAAGTTTTTACTAATCTATAAGGCGATTCATAAAAAATCATTGTCCGCTTTTCATCAATAAGGGATTCCAATTTTGTTTTTCGTCCTTTTTTTTGAGGCAAAAACCCTTCGAAAACAAAACTATCGCTAGGCAAGCCCGATTTTACCAATGCAGGTACAAAAGCTGTAGGGCCGGGTAAACATTCAATTTTAATTTCATTTTCCAAACAAGCTCTAACTATTAAAAAACCAGGATCAGAAATCGCTGGTGTGCCTGCATCAGAAATTAAAGCCATTTTTTCTCCCTTTTTCAATCTTTTAATTAAATCCTGAACAGTTTGATGCTCATTAAAAGAATGATAACTTCGAAGAGGCTTACTTATTTGCAAATGCTTTAATAAAATACCTGATTTGCGAGTATCTTCAGCTAAAATAACATCCACTTCACCTAACAACCTTATGGCACGTAAAGTAATGTCCTCAAGGTTGCCAATAGGAGTGGGTATTATATATAGCATAAATAAAAATTAACAAAGCGCAAAACTAGGTAGACTAATTGATTTTGCACAATCAATAAAAATAATTATTCAAAAATCTTATCTATAGCTTTTGCCAGTTTATGATCTTTGTCAGTAACTTTATCTCCAGCGTCGTGAGTGTTCAGTTCAATTTCTACTTTATTATAAACATTGCTCCACCAAGGGTGATGATCCATTTTTTCTGCTTCTAGTGCCACTCTGGTCATAAATGAGAAGGCTTCACTGAAATTTTTAAATTCAAATGATTTTTTAAGTTTATTATCTTCTTCTTTCCACATGATAATTTTAGTTTATAGTTTGAGTAATTAGAGTTTTTATTTAAACGAAAATAAAATTATTTAAAATTATTTAATTATGAGTTTATCAATATCATTATATTCATAATTATTTTTTAGGTGATTTTAAAAGGAGTACCATTACAAACACAAATATAAGTTATAAGATATAAAAAAGAGGCTCGTCTTAAAAAGAAGAGCCTCTAGTCCTTAATTTGTATACTACATTAAGCCAATCAACGTCTTTAAGATAGATAAAACGATAACCTAATGCACAATAACCACCTGTTGGGTTTCAAGTAAATAACCATTTTTATATACCTTTAAAGAATATATGCCGTTTTCTAAACCTGTAGTATTTATATCTATTTTTCCTTCCCGGCTTTTTCCACTGCGAACCTCCTTTCCGAAGGTACTGTATAAATGAATTTCGAAATTTTCTGTATTAATATTCGATAATGATGCCTCATTTATTTGTGTTGTGTTCGTAATAGGTTCGTTACCTGTTACGGCAGCTTTTTCTACTTTAAATTCATTTTGAGTGGGGTTGGGATAAACACTATAAGATAATTTCATTGGACTAGAACCGCAAAGGTTAATTTGGCGTCCCGTGTAGGCACTTGTAGCACAGGAATTGTGGACTCTCACTTGCACTACAGGGGTAAAACTGCCACTGGAAGGCGCATATAGATCTAGCATGCGGGTTCCCTGGCCTGTAGAGTAACCCCAACCGGAAGGGATTATCCAATCATATCCACCATCCTGACTTACATTTGGTATTATATCAGCCGTAAATCGGCATAAAGTACCAAGGCTAATGCAATTATTGGCACCAACTGGTTGTATAGACATATAAGTGAATGAAGGGGCAGGCAAGGAAGCCGTAACGCCTACATTTATAGGAACCGCCTGACTGCCACAGGCATTAGTAATAGTAGCAGTGATGGTGGCTGAACCATTACTGCCACTTACAGCCGAAACAGAAAAGCTATTTCCTGTGCCTGATGTCGGCGAAAGACTACCGGATGCCGACCAGATAACGGAGGCATCTGCCGGTAAATTAGGTACTGTGTATTGGCCGTTGGTACAAATACTTAATGGGCCGGAGATACTAAGCCCGGCTAAAGGGTTGCAGTTAGAAGAGCAATTAATAGCCTGTGGCTTATTTTCCATTTCATTAAGTAACCAATTAGCATTTTTCGAAGTAAAATGGATATGGCCGGAATTATTGTAATTCCCTAAATCCATTCTTATCCCTGTATCGGTACTTTTTTCTTGCGTTATAAAATTGGAAAATCTTGATTGAAAAGTGCTCTCAATTTTATTTACATAAGTGCTTGATAACGAAGTATTTGTTATTGGACTGGCGATGTCTAAAGCACTTGGTGTCGGTATGAAGCAGAAAGCAGATGCTAATCGAACCTCTAAGTTTGCCTGAATAATGGGGTAAGCATTTATATTAGGATTGTTTGGAATAGATGCCTGATATGACTGAAGGTTGTAATACCCTCCAGGGGAAGAATCAAAAGGCAAAGTGCCTGAAGGAGAATTTCTGCTTTTGTTAAAAAGATTAATAGTAAATAATTTTATAAACCATATTTTTTTTGTAACACTAAGGTTGCCGGAAAATACCTGATTACCACCGCTTACCGAAGTTGCATTGACCACATACTTAGCATGCCAGTTTTTACCTGTAAATGGTACCAACGCATCGAGAACTCCTTTGGTAATAACCCCCAAACCGGGTGCTGTAGATGCCAAACCGGACAATACATCGGTAGCAAAGAAAAAGAATAATCTGTTTACATATAAATTAGCATCTGCATAAAAGATTTCTCCACCCGGTTGTAAAACTTGGCCAACTCCGCACTCCGAACCATTGGATAATGCCTGCATATCAAAACTTGGGGTATAACCTACAGAGAATGTGATCATATTTCTGTAAGTACCGTCAAGAAAAGTATTTACTTTATTATCCTGAGCTATTAACATTTGCCCGGAAGAGGCCTCATTATTAAGCAATTTATAAACCTGATCCAATGAAGGAACTATATCTCTGACCTGAAGACGTGAACCTATTATACCTCCTATTATCCCATAAGAAGCCAAACCTAATTTTGTGAGCCTGTATGGCGCAAGATCATTAACAAGCGCTTGCAATCCTAAAGGTACATTAGCTCCACGATGCGGTGAATCTTGTGTAACCAACAACCTAATTTCGTGGCTTGGGTTAGAAGTTGGGTTGGCCGCCCATTTTTTCTCCATATCGCAAACGGCATAGCGAGTTATCAACCCACCCATGCTCTGGCCTAACAAAACGGTCTTCTCTCTAAGCCCTGTATTTGGGTTTACAATTTTATGGGCGTTTACCCATTGTATCACATTTTCGACCAATAGTGCATTATTAATGATATCTTCAGTATTATTTACCAGGTCAATAAATATAATATCATATCCTGCATCATTTAATGCTTGTTTAAAGGTGATATTTGAAGGTAAAAGATTATTTATATTACCATTATCACCATTTCTAGGTTGATTTGCAAAATCCTCATAACTCCAGTTGGAAAGCTTAAAAGCAGAGAACTTGCTGGGGTCATAACCTTCAACTACAATAAAAGGCTTTACCAACTGCGGGTTGCAGTTCATAGCAGGGCGGGAAAATGCGGTGGAATACCTTAAAGTAACAGTAGCTGCGTAGCCACCACCGGGGTTAGGGAAATTTTCAGGGCAAGTTCCGTCCTTAGAACGAGGAAAAATAAAAGAATTTATATTCGGGTCACTTGCCAGACGGCTGCTTGAAGTACCCGGCAGAACCTGCAAAATATTGAATTTTGAATGACTGTAATAAATGGAACCATCTGAAAACTGTATTTTAAACTGAAGGGTCTTAACGCCTGCAGTAGAATAAATTATATTTTTAACTACGTCAGGTAATATTGGCTGATATCCAGCGCCATCACCAAAGTCAACCGCAAAGCTGCTAAAAGTTTTTGAAGAGCTGTTAATAAATAAGGATGACCTAAAAATAAAATTTACATTACCGTCTTTATCAGATTCTGTGGTGGGGGCAGCAGCAAATGCAAAGCCGGTAGTATAAGGCGATTGAGTACGGCCAGCCACATCAGCAAGGCGTTCATTATTAACCGAAATCAGGTTTTGGCTTACAGCGTCGCTTCGCAGGCTTTGATAACCGATAAATAAGGTCGGAATATCTACTGTAGGATTATTGAGGTTATATGTGGCCCAATTATTATCTATTTGTTGGTTAATGGTGCTAAGGTGCACCATATTGCTTGACGGATTGATTACCGAACTTAATAAGGAACCGTACAACACCCTCCAGCTTTCCATGCTCATTTGGTTTTCAGCCTTAATAGTACCATCAAATAAAGTATGGTCAATCAGGTCAAGGCCATAGTCCGTTAAAATCCCGGTATTAATATATGCTTGGTTAAGCCCGCCAAACACACTATCGAGTTTTGATTGTAACGGATCCGAAGGCAGTACATAAGTTATTACCAATTTAGGCCTGATGGCAGTATTGCTGTGATCGGTGCTTGCATAGTTTCTGCTTCGGTAATTAATTTCGTTTTCCAGCATCAGCATCATTCCAAAATTCGATGCCGGGTTACTTACCATATCCTGCAACATAGAAGTAATATCTACAGAAATATTTTCTGTAGAAGAAACAGAAGGTGGTATCCAAACCCTGTTTGTAGTTGTGGTGGCCGGTTGGGTATTCCAAGTAACGGAGGTCGGGCTCCAGGCAGCAGTTACTTTTTGCAGAACGCATGAATTGGAACCGCTCAGAGATTGATTACTGCCTATACCGGAAGTAATATTTGGATCACTGTAAAATGATAGTGTGGCACTTTGAATAATGGATCCGGCGGGAATAGACGACAGGTCAAAATTTAGTAAAGTACGATAATTAATTGGAGAACCCGACATAGTCCAAGAGGTGGATTCAATCCTTGGGTAAATGTTATAATTAGATGTTTGTAAATATGCTAAACTTGGTAAACTACATTGTACAAGGGTTACATCCGTAAAGCCTGTACCTGCAGAAATAGTTGTGGTTATTTGAGCACAGGTTAAAAATTTTACTGACAGGGATAATATAAATGCCAATAAAAGTTTTGTCAAAGAATTTTTCATAATGTAAATGGTTATTGGTTTAATGTTAATTAATGACTTGTTTTTAATTTTAGATAAAATTGATATTATTGTTTAAGAAATAAATACCTTAAAATGCTATATTCCCTATATCAAACCTACCCTGTGTTACTTTGATGGTATCTCCGCAACTTGGGTTATAAGTTGAAAATTGAAAGGTGCCTGATAGGATACTTTTTTTCATGTCAAATTTTGTTATAGTTAAGCTTCCATCAAAAACATGGTAAGGTTCATAAGTACATGAAATTGTGTTTTGAACCTTTTTTTCATAATAAAAAACTTTAGCTATACTTGTATCCCTTAATGAAAATATTCCAACATTAGGTTTTTTAATCCCAAAAAGAATACTTGGTGTTGTTGAGAACGCATTGAAACTTATTATCTTTCCAGATGTGAAATCTGCACTTACAGAGGGGCTATAATGATCCCCTGTTGGTATCCAAACTTTCCCATTTATTAAACACCCAAAGGTATTTTTTCCTTCCATGGTTATAGGTGGAAGAGAAGGATCAACGTTTTTATGAAAGAGGTTGCAGCTGTTTAAAAAAATAAAGCAAATAAAAAATGAGAATGGAGAGTAATAGCGGTTAATTGAAAATGATTTCATAATAAATATTAATAATATTAAAAAAAATTAAAATGCGATATCCCCAATATCAAACCTGCCTTGGGTTACTTTGATGGTATCGCCGCAACTTGGGTTATAAGTTGAAAATTGAAAGGTACCGGATACGATACCTTTCTTTGTGTCAAATTTTGTTATAGTTAAACTCCCATCAAAAACATGATAAGCTTCATAAATGCAAGACATTGTTTGATTGGGTAGTTTACGATCAAATACGGCCTTAGCTACACTGGTATCCTTCAAAGAGTAGACCTTGTTTGATACTGGATTCTTAAGACTAAAGAAGAAATCAGAAGGTTCGGTTGATTGATGAGATGCACCAAAGCCAAGTAAAAACCTTGATGTATAATCAGCACTTATGGCCGGAACAAATAGGTCCCCTTTTGGCAACCAAACATTCCCATTTACCAGGCACCCAAAAGTATTTTTTCCTTCCATGGTTATAGGTGGAAGAGAAGGATCAACATTCTTATGAAAGAGGTTGCAGCTGTTTAAAAAAACAAAGCAAATAAAAACGAAGAATGAAAGGTAATAGTAGTTAATTGAAAATGTTTTCATAAAAAAATTTTAACCGGGCATAAAAATAAAATGGACTTAAAAATTTGAAAGCTTAACCAATTAAAAATCTAATTCTTTATCTTCAGATATCAAAGTTGATGAAGAAAGAGAAGCCCTCAGTTTTACGTGTTGGTCTTTTTGCTTTTTAGTATCGGCCCTGGTTTTTAAATACAAACTATATTGCTCCTTTGTTAAAATAGCAGAAAGCTTTTGCCTGGCCTGGTCGTTAACTTTATCTAAAGCAACATTGTTATTGCCGGCTTTAGTTAAGTTGGTAAACCGCTCATCTAAAAGCTGATGTACTTGTTGGGCTTGTTTAGCGGATAATGATAACTCACGTTGCATCCTACCTGCCATTACCGAGGCTTTTTCTTTGTGGGAAGCAACTTTAAGAGTGTCTGATTGTGCGGATAGAGAGCAAATCGAAAAAAAGAACATGGCATTCAATAGAATGATTTTTGGAAGTGTAAGCATAATATAGATTTAGATTTAAAAAATATTTATTTCCATAGTTGATCAAATTTTTTATTAAAGATTGGTAGACAATAAGCCCTAAAGTTTTTTGTCGAAGCGGCCTTGAGTAACTTTTATAGTAATAACAACCCGGCTTTGCAATGGGTAAATTCAAATGTACCTGATATGATCGGATTTTAAATCAAATTTGTAATTATTATTTGACCTTGGCGATAACGAACCTCTCCTTGAAGGTATTCGCAATTACTTTTAGCATCAAAGAAAACAACTTCTTGATGATTTGGTTAGTTAATGTATAAATACCAGGTGATTTCAAACTATCTAGAAAAATACCAAATGACTGTTCGCTATTTGGATCATTAGTTGGATATCTTTACACACTTATATCAAATAACCCCTTTGCATAATTGGATCATATGAAAAAGAATAGTTTGATATGCTATTATTTCCTTTTGGCAACCATACTTTTCCATTAAGTAAACAACCAAAGGTATTTGCTCCAACTTGTGTAGCCGGGGGTAATTGTTCTGCAGCAGTAAAACCATCCTTAAACCAATTACATTGGGTGAATAAAAGGATGAATATTAAGGAAAAACAAACTTGAGATTTCATTTAAAAGAATGCGTTATATTGACTTAGATAATTAAAAAAATAAAATAATATCCATATATATATTCATAATTTTCAAAATAATCTTTTCCAC
>Ga0123336_10002687_pt1 | contig 15327 bp, 12 predicted proteins | sample SSSSmetaG_FD_96466 | JGI IMG/M metagenome (GOLD analysis project Ga0123336, IMG submission 96466) | Glacier valley bacterial and archeal communities from Borup Fiord, Nunavut, Canada, to study Microbial Dark Matter (Phase II) - ​SSSS metaG | ecosystem: Environmental > Aquatic > Freshwater > Ice... | reverse complement strand
GACGGATACCTTTTTGCTGACAGTATGGAATATCTATGCCACCAGGCACAGAAGCTAGTTCTATATAAACAACATCTGATTTAAATAAATCAATAGCTTGCTTAGCCAGGATAACCACTGGTATGGTGTTAAAAATAAAATCAAATGCTCCAAGATGTTTATTTAACTCATAAAGTGGAATAGGTGTATAACCATATGTGCTAATATAAGCAAGATCTAAGGTAGACCTTGCTTCAACAGAAACCTTAGCACCTAATCCTTGCAACTTATGTGCTAATATTTTGCCACAACGCCCAAATCCTAACACAAGACATTTACTATCATGCAAAGTGATTTCACTATTTTGCATAGCATATTGAATAGCTCCCTCGGCCGTAGGGATTGCATTAAGTATAGCGATTTCATCCATATCCATAATATCTGTCCATGTGATATTATGTTTATTAAATAAATCTCTTAAAGGCTTGTTTAAAACACTACCTAATACATAACTATTAGTGGCCGCTAAGAAAAACTGTTCGATAGAAATATACATATTACTCATAGGTGTATAAATACACTTATTATCTTTTGAGAAAGGGATAGGGCCAATAATATAAGGGCAGTTTTTTATTTCATCAAGAGAGGAACAAACGTTAACCTCTTTTGGAATATCTGGATGATTAATCCCATAAATGGAAACATCTATTCCTTTTTCAATAAGAAGTTGGCATAACCTGACAAACCTTAAATCTCCGCCAACTATGCCAACTGAAATATTATTCATGCTTCATTCCTCCAGCCTACTTTAAATGTCTGTAGTATAGAGTATGAGAATTCTCAAATGATTGTGCTTGTATTTATTTATTAGTGATTTGAGAAATATTTTTAAGCATAATAGAGAGTGTTCCATCAGGATTATTAATAAACTCTATAAAATCGGGATTTTTAAATAGAGGGGTTGGGAACTTAAGCTCTATACCAGTATCGGTTTTCAACCTATGTGATGTATACTTACTAGTCAATTTTGAATCTGAAACTTCAAGGGTCGTTTCTTTTAAGCCTAATGCTTCTATCTTTTGGATGCAACTTTCATAAACTTGCACATCCTCTCCAAATGTTTTTTCTAGTATCTCCTGAACAGGAATCGTTTGCGTTTTAAAGAGACTGTCTGATATATTAATTTTGAGTTCAGATAATGCTTGAGAGGTATTATCATAATGTTCTTCTATAACTTCTGCTACTATTTTTTCAACAACCTTAATTGTTTCTTTTATAGACAAAGTAGCCTCGCAATCAAAAAGCAGTGATAAGTATTTCCCTTTTGAATGATCCAATAGAACAATTTTAAAGTCATTTAAGTTGATAATAACGACTTCATCTATCTGTTTGCTATTTGAAGGGAAAATGCCCTTGTGTTTTATAATTTTTGTCATGAGGCTATTTTCATTTGTTTCTACATAATGCGTAAAAGCTTCACTGTAATTTAATTTAAGAATTCCCAAATAGGTTTCATCGTCAGACGTAAAATGCGTCATCAATAAATCTCCATCAGGAATATTCTGATACTCCAACATATACTGATAATATTTTTCTGCCATCAGACAAGAAAGATTATAAAAACTTTCTTTAATTATTGGCTCAGAGAGTTGTTCTTTGAAAGGGGCATCTTTTTTAAAATATGCGGCTGAACTATCATTATTATCAAAAGTTTTTACGAGATGCTTTGTAATAAATGCTTCTGTTTCATCATTTAAAACAAGTAACTCTGTAGATAGAACAGGCATATGTAGCGATAAATCTAATACATGAATAATTGTATGATTAAAAGTTATACTCATTAGTGACCACCTTTTTTACTATTTTTTAAAATATAGCTAGCTCAATAAAGTATTGAATGCTTGTACAATTATATATTTTACTAAAACAAGAGCAATATGTACAGACATCATTATCTGCGACAGAATACCACTCTATTTATTTAACAAAAGCATGGTATAATACTCAGTAGAGTTAATACATAATAATCACAAAGTAGGAGTAGTTAACATGGAAAAATATAAAACAGTAGGCGTATGTTCACCAGAGATTCATTTTGAGGTAGAAGATGGCATTGTTAAGCATGTAGCGTTTATAAGTGGATGCCCGGGGAACACATTAGGTATTGCTTCTTTAATTAAGGGGCTAGATGTTCATGAAGCTATAGCAAAACTTAAAGGAATTGATTGCCGCGGAAGAGGGACTTCGTGTCCTGATCAATTAGCTAAAGCTTTAGAAGCTTACATCAGTAAATAGAAATAGTCTACATTATAGAAAATAATAATATATATAATTAAGAAGTGTAAATTTTGAAAGGACATAAGCTATGAATAAAATTGTTCAGAAATTTGGTGGAACTTCGGTTGCAACGCCTGAAAGTCGAGAAAAAGTCATTAATAAAATTATAGCCGCAAAAGCACAAGATGAGTTTCCAATAGTTGTTGTATCTGCTATAGGAAGAAAAGGATCACCCTATGCTACTGATACGTTAATTGATTTTGTAAATACTTCTGCAGGCGTTATCACGGACCGAGAATATGATTTACTTCTTTCATGTGGGGAAATAATTTCTGCAGTTATGATTGCAACACTTCTTTGTAATAAAGGTTATAAGGCAAAAGCATTAACGGGCGGGCAAGCAGGTATTATAACAGACAATCACTATAAAAATGCAGATTTACTCCATATAAAAACGAATACTATAGAAGCGTGTCAGGAACAAAATATTATTCCAGTTATTGCTGGTTTTCAAGGTGCTACAAGTGATGGCGAGGTTACAACACTCGGAAGAGGTGGAAGTGATACAACGGCTTCAATACTCGCAATGGGCCTTGCAGCAGATAGAATTGAAATTTATACAGATGTAGATGGCATTATGACTGCGGATCCTAGAGTATGTGAGAAAGCAAGAATTATTCCATCTCTTAGCTATAATGAAGTCTTTCAAATGGCTGATAGCGGCGCTAAGGTTATTCACCCAAGAGCAGTAGAATATGCTATGCGGGCCAATATCCCCCTCATTATAAAAAACACCTTTACAGATGAAGAAGGTACCACTATTATTCAAACTACAAAAGATGTGCCGAGCAAAGAAAATGATCATGTTATCACAAGTATTGCCCATAGAAACAATCGCGTTCAAGTTACAGTGCAAGATAGTGTGCTAAGCGATAAAAACTTATTAGATCAGGTGGCTAAGGAAAATGTGAGTATAGACCTTATTAATATTTTCCCACAGTATAAAGTATTTACAATTGATGAAGATCATAAGTTAAAACTCGAGACATTACTACAAAAAATGAATTATAAATATACTCTGATGGAGGGGTGTTCCAAAGTAACGGTTATTGGTGAGAGAATGACAGGGGTTCCAGGTGTGATGGCTAGAATCCTAAAAGCCTTTTCAAAAGCTAAGGTTGAAATGCTTCAAACAGCAGACTCACTCACAACAATAGCTTGTCTTATAAAAAAGGAAAATCTGACAAAAGCTATTAATGCACTTCATGACGAGTTTTTGCTCTAAATTATTAAACAAGGTATGAAGATGTCACTTTTTTCGCATACTAATAGCAAATCGTATGCGAAAGGAAATAGATATGCCTAATCTAGAAGAGACTTCAAATAAAAAAGATAATAAAAAAGAACAAAACACTTCTGAAGAAGTGATTGAAAGTATAAAAGAACTTGGGCAATTACCGCTGCCCACAAATGATTCAGAAAGCCCTATTCATTGTCTTACCATTATAGGGCAAGTTGAGGGGCATATTAGCCTGCCACCCCAAAATAAAACGACTAAATATGAGCATCTCATTCCCCAAATAGTTGGGCTTTGCGAGGATCCCAAAATAAAAGGTGTACTCGTTATACTCAATACCGTAGGAGGAGATGTAGAAGCAGGGCTTGCTATTGCTGAGCTTATTGCATCTATTAATAAACCCGTTGTTTCCTTGGTATTAGGGGGTGCTCATTCAATAGGGGTTCCTATTGCAGTAGCAACTGATTATTCTTTTATTACCCCAACAGCGACTATGACAATCCATCCTGTTAGAATGAATGGGACTATTATAGGGGTCCAACAGACTTTTGAGTTTTTTGATCAAATGCAAGAAAGAATTGTAGCTTTTGTATCCAAAAACTCTCATATATCTGAAGCACGCTTTAGAGAACTTATGTTAGACGTTGGTAAGCTTGCTAGAGATGTGGGCTCAATGTTAGTTGGCAAAGAAGCAGTAGACGAAAAAATAATAGATGAAGTAGGGGGACTAAATGAAGCAATGAAAAAATTGCATGAGCTTATTTCATTAAATGAAGGAGTTAACACATAATGTATTATTCAGTAGCTTCTATTTATGGGCTCGAAGAACCAGTAGAATATGTAGAACTTGATTATAAGGGGCATTCTGTGTTAGCATGTAAAGCATATGATGGATATATATTAGAAAGGGTTTATTCTACAAATCCTAAAGATTATTTAAGAGACGATTTAAAGCCTGGTAAATTACTTGAAAATAATCTTATCAAACAAATTATAAGATGATATAATAATAGATGTATGCAATAGCACACATCTATTATATTTTTGATTATTTCATATGACATAGCGATATAAAGGGGTTACTTACAAATGAATAAGGGAACAAAAAGAAAGAAACAAGTACCAAAGAAGAAGTCTACGGAGAGCACACTTCCTTCCCCTATATCCAAAGAGATAGTAGGCTTATCTATTATAGGGATGAGTTTATTAGTCATTATCGGTTTATTTATTGAAAACTCAGGATTAGTTGGAGAAATGATTCGTAATGTTTTTGTCGGTATATTTGGCATTGGAGGTTATATTCTGCCATTATCTACAGGAGTAATAGGCTTACTTTACATACAAGACAACACGCGAAAAATAGTAAAAACGATAGGTATTATAAGTTCATTAATTTTAATCTTAATGACACTATTTCATGTGATTGCATTTGGCGGGGATACTTCTATAATCCTTCTAAGTTCTTATTATATTAATGAGGCAGCATGGTCTAATGGTGGTTTTTTAGGGGCGGCTATTGCCTATTTACTATTAAAACTAATAGGCATCTATGGCACTTATGTGATTCTCATTATTTTGCTCGGGATTTGGGTACTTGTAGCAACTAAGTTCCCTGTTTTTTCTTGGCTAAGTGAAGCAATTATTCAATATATAAAGCTTAAAAAAGCAAATCATAAGGCAAAAGAAAAACCTGTAAAAATAGCTAGAGCAGAAAAAACAGCTCAGGCGAAAGAGACGGTTCGTGCAAAAGGACAAGAGATGTTAGAAGTCAGTAGTATAGAATCTTTAAAAAATGTTACGCCAAGCTCGCTTGAGAATATACAAGTCTATAGCTCGGAGAATTATATGCAAACCCATGAAATGGCTGCAGCAACAGTAGAAGAGGTAAATCCAATACTAAAAAATCGTAGCCAATGCATCAGTCCAATTGTTGTAGATGAAGAGGAGCTCGATAATATTGATGGGGCTAACCAATCTGAAGAATCCTCTAAAGCATATGTATTTCCAAGTATAGAATTAATGAATAAAGGGCAAATAATATTTAATAAAGATGCTTCCAAAAAATCCTTAAGCAATGCAAAAAAATTAGAAGAGACACTTGGAAGTTTTGGTGTAGAGGCCAAAGTACTTCAAATACATAGAGGGCCTTCTGTAACACGTTATGAATTGCAGCCTAAACAAGGCGTAAAAGTAAGTAAAATTGTTAATCTAGCAGATGACCTTGCACTTAATCTTGCGGCATCTAATATTAGAATAGAGGCCCCTATACCTGGGAAAGCTGCAATAGGGATAGAAATTGCAAATGATGTAAGTGAACTAGTCTGTTTAAGAGATGTGATTGATACAGATAGATTCTTAGCCTTTCCTTCAAAACTTGCCTTTGCGCTGGGTAAAGATATTGCAGGTAAACCCATTATAGCTGATATTTCTAAAATGCCTCATTTACTTATAGCGGGGGCAACAGGTTCTGGAAAAAGTGTTTGTATTAATACACTTATAATGAGTATTATATATAAAGCAAAACCAAATGAAGTTAAACTCATTATGATAGATCCGAAGGTAGTTGAGCTTAGCGTTTATAACGGTATTCCGCACCTTTTAATTCCAGTTGTTACTGATCCTAAAAAGGCAGCAGGGGCTCTTTGGTGGGCTGTTAATGAAATGACTAAAAGATATAACCAGTTTGCAGAAAATAATGTGCGTGATATGAAGGGCTATAACGACAAAATGGTTGAGGAATCCCTTAAATTACCTCAAATTGTTATTATCATTGATGAACTTGCAGATCTTATGATGACTGCACCTAAAGAGGTGGAAGATGCCATCTGTAGGCTCGCTCAGATGGCCAGAGCAGCAGGCATACACCTTGTTATTGCAACCCAAAGGCCTTCAGTAGATGTTATTACAGGTGTTATTAAAGCAAATATCCCATCAAGACTTGCCTTTGCTGTATCATCGGGGATTGACTCTAGAACCATATTGGATATGAATGGTGCCGAGAAATTACTTGGTAAAGGGGACATGCTCTTTTCACCTATTGGTGAATCTAAGCCTATACGTATTCAAGGGGCGTTTATATCTGATAAAGAGGTTGAAAGTATAGTGATGAGTATTAAGACGGAAGACGTTTGCTATGAAGAATCTGTGATGCAAACCCTTGAATCTTCCAATATAAAGCAAGAGCCTGAGGACTCAGAAGATGAGTTTTTAGAAAAAGCAATAGCTTTTACTGTGGGAAAAGAAAAACTTTCTATTTCAATACTCCAAAGATATTTTAGAATTGGGTTTAACAGAGCAGCCAGATTAATGGACACGCTTGAAAATAGAGGAATTGTAGGACCAGATGAAGGCAGCAAACCAAGAAAAATCTTATAAAAAACCATATATTAATAAAGGAGAAACTATGATGAAAACTGATATTCAAATTGCTCAAGAAGCAAAACTTAAGCCAATTACTGAAGTTGCAAAATTGGCAGGTATTGATGAGGATATGTTAGAACAGTATGGTAAATATAAAGCAAAGCTTTCCTACGAACTATTCGAAAGCGTCGAAAGCAAAAAAAATGGAAAGCTTGTACTCGTTACTGCGACGAATCCGACGCCTGCTGGAGAAGGTAAAACAACTATTACTGTGGGGCTTGGACAAGCATTATGCAAACTAGGTAAAAATGCATTTATTGCCTTGCGTGAGCCTTCACTAGGGCCTTGCATGGGGCTTAAGGGTGGTGCAGCTGGCGGTGGTTATGCCCAAGTTGTGCCTATGGAAGATATTAATCTTCATTTTACAGGAGATATACATGCTATTGGAGTAGTCAATAATTTACTTGCGTCTATGATAGATAATCATATTCATCATGGTAATGTGTTGGGTATTGACCCAAGGACAGTAACATGGAAAAGATGCGTAGACCTTAATGATCGGGCCTTAAGAGATATTGTTGTTGGACTTGGTGGCCCTATTAACGGTGTTCCAAGGCAAGATGGTTTTATGATTACAGTAGCATCAGAAATTATGGCTATTTTATGTCTTGCAAATGACCTAATGGATTTAAAAGAAAAAATAAGTCATATTATTATTGGCTACACCTATAGCGGCGAACCCGTTACTGCAAAGGATTTAAATGCACAAGGAGCTATGACAACCCTTTTAAAAGATGCTATTAAACCAAATCTTGTTCAAACTTTAGAAAATACGCCTGTTATTATGCATGGCGGACCTTTTGCTAATATTGCACATGGTTGTAATAGTGTCATTGCTACTAAACTTGCGTTAAAACTTGGAGATATTGTTATAACAGAAGCAGGATTTGGAGCTGACTTAGGAGCAGAGAAGTTTTTTGATATTAAATGCAGAAAAGCAGGACTTATTCCAGATGCTGTAGTACTTGTAACGACAGTAAGGGCGCTTAAATATAATGGCGGCGTGAGCAAAGAAGATTTGAAAGAGGAAAATATCGAAGCACTTAAGGCAGGACTTCCTAATCTTGAAAAACATATTGAAAATCTTCAAAAATATGGCGTACCTGTTGTTGTAACACTCAATGCGTTTGTTACAGATACTGAACGTGAAATTGCTTTTATTCAAGAAGCGTGTGAAACCAGAGGCTGTGATTTTGCTACTGCAAGTGTGTGGGAAAACGGCGGCGAAGGTGGCACCTTGCTGGCACAAAAATTAATAGATGTTCTTGAGCATAAACCAACTAAGTTTAAATTTTTATATAAAGATGAGCTATCTATTGAGGAAAAAATAAGAACCATTGCTAAAGAAATATATGGTGCAAAAGAAATTGTGATTGAAGATAAAGCAAAGAAAGAGATTGAAAAAATCAATCTACTTGGTCTTGCACATTTTCCTGTATGTATAGCAAAAAATCCATATTCTTTATCGGATAATCCTAAAGCGCTTGGAAGACCAGAAGGGTTTACAACGACTATAAGAGAAATAAGAATATCTGCAGGAGCAGGTTTTATTGTTGCTATCACAGGCGGGCTCATGACCATGCCGGGGCTTCCTAAAAGACCTGCTGCAGAAATTATAGATATAGATAAAAAAGGTATTGTCAGTGGCCTATTTTAATGCAAAGAAGGGAACAAATCAATGAAAGCACAGATGATAGATGGTAAGTTAATAGCACAGGGTATAAAAGGTGAATTAAAAAATAAAGTTGAGGTTTTAAAAAGGCAAGGGATCACTCCAGGACTTGCTGTTATTTTAGTCGGAGAAAATGCTGCATCACAAGTTTATGTAAGTAATAAGAAAAAGGCATGTGAGTATGTAGGTATCAAATCTTTTTCTTATGAATTACCTGCAGAAACCAGTGAAAAAGAAGTACTTGATCTAGTAGAAACTTTAAATCAAGATGCAAACGTTCACGGTATCTTGGTACAACTTCCAATACCTAAACATATGGATGAGCAAAAAGTAATTCTTAAGATAGATCCAGCTAAGGATGTAGATGGTTTTCACCCTCAAAATGTTGGCGCACTGAGTATTGGATTAAAGGGACTCGTATCCTGTACACCAGCCGGTGTTATTGAATTATTAAAAAGAAGTCATATTGAAATACAAGGCAGCCACTGCGTTGTAGTAGGGAGAAGTAATATTGTAGGAAAACCAGTTAGCTTACTTCTATTAAGAGAACATGCTACAGTTACAATATGCCACTCAAGAACGAAAGATTTAGAAGGTGTGCTTAAGCAGGCTGATATCGTTATAGCAGCAGTAGGTATTCCAAAATTTATAAAAGGATCTATGCTAAAATCAAATGCAGTAGTCATAGATGTAGGCATAAATCGTGATGAAAATGGTAAACTATGTGGAGATGTAGATTTTGAATCTTGCGTGAATATTGCAAGTCATATTACACCAGTACCTGGTGGGGTAGGGCCAATGACTATAGCCATGCTGATGCACAACTGCGTATTAGCTGCCACAACTCAGGAAGGAGCAACAAATTGAATCATTTAGTAGCTTTTGTATCACTAGGATGTGATAAAAATTTAGTAGATAGTGAAAACATGTTAGGGATACTCCACCAAGGAGGTTATACACTGACGGGCGATGAGTCTTTAGCCGATGTTTTAGTTGTCAATACCTGTTGCTTTATTGAGGATGCAAAGAAAGAAAGTATTGAAAACATCTTAGAAGTTGCTAAATACAAAGAAGACGGAAACTGTAAGGCACTTATCGTAACAGGATGTATGGCACAACGTTATAAACAGGAAATATTAGATGAAATTCCAGAAGTAGATGCTCTTATTGGTACGACTTCCTATGATAAAATTGTAGAAGTAGTCGATAAGGTATTAAACGAAAAGGGTATAAAGACGCAGCATTTTGATCTGATTGATAGAGAAATGACTGAAGACATGCCTAGAATCCTTACAACAGCAGGCTATTTTGCTTATGTGAAAATTGCTGAGGGTTGTGATAATCACTGTACGTACTGTATTATTCCTAAGTTAAGAGGAAAATATAGAAGCCGCCAAGTGGATTATATTAAACGCGAAGTTGAAAAGTTAGTCGAGGGCGGCGTATCAGAAATCATACTTGTAGCGCAAGATACTACGAGATATGGCTCAGATCTTCAAAACACTTCTCTAGCTAAACTTATTCAGGAACTCTCATCTATTGCTGGTATAGAGTGGATTAGAGTATTATACTGCTATCCAGAAGGTATTACTGATGAACTAATCGAAGAAATTAAAACAAATCCTAAAGTATGTAAATATCTTGATATGCCTATTCAACATGCATCGAACAATGTTCTTTCGCGTATGGCGAGGAAAAGTACCAATGAGTATCTCAGAGAAGTTCTAACTAAGCTCCGCACGGAAATACCGGAAATCGCGATTAGAACGACGCTTATTGTAGGGTTTCCAGGTGAAACAAGTGAAGACTTTAATATTCTTTGTGACTTTGTAAAAGAGATGCAATTTGATAGGTTAGGTGTATTTACTTATTCACAAGAAGAAGATACCCCTGCCGCTGAGTTTGAGAATCAAGTGGATGAAAACCTTAAACAAGAAAGAAAAAAAGTGCTTATGGCGCTTCAACATGACATTTCTGAAAAGCTTACACACGAAAAAATCGGAAAAACGATGGAAGTCATTATTGAAGGCAAGCTAACGGGCGAAGACGTTTATATTGGACGCAGTTATCAAGATGCACCGGATATAGATGGCCAAGTCTTTATTGATTATACGGGACAACTTATATCAGGAGATTATGTCAGTGTACGCATAGTTGATGCAAATGACTATGATTTGATTGGAGAGATAGTAGATGAACATAGCAAATAAACTAACTGTTCTTAGAGTTATTTTAGTTTTTGTTTTCATGGCAATTATATGGCTTCCTTTATTGCCTTTTGAAACGACGCTTTGGTTAGCGCTTATTATATTTATTTTTGCAAGTTTCACGGATTATCTGGATGGTTATTTAGCTAGAAAGTTAAATTTAGTAACTAACTTAGGAAAGTTTATGGATCCACTTGCAGATAAGATGTTAGTTGCAGCGGCGATGATAGCTATCATTGCTAAGGGGGACTTACTTCCAGCTGGCACATTACCTGCTTGGATCGTTGTCTTTATACTGCTTAGAGAGTATATAGTGTCAGGCATTCGCTTAGTTGCGGCATCGGAAAATAAAATTATTGCAGCAAATTATTTAGGAAAAGTGAAAACAGTTGTACAAATGATGATGATTATTGTTTATCTGATACCTATTCATTTTTTCTTCATCAATATTTTAGCGATAATGCTTGCTTATTTAGCACTTATCTTAACACTCGTATCTGGTTTTGAGTACGTATGGCAAAATAAGCATATCTTTAAAAATAAATAATAGAAAAAACATCTTCTTATAGAAGATGTTTTTTTATTACTCAGTCATAACATCTAGGGAATCCTTATAGAGGGTTATTGGCGTAGTGTCATTGATTTTTTTGAGGGCGCAATCTAAAATGGCAACTATTTCAGCATGTGATAACAAGGTAATATGCTGCGCGTGGTTATATACGACCTCATCAATAATGTTTTTTTGATAGAGGTCGCTCGGGCTATTTAAGTTATCCTCCAACATGTAAGATAACACTTTACATAAATCTTCAATCTTTACGTTGTCGCCTATGCCATGTATAAATGCTTTACAAGGCTTAGGAAGAAGGTAGGAGGAGTTAGAAACAACTAACCCAAGTACAGTACTAAGGGTTTTTTTAGTATGGTTTCTACTCTCTAAATCATAACTAGCATAACCTAAACCAAAATAACCCTTGCTTATTAAATCATGTAAATAAGGATAGTACCAATTTGCAGTTAAATGGCTTTCAGTCATAGTCAATCGTTTAAAACCATTTATCTTATTTATATGCGTATAGAGCAGCGCTAAATCATCAGGTGAACGATTGAGTGCATGCATAGGCATATTATTTTTAATACTATAATCCATTGCAATAGTTCCATTTTCAGCCATTGACATAAGGACAGGAACTGTTCTGGCACTTCCGTGTGCAATAATATCAAAACTTGCACTTCTTCCAATGACCAGAACATTTTCAGTACCCTTAGGAATCATACAGCCGAGTGGTATACTGTATAAACATTTTCCACACAAGGCACTTCCGTATTCGCCTTTTTGGGTAGCCTGAAGGTCAATAGGATAGCTACCATAAGCAATGGTATTAGGAAAGGCAACATGTCCAAAGATATCATTACCTGTCAGTGTATCAGCGCCTACTATACGTACACCTTCGCGAATATATAAGGTGACAGCAACTTTATCAAGAGAAGCATGTTCGAATCCTGGGCAATGTTGTGAGAGATAATAAACAATGGAAGGCAATTCGTTTTTTGCTAGATCATAGGCTTCATCTTGGGATTCTTTTTGCGCCCCAATAACGTCAAACACAAGTAGGGCATTAATTACAATACTGCCATCATTTTGTCTTGATAAATTGAGGCCTCGCATTTGTAACCTTTGATGAGTAGCAGGATACTTATACATCGTATTAAATCCCCATGCAGCATTCCCCTTGGAGCCTGTACACTTATCATGATCATTTGCAAGAGAAGATGTTAGCTGAGTCCAATCCGCGTTTTTAACTGAAAAGATAAGTGTAGCGGCTGCACATACATTAGGTTTGCCAAATTCCGAGCGCCCTGTTTTATAGGAAATACCTAGTTTTCTTGAAAAAGCAGCTTCACTTGACCCATCGACTACAAATCTGCAATATTGCTTTTTATTTTCCTCATTGCTTTTATAGCTAACACCTACTACTTTATTATGGCTGATAATAGGTTTAATATTTTTGGCATTATAGACAATATTTATAGGATATTTAATAACTGCTTGATTAAAAAAGGCTTCAGTTTGTTTAAAATCAATATTATAACCATTACTGCAAGCATCTAAAAACTCTTTAAAAAAACCATTATGAAGCACATTATTATTATCATCATAGTTAAGATCTAATCCAGTAAGCATACCATCAATAAAAATCCCGCCAAGGCGATTTGCCTCCGTGATAAGTGTTACATCATATCCCAGTTTACTTGCAGTAACAGCGGCTGTGATGCATTCTGGTTCACTGCCTAGGATAATGACAACATCTTTAGTTAAACCTGATAAAGTAAAATAATTTAAAGTCAGATAACAACAAAAAACACATACTATAAAAATTTTCTTCATTTTCCACCTGCTTAGTTCATTATGATATCAATTAGCATGTACAAACAGTGAAGTATTTATTAGTGTTAAAGTAATACTTTATATTCTTGTTTGACCATGTATATGATATAATAAGAATACATTCAAATTTAAATGAAGGAGACTATTATGCACTACAATACAATAGTTATAGGAGCAGGTCCGGCTGGTCTCTTTGTATCACAGATGCTTGCAAAACAAAATCTAAAAGTATTATTACTCGAACGTAATGCTAAAGCAGGCAAAAAACTCCTCTTATCTGGAGGTGGGCAGTGCAATTTTACGCATGTTGGGGCTATCAATCATTTTTTTGAATGCTATGGAGATCATGCTAAATTTTTAAAAAAGGCATTGCTAACTTTTGATAATCAAATGTGTATGGACTTTTTTGAAAAGGCAGGAGTCGATTATCATATATTTCCAAATGGAAAAGTATTTCCGAGGAGCATGAAGAGTGAAGACATATTAAATGCACTCCTTTTAAATTGCCAACTCGCAAATGTAGAAATTAAATATAATAGCACTGTTGAAGATGTTACTGCTTATGATACTATGTTCACATTAGAAACAAACCAGAAACAGAGATATTTTTGCGATCATATCGTTATAGCCACAGGCGGGAAATCTTATCCTAAAACAGGATCGGATGGGACAAGCTATATACTTGCAGAAAATTTAGGACACAGTATTACGCAGCCTAAACCGTCACTTACCGATATAAGGGTAAAAGATAAGAGATTTACTGTGTTATCGGGGTTATCATTTGAAAAAGTCGAAATTACGGTATGGCACGCAAACAAAAAGATCATTTCTTATCAAGAGGATTTACTGTTCACCCATAAAGGGTTATCAGGCCCAGCTATTTTAAATGCATCAAGATGGATGAATAAAAATGACATCATTACAATTAATTTTTTGTATCCTAAAACTTATGAACAGATAAAAGATTATTTTACGCAATATATAGATGAGAACGGGAAAGAGGAACTTATAACTTTGCTTAAGCGGTTGAAATTACCTAAAAGCTTTTGCCAAGTTATTTGTGAATATATAAATGTAGATGAACACATGTTATGTGCTAAATTACCTAAAAAAATGCGGGAAACTATTATTCAAGTACTTACTAAATGTCCTTTTGAGATCGAAACATTAGGAGGTTTTCATATAGCGATGGCAACTGCAGGCGGTATTAGTCTTAAAGAAGTCAATCCTACTACAATGGAGAGCAGAAAGCAAAAAGGACTCTATTTTTCTGGAGAAGTACTCGATATAGATGGCAATACAGGTGGCTATAATCTACAAGCAGCTTTTTCAACAGCTTATTTATGTGCCCAAAGCATTACAACAAAGACCCAAAAATAGAAAATATTTCCAGGGAAATATTTTCTATTTTTGAGTCTATATTTTTCATCTAAATTATTCGCACAACTTTGACTGAATCATACGATATACCTTTTCAGGAAGTTCTTCAAGTGCTTCCTTGGATAAGTCTTTTGTTTCTATTGCCTTATGAATATACAGGTTTACTTGAGCTGGCCTAATCATATTATTATTATTTTGTTCCATCAGCTTATAGGAGCCACTGATGGTGATAGGAATAATAGGAACTTTAGGTTTTGTAGCGAGTTTAAAGCTTGCTGATTTGAATTCCCCCATCGTATTTCCTTTACTTCTTGTTCCCTCGGGAAAAATAATAAGAGAATATCCTTTTTTAAGTAAATTAATACCCTCTATAATAGCGCCGGCGGAACCTTTTAGCGTAGATCTATCCATAAATACACAATGGAGATGCTTCATCCAAGTTCGGACTATGGGTATTTTCAAGGTTTCAACTTTAGCTATAAATCCTTTAGGATAGTTGACAGAGCTTATCAAAATAGGAATATCAAAATTTCCTTGATGATTACTTATAAAAACAACAGCTCCTTGTTTGGGGAGGTTTTCTGCCCCGTGAACTTTTACTTGTGCACCGCTACACTTTACAGCACCTAATGCCCATTTGGAAGTTACCTGGTGTACAAAATCTTCACACTCACTCAACTTACCTTGCTTTTTTAATGCATTAACT
>Ga0123336_10002685_pt1 | contig 15336 bp, 10 predicted proteins | sample SSSSmetaG_FD_96466 | JGI IMG/M metagenome (GOLD analysis project Ga0123336, IMG submission 96466) | Glacier valley bacterial and archeal communities from Borup Fiord, Nunavut, Canada, to study Microbial Dark Matter (Phase II) - ​SSSS metaG | ecosystem: Environmental > Aquatic > Freshwater > Ice... | reverse complement strand
GATCCATGCGTTCAGAAAATTTGGCAAAGGCCGCCACCCCGCGGCGCTGAACATCGGTGATTGCTTCTCGTACGCACTTGCGAGCGCCACCGGGTATCCGCTTCTGTTCAAGGGCCGCGACTTCACGCGAACGGATGTTCGCCCGGCACTTTCCGTCTAGGCGCACGGCGATGTTGGCCTGGGCGGCATGATCCCCGCTCGCGCGCTCGCATGCCTCGCCATCATCCTTGCCGCATCGCCGCGCAGCGCCGGGCCTGGCGGCATGCCGGCTGCCGAGGCGTATGTCTGGCAGCGTGTGTGGACGCCGGAGCTGGTGGCGGCGCTGCAAGCCAATGCAGATGTAGTGACGCGCTGGCACGTGCTGATTGCGCAGGGCGGCGCCCATGGGCCGTTTGCCCGCTTCGCGCCCGATTGGGGGGCCATTGCCCGGGCCGGCCGCCCGGCCATTCCAGTCATCCGCATCGATGGCCAAATCGATCCGCTGGCCGTAGCCAGGCTGGCGCAGACCGCCGCCGCCCTGATTGCCACCGTCCCGGCCGCGGCTCGGGCCCGTATCGAGATCGACCACGATTGTGCCACCGCCCGCCTGGCCTCGTATGCGGAATTCCTTGCCACGGTGCGCGGCCTGTTGCCGCCCGGCACGCGCATCGACATCACTGCCCTGCCCACGTGGCTGCACGCGCCGGACCTGGGTAAGCTGATCGCCGCGGCCGATCGCCTGATCCTGCAGGTCCATGGCATCGACGATCCACGCACGGCCCTGTTCGATCCGGCGCGGGCATCCGCCTGGGTGGGCGCGCTCAGCCGCCGGACCACACGCCCGTTCGTGGTCGCCGTGCCGGCCTATGGCGCCCGGATCGTCCGCGACGCGAACGGCGGCCTTCAGGCCGCGTCTGCGGAACGGGTGCAAGCCGATCCGCGCCCGGGCAGTGAACTCATCGTGGCCCCCGCCGATGTCGCCGCCTTCCTGCAGCGATTGCGGTTGGAAAACGCCGACCAGGTAGCGGGCATCGTGTGGTTTCGGCTGCCGCTGCCGGGCGATCTGCGCGCCTGGAGTGCGACCACGCTGCGGCACGTCTCGCAAGGCAGGAAGCTGTCGCCGCATGTACGTGTCAGCCTCCAACCGGCTTTGGCGGATGCTGCGCAACAGATCGCGCTGGTCAATGATGGCGATGACACAGATCTGCCGGCGCGCCTCACCCTGTCTCCCGGCTGCGCCGGTGACGCGATCGGCGCCTACATATCGAACGGCAGAAATTTCATGCGTATCCGCAATGATCTGCTACGCTCAGGCGCGCACATGGTGGTTGGATGGCAACTTTGTCCGCACCTGATCAGCGCTCTGCCGGAAGTCTCGATGCAATGAAAGCCAGCATTTTTTGCGCAGCCGTGGCCCTGATCGCGCATGCCTGTCCGGCGGCCGCATCGGGCGATGTCTTCAAGGACGCTCTGTTCTCTGACCGCACCGGATTTCTGCTGCAAGTGCCGGCACTCGGCTTGCACCAGCCTTTGCGGCGCCGGGCCACGGACGGGCTGAGTGATGACTTCATCGCGAAAGCGGCCGATGCAAACGAGAAGGAGGACGTTTCGGCGGCCGCTGCTATCCAGCTTGTCACGATGCGGACGGCGCAGGACGGCGACTCTGCCTGGGCAGCTGGTCCCGCAGTTCCGCAGGCCGCGCGCCTCTACACCGCGGGCGCCGTGGATTTCGCGCGCGGCAGGCTGGAGGAGGCGGCCTCGCGATTCAAGAACATTCTTGTTCTGCCCTGGGAAAGCGCGCGCGCCCGTGCTGCCTGGGCCGCCTTCATGCTCGGGCGCATCGCCCTCGCGCAACAGGATCTCACAGGCACGCAAACATTCTTTCCGCAAACACGCACGCTCGTCCTGCAGGGCGCGCGCGACGATCTGGGCCTTGCCGTGGCGAGCTATGGCGAACAGGCGAGACTTCTGCTGCGCCGGGGGCGCGTGCCGGAAGCGGTGGCACTTTACACGGCGCAGGCAAGCCACGACGCACAACGGGAACAGGCCTTGCAATCGCTGCAATGTGCAGCCGGACTTGCACTGAAAACCCCCGCGTTTTTGTCGGCGGCCGTCGCCGACCCACCCACCCGCGACATGCTGTTGCGGTACGCGGTCGCCGCCTCTGCCGACGATCCCCAGTTTGAGAGCCGCGCCGTGCTCGATGCCGTGCTTGCCAGTCCAAGGGCGGATGACCCGGCCGACGCACTGGCGGCGCTGGCCTACAGAAACGGCGATTATGCGAGGGCCGAGGCGTTTGCCGAACGTGCCCCTAAGCCTTTTGCCCTCTGGCTGCGGGCCAAGCTGGCCTTGCATGCGGGGCAGGCTGGCGAGGCAGCATCGTTGTTCGACCAGGCGCTGCGCAGCTCCGGCTTTGCGGCGGGGACGGACAGCCAGACAAGGCTCGCGATGGAAACCGGCGCTGCCCATATCCGCCATGGCGATTTCGTCCTGGCGTTGCAGGCGATGTGGCCAGTCGCCGCCAACAACGAAGCAAAGGAAGATCTAGATTACGTAAACGATGCGTTTTACGTGGCAGAGCGCGTGCTCACCGTGCCTGAACTGAAGGATTTCGTGGACGCGACGGTGCCCCCGGACCGCCAGGATAGCCCATCCTCGACACTCCGTGACCTGCTGGCCAGGCGCCTTGCGCGCGCGGGACGGTGGCAGGACGCTCTGGCATACTACGGCAAGCCCGAGACACGCGCCGACGCCGCCGCCTTTATCCAGGCCACTGATCGATCCAGCAACGCCCATGGCCTGGACCGCGCGCAAGCCTTCTGGACAGCGGCTACGCTGATGCGCCGGAAAGGGCTGGAGATGACAGCCACCGAATTATGGCCGGATGGTGCCGAGAGCGACGGCATGATGGAATATCCATACAACATGCTCGGGCCGCCCTTTCCGCGCGATGCGTCGGAATTCACCATCGCCGAGCTGCAAAGATACACCCTTAACAGGCCGGACCCGGATCGCCGCTTTCACTACCGCTATGCCGCCGTGCAGCTCGCGCAGGAGTCCTGGCGGGCCTTGCCTGCGCGCAGCCAGGCAGCGGCCGCCATTCTTTGCGCCGCTGCATCATGGATGCGCAGCTCGCACGACCCGGTCGCCGAGCGCGCGGTTTGGCGTCAATATGTGCAGACCGGGGCTGTGGTCGGCTTTGCCACGCATTTCGGTTCCCGCTGCCCCGCACCCGATTTCAGCAAGGCCGGCGCGACACGCCGCCACCTGGCTATCGTCAGGGCGCATGATTTCATCCACCGCCACAAGGTGCTTTTGGGCTTGGCGACCTTGGGCTTGTTGCTGGCGGGAAAAGCAAGCAGTCCTTTTTTGAAAAAAAGGACCAAAAAACTTTTATCAGTTTGGCGCGCGACAGCCTGACAAAAGTTTTTTGCTTCTTTTTTTCAAAAAAGAAGGCCTTGCCTTACCCTTCCTGCCGATAATTCGGCGCCTCCCGCGTGATCGCAACGTCATGCACATGGCTTTCCCGCAACCCCGCGCCCGTGATCCGGCGGAACTGGGTGTTGGCGCGTAGGTCTGCGATGTTGGCGGATCCTGTGTAGCCCATGCCGGCTTTGAGGCCGCCGACGAGTTGGTGGACGACGCCGCTCATGGGGCCTTTGTAGCCGACGCGGCCTTCGATGCCTTCGGGGACGAGTTTGAGGCTGTCGGTGATGTCCTGCTGGAAGTAGCGGTCCGCCGAGCCGCGGGACATGGCGGCGATGCTGCCCATGCCGCGGTAGGATTTGTAGCTGCGGCCCTGGTAGAGAAAGACTTCGCCGGGGGCTTCGTCTGTGCCGGCAAGCAAACTTCCGATCATGACTGATTCGGCGCCGGCCCCTATCGCTTTGACGATGTCGCCGCTGGTGCGGATGCCGCCATCGGCGATGCTGGGGATGTCGCGCGCGGCGCAGGCGGCGGCGGTTTCCATGACGGCGGAGAATTGCGGCACGCCGACGCCGGCGACGATGCGGGTGGTGCAGATGCTGCCGGGGCCGATGCCGATCTTGATGCAATCCGCGCCGGCGTCGATGAGGGCGACGGCACCTTCGGGGGTGGCGACGTTGCCGGCGACGACCTGCACGGCGTTGGACAGGCGCTTGATCCGGTCGACTTGCGAGAGCACGCCCTGGCTGTGGCCGTGGGCGGTGTCGACCACGATGACGTCCACGCCGGCGTCGATCAGGGCTTCAGCGCGGGCTTGCCCCTCGTCGCCGGTGCCGGTGGCGGCGGCCACGCGCAGGCGGCCGAGCTCGTCCTTGTTGGCCAGCGGGTGGGCCTGGGCTTTGTCCATGTCTTTGACGGTGACGAGGCCGACGCAGCGGAAATCCTCGTCCACCACCAGCAGCTTTTCGATGCGGTGATGGTGCAGCAGGCGGCGGGCTTCGTCCGGGCCGGGATTGCCGGTGACGGTGACCAGGTTTTCGCGGGTCATCAGCTCGCGGACGGGAATGCTCGGGTCGGTGGCGAAGCGGACGTCGCGGTTGGTGAGGATGCCGACCAGGCGGCCATCTGGTTCGACCACGGGGATGCCGCTGATCCGCCACTGCGCCATCAGGCCGCGGGCGTCGGCCAGGGTCTGGTCCGGGCGGATGGTGACGGGGTTCACCACCATGCCGGACTCGAATTTTTTGACGGCGCGGACCTGAGCGACCTGTTCGTCGACCGTGAGGTTCTTGTGGATGACGCCGATGCCGCCCTGCTGCGCCATGGCGATGGCCATGGGGCCCTCGCTGACGGTGTCCATGGCGGCGGCGAGCAGGGGGATGTTCAGCGCGATGGTGCGGGTGAGGCGGGTGCGCGTGTCCGTTCGGGCGGGGAGGACTTGGGAGTAGGCGGGGACCACCAGCACGTCGTCGAAGGCCAGGGCCTCTTCTATGCGGGGGTGTCTAGTTTCGATGACCATGGCCAGCCTTAGCGAAGGCAGGGGAAGGAAGAAAGGCCTTCTTTTTTGAAAAAAAGAAGCAAAAAACTTTTGTCCATTGAGGGCGCGACAGACTGATAAAAGTTTTTTGGTCCTCTTTTTCAAAAAAGGACTGCTTGCTTGCCTAAACCTTCGGCAGCAACCCCGCCAACAAACCCAACGCAGGCAGGAAGGCCATCAGCTGGAACACCGGCCCCACGCCCACATGGTCCGCCAGCAGGCCCAACGCCGCGGCGCCGATGCCGCCCAGGCCGAAGGCGATGCCGAACATCAGGCCGGAGACGGTGCCCACCCGGCCCGGCATCAGTTCCTGCGCATAGACGACGATGGCGGGAAAGGCGGAGGCCAGCAGCAGCCCGATGGGGATGGTGAGCAGGATCGTGCCGACCAGGCCGACATAGGGCAGCGCCAGCGAGAACGGCAGCACGCCCAGGATGGACACCCATATGATTCGCTTGCGACCGATCCGGTCACCGATCGGGCCGCCCAGCACGGTGCCCGCGGCGAACGCGCCCAGATACAGGAACAGGCATAATTGCGCCGTGCTCTGCGCCAAATGGAAGCGGCCGATCAGATAGAACTGGTAATAGTTGGACATGCCGGCGCTGTAGAAGAACTTCGACAGCATCAGCAGCACCAGCAATCCCATGGCGAACGCCACACGCCGGCGATCCAGCGCCGCCACCGGCTCCACCGCACGCTGCACCCGGGCCCGGATGTGGCCGCGATACCAGCCGCTCACCATCGTCAGCACCACGATGCCGGTCAGCGCCACCAGCGCGAACCAGGCCAGCAATCCCTGCCCGCCCGCATGGCCCACCCGCGGCGCGATCACGAAGGCCGCCAGCAACGGCCCCAGCGCCGCCCCCGCATTGCCGCCCACCTGGAACACCGCCTGCGCCATGCCGTGCTTTCCGCCCGAGGCCAGCCGCGCCACCCGCGAGCTTTCCGGGTGGAACACCGAGGATCCGAGGCCGATGCACGCCACGGCACACAGCACCGCCGGATAACTGGCGGCCCGGCTGAGCAGCAGCAGCCCCACCATGGTGGACGCCATGCCGAACGGCAGCGAATAGGGCAGAGGCCGCCGATCGGTGAAATTGCCGATCACCGGCTGGAGGATGGAGGCGGTGAGCTGGTTGACCAGCGAGATCCCGCCGATCTGGCTGAAACTCAGCCCCAGCGACTGCTTGAGGGTGGGATAGACCGCAGGGATCAGCGACTGCATCAGGTCGTTCAGCAGATGCGAGAAGCTGATGGCCACCAGCACGGCCATCACCGCGCCTTGGGCTGCGATGGTGCCATGCGCGGGTTTGTTGGTCAGCGACAGGCTCAATCTCGGCTCCGGACGACGCGGCGTGCTCCCAGCCTAAGGGCAAGCGTGGCGCAGTGCAGCAAGCGCTTGCATATGCCAGGGTTGCACGCAGCCCGGGACAGGTGGAAAGACCGGGGGCCGGGCGTCCGGCGCCGTTTTACTTCAGGGATAACTGCATGGCGAACGATTGGGCGCGCAAGGTTGGCCAGATGCTTCGTCAGGTGCGCCCCGGCCTGGGCCAGCTTGCCACCAGCAGACTCGACCTGCCGCGCGGCAGCCTGGTGATCAGCAGCCCTGCCTTTGCCGATGGCGGCACCATCCCGGACCGTTACACCCAGGATGGCGAGGCGCTGTTTCCGCCGCTGGAATGGCATGGCGCGCCCGAAGGCACGCAGTCGCTCGCCTTGATCGTGGAGGATGCGGACGCGCCGTTCCCCCGCCCGCTGGTGCATGCCGTGCTTCATTCCATCCCGGTGACACTGTCCGGAATCCAGGAGGGCGGTCTAGGCATGAAGCAGACGCGGGTGTCGCCACTGGGCTTCAAGGTCGGCCGCAATTCGGTTGCCCGTCTCGGCTGGATGGCCCCCTCCCCCATTCCCGGCCATGGCCCCCACCGCTACGCGTTCCAACTTTTTGCGCTCGACGTGGTCCCGACATTCACCGCCCCCCCCGGCCGCGGCCAGCTCCTGCGCACCGTGAAGGGCAACATCCTAGCCGCCGCAAGAACAATCGGCATCTACCAGCGCCTGTAGCAAAAGTTTTTTGGTCCTTTTTTTCAAAAAAGGACTGCTTCCTTCCTTCTTACATCTATTAGTTATCGTTGCATGAACGCCATAGAAGTCGATTCGCTAACAAAACGCTACAAGGCCGCAATGGCGGTGGACAATATCAGCTTCGTGGTGCCGAAGGGCCAGACCGTCGGCCTGCTCGGCGGCAACGGCGCCGGCAAGACCACCACCATCGCCATGATCCTGGGCCTTCTGCTCCCTACCTCCGGCCGCATCCATGTGCTGGGCCACGACATGACGCGCGACCGGTTTGCGGCCTTGGCCAGGGTGAATTTCTCCTCGCCCTACGTGGCACTGCCCCATCGCCTGACGGTGGCGGAAAACCTGCGCGTGTATTGCCATCTTTATAACGTGCATGGCGTGGAGAAACGGATTGCCGAGCTGGCGGACGAGCTTGATCTGCATGCCTTCATCAACCGCCCCGCCGGCCAGCTTTCCGCCGGCCAGAAAACGCGGGTGGCGTTGGCGAAATCCCTGATCAACCGGCCGGACCTGCTGCTGCTGGACGAGCCGACCGCCAGCCTGGACCCTGATACCGGCGACCTGGTGCGTAGCTGGCTGGAGAAATATCGCGCAGAGAGCGGCTGCACAATCCTGCTCGCCTCGCACAACATGGACGAGGTCTCGCGCCTGTGCGGCACCGTGCTGATGATGCGCCAGGGCCGCATCGTGGACCGCGGCACGCCCGGCGAACTTTTGACCAGATACAACCGCCTCGATCTGGAGGACGTGTTCCTCGACATCGCCAGATCCCGCCAGCCGGAGCTTGCCCGATGAGCTCGCTGCGCCGCATCTGGGGGCTGATGTATCGCCATCTGACCCTGTTTCGCCGCAGTTGGCCGCGGCTGGTGGACCTGGCCTACTGGCCCATCCTGCAGATGATGATCTGGGGTTTCACCTCCCGCTTCTTCACCTCGCGCCTGGGCGATCACGGCATGGTCACCATCGGCATGCTGCTGGGCGGCGTGCTGCTGTGGGAGACGGCGTTGCGCAGCCATCTGGGCTTTGCCGTGACGTTCATGGAGGAAATCTGGTCGCGTAACCTGGGCCACATCTTCGTCAGCCCCTTGCGCCCGTGGGAATTGCTGGCGGCGCTGCTGGGGATGAGCCTGATCCGCATGCTGCTGGGGGTGATCCCGGCCATGGCGCTGGCGGCGCTGCTCTATCATTTCAACATCCTCAGCGTAGGGCCGGTGCTGATCCTGTTCGCGCTGAACCTGATGGTGATGGGCTGGTGGATCGCGCTGGGCTGCATATCGCTGATCCTCAGCCAGGGCGGCGGCGCCGAAAGCCTGATCTGGTCCATGCTGATTGGGCTCTCGCCGATCGCGGCCGTGTATTATCCGGTGTCGATCCTGCCGCATTGGCTGCAACCGGTGGCCCTGTCCCTGCCGGCGGCGCATGTCTTCGAGGGATTGCGGGCTGCCATCAGCGAACACGTGATCCGGTGGGATCACCTGGCCTGGGCGGCGTCGTTGAACGCGGTATGGCTGACGGCGGCGATGCTGCTGTTCATGCAGCAGTTCAACGCTGCGCGGCGGAATGGAGCGTTGATGAATATCGGGGAGTGAGGGTAGCGGTTCTCTTTTGAGGAGCGGACCACAAAGACTTGTATTCCCCTGTCTGTTTCGCCCTGGTAATTGATCCAACGGCATGGGGAAGCTGACATAAAAACTTCACCCTCTTGTCAGCTTCCCGTCAGCCTTGCTCAAAACTCTGCGTGTAGATAGCAGCCAACCCCCGGACGAAGGATCACACCCCATGCGCCGCCTGCTCTCCAGCGTCAGCCTGCTGGCCCTCTTCGCACACGGCGCCGCCGCCCAGATCCTGCCGACCGGTCAGCGTCTGACGCCCACGGCCGCGCGCGGCTCCGTCTTCGAGCGGCTGAACCCGCAAATCCCCTCGCGACCGACCTACACCGTCGGCCAGGCGGAGAGCTCGCTCGTCAGCCCTGACGGACGCACAATGCTGGTGCTGACAAGCGGCTTCAATCTGAATGCCACGCCAACCGGCACGGTCGATCCGCTGACGTCCACGGAATTCGTCTTCGTGTTCGACATCAGCAGCGGCACGCCACAACAACTGCAGGCGCTGCCGGTGCCGAATACCTTCAGCGGCATCGCCTGGGCGCCAAACAGCCAAAGCTTCTATGTCGGTGGCGGACAGAACGACAACATCCACACCTTTACGCTGGGCACAGGTGGCTTCGCCGAAACGGGAACGCCGATCGCGCTCAACGACACCGCTTATGGGGTGGCGCAGCCGGCCGGCAACGGGTTGTTTTCCATACCTGGTCTCGGCGTGGCCACCACGCCCCTGAATGGCGGCATGGCAGTGACGGCCGACGGCTCCACCCTGATTGTGGCCGAGTTGGAAAACGATTTGCTGAATTACGTGAACCTTGCAACCGGCACGGTCACCAAACAGCAATTGCGTCCTGGCCAGCTGAACCAGGCGCAAGCCGGCGTGCCCGGAGGCGAATTTCCTTACTGGCTGGCCGTGACGGCCAACAACACAATCTACGTGTCCAGCGAGCGTGATCGCGAAATCGATGTCGTAAGCATGGCTGCTGGAACCGTCACGGCACGCATCAAGGTTGCCGGCAATCCGAACCGCATGGTGCTGAACCGCGCACAGACGAAGCTGTTCGTCACTGCCGACAATTCGGACATGCTGTATGTGATCGACACCGCGACCAACAAGATCGCGGCCCAAGTCCGAACCACGGCACCGGCCGGCTATATCGCCGGACCAACCAACGGCGCCACCCCAAATAGTGTGACGCTGTCGCCTGATGAGACTACGGCCTATGTCACCAATTCTTCGATGAACGCGGTGGCCGTTATCGATATCAGCCAGACGCAGCCGGTGGTGACCGGTCTGATCCCCACCGGGTGGGAGCCGACGTCTGTCTCCACCAGTGCCGACGGGAAGACGCTCTACATCATCAATGCCGAAAGCGTGACGGGACCGAACCCCAAATATCCTTTGCCATCGGCCAACCAGTATAATTGGCAGCTTTCCAAAGCCGGCCTACTGACCATGCCGACTCCATCTTCGGCCGATCTGATTGGGCTCACCTCGATTGTCTCGGAGAATAACGGCTTCAACCTGGCGCTGAGCCCCGGCGACCTCGCTGTGGAAAGCTTCCTGCACAGCCACATCCAGCATGTGATCTACATCATCAAGGAAAACCGCACCTACGACCAGGTCCTTGGCGATCTCGGCCGCGGCAACGGCGATCCTTCATTGACTATGTACGGCGCGGCTCTCACGCCGAATTTTCATGCGATCGCCTCCAACTTCGTCGATCTCGACAACTATTTCGATCCGTCGCTGTGCAGCATGGATGGCTGGCAGTTCAGCACCGCGGGCCGGGTTCAGGACCTCAACAAGAAGGTCAATGCCGTCAATTACGGCAAGGGCGGCGGCAGCTATGACTCCGAAGGCCTGTCGCGCGACATCAACGTCGGCCTGCCAACCGCGGCGCAGCGGCAGGCCGCATTGCCGCTCTACGGCGCACAAGCGGTGCATGATCCAGACCTTCTGCCCGGCGTCGCCAACGAAGTAGCCCCCGACGGCCCGGCCGGCGAACAGGGCTACGGCTTCATCTGGGATGCGGCCATCCGCGCCAAGCTGGTGGTGCGCAATTACGGCTTCCTGCTGGACCTGGTGCCCTATCTGGCACCTGCATCCTTGGGCGGGATTCCCGAACTGCGTTATCCGCGCGAAACCAAGACCGTGGTGGCATTCCCGGCCACCTTCACGCTGCATGCGCTGACCGACCCCTACTTCCGCGGCTTCGACAACAACTACCCGGATTACTACCGCTACCAGGAATGGGCGCGGGACTACGAGAATCTGTCCAATAACAACCGCATGCCGAATTTCGAGACGGTGCGGCTGATGCACGACCATACCGGTAACTTTTCGACCGCGATCGACGGCGTGAACACTCCGGAATTGCAACAAGCCGACAACGATTACGCCGTTGGCCTGCTGATCGATCGCGTGGCGCACGGCAAATACGCCAGCAACACGCTGATTTTCGTGACGGAGGACGACAGCCAGGACGGTCCCGACCACGTCTCCTCCCATCGCAGCACAGCCTATGTCGTAGGTCCCTACGTAAAGCACGGCGCTGTCATCAGCACGCGCTATTCGACCGTCAACATGCTGCGCACGATGGGCGACATATTGGGGTTGGAGAAACTGGACGTGCAGATCGCCAGCGCGCCCCCGATGATCGATCTTTTCGACACCAATCAATCGAGCTGGACCTACACAGCAACACCCTCCGCGGCGCTTTCGATGACGCAACTGCCAATCCCGAAAACTGCCTTCGGTCAGCGTATGGCAGAAAAGCCGTTGCACGATGCAGCCTGGTGGGCCGCGAAGACGAAGCAATTCGATTTCAGCAAGGAAGATCTGAACGACGAAAACGCGTATAATCGCGTGCTGTGGGAGGGCACGATGGGGAGCAAGCCTTATCCTGAAACGAAGTAAGCAAGCAGTCCTTTTTTGAAAAAAGGACCAAAAAAAAACCGGCCGCCCTGCTTTGCGCTCGGTTTTTTGCTTCTTTTTTCAAAAAGGAAGGCCTTCCTTCCTACCCCGACCCAAGCGTCCGCAAAGCCGCCCCCCGCTCAAACAACCGCAACAACACCCGAACCGCCTCCCCCCGCGCACTCCTCAACTGCGGATCCCGCTCCAGCAGCACAGACGCATCCCGGTGCGCCATCCGCAGCAGCCCCTCATGTTCCACCGGATCCGCCAGCCGCCACCCAGGCTGGCCCGACTGGCGTCGCCCCAGCAAATCCCCGCCGCCGCGGATACGAAAATCCTCGTCCGCAATCACAAACCCATCCTCCGTATCGCGCAGCAGAACCAGCCGCCGTCGCGCCGTCTCGCTCAGCCCCTCGTCGTGCAACAGCAGACAGTAGCTGGCAGCCGACCCACGCCCCACCCGCCCGCGCAACTGGTGCAGCTGCGCCAACCCGAAGCGTTCGGCATGTTCCACCACCATCACGCTGGCGGCGGGTACATCCACCCCAACCTCGATCACCGTGGTGGCCACCAAAATCCGCGTGCGCCCGGCCGCGAAATCGGCCAGCGCACGCTCGCGCGTCTCCACATCCTGCTGCCCATGCGCCAGCCCCAGCACCCGCCCGAAACGCGGCCGCAACGCTGCAAACCGCGCCTCGGCCGCGGCGACGTCCAGCAACATGTTCTCCGTCACCATCGGGCACACCCAGAACACCTGGTCGCCCCGGTCGATCGCGCGCGCCACGCCGTCCACCACGTCCGCGGCAGTTGCCAGGCTATGCAGCGTGGTCCGAATAGCCTGCCGCCCCGCCGGCTTCTCGGCCAGCCGGCTGACCGCCATCTCCCCCCAATGCGTCAGCAGAAGCGTGCGCGGAATGGGCGTGGCGGTCATCACCAGCACATCCGTGGTGTCGCCCTTGCCGCCGAAACTCAGCCGCTGGTCCACGCCGAAACGGTGCTGCTCGTCGATCACCGCCAGCGCCAGGTCGCGATACGCCACCCCCTCCTGGAACAACGCATGCGTGCCCACCACCAGTGGCACTCGCCCGCTTTGCAGCCCCAGCAGGGTGTTGCGCCGGGCCACACCCTTCACCGAACCGGTCAGCAGCGCCACCGGCACCGGGCATATCTTCGTCAGTGTCCGGTGATGCTGCCGCGCCAGCGTCTCGGTCGGCGCCATCATCGCCGCCTGTGCGCCGGCCTCTACCGCCCGCAGCATCGCCATCGTCGCCACCAGCGTCTTACCGGACCCCACGTCACCCTGCAGCAGCCGCAGCATCCGCGCGGGTGCGGCCAGGTCCGCATCGATCTCCCCCAGCGCCTCGGTTTGCGACGGCGTCAGCGCATGGCCAAACCGCGCCAGCGCCAGCGCCCGCAGCGCCCCGTCGCCCACCAGGGCGCGCCCGGCCCGCGCCCGGGCACGGCTGCGCATCCAGGACAGCGCCACCTGGTGCGCCAGCAATTCGTCATACGCCAGTCGCGCCCTGATTTCCGGCCCTGGCTGCACGGCCGGCGCATGCAGCGCACGCAGCGCCTCGGCAAAGCCCGGCCAGCGCTCCCGCTTCAGCAGGCTCGCATCATGCCACTCCACCAGCTGCGGGATGCGCGCCAGCGACTGCACCGCGGCGGCGCGGAAATCCGCCGGCTTCAGTTCCGCCACCAGCGGCCACACCGGCTCCACCTGCGGCACGGCGCCCTTCTCGGCTGGCTGGATATATTTCGGGTGGGTGATGGTCAGCGTGTTGCGGAACCGCTCCACCTTGCCGGAGACCACGATCTTCAGCCCGGGCGGATAGGCCCGCGCCGGATGGCTGTGGAAAAACGCGATCTCGGCAAACGCCGTCCCGTCCGTCACCTGCACGCGCCAGGGCTGGCGGGTGTCCGGCTCCGGCTTGCGATGCGTCACCACTTCCACCGTCAAGGTCGCGATCTCGCCTTCCACGGCGGCGGCGATAGTGGGGCAGGCAGAGCGGTCGATATAGCGCTCCGGCAAGTGGAACAGCACATCCAGCACCCGCGTGCCGCCTGTGGCGCGCGCGATCAAGGCGGCGCGCCGTGCGCCCACGCCGTGCAGCACCGTCACCGGCTCCATCATCGGGGCAAGAATGGCGTCCAGCTCCGAAGGCGAGGCGGGGGCGGCTGCACTGGCATCTGACACGCCGCCCGCTATAAGTCAGCCGCACCATGGACGAAACCTCAACCGACCTCGAAGGGCGCCGGCGCCGCCTGCTATTCCGCGCCCAGCATCGCGGCACGCGGGAGACGGACATCCTGGTGGGCGGCTTCGTGGCGTCGCGGCTGGCCCGCTTTACGGAGGCGGAAATCAGCGCGCTGGAGGCGATCATCCAGTTGCCGGATACCTGGCTCGCAGACTGGCTGACAGGTCGGACGCCCATTCCGGCAGAGCATGACAACGCGGTGCTTCGGGCGATGCGGGACGCGCGCGGCATTTAAAGGGAAAGCAAGGAGGTTTAACCACGAAGAACACGAAGGACAGGAAGAAGGAGTAAGGCAAGTTTATGCGTCGGTTGACGCACTGATCTATCCGCAGGCCGCTGTCTGCTTGCCTTTCTTCTTCGTCTCCTTCGTGTTCTTCGTGGTTCATCTTCTTGCTTGCCGCAGCGGGAACATCGGCCGCAGGACCTTCTGGCATAATGGATCTTTGGAATATATGACGTGACCACAGCCACCATCCACGGCGCCCCCGAGGGCTACGACGCCCTCCTCCTCATCCGCCGCGCCGAGGAGCACCCAGGCCCCCTCCTCCACGTCGCGCGCAACGAGCAGCGGATGGTGCGCCTCGGCGAGCTGCTCGCCTTCTTCGCACCCGACATCGAGATCCTGCGCTTCCCCGCCTGGGATTGCCTGCCGTACGACCGCGTCTCCCCCAACCCGGCCGTGGTCTCCGAGCGAATCGCCACCCTCTCCCGCCTGCTCGACCCCGCGCCGGGCCGCCGCATCGTGCTCACCACCGTCAACGCCGCCGTGCAGCGCGTGCCCCCCCGCCTCGTCTTCCTCGGCGAAAGCCTGGACGTGCGCACAAACGGCACCGTCAAGCCGGAAGCCCTGATCGCCTATCTCGAGTCGCACGGCTACGGCCGCGCCGACACCGTGATGGAGCCCGGCGAATACGCCGTCCGCGGCGGCATCATCGACATCTTTCCGAGTGGCGAGGGCGACCCCGTCCGCCTCGATTTCTTCGGCGACATGGTGGAAAGCGTCCGCCGCTTCGACCCCGCCACCCAGCGCAGCACCGAGCCGGCCCCCGGCTTCCACCTGCGCCCCGTCTCCGAAGTGGCCCTGGACGAGGCCAGCATCGCCCGCTTCCGCACCGAGTGGCGCGACCTGTTCGGCCAGGCCGCCAGCATCGACCCGATCTACGAAGCCATCTCCGCCGGCCGCCGCTATCCCGGCATGGAACATTGGGTCCCGCTGTTCCACGAGGGCATGGAAACCCTGCTCGACTACCTGCCGAACCCCTCCGTCTCGCTCGACAGCCAGGGCGAGGAGGCGCTGACCGCCCGGCTTGAGATGATCGCCGACCACTACGAAGGCCGCCGCACCCTGCCCCGAGATGGCGAGGTGCCCTACCGCCCTTTGCCCAGCGACCGCCTCTATCTCGACCGTGCCGGCTGGGACGCGATGCTCGCCGGCGTGCCCAGCCTGGTCTTCAACCCCTATGGCATGCCGGACGACACCGCCGGCTTCGACGCCGGCGGCCGCCCCGGCGTGCTGTTCACCCAGGCTGG
>Ga0123336_10002684_pt1 | contig 15341 bp, 13 predicted proteins | sample SSSSmetaG_FD_96466 | JGI IMG/M metagenome (GOLD analysis project Ga0123336, IMG submission 96466) | Glacier valley bacterial and archeal communities from Borup Fiord, Nunavut, Canada, to study Microbial Dark Matter (Phase II) - ​SSSS metaG | ecosystem: Environmental > Aquatic > Freshwater > Ice... | reverse complement strand
TGCCTGGCGCTGGTCGCGAAGTCGCCGGCGGCGAAGTTGGTAGCTGGGTGCACCGATGTAGGCGTGGAATCGAATCTGAAGTTTCGGCGCTGGCCGCATTTCATCAGCGTGGAACTGGTTGAGGCTCTGCGTGTGTTCGAAGATACGCCGGAGCACATCCGCGTTGGGGCCGCACTGCCGCTTACGGACCTTGCCCGTCTCTGGACGCAGGCGCCGCCGTTCGTGAAGGAATGGATGGGTCTTTTTGCATCCGTGCCGATTCGGAATCGTGCGACGCTGGGCGGCAATCTAGCCACGGCTTCCCCCATTGGCGATTCGGCCCCATTGCTGATGGCGCTTGATGCTGAATTGCATTTGAGCAGCATCAGAGGCGAACGGGTTGTGCCGCTGGCGCGGTTCTTCAAGAGCTATCGCGAGCCGGAGCTGCGGGACGGCGAACTCATTCGCGCGATTCAGATACCCAAACCGCTGCCAGACTTCGTGCGTTTTTATAAAGCCGCGAAACGTCGAATGGACGATATCAGCATTGTGTCGGCCGGGCTCGCGATCAATTGCGATGAGGGGGGCCGTGTCACTCGCGCGGCATTCGTCTTTGGTGGCGTGGGGCCGGTAACACAGCGAGTGGATTCTGCCGAGGCTGCGGCGCTTGGCCGGCTGTGGGATGAAGCGGCCCTGGAACGAATTGGCAGTGCCTTAGATGAAGCACTGCGTCCCATGGACGACCATCGCGGTTCAGCGGCATATCGTTGCGCCATGGCGAAAGGCTTCGTGCATAAGTTTTTCTGGGAATGGCGGCAGGCAAGCACGTGAGCGAGCAACACGAAAGCGCGCACGGCCATGTCACCGGCGCGGCGCTCTACACGGATGATTTGTGTGTTCGCTTCCCTGGCCTTTTGCATGCCTGGCCAGTCACAGCACCTCATGCTCATGCGCGGCTGGTTGGCTTGGACGCGTCCGATGCGGTGCGCGCGCCAGATGTACATTCCGTGTTGACCGCCGCCGATGTACCCGGCGAAAACGAAACCGGCAGCAACCGTCACGATGAGCCGCTGTTCCCTGCCGAGGTGATGTTCCACCAGCAACCTGTGGCCTGGGTATTGGGCGAAACTTTGGAGGCGGCGCGCCTGGGTGCGGCTCTGGTGCGCGCCGAATATGAGCCTCGTGCGCCAATACTTACTATCGAAGACGCGATTCAGGCGGGGAGTTTTCTTGCTGGCCCACTGCGGATCGATCGTGGCGATGCGTCTGCGATTGAGAGCAGCCCGCTTTGCTTCTCCGGTGAATTACGAATCGGCGGGCAGGAACATTTTTATCTGGAGACGCAATGTGCCATTGCGCGGCTGGATGAATCGGGGGGCATCGTGGTGGATTCCTCGACGCAACATCCAGCGGAGACGCAGGACGTGATCGCGCGTGTGCTGGGTCTCGCGTGGCATCAGGTCTCGGTGCAGTGCCTTCGCATGGGCGGTGCGTTTGGCGGCAAGGAAGTTCAGGCCAATCCCTTCGCGGCGGTCGCGGCCCTGGGTGCGTGGAAAACCAAGCGGCCGGTCCGTGTGAGATTGCCGCGGCTGCTCGATATGGCGCTGACGGGCAAACGCCATCCGTTTCTGGCGCGCTACAAAGCGGGCTTCAACACCGATGGAAAACTGAACGGTGTGCGTATTGAACTGTATTCGGATGGCGGTTGGAGTCTGGATCTTTCGATGCCCGTTCTTTCTCGCGCTATGTTTCACTGCGACAACGCCTACCTGCTTCCGGCGGCGGAGATTATCGGCTATGTGTGCCGGACGAATAAGACTTCCCAGACGGCGTTTCGGGGCTTCGGGGGACCGCAGGGCATGCTGGTGGTGGAAGAGATTATGGATCAGGCGGCGCGGCGCTTGAACCTGGACCCGCATGATGTGCGCGAACGGAATTTTTACAGCGAGGGCGATACTACGCATTACGGCCAACTGGTGAAGCACCCGGATCGCATGAACACCATTTGGGATCGGGTCAAGGCATCCAGCTCTTTCGATACCAGATGCGCGGAGGTGAAGGCCTTCAATGTGGCGCAGCGGCACAAGAAGCGCGGTATTGCCGTCACGCCGATGAAGTTTGGAATTTCCTTCACGGCCACTTACATGAACCAAGCGGGAGCGCTGGTGGTGATCTATCGCGATGGCAGCGTGCAGGTGAACCATGGCGGTACGGAGATGGGGCAGGGGCTTCACACGAAGATTCGCACGATTGCTGCGAGGACGCTGGGCATCGCCGCTGAGCGCGTGCGCATGATGCCAACGCGCACCGATAAAATTCCCAACACGTCTGCTACGGCGGCTTCCGCCAGCACGGATTTGAACGGCGCGGCGGTGCTGGATGCATGTGACCAGTTGAAGCGCCGGCTTGCGCCCGTTGCAGCGTCGCTCATTCAGTGCGATGAGAGCCAGGTGACATTTGACAACGGAACTGTCCATAGCGCGGATTGCCCCAGCAACTCTGTTTCGTTCGACCGTGTGGCGGCCGCGGCGTATCGGGAACGCATCCCGCTATTCGCGCAGGGCTTCTACCAAACGCCGGGGCTTCGCTACGACCACGAGAAGCTGAAGGGCAAGCCGTTCCATTATTTCGTTTGGGGCGCGGCGGTTTCCGAGGTGGAGCTTGACCTTTTCACGGGAGAAGCCAAGGTGCTGCGCGTGGATATTTTGGAAGACGTGGGCGATTCGCTTGCGCCACTTATCGATCGCGGGCAGATTGAAGGCGGGTTCATGCAGGGCCTGGGTTGGCTCACCATTGAAGAGCTGCTCTGGGATGCATCGGGGCGGCTGGCGACCGGAAGCGCATCGACTTACAAGCTGCCGTCATGGTCGGAGTTGCCGGAAGTTTTCAACGTGAACTTTCTCGAACGGGCGGCAGATTCGGATGTGGTGATGGGAAGCAAAGCTGTAGGTGAGCCGCCTCTCATGCTGGCTATTTCCGTTCGGGAAGCCATACGGAGCGCGGTTGCGGCGTGCGGTTTCGGCGGTCCAGTGGCGCTGCCCTGCCCATCCACTCCGGAGAAGATTTTCTTCGCGATTCAAAAGGCGCGTCTCTCGTGATCCGCGAGGAATTGCTTCGCGCGGCTTTATTCCATACGCCCGCCAATCCATTTCGCGAAGAGCACGCGCTCAAGAGTTTCGCCGATGGCGGGCTTCTGGTTCGCGATGGCAGAATCGCCGCATGCGGTGATTATTCTGAAGTGCGCAAAGCTCACCCTAGCGTCGCAGAGCGTGACCTGCGGGGCGGATATTTGATTCCGGGATTGATCGACACTCACGTGCACTTTCCCCAAACCCGTGTGCTGGGCGGGCTCGATAGACAGTTGCTGGATTGGCTGGACCAAGTGGCGCTCCCGGAAGAGGCGCGAATGTCGGATCTTGTTTACGCGCGTGACACGGCGCGACGATTCATACGCGCGTTGGCCAGTCATGGCACCACGACTGCGCTGGTCTTTGGTGCGCACTTCAAGGCCGCGACCGCGGAACTCTTCGATGCCGCCGAACGCTCTGGATTGCGTGTGATGAGCGGCATGGTGCTGTCGGATAGAATGTTGCGTCCGGAGCTTCACCAATCGCCTGAAGGGGCATATCGCGATTGCTCTGCGCTGATTGACGCGTATCATGGGCGCGCCCGTTTGCACTTTGCCGTCACGCCGAGATTTGCCTTGTCCACGTCGGAGGCCATGCTGGAAGTTTGCCAGACACTGCTCCGCGAACACGCGGGCCTTCGCTTTCAAACTCACATCAATGAGAACGCGCAGGAGATGGTGGAAGTAGCGAAACTCTTTCCTGGGGCGAAGGATTATCTGGCTGTGTATGAGCGCTTCGGCTTGGCGCGGCCTGGTGCGGTGATGGCACACAATGTCCATGCGACCGAATCGGAACTCGACCGTATGGCTGCGGCTGGGTGCACCGTAGCGCATTGCCCATGCAGCAACGCAATCCTGGGCAGCGGGTTGTTCCCTTTTGCACGCCACGTGCGCGCGGGCGTGCATATAGCACTTGGCTCCGACGTGGGCGGCGGGGCAGGCTTCGGCATGTTGAAGGAAGCTTTGCAGGCATATTCACTGCAGCGATTGATGCCGGAAGGGATGCTGCTCACGCCCGCGCACATGCTTTACCTGGCAACGCGCGCCGGGGCCGAAGCCTTGCAACTCGAAACGGAGACAGGCGATTTTACAGTGGGAAAGGCGGCCGATTTTGTATACCTGCGGCCTGCGGAGGGCAGTGTTCTGGAAGGAGTGCTGGAACGCGCGGAAGGTTCGAACCGCGTGCTGGCCGCTCTTTTCACTCTGGCGGGCGCGGAAAGCGTGGCGGAGGTTCATGTGGGTGGAGACCGGATTGACTATTGACGATTTGAACGCCATGCCGCGGGAAGACTTCGTGCGGGCCATCGGCTGGGTGTTCGAACATTCGCCGTGGGTTGCGGAGCGCGCGTGGAGCCTGCGACCCTTCCGCGATACAGATGCGCTGCATCTGGCGATGGCGCGTGAAGTGGAGCGCGCCTCACCGCAAGAGCAATTGCGTTTGTTAGGAGCGCATCCCGATTTAGGCACGCGGCTGAAATTGAGCGATGCTTCGGAATCCGAACAGGCTGGAGCGGGCTTGGACCAGTTGACCGCGGGGGAGTTTGAACTGTTCACGCAACTCAATGCCCGTTACAAGGAGAAGGTCGGTTTTCCTTTTTTGCTGGCGGTAAAAGGCTGCGGCAAGCAGGATGTTTTTCGGTCGCTGGAAGCCCGGCTGCACGCCACGCGCGAAGCGGAGTTCGCGGAGGCGCTGCGCCAGGTTTACCGCATTGCGGCGTTTCGGTTGCATGATGTGTTAAGCCAGGAGCTTTGATTGGAACAGTTCGCAAGCGGATGGAAACGGACTTACTACGGCAAGGGCGACGTGATCGCTTATCGGTTGAATCGCGATGGCATGACGCCTACGGGCAAGAGCCCGGTGTTCGGCGCAAGTGTAAAAATTCTGGTCTATGGCGATGCCTTCTGGCCGACCTATACAACCGGCGATAACACGGGCTTGGTGGCGACAGATTCGATGAAGAATTTCATCCAACGCGAGACTCTGAATTTCAGCGGAAGCGATTTGGAAAGCTACTGCAAGTTTTTGGCGGCGAAGTTTCTCGATATCTATGAACAGGTGGAGGGCGTGCAGGTATCGGCAGTGGAAATTCCCTATTCACCGGCGCCTGGTCATGCCGCCGCATTCTTGCCAGGTGGGCCGGAACGGTTCACAGCACGTGTTGAGTTCAACCGTCGGGGGTTAGTGGAAATTGCGTCCGGCATCACAGGCTTTCGCATGGTGCGCCTCGGCGGCAGCGCGTTCTTCGGGTTCGTGCGCGATCAATACACAACGTTGCCCGAGATCCGCAATCGGCCCCTTCACATGTGGCTCGATTTGGAGTGGCTCTACACGTTGAGCGAGCATGCATATACCGATGGCCGTGTGGCCGCGGCCGTGCGCCAGACGATTTACGATACGTTCGGCAAGTGCGAATCCGGCAGCATTCAACAAATCATCTACCAGATCGGCAGCAGGATGTTGCAAGAGATGCCGGAGCTGTCTGAGATCCATCTGGAAGCGAACAACCGAACGTGGGACACAGCCGCTGAACATGACGACACTCTGGCTGTGTTCACCGATTCGCGGCCTCCATATGGATGTCTTGGCTTGCGATTGAGGCGAGAGAGCTAGCGGCATGGCCCGGCTCTCCACGCACGTTCTGGATACGGCTCGCGGGGTGCCGGCGGCCGGCGTAAGAATTGATTTGCGATGCGGCGACACCTTTCTGAAATCGGCGATCACCAATGCCGATGGCAGGACAGATGAGCCACTGCTATCCGGCGATATGATGACGCCGGGCACCTATGAACTCATCTTCCATGCGGGCGATTACTTTCGGGCGCAGGGCGTGGTGCTGCCGGAGCCGCCGTTCTTAGATGAGGTGGTGATACGTTTCGGCATGGCCGATCCCTATGGGTCTTATCACGTTCCGTTGTTGCTTTCGCCCTACGGGTACAGTACGTACCGGGGTTCGTGATGCTGCTCAGTCACGCCGAAGATTGCATCGCACGATGCCGTGCGCTCGCGCTTCATACCGAAGAGCCGGGTTTCACCACACGCTGGTTTCTTGCGGCGTCGATGCACGATGTCCATCGCGACTTGAGCGCATGGATGCGCAGTTGCGGCATGACAACCCGAGTCGACGGAGTGGGAAACCTGCGCGCGCGCTACCCGGCAAGAGATGTTGGTGCGCCGGTGTTATTCATCGGGTCACACTTAGATACAGTGCCCCGCGCGGGAGCTTTTGACGGCATCCTTGGCGTGGTGATAGGAGTGAAGCTCGTTGAACTGCTGGGCGGAAGGCGGCTGCCGTTCGCGATTGAGGTGGCGGGATTCTCGGAAGAGGAGGGTGTCCGGTTCGGGTTCCCTTTCATCGGCAGCCGCGCACTGATTGACGAACTCGATCCGACTTTGCTTATGAAACGCGATCAGGATGGGGTGTCCGTTGCCGAAGCGATTCGCGCTTTCGGGTTGGACGAGGTAATGCAAGGCGAAGAGCAGGCACACGCTTATCTGGAGTTCCATATCGAGCAAGGACCGGTGCTGGAGAGTCTTGGCTTGCCGCTCGGTCTGGTTGTTGCAATTGCCGGACAGACACGTGCGCGGGTCATGTTCGAAGGGCGCGCGGGCCATGCCGGAACCACGCCGATGGCCGCAAGGCGCGATGCATTGGCCTGCGCGGCGGAATGGATCGGCGAAGTGGAGCGCTACGCGACGGATACCATCGGCATGGTGGCAACCGTGGGCCGCATGGAAGTGCTTCCCGGCGCGCCGAACGTGGTTCCAAGCGTGGCCAAACTGACTCTGGATCTTCGTCATGAGCAAGACTCGATTCGTGAGTGCGGCGTGGGCCACCTGCTGACTCGAGCCGGCACGATTGCGGCGCGGCGTGGCATCCAGGTAAATTCAGAGATGGTGTCGGACCAGGCGGCTGTTCGGATGGACTCTCGCCTTACGGAGATGCTGAGGGTGGCCGTTGAACACGCCGGACACACTGTACATCGCATGGCCAGCGGCGCGGGGCACGACGCGATGATCATGGCTCGCAAGATGCCGACTGCCATGTTGTTTCTGCGCAGCCCCGGCGGGCTCAGCCATCATCCTGATGAGTCTGTTCTGGCGCAAGATGTCGCTGCCGCCCTGGCCGTGGGGGTGGAGTTTCTGGTGCTGTATACGTGATCGTCCGAGGTGCAACTCTGGTGCTGCCGGAAGGGCCGTTGCGTGCCGACCTGCGTATCGAGCAAGGGATCATTGAAGAAATAAGCCAAGAGTTGGCGGGTGATTCTGACCTGGATGCATCTGGCTTGCATATCTTTCCCGCGACGATTGATGTTCATCTGCATTTCAACGAACCGGGTCGGGCAGATTGGGAAGGTGCGGCTACGGGCAGCCGTGCTCTAGCCGCGGGCGGTGGCGCGGTGTTCTTCGATATGCCGTTGAATTCCACACCCTGCACAGTGAACGCACGCGAGTTTGAACGCAAACGGGCCGCGCTGAGCGCTTCCTCAATCGCAGACTTCGGAATTTGGGGCGGTCTGGTTCCGGACAATCTCGGCGAGATGGCGGAACTGGCAGAGTGCGGTGTGGTGGGCTTCAAGGCTTTCATGTCAGATTCCGGCTTGCCTGAATTCCCTCGCGCCGATGACCTGACGTTATGGGAGGGTATGGCGGAGGCAGTGCGACTGCACCTTCCGGTGGCTGTTCATGCGGAGAGCGAAGAACTCACGAAGCGGTTGGCGGCGCAGTTGGCAGGAACAGGCGGTTCCGCCATACAGAAGTTTCTTGCCTCTCGGCCTGTTCTGGCAGAGCTTGAAGCGATCGAACGAGCAACGCTCTTTGCCAAGGAGACAGGCGCGCGGCTACACATTGTGCACATCAGTTCGGGTCGCGGCGTGGTAGCGGCTGCGGACGCACGTGCGCGCGGCGTCGATGTCTCCATAGAGACCTGTCCACATTACCTGTTCTTCACCGAGGACGATGTGGAGCGTCTGGGTGCGCTGGCCAAATGCGCTCCGCCCTTGCGCAACGCAGCGGACCAAAACCAACTCTGGGACGAAGTGATGAAAGGGACCGTTGACATGGTTGCCTCAGATCATTCGCCCGCGCCTTCGCACATGAAGAGCGCGGATTTTTCGCTAGCGTGGGGCGGCATTGCCGGTGTGCAATCCACACTGGCGGTGTTGTTGGAACGCGGATTCTTCGGTCGCGGCCTGGCGCTTGGGGGCATTGCCGAATTGGTGGCCACCCATCCGGCGAAACGTTTCCAAATCCCCAAGCGCGGCGCAATCCGCGTGGGCAATTTTGCCGACCTTACCTTCGTCGATTTGAAAGAACAGTTCACGCTGCGCACGGAAAACTTGGCCAACCGTCATCCCATTTCACCGTATGTTGGCGAATTGTTTCGTGGTGTTGTACGGCGCACCATACGACGCGGCGAAACCATTTTTCTGGATGGTAAGTTTCCCTCAGAAACACGAGGGCAGTTGGTTCGGCCCGATCGATAGACTATGCATAGCCTTGGACATACTCGGAGCGCTCGCCGCCCAGACCATTTGTTTCAGACGCCTGACACATTCGTGCGGGCACCGTTACCTGGTATGAGCGCGGCCACCGCAGTGATTCACGCAGCCCCGGCTTTGGGTGCGAAGTTCACACAGTATACGGCGGAATTTCAGGCGGGCGGCAGCCTGGGGCCGGCGCGGGAGCAACGCTTTGTCTACCTTCTGGAGGGAGCACTCGAGTGTGGCGCGTCGGTTCTGCACGAAGGCGATTACGCTTGGCTCCCGCCAGGTTCTACCTTGACGCTGCAGGCCCAGCAACCCGCGCGCGCAATGGTTATAGAGAAGCCGTACATTCGTCTGGACGCGCATGCGATACCTGATCTGCTGATCGGCAGTGAAAGTAAAGTGACGCCGCAGGCGTTGATGGGCGATGCCGCGCTTGAGGTGCGAAGCCTGATCCCCGCCGATGCAGCGTTCGATCTTGCCGTGAACACGCTGACGTTCCAGCCCGGCGCCAGCCTACCCATGGTGGAAGTGCATGTGATGGAACACGGGCTTTACATGCTGGAGGGCGGCGGCATCTATCGGCTGGGCGATTGCTGGTATCCGGTTTTTGCGGGTGACTTCATTTGGATGGCGCCTTACCTGCCGCAGTGGTTCGGAGCGCTGGGCAAGGTGCCGGCGACATATCTGATTTATAAAGATTGGAACCGCTGAGATGGAATTGAAAATCGAGCGGGGCAGGTTGGTTCGCGAGCTGGATACATTGGGTTCGATTTCGGCTGAGCCTGCTCCTGTCGTGACTCGCATCGTGTTTTCCGAAGCCGATCTGCGAGGCCGCCAATTTGTGAAAGACCTTTGCCAGGAGGCCGGGCTCAGTGTCCGCGAAGATGCCGTGGGCAACATCTTTGCTCGTTGGGTGGGCACGGAACCAAATCTTGCCGCAGTCGGCACCGGCTCGCATATCGATGCCATTCCGAACGCGGGCCGCTTCGATGGCACAGTGGGCGTACTGGGTGGTCTCGAGGCGTTGCGAGCCTTGCGCAGAGCCAACTTCAAACCGCGCCGCTCATTGGAACTGCTGCTCTTTACTTCTGAAGAGCCAACGCGATTTGGCATCGGTTGTTTGGGGAGCAGGCTGCTTTCCGGCACGTTGCCCGCAACCGCTGGCGACACGTTGCTCGATGCCCAAGGGCACTCACTAAATCAGGTCAGGACTGCTTCCGGCTTCGTTGGCGATCTGGCCAGCGTCGCGCTCCCAACCGGCTACTATTCGGCCTTCGTAGAACTGCACATCGAACAAGGTCCTTTGCTGGAACAGCGCGGAATCCAACTGGGTATTGTTACCGCGATTGCTGCGCCGGCTACTCTGCGAATCGATGTTGAGGGGGAGGGTGGGCACGCCGGCGCGGTACTGATGCCGGGCAGGCGCGACGCCTTCCTGGCGGCCGCGGAGATCGCGCTCGCTGTGGAAGCGTTCGCAAAAGCTTCAGGCTCAACTGACACTGTTGGCACCACGGGTGTATGCGACATCTTTCCGCGCGCGGTGAATAGTATCCCCAGCCGCGCGCACATGGAAATCGATATCCGCGACATTGATGGACCACGGCGGGATTCCGTTTTGAGTCAGGTGCATCGTGCAGCGGAAGAGATTTGCGCGCGCCGAGACGTCACTTTGAAAACACAGTTGCTGAATGCCGACGCGCCTGCTCAATGCGCTCCGGCCATTGTTGACGCGCTGACACAGGCATGCGTGGCCCACGGTGCAACGCATCAAATGATGATCAGTCGCGCTTATCACGATTCACTATTTATGTCGCGGGTGGCGCCGACGGCCATGCTGTTCATTCCCTGCCGCAACGGGGTCAGTCACAGGCCCGATGAATATGCTTCACCTGAAGACATCGCGCGCGGAACGCTGGTGCTGGCCGCAGCCATGGAAACACTCGCGTCATAACGCAGCCGCTTTAGGGCTTCTGCAAAATGTCGAGTGCTTTGCGGACGACAGGGTCGCGCTGCAACTCCACTTCGTCGCCCTTCGCCACCCCAAGGCTCTGGTTGAAGATTTCTGTCTTGAGACGGTTCTCGATAAAAGCTCGCTCCCGCGACCATTCATTAATGCCGGGCTGTATCTGACGATCGCTGAGCCAAGCTTGAAAAGTATCGAGGAGTTGTGGTGTCACTTCGAAGGCCTCAGTCGCCTTTTGGCTCTTCAGAAATTCCGTAGAGAACTGCGGAAACGCGCCGCTGCCTTCGAGCGCGGCATGCAGACGCGAGACAGGATCGGGCTGAACCAGCACATCGGGAATGATGCCACCACCGCCTTCGAGCGCGCGGCCCTTGTCGCTCTTGAAATCGCTACGGGTGTTTGGGTGGGCCGTGGTGCCGGTAAGTGCGAACTCTTCGCCGCGGTCTTTCAGCGCCTTCTGGATGGACCGGCCACTGGGCGTGTAGTAGAGCGCGGTAGTCAGAGCGATGCCCGTCGAATTCGAAAGCGGGAACACGCTTTGCACCAGACCTTTGCCGTAACTCGGCTCGCCCAAGATGGTGGCGCGGTCATGGTCCTGAAGCGCACCGGCCACAATTTCGCTCGCGCTTGCGCTCTTGGCATTCAGCAGGATGGTGACCGGAAACGCATACGGAGTCGCACCGGCTGGCACCTTCTCCACGGTTTCCTTGACGTTGCGGCCCTTGATGGTAAGCACTGTTTCGGCGGGCTTCAGGAACAGCGATGCCGTATCGAGCGCCGCGCCCACCAAGCCGCCGGGGTTGTTTCGCAGATCAAGCACCAACCCTTTTAGATTCGTGCCGCCTTGAGCTTCGATGGCCTCTTTCAGTTGCGCCCCTGTCTTCTCTTCAAAGCTGCCCACCCGCACATACGCAATGCCTGGCTTAAGCAGGAAGGCGCGGTCCACACTGGGCGCCTGCATCTCTTCCGGCGTGAGTGTGAACTGTAGCAGGCGTACGTTGCCGCTGCGGCGCACATCCAGGCGCGCGGGATTTTGCCGCGATTCCCCCAGCAGGCCGACTAGCTGATCAAGTGTGAGCCGGTCGAGACGAATATTGTTTACGGCCAGAATTTCATCGCCGGGCGAAATGCCCGAACGGGCCGATGGCGTACCGGGAAGAGTCTGCAGCACAATGACGCGGCCCGGCAGAATGGAGACCACGGAGCCGAAGCCCTTAGTGGTGCTGTTCTGCATTTGTTTAAGCTGCTGAAATTGGCCGGGGTCAAGGAAAACCGAGTGCGGGTCAAGGCGACGGAGCAAGCCGGGAATGGCGCCCTGATAAAAAGCCTGTTCGGGCGCGATAGGTTCAGCAGAGTAAGCTTCTGCGATGGCGTAAGCATCCACCAGGCGCTTCAGTTCCCGATCAAGCGCAGCCTGATCGGCAGTCGAGGCGGCGAAGAACAGGAGTGCAAGCGGGATATGCATCTACAGCGAATACCGTGTGGCGCTCTTGCGCGAGTGACGTTCCATTGCCAGCTCCAACAGTTTTTCCACTAGCCGAGGAAATTCAATTCCAGAGTACTCCCACATTTTGGGAAACATGCTGATGGACGTGAAGCCGGGGATGGTGTTGATCTCGTTTACGAAAATCTGGCCGGTGGCGTGGTCCATCAGAAAATCCACGCGGCCCATTCCTTCACATGCAATGGCTTTATAACATCCGACGGCCAAGCGCTGCATCTCCTCAGTTTGTTCAGGGGTAAGTTGGGCGGGCATCTCAATGCGAGCCTTGTCCAGCAGGTACTTGTCTTCGTAATCGTAGAATTCGCGAGAGGGAAGAATCTCGCAAGGCGTGGAAGCCTGTGGGTGGTCATTGCCCAGCACGGAGCACTCAAATTCCCTGCCGTCCACACCGCGTTCGCAGATCACCTTGCGATCGTATTCGGCGGCCATGGCCAACGCGCTGGTAAGTTCCGTGAGATTGTGGGCCTTCGAAATACCCACCGAGGAGCCCAGGTTCGCCGGCTTTACGAAGATAGGAAATGGCAGACGTCGCGCCACGGCTTCGGCGTCCATGGCATCGCGTGTAAGAACCAGGTAATCCACAATGGGCAGCGCGGCTTCGCGGCACACGCGCTTGGTCATTTCTTTATCCATGCCGATGGCGCTGGCCATGACGCCCGCTCCCACGTAAGGCAGGTCGGCCAGTTCCAGCAGGCCCTGCACAGTCCCATCTTCGCCAAACGTGCCGTGAAGTATGGGGAACACCACGTCCACGGGATTGCGACAAGGCTCCGGCAAAATGGGTGCCGGGTCCCAATGCCCATCGGGATGAATTAGATAGCGAACCACTTCATAGCGTTCGGAACTGAGCCCCTTGATGATGGATTCCGCCGAACGGATAGAGACTTCGTGCTCGCCTGAGCGGCCGCCATAGATGACACCAACACGCAGTTTCGGCATCAGAGGATTTTCTTACCAAGGGCGGACATGATGAGTTCGACGCCTAACTCTGCTGTTCGGTTTACCTCATCGAAGACGGGATTCACTTCCACGGCCTCCATGGAAACCATGCCATTCGAATCGCAGATCATTTCCATTGCCAGGTGGGCTTCGCGATAAGTGGCGCCGCCGCGCACCGGCGTACCCACGCCCGGAGCATCCATCGGATCGACATAATCCAAATCGAGCGAGAGATGAAAACCCGCTGTGCCGCGGGTAGCAAGTTCCATAGCTTGCGCCATAACGGCTCGCAGGCCGCGCTCATCAATGTCGCGCATGGTGAACGCGTGCACGCCCGATTCGCGCACATGGGCCTTTTCCATTATGTCGATATCGCGCACGCCGACAATACACACATTCTTCGGATCCACCTTGGGCGAAAATCCAAACAGCTTGGTTAATTCCGGGGGACCAAGCCCAATGCAACAAGCCAGGGGCATACCGTGTACATTGCCGCTGGGGCTGGTCTGGGGAGTGTTCATATCGGCATGCGCATCGATCCAGATCAAGCCGATTTTCTGACGCTTCTTCCTGAAATGTTTGGCGACGCCGGCCACGGTGCCGATGGCGACCGAGTGATCGCCGCCTAGCACCAGAGGCGCTTTGCCATCGTCCATCGCATGCGCCACCATGTTGCCCAGACGCTCGCAAGCGGCGGCAATCTGGGGCAGGTACTTTGCGTGACGCGGACCTTCTGGAGAGTTCTCGGGCTGGTCGACAAGGACGTTGCCCAGATCTTCCACTTCATACCCCAGAGCTTTCAGCTTCTCGTTCAAGTTCGCCACGCGCAGAGCGGACGGGCCCATATCAACCCCACGGCGATCCTGGCCGAGGTCTAAAGGTGCGCCGATCACGGCGATGTGCGATTGCTTCATGTACGGTCTACGAACTACCAGTGTGTCGCGAAGGGGGAGCGGGAGCAAGTCTGTAAGATTGAGCTAGATGACCAGCGTGCAGATTTTCGGCGTCAAGAATTCTTCGGCCACGCGTGCGGCGGAGCGGTTCTTCAAAGAGCGCTCCGTGCCACTGCATGTTGTCGATCTGCAGCGGAAGCCCATGGCCCCGGGAGAGATTCGGCGCTTCATCGAGCGGTTCGGTCTGGCGGGTCTGTTGGATACCGAAAGCAAAGCCTACGTGGACGCCGGGCTCAAATACTTGAAGGTGACCGAGCATGAGCTGCTGGAAAAAGTGGAGCGCAATCCGAAGCTGCTACGGTTGCCGCTGGTGCGAAACGGCAAGCGGATCAGCGTGGGCAAAGATGAAGACGCCTGGAAGTCGATGCTGACCGATTGATTCAGGGCCGCAAGCGGTAAAGCATTCTGGGGAACGCGATGGTTTCGCGGATGTGTTCCAAGCCGCAGATCCAAGCCACGCAGCGTTCAATGCCCATGCCGAAGCCTCCGTGCGGCACCGTGCCGTATTTGCGAAGGTCCAGATACCAATCGAAGGCTTCTTTCGGAAGGCCATGCTCTTCAATGCGACGCAGCAGCAGTTCGGGGTCATGAACGCGCTGGCCGCCGCCGATGATTTCGCCGTAACCTTCGGGAGCTAAGACGTCCACGCCGAGTGCAACTTCCGGCCGGTCCGGATCGGGCGCCATATAGAACGCCTTGATGGCCGAGGGGAAGCGATCGACCATGATGGGACGATCAAACTGCTGGGTGAGCACGGTTTCGTCGGTGCCGCCGAAATCGCTGCCCCACTCGATATCGGTACCGTTGGCTTTCAAAATTTCAACGGCGCGGTCGTAGGATAGGCGGGGGAACGGACCGGTAACCGCTTCCAGCTTTGTGACATCCCGTTCCAGCACCTTGAGTTCTTCTTTGCGCGTTTCTAAAACGTGGCCGACGATGTAGAGCAGCATCTCTTCGGCGACACGCTTTACTTCGTCCAGATCGGCGTAGGCCATTTCGGGTTCCACCATCCAGAACTCTGTCAAGTGGCGCCGCGTCTTGCTCTTTTCGGCGCGGAACGTGGGCCCGAAGCAGTACACCTTTCCGAAGGCCATGGCATTGGCTTCGTTGTAGAGCTGGCCGGATTGCGTCAGGTACGCTTTATCGTCGTCGAAATAATTCACTTCGAAAAGCGTGGTGGTGCCTTCGCAGGCGGCGGGCGTGAAGATGGGCGTATCCACCAACGTGAAGCCGTGCGAATCGAAATAATCGCGGACGGCCTTGATGATGGCGTGGCGAATGCGAATGATGGCGTGTTGGCGCTGGCTGCGAAGCCACAGGTGCCGATGATCCATCAGAAATTCCATACCGTGTTCTTTAGGCGTGATGGGGTAGGGCTGGTCTTCCGGA
>Ga0123336_10002682_pt1 | contig 15347 bp, 14 predicted proteins | sample SSSSmetaG_FD_96466 | JGI IMG/M metagenome (GOLD analysis project Ga0123336, IMG submission 96466) | Glacier valley bacterial and archeal communities from Borup Fiord, Nunavut, Canada, to study Microbial Dark Matter (Phase II) - ​SSSS metaG | ecosystem: Environmental > Aquatic > Freshwater > Ice... | reverse complement strand
GCTTCAATTCTTGCCTTCTTAATTTGATAGTTACGTTTTATGTATTCACACTCTTCTTTTGACAGCTCTTCTCTGCTGTAGAGTGTCATTGTAAGATAATCAGATTCATCAACCTCAAGAGTAGACTCATCTTCAAAAATGATATTTACATTTTTATTACTTCTATCAATTGTTTTTATCTTCAAAAAAAACCTCCAAATAAAACAAAGCCCATGGACCAGTGCCTATGCAAAAAAATGCACCAGGTCCTATATCCATAGGCTTATCTATTTTTTAATCTAAATCTTCTTTAACTTCACCATCGTCATCTTCATCTACAATATGAGCATCTATGCTCTTAGCAAATGCTAGATCAAAGTTCTCTCTAATCTTTTTTTCAACATCCTTACATATTTCAGGATTTCCCATGAGGAATTGCTTAGCATTCTCACGACCTTGTCCAATTCTCTGAGTATCATATGAAAACCATGAGCCACTCTTATTTATGATATCAAGATTTACTGCTACATCAAGTATGTTACCTTCCTTGGATATACCCTTGCCATATATAATATCAAATTCCGCCTCTTTAAAAGGAGGAGCTACTTTATTCTTAACTACCTTAACCCTTGTTCTGTTTCCTATTACTTCTGTACCTTGCTTTAGTGATTCTATTCTTCTTACGTCAAGTCTTACTGAAGCGTAAAATTTAAGAGCTCTACCACCAGGTGTTGTTTCGGGATTTCCAAACATAACCCCTATTTTTTCACGAAGCTGATTAATAAATATAGCTGTTGTATTGGACTTACTTAAAACACCAGATAACTTTCTCATTGCCTGTGACATAAGTCTAGCCTGTAAACCCATATGAGAGTCACCCATTTCACCATCTATTTCAGCCTTTGGAACTAACGCAGCTACAGAGTCAATAACGATTACGTCAATAGCGCCACTTCTAACAAGTGCTTCAGCAATCTCCAGTGCCTGTTCACCAGTATCCGGCTGTGAGACAAGTAGATTATCTATATCAACACCTATGTTTCTAGCATAAACAGGGTCCAGAGCATGCTCTGCATCTATAAAGGCTGCTTCTCCACCGGCTCTCTGTGCTTCAGCTATTATATGTAGTGCAACTGTAGTTTTACCAGATGACTCAGGGCCAAATACCTCAATTATTCTTCCTCTTGGTACACCACCAACTCCAAGTGCAATATCTAGGCCAAGTGCACCAGTAGGTATTGTATCAATTTGCATCTTTGCATTCTCACCAAGTTTCATTACAGCGCCTTTACCAAATTGCTTTTCTATTTGACTAAGAGCCATATCAAGGGCCTTTTTCTTATCAAGATCTGCCATAGTTAGGGTTCCTCCTTTATTTGCATAACGAACATCTGTTCCTATTATATTATATAGAAATTTAGATGTCAATACAGGATTTAATAAATTTACATTATTTTCCTTCTTATTATATCATAGATATGCAAAGTCGACACATTTCTAATTTTTTCTCTATTACCTCTTAATTTAATCTGTTTAAATTCGCTTCCATTTTTGTCAGATATAGCGATGAATACTGTTCCCACAGGCTTATCCTCGGTGCCCCCATCAGGCCCTGCGATTCCTGTAACAGATACTGCTATGTCTGTACCAGCAGCTTTTCTTGCTCCTTCAGCCATTTCCAGTGCTGTCTGTGAACTAACTGCACCATGGGTTCTTAAGGTTTCCTCTGATACACCTAGTTCCTCCATCTTAGCCCTGTTGCTATAAGTCACATATCCTCTGTCAAGACAGGCAGAAACACCTGGAATAGAGGCAAATTTTGCTGCCGCCAATCCCCCAGTGCATGACTCAGCAAAGGCAATTGTCTTGTTTTGTTCAATTAATAATCTGGCAGCGACTTCATGAAGTTCTTCATTATCAGTTGAGTAAACTGCACTTCCAAGCCTTTTCATAATTTCATTTACGGTTGGCTCTAGGAGTTTTAAGCCTTCCTCATTAGACTTACACATTGCCGTTACTCTGAGAGTTACCTCACCCTCTTTTGCATATGGTGCAATTGTAGGGTTTGTCTGATTATCTATAATATCCATTATCATTTCTTCCATGGCTGACTCGCCTATACCGAAAATCCTAATGAATTTTGAAACCAACAAATATCCATTCTTCTTCATAAAATATGGGATAACCCATTCACTGAACATTGGCTTCATCTCAGATGGCGGCCCTGGAAGCATAATAACTACCTTGCCATTCGTCTCAACTAAGCAGCCAGGAGCTGTACCATTTCTATTTGTTAAAACAGTAGAGCCCTCAGGAAGGTAAGCCTGTTTCACATTGTTTTGCGTCATAGGTCTGTTAGATTTACTGAAATGCTCAATAAGAGAATCATAACTTGGCTTGTCTAATGCCATCTCAAGGCCAAGTTCACTGGCAATAGTTTCCTTAGTAAGATCGTCCTTGGTTGGGCCTAAGCCACCTGTAGTTATCACAACATCTGCCCTCTCAAGGGCAAGCTTAAAGGAAGCTTTTAACCTATCAGGATTATCTCCAACAACGCTGTGATAATAAACTCCAACACCGACCTCAGGTAACCTGGCAGAAATATATTGAGCATTTGTATTTGAAATCTGACCCATTAATAGCTCTGTTCCAACAGCCAATATCTCAACCATCATAATTAATTGTCCTCCTGCTATTTGTCGAAAAAACTACTTTCTAAGAGACTAAAAGCACCTTCAATAGTACTTTTTACTATAGTTGAAGATTCTTCAAGTTTAATTAAAGATTCATAAGAGCTCAAATATAGTAAATATTCAATATTGCCCTCTGTCCCTTTAATTGGTGAGTAATCAACTCCTTTTATATTAAAACCTTGTTCAATACAAAAGTTGATTAATCCAAAAAGAACTTCAAAATGTATCTTTCTATCTTTAACTACTCCATTTTTACCTACTTTGCCTTTTCCAGCCTCAAATTGTGGTTTTACAAGACAAACAATTTCATATGGTAAGCTAAATAAATCTTTAATATGAGGAAGAACCTTTCTAAGAGAGATAAATGAAACATCTATAGAGCAAAAGGATATATCTTTATCAATATCACTAATGCTTAGAGTCCGAATATCAGTTTTTTCTAGTGAAACAACCCTGTTGTCTTCTCTTAGTTTCTTAGCAAGCTGATCACTTCCAACATCAACAGCATAGATCTTTTTAGCGCCATTACTAAGTATACAATCTGTAAAACCTCCAGTTGATGCTCCAATATCCAAACATACTTTGTCTTTTAAATCCAAATTAAAAACTTCAATAGCTTTAAGAAACTTAATTCCACCTCTACTTACATATGGATGAACATTTTCACGAACCTCTATTTTTGCTTCAGGGGAAACCTTAAATGAAGGTTTATTCTCCTTTTTATCATCTACAAAAACTGCTCCAGCTAAAATGGCTACTCTAGCCTTTTCACGTGAAGTAAAGTAACCATTCTTTACCAATAATACATCAAATCTTTCCTTATCCAAAAAAATACCTCCAAATTTTGTTTGCGACTGTTTGCGGTGTTAGTTCATATTTAAACATCAACTTGGCTCTTGAACCATGTTCAATAAATTTATCATCAAAACCAAGAATTAATAATGGTATATTCAATTTATGTTTTTGAAACAATTCAGCTACGCCACTACCAAAGCCTCCAACTATTGTGTTATCTTCAAGAGTAACTATTTTACCTGTAGCTTTGGCAAGTTTACAAATAGCGGCTTCATCTAAGGGTTTAACAAATCTTGCATTTACAATAGTTGCATTAATACCATTCTCTTTCTTTAAAATTTTAGCAGCTTCAATAGCAACTTCAACCATAGAACCAACTGCCAAAATCGTAATATCAGTACCTTCCTGTATTACAACACTTTTACCCAAAACAACTTGAGCTTCATTCTCTTTAGCTAAAAGCTGTGCCCCCTTACCTCTAGGGTATCTAATGGCAATAGGTCCTTTAAATTCATTGACAGCAAAAGAAAGCATATTTTGAAGGTCATTATAGTCAGACGGCGCCATAATTATCATGTTAGGTATATGCCTAAGGAAGGACAGGTCATACAACCCTTGGTGAGTTTCACCATCTTCTCCAACAATACCAGCTCTGTCTATAGCAAAAACAACATGATGTCTTCCAATGGCAACGTCATGTTGCACCTGATCAAATGCTCTCTGCAGAAAAGAAGAATATACAGCAAATACAGGAGTAAGACCGTTAGCCGCTAAGCCTGCTGACATTGTAACGGCATGCTGTTCAGCTATTCCTACGTCGAAAAACCTGGTAGGATATTTTTTAGCGAAAGGTTCTAATCCAGTGGCATTTGGCATAGCAGCTGTTATAGCGACTATCTTTTCATTATTATCTGCCAATTCTAATAGTTTTTCACCAAATATATTAGAATATGCTTTTCCACTTTTAGATATTAATTCACCCGTTTCAACTTCAAATGGTGAGATCCCATGAAAAACTTGGGGCTTTTCCTCAGCAAAACTATAGCCTCTTCCTTTTTGAGTACAAACATGTAAAAATACAGGGCCCTTAAGCTTTTTAGCCTTAGTTAAAACATCTGTTAAATCATTTATATTATGACCATCTATTGGGCCTAAATATTTAAATCCCAGCTCTTCAAAAATGATTCCTGACAAAAAATTGTATTTAATTGCAGATTTCATTTTATGAAGAATATTCTTAGCTTTTTTACCAACCACCGGTACTCGATTAAAAAGATTATCCATATCTTCTTTAATCTTATAATAATATGGCCCTGACCTAATATTACTAAGATGCCTGGACATTCCACCTACATTTTTTGATATAGACATCTGGTTATCATTTAATATCACAATCAGGTTCGTTGTTGACCTTCCAGCATCATTTAAGGCCTCAAAGGACATTCCTCCAGTCAATGCACCATCGCCAATCACAGCTACTACAGAATAATCTTCTTTTTTAATATCTCTCGCTCTGGCCATGCCTAGAGCGGCTGAGATTGAAGTGCTGCTATGACCTGTGTCAAAAGCATCATGAGGGCTTTCGTTAATCCTAGGGAAGCCGGATATTCCTCCGAATTGTCTTAGGGTATTAAAGACATCTTTACGGCCTGTAATAATCTTATGGACATATGATTGATGCCCTACATCCCATATAATCTTATCCTTAGGAGTATCAAAGACTCTATGTAATGCTATGGAGAGCTCTACAACTCCAAGATTAGAGGCAAGATGACCTCCTGTTTTGGAGACACTATCTATTATAAATTCCCTTAACTCAGCAGAAAGCATTTTTAGTTCACCTATATTTAATTCCTTGATATACTGAGGAGAATCTAATTTATTTAAATATTTAAAAGGTTCTTCATCTTTAGTCATTTATTAATCCTACCTTTAGTTTTGTTCTTTTTTTCACTATTACCAAATCTAAAAATAGCCAGCACCATACCAACTCTGTAAATAATATAGTTGCTATTTTCTATTGCAATAGTTTTACCAATTGCTTTTCCTCCAATAGTCAGAGCAGCCACAAGGCCTGTCACTAAAACAGAAATAGCACTAGTAATCAGAGCACCCTCGCCTACTGTTATATTAAGGACTATTAATGCACTGGCAGTACCGCTTATTACACCGCTAATATCCCCAATTACATCATTGCAAATACTAGACACCTTATTTGCATTTCTAATAAGCAAAATTGCTTGCTTTGCTCCATAATATTTCCTTGACGCCATAGCATGAAAAGGCGCTTCCTCAGCAGAAGTAACTGCTATACCTATTATATCAAAGATTATACCAAATAAAATAATAATAAGCACAACTAAAAATGCGAGGCTGCTGTGCAAACGTTCTAATAAATTTGAAGATAATATTGAAAATGAAGCTGAAATAAGAAAAGACATGAGAGTAACGCTAATAACCCATTTATAATTCTTAGAACCAATTAAATTTAATCTGAAATGTACCTTTTTACCATTATCCAAATGTTTAAACTTCTCTTGCATTAAAAAAAAAGACCTCCGTTTATTTGTCAATTGAGAATCTTACATAACTTTCTTAATAATGAAAAACAATTATAATCCAACTCAGGATTTGCATAACTACCTTATAACAATTTTCACAACTATATATTATGAGCTAATAAAAACTGCTACATGTATAAGTAAATCAAAATACAATATTCTTAGATATATTAGTATTGCTAATAATAAATATGCTAAATATAATTTGTTCTTAAGTATAAATATATCATAAAAAATTAAGCTGTAAGAGTAAGGTGGTAGTTCATTGGATAAATTTTGCGGCTTAGGTCAGGCAGGTTTTCCCTAATAAGTGCTGGAATATCACCACTCCAGCGGTTTCCCTTTAAACTCCTCACCGGTTAGTTACCAAAATCCGGCGCCTGATCACCACTTAGTCCACACTGCAATCTCCAATAAACTTCTTTTTAAAGAACAGCCTAGGGGTTTTCCCCATCAGACTGACCATATTCCTAGCCTCTTTTGCAAAAAAAGTTTCAAGTAGCGATAATGTACTGACAATGGCCTATTGTACTATACATCTGATCCACTATCCGCCAGTTTCACTCAAGGCAGGCTACACTGTTCACAGCACTATAAGTACCGCATAACAGGTTTATATCCTTCATCGTAGGAGAGGCGTCAAAAAAATAAGTAAATTGACCTCACTTTTATGTCTTTTCTCCAACAAGTAAAGGTCTCCACGGAAAAGGGGTCAACGCCCACATGCCATTGCGGATCGCCCCTAAACCTTAACCCCCAGCATCAGCCCACCACTGGGCGTAACAAGCCAACACCAGGAACTTCATCGATGTGCCCTCAAACGGATTTTTAGGCCCGTCTTCAGAATATGCAGATCCGACTAGGATACTGCACCACCTTACTTACAGTTTTAATGTTTATGAAAAAGGTATCTGAGAGTATTGCATAACTAATTATACAATAGTCGGATACATTCATATAAGTTGATTATAACATAAAATTGAATGTAATAAAACTTATACTATTGCCGTTTAAATGCCACTATGTATTTATAAAGATTATTTAAATAGTTTAAGTTGTAATAACTTAGTATACCCTTCACTATCTATTATATGCTTAATCTTTTACCAAAAGCTCTGTGTTTTCCTAGCTGCAATGTGTTTTCTAGGTGTATTGTCTTCAAAGGCTATACCGTGTAATCCTGAACGCAGAAAAGGATCTCATTCTTATATTGAGATTCTTCGCTATGCTCAGAATGACATAGTGTTGCTATTTAGGAAAAAATAAAGCAAAAAGTAAGTTTCTTTGCCTCGCCCAGAACGACTCTAATGTTGCAATAAAAATGAAAACAATAAATTTTACCGAAAATAAAAGCTGGAGATATAATCCCCAACTCTAATAATCAATTAAACTTTTAAAATATCTTTTACCATATCAGGCATTTCCTGTTTTTTACATACTAACTTATGCAGGATTTCCTTATTCTCAAGATCCTTCAATGAAGGCGGTATGGGAATATCACACTCTTTAGAAAGAATATGAGAAATCTTAAATTCATTCAATCCAGCAATTTTCTCATCGCCCAAAACAGCTTTTGCAACGCTTTGGTTAAACTTAAACGGACTTGCTGTTGAAACAATCACAGCCTTAGTCATATCTCCAGTAGAAATGACATATTTATCATAAACGTCTACAGCTACAGCAGTATGCGTATCAATTACATAGTTATAATCATTATAGATACATTCAATAGTTGTAAGAGTCTCAGTCTCAGTTGCATAATCCGCCCAAAAAAGCTTAGAAATCTCTTCTTTTAAATCGTCTTCAATACTATAAAACCCTTTAGTACTAAGCTCTTTCATCCAGTATGTAACCTGCTTACCATTATGCCTTGTCATCTCAAATAAAAGTCTCTCAAGATTGCTTGAAATAAGAATATCCATTGAAGGAGAATTTGTCTTTTTAAATTCTCTGTTTTTATTATAAGTTCCAGTATGGATAAAGTCGGTCAAGACATTATTTTCATTTGAAGCACAAACAAGTTTGTTAATAGGAAGCCCCATCTGTTTAGCATAATAGCCTGCCAAAATGTTGCCAAAATTTCCTGTAGGTACTACAAAATTAATCTTATCGCCAAGTTGTATTTCTTTGCTTTTAACCATGTCAGCATAGGCAGAGAAATAATAAACAATCTGAGGAACAAGTCTACCCCAATTTATTGAATTTGCTGAAGAAAACTTAATGTTATTCTCCTCAAGGGTCTTTATCATTGCAGCATCTGTAAAAATGGCCTTTACTCCACTCTGGGAATCATCAAAATTACCCTCAACAGCTATAGAGTATACATTTTTACCTTCCTGAGTTATCATTTGCATTTTCTGAACTTCACTAACGCCTTCTTTAGGGAAGAAAACAATTATTTTAGTTCCTTCTACATCCTTGAACCCTTCAAGGGCTGCCTTACCTGTGTCGCCAGAAGTAGCAACTAATATAACTATTTCGCATTTTTCTCCAGTCTTTCTCATGGCATTAGTCATAAAATGAGGAAGTATCTGAAGGGCCATATCCTTGAAAGCACAAGTTGGACCGTGCCAAAGCTCTAAAACTGATATATTTTCATTGAGTTTATGAAGAGGTGCAATGTCTGAAGAAGTAAATCTATCGGTATTATAAGCACTATAAACACAATTGTGTAGTTCTTTATCAGTGTAATCATCAAGAAAGTTCTTAAGAACTGCAAGTGCCTTTTCTTGGTATGTTTTTCCAATAATTGCCTCTATGTCTGAAAGTGTAAACACGGGTATGGATTTAGGAACAAAGAGCCCACCATCTGATGCAAGTCCTGATTTAATCGCTTCTGCAGATGGTATAGAAGCAACTGTGCCTCTTGTACTATGGTATAACATAAGAATCCCCCTAGATAAATGAAATATTATTTCAACTTATTATATGTCATTAAATTATAATATAATTATATATCAATAAATTATATTATAATTCTTCATAAATTACAATTATATTGCCCTGCATAATACGATTGTTCTCTATAATTTATGGTATGCTTAATTAGCAAAAACGGTTCAGTTTTTAAAGATTACTGTTAAGCAAAGCCCTTTGATTATTACTTTTTAATAGTTCGTTTGATACTTTTTTTCTTTTGAACTGAAAATCCAAAAAAGCCTAAAGATTTATTAAGACTCCAATATTCCCCGTGGGTATATGCAATAAGTCCTGCTCTGTCAAGACATAGCTTTCCAGCTTTATCTATTAGTGCCTCATCAACATTTATACCTACTACCTCTGATATAAACATATCATGGGATCCAAGCTCCAATACCTGTTTTACGACACATTCAATATTAATGGGTGATTCCTTAATAAGTGGAACTTTAACTATTTTTCCAGGTTCTGTTGTCAATCCAGTAAGTTCAAATTTATTAACATTTCTTCCTGATTTCACGCCACATAAGTCAGTTTCCCTTACAAGTTTCTCTGTAGTAAGATTAACTACAAATTCACCAGTTTCCTTTATTAAGTCATGTGAAAACCTTTCCTTTTTTATGGAAACAGATAGCATTGGTGGAGTGGTATTAATAGTTCCTGCCCAGGCTACTGTAATTATATTAGGTTTACCTTCATTATCCACACAGGTTAACATAACAGCAGGTACAGGATTTAAAAGTGTAGAGGGTTTCCATTGTATTTTAGCCAATTCTTATTCCTCACTTTCACGACTATCTAACCTGACCTTCACCACGAATAAGATATTTTGTTGTTGTAAGTTCCTTTAGACCCATAGGGCCTCTGGCATGAAGCTTTTGAGTACTAATACCTAACTCAGCAGCAAAGCCGAATTCTCCTCCATCAGTAAAGCGAGTAGATGCATTAACATAAACTGCGGCTGCATCTACTTCCATTAAGAACTTCTGTGAGTTTTTATAGTCCTTTGTAACAATGCACTCTGAATGCTTTGTACCAAACTTTGTAATATGATCAATAGCCTCATCAACGCTTCCAACAACTTTCACAGCTAAAATATAATCCAAAAATTCAGTTGCATAGTCCTCTTCTGTTGCAAGCTTTGCATCAGGGAAAAGTTCAATAGTCTCAGCACAGCCCCTCAACTGAACATTCTTTTTCTTAAGCTCTGCTAAAGCAAATGGAATAAAGTCCTTGGCAATATCTCTGTGAACCAGAAGAGTCTCAGCAGCATTGCAAACTGAAGGGCGGCTTACCTTTGCATTTACAATAATATCTGTACCCATTTTAATATCTGCACTGCTATCAACAAAAATATGGCAATTGCCAACACCAGTTTCTATAACAGGCACTGTGGCATTTTGGACAACAGTATTAATGAGTCCTGCTCCACCTCTTGGAATTAAAACGTCAATGTATTTATTCAGCTTCATCATTTTCGTTGCAACTTCATGGCTTGTATCTGTTACTAACTGGACGGAGCCCTCTGGAAAACCAGCCTGAGTAAGTCCTTTATTAATTGCTACAACTATAGCAATATTCGAATTTATTGCTTCTTTTCCACCTCTAAGTATTACCACATTTCCTGCCTTTAGGCAAAGTCCTGCAGCATCAGCAGTAACATTTGGGCGTGATTCATATATTATCCCTATTACGCCAAGAGGAATCCTTATTTGAGAAATTTCAAGGCCGTTAGGTCTTTTAAAACCTCTAATAATTTCTCCAATTGGGTCCTCAAGGGAAATTAAATTTCTAAAGCTCTCAGCCATGGTAATAATTCTTTTTTCATTGAGCATTAGTCTATCTAACATGGCATCTGGAGTACCATTTTCTCTGGCATTCTTTAAATCTATCTCATTTGCTGACAATATTGAAGTGATATTCTTTTCAATGCTTTCAGCAGCCAACATTAACCCTTCATTTTTCTTTATTGAGGATATAGTTGAAAGAAACCTTGATGCTGTTTTCGCCTTTTGTCCCAAACCTTCCAAATCAAACATATTATTTTGCTCCCTCCGCTAAAAATAACGAACCCTCGTTTTCACCTGAAACGACCCTCATGATCACCTCAGGGTCACTTCCATTGGCAATGACCATATTTACTCCTGCAGCGGTAGCTATTCTTGCAGCAGAGATTTTGGTTGCCATTCCACCTGTACCTCTTTTAGTACCGGCACCACCTGCAATTTTGTCTATTTCACTTGTTATTTTATTGATGACTGGTATAAGCTTACATTCCACTCCTGAATGAGGGTCTTTGTCATATAACCCATCAATATCAGAAAGAATGATTAACAAATCAGCCTTAACAATTTCAGAAACCACTGCAGAAAGTGTATCGTTATCTCCAAAATTCTTAATGTTTTTAATCTCATATGTGGAAACAGAGTCATTTTCATTAACAATAGGTATAATAGCTTTTTTCAATAGATTTTCAAAGGTATTTGAAACATTCTTTCTTGTGTCCTCTTCTTCTACTACATTCTTAGTTAGAAGAATTTGTCCAACAATGTGTCCATATTCTGCAAAAAACTTACTATAAATATGCATCAACTCACATTGACCAACTGCGGCAACCGCTTGTTTCTCACCAGTTGTCTTTGGCCTCTCAGGCAAATTCAGCTTGCCCATACCAATACCGATGGCACCTGAGGACACAAGTACAACTTCCTTACCTTGATTAACTAAATCAGAAATGCACCTTGTAAGCTTGTCAATTCTTGTGAAATTAACCTTTCCTGTATCATAGGTAAGTGTTGATGTACCGACTTTTATAACAATTCTTTTAGTATTTCTCAAAATCAATCTTCTATCTTCCATTTTTCTACCTCAAACCTTAAAATTTCTATTTCATTTTATTTTAAAGCAAGGACAAAGCCCCGTCAATATTCTAAACCCATTATTATGAAATTCAAGCATATTAGATGACCTCTTAAATAAAGGCGAAAATAAAGGGCGAACTATGTTTGCCCCCACCCTCTAGCTAATTTTAGGATTGTCGCTGGTACTACTATCCGCTGTAACATTTTCTTCAATAGCAGTAAACCATTTTGACGCCCATATCTTCTCATTTGACCAAACTATATACATTATTATTGAAAGTGTCATCCCAGATACAACATCTAAAACAACATGCTGCTTAGTAAACAATGTAGATAAGTTAATAATTACACAGCTCATTAATGCCCAAATATTAAACTGAAAGGATTTTTCCTTGGACATTAGAAACAGCGTAACCAGTGTTGCATTCAAAACATGTATGCTTGGAAAGCAATTATATGGATTATCCGACCCATAGACTGCTCTCATAGCATAATTCAATAGGCCTCCACCAACAACTTCAGGTCTCGTAACGGTGGTTGGGAAGAAATAAAATATAATAAAACTTATAAGCATTCCTGTGACAATACTTGATAAAAGTCCATAATACTTTTTGCCATCAGTAACAGCCAGATAAAAAAGTCCAACAAAAACAAAAAGAAACCAATATATATATGGCACTACAAAAGCGCCCACAAAAGGTATAATTGCATCCAAGGGAGTTGCTATTTCCTTTGTGTTATCCCTGTAAACATTAAGGTATATATGTATCAAGGATATAAGCGGAATAATAAACATAAAAGATATTCTTATTAAAACTTGCTTGTATTTAAGAAACATTAATAACCTCCAAATCTAATAAGACGTATTTTATTTATGCTATCTCTTAATAAGATAGTTTAAATAATAAAAAATTATCACTTCTTATTATACTATTCTTTTCATTTAATGTCTTTTTTAATATAAAAGAAAATTTGTGTAACCTTTGTGAGTCATTAAGCGTAAACTATTAAAAAGCATATGAATCGGGGGGATAATATGCCTAATTATAATGCTATCCTTAATATTACAAATAGCTTCAATGCAGCTACAAAATTAAAAGATATGAACATAGGCAACATGAGATCAGGTAATACTATTAAAAATCTGTATCAATCACCTGAGTTATTAGGAAATGCGCTCAAGACTATAGCTCAGCACTCTCCGAGCAGCTATAGAAAAGACAATAAAGTAAATGAAAGAATTGATAAAGGTACTCTCTTATTAAGTACATATCAACAGCTAAATACAAGAATGACGAACGCAAGAACTGCTGGATTTAAAACTAATGACATTATTGATATTGCGAGAGTAATTAAACCCATAATGCCTGATAAGCACCAATTAAATATTGAAAAATTATTAAAAATCTATGAAATATTAAATAGCAATTAAAAAAGGGCTTATCTAAAAGCCCTTTCAATTCACCATTTTACTTCAACTATTTTATATTCTCACCAGAATATACGATTCCTCTATCTGCATCAAGTGTAACGCTTACTCCAGTTTTGAGAAGTTGTGTAGCATTATCAGCACCAATTAGAACTGGTATACCTAAAGCTAAACCAACTGTTACAGCATGTGAAGACAAGCCACCTTCTTCAACAATTATAGCTGAAGCCATTTTCATAAATGGGAGCATTTCATTTGTAGTTGAATTTATAACTAAAATTTTGCCTTCTTCAAAAGCTTTAAAAGCATCACCGGAAGATTTTGCAACAAAAACTTCGCCGGTTTTATAACCACTTCCAATTCCTGTACCTCTAACAAGAACATTTCCAACTACGTGAACCTTCAATAAATTAGTAGTTCCACTTACGCCTACAGGTGATCCTCCAGTTATTACGAATAAATCGCCAGTTGTAGCAATTCCAGAATTCTCAGCCCTTTTAACACTCATATCAAAAAGTTCCTCTGAATTATTTGCGCTATCAATAAGAAAAGCGCTCACACCCCAAATAAGAGCCATCTGTTTTTGTACTTTTGGATTCGCAGTTGTAGCAATAATAGGGCAAGCAGGTCTAAACCTTGCAATCATTCTTGCTGTATAACCTGATTCAGTAACCGTAACGATTGCAGATGCATGTAAATCCATTGCAGTAGTGCAGGTTGCATGGCTAATTGCATTTGTAATGCTTTGTTGTAGTTGAAAATCGTTTGACTGATATCTTTTCCAATATTCTATTGAACTTTCTGCCTTTGCTGCAATTCTTGCCATAGTTTCTACAGCTTCAACAGGATATTTTCCTGAAGCAGTTTCACCTGAAAGCATTATTGCACTAGTACCATCAAATATAGCATTTGCTACGTCACTAGCTTCAGCTCTTGTTGGTCTAGGATTTCTAATCATTGAGTCAAGCATTTGTGTAGCAGTGATTGCTGGCTTGCCTGCAAGGTTACATTTTGAAATAAGCATTTTCTGAACTACAGGAACCTCTTCAACTGGGATCTCATTACCCAAGTCTCCTCTAGCAACCATAATTCCATCAGCTACTTTAATTATTTCATCAATGTTATCTATACCCTGTCTGTTTTCTATTTTTGCAATAACCTTAATATCGTTGTCTCCTGCTCTTTCAAGTACTTTTTTGATTTCCAATACATCTGATGCTTTCCTAACAAAAGATGCAGCTATAAAATCGTAATTGTTTTCAACAGCAAATTCTATATCTGAGATGTCCCTTTCAGTAAGTGCAGGTAACATTATCTCTGCATTGGGAACATTCATGTTTTTGTTATTTCCTAATATGCCGCCATTCATAACAGTACAATAAATATCTTTACCCTTTACCTGTTCAACATTAAGCTCGATTAATCCATCATTCATAAGAATGCTAGTACCTTTTTTAACATCCTGATAAAGATTTTTATAAGAAACTGTGCATCTTGTATTATCACCAATGATTTCATCATTTACTAGAACAAAGGACTGACCTTCTTCAAGTAAAACTTCCTTGGCTTCAAACTTACCAGTTCTTATTTCTGGTCCCTTTGTATCCAAAAGAATTGCAACATTTTGATTTAGCTCTTTTATTACTTTTCTAACTCTTTCAAGTCTACCTTTATGTTCTTCATGGGAACCATGTGAGAAGTTCATTCTTGCAACATTCATACCTTTTTCTATAAGGCCTTTTAACAATTCGTCATCATCTACTGCAGGTCCAAGTGTACATATAATCTTAGTTTTCCTCATTTACTATATCCTCCATAATGATATATGTAGCAAGTTTGCGTATTATATAAATTATCAAAATATTAAAACCAAACATACCTCATATATTTTACAACCCTATTGTACGAAAATCAACAATAAAATCTGCCAAAATTTTTAAGCATTTTTCAAGTTATTTATATTATGTCGCTTAAAATCTAATAATATTCAGGATAAACTTGTTTAAAAAATACTTTTAGACTTGAATTAATTTTTTGTTATTTATATAATCATTAAGAATAACGTGGGCTAGTCCAAAATAACTTTATATTCAGTGGAATAGTATTGATT
>Ga0123336_10002681_pt1 | contig 15347 bp, 11 predicted proteins | sample SSSSmetaG_FD_96466 | JGI IMG/M metagenome (GOLD analysis project Ga0123336, IMG submission 96466) | Glacier valley bacterial and archeal communities from Borup Fiord, Nunavut, Canada, to study Microbial Dark Matter (Phase II) - ​SSSS metaG | ecosystem: Environmental > Aquatic > Freshwater > Ice... | reverse complement strand
GTGAGTCTGACGCCATCATCGAGCGCGACATGTCCGACATGCTCGCCGTCAATATGCGCATGATGCGTATCGCGCACTATCCTCAGACACCCGCCTTGCTCGACTTTGCCGACAAACACGGCATGTTGATCATCCCCGAAGCAGGGAACTGGAACATGAGTGCCTGGCAGATGGCCGATCCCGGCGTTCGCAGCCTCTGGAAAAAGCAAATGCAGGAGATGATGGAGCAGGACTGGAATCATCCTTCGGTGATTGCGTGGAGCGTGGGCAACGAGTACGAGTCTTACACCAAAGATGGCATCGACTGGACGCGCGACATGCGCGCGTTCACGCTGGGCCTGGATGCGACGCGACTGATTACGTTTGCATCAAGATTCACGCAGGAGCCCTTGGTGAAGACTGGGAAAGACGAGGCGAGCCAGTACTCAGACTTCGTCTCCGTGAATATCTATGGTGGTTATGCCAAGCGGTTTGATCGCGTCCATGAGCTGTACCCGGATAAGCCAGTCTTCGTGACGGAGTTTGGCAAGATGGGCGAGCCGGGAACGCACGATCCGGAGCGCATCAAGGACATCACAGAGGCAGTGACTGCGATGAAGGAGCGCCCCTGGATGATTGGTGGTTCGCTCTGGACATGGAACGACTACCGCTCGCTGCATCGCGGCACGCCAGCGAGTGGCATCCGCTACTGGGGTGTCGTCAATGTGAACCGGGAGCATCGCGATAGCTGGGAAGCTGTGAAGAATCTCTTCGCGACGGAACTGCCCTGACGCTTATGCAAGTACGGGCGCGGCGCGTCCGCTGGTATAGGTCCGCCACAGGATGACGATGGCAATGGGGTGTAATACGGCCATCAAAGCAAACACCGGACTGTACCCTCCGTGGGTGACAAACCAGGCGACGACTTCACTCGAAACCATGCCGCCAAAGCCGCTGCCTGCAGCGATCAGTCCGGCGGCTTTGCCGACCAGAGAAGGCGGGTAAAGCTCGACGATGGTTGCCGTCAGCGTAACCAGCCAGCTCATATGGGCGAACGCAATCACCGATGCAATGCCGATCGCGAGTGTGCCGGACGAGACGAACGCACAGAGAGGGCTAAGCGGCATCAGGCAAGCCGCAATTAGCATCGTGTAGCGATATGCCACACCCACACCCACGCCACGTCGAATGAGCGCGCCTGAGAAGAAGCCACCCGCGAGTGTGCCGATTCCTGCAGCGAGATAGACGGACCAACCGATGTGTGCGACCTCGGCGAGGGTCATTCCACGGGCGCTGAGAAGGTACTTCGGAAACCAGAAGAGGTAGAAATACCAGACCGGATCGGTAATACCGCGGGCGACCATCAGCTTCCAGGTAGAAGAGCGTGCGAATACAGCCCGAAGGCCGGAGACGCTTTGTTGCGAGGCGATACCGTCTACTATCACCGTGGTCTGTGGGCTCGTAGAGCGAGGCTGGTCTTTGCGGTAACACCAGAACCAGAAGGGTAGCCATAGCAGGCCGGCGGCACCATCGATGAGGAAGATGGATCGCCACGCCAAGTGCGTCGTGATGAAAGCGATAGCAGGAAGCGCGACGACCGCGCCTACAGTCGCGCCCATGGTGTAGACGCCGATCGCGATGCCGCGACGAGGCTTCTCAAAGTATTCGCCGACCGCTTTTGGCGCGGCGACCCAAAGGCCCGGCTCTCCAAGACCTAGGCAGAATCGCGCGATACCCAGGTGTCGCGCCGAGGTGGCAAAGGCGGTCGCGGCCTCCGCGAGCGACCACCATCCGACAAAGAGTGCCATGGAGCGGCGCGTGCCCATCGCATCGGAGATGAAGCCAGCAATGGCGTAAGCGATGGCCGACGCAAAAAGAAAGAGCGAGACGATATGGCCGTAGCCTCGATCCGTAAGGTGCAACTCCGCCTGAAACCTTGGAGCGACAACCGAGAGGCTTTGACGGTCGAAGTAATTGATAAGCGCAACGACGAAGAGAAGGGCAACAAGCTGGCGCTGTCGGCTACGCGATGCAGGTGCGGGTTCTAACTCTTCTGCCATGGTGGGCTCTTCTCAGTAGCAGGCGATCTGAAATACTCCGGGTAGAGCAGGGCCGCAGGCCAGGATGCCAATAGTAATGCCCAGGGTTTCGACCGGTACGTCCAGCTTCAAACAGTAGCGTGTCTGGTGATTCCCTTGGACCTGCGTGAGTCTGTCTCCTTCAGCAGTGATGATTTCAAAATCCGTGACGCAACCTGGCATCACGCGTTCAGGATGCCCCATCAGCACAGACTCCATGGGGTGATCGTAGTCGGTATCGAAGGTGATTTCGATCTGGGTGATGGTCTGTGGCTTGTCCCAGGCGAGTGTGATCGTGGGAGCTTTATCTTCCCGCGAAGGGAGCCACGCGTTCGTCGCCTCCCAGGGGCGAGCGAATCCGTTGACGACATTTGCCGGTTCAAAAGCCTCCAGCGGCGGTGCAATGGTCACAGCCAGATTGCGCGCGATGGGACGACGGTCCGGCAGCCAAAAGGCAAAGGTATCGATGCCTGAATTCTCAGGAGGCGTCTGCACAAGGCTCTTGGCGACCGCCGCGTTCATCTTCTGGGCGAGCGTACTGATACCGGTGAGGTACTCATGGTTCAGTGCAACCGTCAGATACGGATTTGGTTGCAGTATGACGAACGCGTAGGTATCGCGCGGAACCACTGTATTGAAGCTGACGTCGACACTCGTTGCAAGGGTAGCCACGGGGATGTCATTCGAGGCAAGCAGCACGTCGGGAGTCGTGTTGCCCTCACGGCTGGCGATCCAAATTTCGGCTCGCAGCGTGGTCGCATCCTTGGCGGAAACCTGAAATGTGAAGGTGGGCGGTTGCCCTTGCTTTAAGGGAAGGAGGAGCGCCATTGGCGTATCGAGCACGACCGTCTCACCACTGGCGGGAAGTGTCTCGAGCACGAGACGAGTCGATGCCGTGATCCGCGCAGTGTGTGCTTTCTCCGCAGGGTCTTCCGCAAGAACACCCGCAAGGTGTTGACCGCTGCGCAATAATCGCCGCCGAAGGATCTGCATTCGGGCCGGTTCAGCGAGGTCACGAGGAACCAGGCCGTCCGCAAGGCAGAGAGCCGCGGCCATCCCGACCGCCTGCCCGTTATGGGCGCAGGTTGCCATCACGCGCGTCGAACCAAAGGCGATGTGCGTGGCCGAGAGAATGCGTCCCGTAATGAAGAGATTCGATACGTTCCGTGAGTACATCGTGCGGTAAGGAATCTGAAAGACGCCTTTGCTGTGCCACTGGGTACAGCCGGGTTTGGCGGAGAAGACTCCATCGGAGGGGTGCAGATCGATAGCCCAACCGCCGAAGCTGACCGCGTCGGGAAACGTCGTCTGCTCCACCACATCCTGCTGGGTCAGCATGTAATCGCCTTCGAACCGCCGGCTTTCGCGCTTGCCGGGAATCATGCCCATCCACTCCAGCGTAAGGTTGGCCGCGTCGGGGAAGTTGCCGGAGTTCTTGATGTAGTTCCACACGCCGTACGCGACGCGCCACAGCTCCCACTTGATCTCTTCAGTCTGGTACACGGTATCGAGCGCCCCGCCATACTCGAGCCACCAAAGCCGGCAGCCGGAGTCGGTCACGCGCAGCTCGCGAAAACGAGGAATCTTCGTAATGTCGTCGAGTGCAAAAGCGGGTGAAACATAGGTGACGGGGCGGCCCGTATCGCGCGAGTAGAAGTAGAGTGAGTGGCCAAGGAGATCGTGCGCAGCCTGTTCGGGGGCGAGAGCTTCGTTGAACTCTGACCTGGCCTCGGCCCCAATGCGAAAAGCCGCGCCCGACAGAAAGCCGAGAATGCCATCACCGGACGCGTCGCAGAAGAGGGGAGAGGTCAGGTGATAGCGTGTCTGGTTTTGACTGCAATAGGCATTCGCCGCAGTAATGCTGCCGTCCTCGGCCAACTCTGTTCCATCGACCGCCGTGTTCAGTAGAAGCCGAATGTTCGGTTCGCGCGCTGTGTACTCCAGCAGCAGCGAATCAAAGATGACGGCATTACCTTCTGGATTGCGATACATATTTTCGACGAGCAACTCATCGATCACGCCGCCTTCGCGCGCCCAGCGATTGTTATTGCCCATATGCGACGTCGCGCCTAGAACCCAGAGCCGCACTTCGCTGGAAGCATTACCGCCAAGGACCGGGCGGTCTTGCACCAGCAGCACGCACACACCCTGCCGCGCTGCGGTAATGGCGCAGCAGACGCCCGAAAGCCCGCCACCCACGACCACGAGATCAGCGGAAAGAGGAACGACTGGAAGCGTGCGCGGTGTGACGAAAGAAGAGGTCGACTGCAAGGCCATGGGGACGGTTTCCTGGGGTGCGCGTACGGCAAGGCAGAATCAGGAACGCGGTATGCTGCTCATCCCTATCACCAATGATTGCATGAAAATACTATCTGTTAAACGCTAAACCTGTCCACGTTCTTGCAGCATCACACACGAGGGCTCGCCCACGCACATCGATGGAATAAGGAGATGGTATGACACTCAGGAAGCTGGCGGTTGTTGCTGCATTGTGGGGAGCTGTAGCGTGTGCAGCGCAGAGCAGAATCGTCCTGAAGAGTGGCGACGTCACCTTCACCGCGGAGCCAAAGGGATTTCGTTATGGTTTTGCCATCGATGGCAGGACGTTCGTTCCACCCGATGCGATGGCCGGGCTGCTGCTGGCGGGCAGTCCCGTTTCAGTGAAGCCTGAAGGAGAGTGTGTCGCGTCGCATTGCGTCTTGAGCGGCACTTCCGCCGCAGGTGCCACCGTCCGCGTGACCGTCACACTAAATCCTCATCATGCACAACTAGTCGCGGAGCCTGGGCACACTGGTGACGAAGTACGCTTTGTGTCCGGAGGAGCGATGCCCGCCTACGGACTCGCCGACCATGCCGTGGAGCAGAAGCAGTTTTCAACACTGGCGAATAAGCAGTTCAATACTGACGTCACAGGCTTTGCGGATGATGTCTTTCTATCCGGGCAGTTGCTGACGCGGCTGGTCAGCAACTTCGTCATCTATCCGAAGCAGGGCTTCGCGGAACTGCTGATCGATCCCTATACCAAGATTGTGCATACGAACGGTTTGCAGATTGTTCAAGGGGTCAAGCACTCCCAGGAGCAAGTACCTTTGCATTATTTCTTCGGCAATCCCCATGAGATTTATGCGGAGTACCTCAAGGCACGCAACGCGGCGGGATTCAAGGTGTGGATGCCGAAGTATGAGGCGTTCGGCGTGGGGTGGGAAGCATTCGGCGCCCTGGGCTGGGATACCAATACGAAGACAGTGCGTGACAGCATCGACCACTATCTCGCGGACGGCTACCCGCTCAAGTGGATCGTGATTGGCTCAGGCTTTTGGCCGGTGCCACCCGAGATGCATGAAACCACGAGTATCGGCCTGTGGGACAAGGAGAAGTATCCCGATCCGGCAACCTTGATGGCGCACTTTCATGCCGAAAAATTGAAGACGATGCTTGGCCTTCGCATTACCTTCATCACGACTGGGCCCTACTTCGAAGAGGGCGTGAAAAGGGGATACTTCATGATGAAGGATGGACAGTCGCAGATATTCAAGGGCGGCTGGCCCAAAATGCCCGACTACCTGCTGGAAGCGCGTAATCCCGAAGCGTTGAACTGATACATGGGGCTCGTGAAGAAGTGGAACGACTATGGCGTGGATGGCCATAAGGAAGACTTTTACGGCTACGGCGGCAACGGACTACGCGACGACAAGGTAGACCCCACCAACGACCGTCTAATGGCGCAGAAGGAGTTCGTAATCGAGCGCAATGGTTATCTCTCATCGAACGGGGATCTGCATCGCATCAACGACTTCAACTACAACCAGGATCAGGATCGCGGACCGGTGAATTCGCTGGCTTTGGCGTCCGCCGGGTTCCCGCTGGTCTATCCAGACATCGTCGGCGGCACGTTTGGCGAGGATCGCTTCTCCAGCACACGGACCCCGAAGATGGAAACCTACATGATGCGGAACGCTCAGTGGTTGGCACTGCACAGCTTTATGGGAATGGGCGAGCCGCCCTGGACGTTCTCACCGAAGGTCGCCAAGGTGATGCTGGATTCAGCGAAGCGGCACGCTCGCTTTGCGCCCTACATCTTCAGCAACGCACGGCGCTTTGCCAACGACGGATATCCGTGGACGATGGCGCCTCTGCCCATCGCCTTTCCTGACGAGGCCGGCTCCTATGGCCACGAGAATGCAACCGACAGAATGTATGAGTGGATGATTGGAGACTCCATGCTGGCCGCGCCACTGTATGGCGAGGACTACGCCACGGCTACGACGCGGAATATCTACCTGCCTGCGGGACGCTGGATGGACTTCGATACCGGCACGATGTACTCCGGCGGACAGACGCTGAAGGCCGTTGGGATGCCGACGGGCAAGACTCCTCTCTTCATTGGCGGCTTTGGCGTCACCCTGGAAGAACTGGGCGGCACCGTAGTTGCGGTCGTCTATCCGGTGGCGATTAGCGCTAAGTCAATCCTCACGCTGCCTGCGTCTGAGCAGGCATTCACCGTGAGCGTGCAGGGTCCCCCAGCCGCGAGCAAGTGGCGCGACGTGACCGTAACGGACAGCAAGGGAAAGACGGTAGTGTTCAAGGCGCAGGGATTTGGCTTCAGCTTCGTGCCCAGGGCGGGTGAAACCTATATCGTCCGCGCCCTCAAGTAAAACGTTCGCCAAGCTTCCGGCAGTCCACTGAATCTTTCCGACTGCCCGGTGGCTGTTGGTTTGCCGTCGTGCAACGCAGTAAACTCAGGCCATGCGAGTGATGTTACGAGCGATCGTTCTCTTGACTTTGACCATGATGGCCGGGCGCACCGTGCGTGCCCAGGCCTACGAAGCGAAACCGAAGCTGGTTGTGGTGCTTGTCTTCGACCAGTTTCGTGGAGATTACCTGGACCGCTATCGGGCAGACTTCAAAGCGAAGAACGGGTGGAATCTCTTTCTCAAGCAAGGTGCGCACTTCACGGATTGTTACTATGACTACGCCAACCTCGTGACCGCGGCAGGGCACGCCACCATCGGCACAGGTGCCTATACGAATGGGCACCAGATACCGCTGAACGAGTGGTACGAACCCGCGCCAACTGGCAAGCTGCGCCAGGTAAGTTCGGTTGCCGATGATCGCGACAAACTGGTGGGTGCGCCAGCAGGGACGAAGGATTTGACCGGGGCGTCTGCGCACCGCGAAATGGCTACCACGCTGGGCGACGAACTGGTACTGGCTACGGGTGGCAAGTCGCGCGTATACGGTGTGTCGATGAAGGATCGTGCTTCCATCCTGACCAGCGGCCACTCGACCAGGGGAGCCTTCTGGGTAGATCACGAAAGCGGTCAGTGGGAGACCTCCACCTACTGGATGCAACAGTTGCCCCCTGGGCTGACGCGTTTAACGCAAGCGGACGTGCCGATGCCGCAAGAAAGGAAAGCGGTATTCCGAAGGGTAATTTCTACGATGAAGTAGGACGCACCCCGGCGAGCGTGAGCTATCAACTGGACTTTGCGCGTGCACTGATCGACGGCGAGAAGCTAGGACAGAATCCGGCAGGCGTAACCGACATGATGACGATCTCTGTCTCGTCCACGGATATTAAGGGACACGCCTTCGGGCCCGATGATCCCTCTCAGGAGGCGCTGATCGTCCAGTCGGACGCGCTGCTCGACTCCTTCTTCACCTTTTTGGATAAGACCGTTGGGCTGTCCAATATCGTCATCGCAATGAGTGGCGACGAAGGCGTATCGACCAGCCAGCTTTCCGCAGATGCTGCAGGAATGCCGGCGCTCGACTTCCACGCGCAACAATTCACCAAGCCGCTGGAGGAGATGCTGCAGGCGAAGTATCCGCTCAAGGGAAATGGAGCCTACATCCTCCAGATGGATAATCCATATCTCTTGCTCAACCGCGGAGCCTTTGAAGCAGCAGGCATCGGCGAGGAGGAAGCGGAGAACACCACCAGGGCGATGTTGGAGCAGGTCTTCGCTGGCTTTGAGCATGAAGACTTTGGCGCGGTCGGCGGACATCGCAAGAAGCCGCCCGTATTGACCCACGCCTTCACGGTCAAACAGATGCGCGAGGGCACGTTGCCCGATACCCAGTACGGCCGTCTCGTAGCGCATAGCTACTCGCCCTATGTGGGCTGGGCCTTGCATCTCAACTTTGGTGCCTATCAGTTTCCCTGGAAGGGAACAGGAACGACGCGCTTCTCTGCGAACAGCTACGACCGCCACATGCCCCTGGAACTCTACGGAGCTGCTTTCGTCCCCGGTACATATCATGGCGTCGTCGCGCCGGTTGATATTGCCGCGACCTTTGCTTCATTGCTGCGTATCAATCGCCCAAGTGCCGCAGTCGGACGTGTTCTGACGGAGGCGATGCGACCGGATCGTGTAGACTCCCAGGTTGTGGCAAAGCCAACCACAGCCCGTTGAGGGCCGCTTCGAGCACATAATAGAAGCGTGACCGAAAGTCCTGAAATCTCCGCGAAGGATCCCGTCTGCGGATGCAGCTAAAAGTCGCGACCGCGAAGTGGCACCGCAATCAGGGCGGGCAGGACTGGTACTTCTGTGGACAGGGATGCCTGAAGAAGTTTGAGGCAGACCCGGCAAAGTACGACGGCTCGGCGCCGCCTCAGCCCATAGACGCCTCCCTGCAAACGCTATCGGCTGGTGGGTACATCTGTCCGATGGATCCAGAGGTCTTCTCGACGAGGCCGGCCGCCTGTCCGAAGTACGGCATGGCCCTCGAGCCAAAGCAAGTGGCCGCTCCGGTTCGAGCGCACGGAGTACACCTGCCCCATGCATCCGCAGATTGTGCGCGACTCCCCCGGTGCCTGTCCTCTTTGCAGGATGGCCCTTGAGGCCCGTACAGTCACATAGAAAGGAAGCAATCCGGAGCTGGACAGCATGACGCGACGCCTCTGGGTGGCGGCGGCGCTCACCTTCCCGTTACTGGCTGTCATGGTTTCAGACGTTCTCCCTGGACGCCCCTTGCGGTCGATGCTTCCGGGTGCAACGATGGGCTGGTGTGAGCTCCTGTTAGCTCAGCCCTTGTAGCCCATGCCGGCGAGCACGCCGCGCATGTAGGCAAAACTTTCTACGACACCCGGCATCGGGTTGTCGCCGTTGATCTCATACTCCAGGTCAACATTGCCTGCGTACTTCATCTTGATCAGCGTGTCGAAGATGACGCGAACCGGCATCATGCCTTCGCCCACCGCCACCTGGCTCTCCTTCACCTTACCCTCGGCAAGGTCTTTCATGTGGACGTCGAAGAGGCGCGGTCCGGCGGCCTTCAGCGAAGCAATCACATCTGCACCCGAGCGCATCGTATGTCCGACATCGATACAGCAACCCATGCGTGCGTCCATGTTCTTGACCGCGGAGAGCACGTCAAAGGGCGATGGGAAGTTCTTATCCTCCGGACCGTGGTTGTGGATGGCCATCTTGACGTCGTACTGCTTGGCAAACTTCTCCAGCCGCGGCAGCACCTCATGCGTCGGCGCGCAGACGGCGATTGGGATGCCGGCGGCCTTCAGGTACTCGAACTTGCCACGCATGTCTTCGTCATCATCTTTGGTGAAGCTGATGTTGCCCGCAGCGGTCAGCTTGAAGCCCGCGGCGCGGTAGGCGTCGGCCTGCTGCTTCACCTGGTCCAGCGGCGTCATCTTCAGGTGCATATCCTTCAGGTTGAGGTAGGGCGTCTTCAACTGGTGCATGAAGTCGATGAGGTGCGCACTGTCAAAGCTGCGGAACGTATAGCTGGCAATACCAAGCCGAATGGGCATCGCAGAGGCAGTGTCAGGCGAGGAGGGAAGCGCGGAGAGGTGCTTCGCGAAGGGAGCGGTGGCAGCCAACAAGGTGGCACCACGCATGACAGCACGGCGAGAGGGAAGGGTATTCATGCCGGACATAGTACTTGCTCTGAACTATGTCAGACAACTCTTTTCGTCTTCCAGCAACAGAAACGCCCCGGAAGGCCATCAGAGATAACTTCGATAAACCCTCACAGCGGCCTCATCGATTGATGGTCTGGATGTATCGATGCTCGACCTGAAACAAATCCGGTGCTTCGTCGCGGTAGGAGAGGAGCTTCACTTCGGACGCGCGGCCCGGCGCATGAATATGACGCAGCCCCCTCTTAGCCGCCACATCCAATTGCTCGAATTTGAGCTACAGCTCAAGTTGTTCGACAGGACCAGCAGGTCGGTAAAGCTTACCGCCGCGGGAAAGGCGTTTCTTCGGGAATGCAGTCGTATCATCGCGCTCGTCGACGAGGCCGCAACCAACGCCAGGCGAATCGCTCATGGAGAGTCTGGTCTGATTCGCCTCGGCTTCACCGCGGGATCCAGTTATGAGTTTCTGCCGAGGCTGCTCTCCCGCCTCAATGCTTCGCTGAAGGACATCGAGATCGTGCTGACCGAGATGGTCTCCAAGCAGCAAATGGAAGCAATCCGTACCAATAGCATCGACGTAGGCCTCCAGCGCTTTTCTCATGTGCCAGAGGGGTTTGAGTCCATCTGTGTTGTGCGGGAGCGCATGCTCCTCGCTCTGCCCGAGGGGCATCCGCTGGAGAAAGGGCGCTCGCCTGTAGGCAAAGATCTCGTGCGCGAGCCTTTTATTACGTTCTCGCCACGCGATGGCTATTACTTCTACCATCTGATTGACTCGTACTTGTCTTCGGAGTCGATCGCTCCCAACTACGTCCAGCATGTCAGCCAGATCCATTCCATCCTGGCGTTGGTCAGTGCCGGCATGGGTGTCGCGCTGCTCCCGGAGAGTGCTCGCTCGCTTCGGTATCAGGGCGTCGCTTTCCGGCCAATGAAGCACGCTCCGCCCCCTGCTGAGTTGCATCTGGTCTGGAGCCGCGACTGCGATAACCCCGCCGTACCCTCGCTGGTGCAGCTCACTCGACAATATTTCGCAGTCTCAAGTGGCACGTAATCCACCCTGCACGATTCATGCAGAATAGGTATCAATCTATCGCCAGATTGATATGACCAACGTGGAGCTACTTCGCTATAGTGTTTGACGTTAGCCTGACACAGGAAAGCGAAGCGTGATGAATCCTCAGGAACTTGCAAATGTAATGGGCTCAGGACTCCTGTCCTTCCCCGTGACGCATTTTACCCCGGATGGCGGTTTGAACGAAGCCAGCTACCGTAGCCACCTTGCATGGCTTTTGCAGTACAACCCGGCAGCGCTCTTTGCCGCCGGTGGCACCGGGGAGTACTTCTCGCTCACGCTGCAGGAGTTCTCTGAGGTCGTACGCTCGGCCGTCGAAGAGGCGGGTGGCAAAGTCCCAGTGCTTGCCGGATGCGGCTACGGCACGGCCATGGCGAAGCAGTTCGCCGTCGCAGCTGAAACCGCCGGTGCCGACGGCCTCCTCCTCTTTCCCCCGTACCTCGTAAACGCCGACGCCGAAGGCTTGATAGCCCACGTCAAGGCCGTATGTGATGCGACCTCCCTGGGCGTCACCTTCTACAACCGCGATAACGCCATCGTGAACGCAACGACCCTCGCCCGCATGTGCGACCTCTGTCCAAACCTGGTCGGCTTCAAGGATGGTGTTGGTGATATCGAGTTGATGACGAAGGTCTATCTCAAAATGGGCGACCGTCTCACCTACGTCGGCGGACTGCCAACCGCTGAGACCTTTGCCATGCCCTATCTTGAAATGGGCGTGACCACCTACTCTTCGGCGATCTTCAACTTTCTTCCCGGCTTTGCGATGGACTTTTATGCCGCAGTGCGGCGTCACGACCACGACTTTGTCGCAAAGGGCCTGCGCGAGTTCGTCATTCCGTATATTGAGATTCGCGACCGCCGCAAAGGCTATGCTGTTTCTATCGTGAAGGCAGGCATGAAGATCATCGGCCGCGATGCGGGCCCGGTCCGCTCGCCGCTCACCGATCTCACGGCAGACGAGCTCAATGCACTGCAAACACTGATGGCTGGCCGGTCCTAGAATCACGCGAGGCAATGTGGCACTGATACGCACTTCCAGGCCGGACCAAACCAAACCGACCCACGTTCGGTACGTCGTTCTCGCCACTCTCTTCCTCGTCAGCACCTTTAGCTACGGAGATCGGGTCGCGCTCTCCATCACCGGCATCTCTTTCGCCAAAGACCTGCACCTAAGCCCTCTGCAACTGGGCTATCTCTTCTCCGGCTTCAGTTGGGCGTACGTGGTCGCGCAGCTTCCCTCGGGCTGGATGCTGGATCGCTTCGGCACGAAGCGAGTCTACGGCATCAGCATTTTTCTGTGGTCCATCCTCGCCGCTGCCGCTGGCTTTGCCGGTTACTTCAAGGGAGCGCTGGCGTTCTCGGTCATCTTCGGCATCCGTCTGCTCTCCGGTCTGGCGCAGTCTCCGGTCTTCCCTGGGAACGGGCGCGTCGTCGCGGCCTGGTTCCCGTCAACGCAGCGCGGCACGGCTTCCGCAATCTTCAACTCGTCGCAGTACTTTGCCTTGGTGGTCTTTTCACCGCTGCTGGGTTGGATGTCCCATGCCTACGGCTGGAAGGAGTGCTTATGGTTCATGGGCATGCTCGGGGTTGTGCTGCTAGCCCTGTGGATCAGGACCATCGACGATGTCCGGACGCATCCACGCATCAACGCCGCGGAAATAGCCACCATTGAAGATGGCGGAGGCCTCGGCGTCATCAGCTCCGCCGCACCCGGCTCCGGCATTCAGATCACATGGAAAGCCGTGGGAAAACTCCTCGGCACTAGGATGCTGGTCGGCATCTACCTCGGCCAATACTGCATCACGACGCTGACGTGGTTCTTCCTCACCTGGTTTCCGCTTTACCTCGCGCAGGCCCGGCATCTCTCCATCGGCAAGGTAGGCTTCGCAGCCGCGCTGCCCGCACTCTTCGGCTCCATCGGAGGCATTCTCGGTGGTTGGGTCTCCGACCTCCTCCTGCGCTCCGGGCGTTCCTTGAACTTCTCCCGCAAGACTCCCATCGTCGTCGGCATGGCGCTCGCCATGACCATGATGCTCTGCAACTTCGTCGATACCCAGTGGGGCATCATGGTGATCATGTCGATTGCCTTCTTCGGCAAGGGCTTCGGAGCCCTCGGCTGGACCGTGATCTCCGACACCTCTCCCAAGGGAATGGTCGGCCTCAACGGCGGTATGTTTAATCTTTGCGGCAACATCGCGGGCATCACCACCCCAATCCTCATCGGCTATTTGGTGCAGCGGACCGGCTCCTACCGGTATGCTCTGATCTATGTCGGACTCACGGCACTGCTTGCGATTGCCAGCTACCTCATCGTCACTGGTCCCATCCGTCGCCTGACGCCAGAAGAACTAGGAGCCGTGCCGTCAGCCTCCTAGAGGCCACCGGGGGATATCTCTTATGGAAACGTTGATGCAGCGGCCGCTATATGTAAAAGTTCACCCATCGGACAATGTCGCCATCGTCGTCAACGAGGGCGGCCTGCCAGCACGCACCACCTTTGCGTGCGGTCTCACCCTGCTGGAGCCAGTTCCGGAAGCCCACAAAGTGGCACTCGAAGATATCTCCATGGGCGACCCCGTCATCCGCTACGGCGTCACCATCGGACACGCGGAACAGCAGCTTCTTCGTGGCAGTTGGGTCCACGAAGGCCTGCTCTCTTTACTCGAAGCCCCCGTGTTGGATAGCCTCTCACTTGGCGACGGTCTCAACCGCGACCTGCCTCCGCTGGAGGGCTTCACCTTCGAAGGATTCGTAAACGACGACGGCTCAGTCGGCACCAAAAACATTCTCGGCATCAGCACAACCGTCCAGTGCGTCGCCGCCACCGTGGACTACGCCGTGACGAAGATCAAAGCGGAGCTGCTCCCCAAGTACCCCAACGTCGACGACGTCATCGCGATTACGCACGCCTACGGGTGCGGCGTAGCCATCAACACCCCCGGCTCCGAGATTCCAATTCGCACGCTGCGCAATCTCAGCCTCAACCCCAACCTCGGCGGCGCTCCACTCATCGTCAGCCTCGGATGCGAGAAGCTACAGCCCGCGCAGATGCTGCCCATCACGTCCTTACCCATTCTTTCGACGCAGCCGTACATCGTTCGCCTCCAGGATGAAGAACACCACAGCTTCGGCGACATGGTCGCCGCCATCATGGATATGGCCGAGACCCGCCTGCAGCAACTCAACACCCGTACCCGTACCACGCGCCCCGCGTCCGATCTCGTCGTCGGCCTACAGTGCGGCGGCAGCGACGCCTTCTCCGGCGTCACGGCCAACCCAGCCGTCGGGTATGCCGCAGACCTCCTGGTCCGCGCCGGAGCCACCGTCATGTTCTCCGAAGTCACCGAGGTCCGTGACGCCATTCACCTCCTGACGGCCCGTGCATCGGATGACGACGTAGCTCGCGGTCTCATCCGCGAGATGGCCTGGTACGACGCCTACCTGGGCCGCGGTGCCGCGGACCGCAGCGCCAATCCATCTCCCGGCAACAAGCGTGGCGGCCTCGCAAACATCGTCGAAAAGGCCATGGGCTCCATCGCCAAGGCTGGCACCACGGCTATTCGTGGCGTTTATGGCCCTGGCGAGCGCGTCACCACCAAGGGCCTCATCTTCGCCGCCACCCCCGCCAGCGACTTCGTCTGCGGAACGCTGCAACTTGCCGCCGCGATGAACATGCACGTCTTCACCACGGGACGGGGAACTCCCTACGGCCTCGCCATGGTTCCGGTCATCAAGGTGGCCTCACGCACCTCGCTGGCAGAGCGCTGGTCCGATCTCATCGACATCGACGCCGGCACCGTTGCCACCGGTACGCAAACCATCGAAGAGGTCGGCGAAGAAATCTTCCGCATGATTCTCGACGTCGCAAGCGGACGGAAGCAGACCTGTGCCGACCACTGGGGTCTCCACAACGAGTTCGTACTCTTCAATCCCGCCCCCATCACCTAAGTCCCACATAAGTCAGCACCGGAGCAGACACGATGGACTCTTACACACAGTCGTCACCGCAGGTCATGGAGATGCACGTCATCCCGGTCGCCGGCAGAGACAGTATGCTGCTGAATCTGAGCGGTGCTCACGGCCCCTACTTCACCCGCAACATCGTCATCCTTACCGACAGCAGCGGTGCCATCGGCGTCTCTGAAGTGCCGGGCGGCGAGAAGATTCGCATGGTGCTGGAGGCGGTTCACCCGCTGGTAGTCGGTCAACCCCTCGGCAACTACCATGCAGTCTTGCACACGATCGCGCAACATTACGCCGGCCTCGATGCGGGCGGAAGAGGCAAGCAGACCTTCGACCTGCGCACGACAGTCCACGTCCAGACAGCCATCGAGTGCGC
>Ga0123336_10002680_pt1 | contig 15347 bp, 12 predicted proteins | sample SSSSmetaG_FD_96466 | JGI IMG/M metagenome (GOLD analysis project Ga0123336, IMG submission 96466) | Glacier valley bacterial and archeal communities from Borup Fiord, Nunavut, Canada, to study Microbial Dark Matter (Phase II) - ​SSSS metaG | ecosystem: Environmental > Aquatic > Freshwater > Ice... | reverse complement strand
TCAGCGCGTGGCCCGTACCCTTGCGGCCCGCCCTGATGACGGCGAGCCGCTGGCGGTGGCCGTCATCAACCTGGACCGCAACGGGGAGCGCCGCCGCTGGGTCGAGCTGATGTTCCCAGGCGTCCACCGCATCCCCGCCGTGGAGGGCAGCCGGCTGTCCAGCGCTGCCGTCGCGCGGCTGCTGTCCCGGCCGGGGGACGGGGGCGGACGCGGCACGCTGGGCTGCTTCCTCAGCCATGCCGCGGCATGGGACTGGGCGCGCTCAACCGGGTTGCGGCATTTGCTGGTGATCGAGGATGACGTGATCCCGCTGCTGGACTTGCCGCGCTGCGTGGGCAAGCTGGGGCTGCCGCGGGGCTACGATGTGTGCTTCGTGAACGACCGGTTGGAGCCGCGGGTCGGCCCGGCCGGCGCGGACGCGCCCAGCGTGCGCCCGCTGGCAGAGGCGATGCTGAGCTTCCCGCCGGAGGACAACGCGCCCGGCGGCGACGGCTACATCGTCAGTGCCGCTGGGGCGGCGAAGCTGCTGGACTGGGTGGGGCAGGACGGCTTCACGGGCGACACAGACTGGCGGCTGCTGGCCTATGGGCTGACGCCGGACGCTGTTTCCGCACTGCCGCGGGATGCCTACGCTTGGAGCGTGCTGGACCGGCTGCGCCACGGCATGGGGCGGGCGGCGCGGCTGGACGCCTGGGTGATGCATCCGGCGCTGATCCGGACGGTTGGGGTGAGCAGCGACCGGGAGGACGACGACCGGGGGGAGCCGGTGGCGCGGTAGCTTTGCGTCCGGGCACCAGCCCGGTGACGGAGCGGGCTGGTGCGGTTGGGGCGGACGTGATCGGCGGAGTTCAGGACCGGGGGGCGGGCACTATGACCACTTCCAGGTACTCGGAAGGCACCACCAGGCCACGGCCGTTGCCCTGGTCTAACTGCGCGAGCAAGTTCAGCATTCCTTGTTCCAACTTGACCTGCGCTGCCGGGTCGAGGGCGAGGAAGGTCTTGTGGACGGGTCCGTAGAACGTCCGGAAGACCTCCATCCAGTGCGCGGCCGACTGGTAGCGGAAGTTGAAGCGCTGCCGTGCGGTCAGGATGGCAGCGCCGGGGAACAAGTGGCGCAGGTGTTCCTCGGTGCCCCACAGCGACGGCGACCGCGCGCCGGCCGGCGGCGGGACCACGCTGCCGATCAGCTTGAAGAGCTGGCCGATGAAGCCGGCTGGCGTCCAGTTCGCCAGGCCTATCCGCCCGCCCGTCCGGCAGACGCGCATCATCTCTGCCGCGGCCTTTTCCTGGTTCGGGGTGAACATCACGCCGAAGGTCGAGAGGACCACGTCGAATGCGGCGTCATCGAACGGCAGCGCCTCGGCGTCCGCCACCTGGAACTCGATGGCCAAGCGGTCCGCGGCGGCCCTGGCGCGGGCGCCTTCCAGAAGCCCGGGCACATAGTCGGTGCATGTCACGGTGGCGAAGCGCCGTGCCGCGGCAAGGCTGGCGTTGCCGTTTCCGCCGGCGACGTCCAGGACATGCTCGCCGCTGCGCAGGTCCACCGCCTCGCACAGCGTCTCGCCGACGATTTGCAGCGTCGTGCCGATGACAGCGTAGTCGCCGGACGCCCAGGCCGCTTTCTGCCGGGTCTTGAGCGCAACCAGGTCTGGCATCGGTGTATCCAAGGAAGCGATGTCCATCTGGCGTCTCCTTAAACGTTACAGTAACGTAACATATGCGGCGCTGGCAAGTTATGTCAATCTCATCCTGTCACTGACATGTGGCATCGGAGAGCTTTGCGTCGTTGCAGGGAGCGAGCCATGAAGGCTGCCTCCGGCTTGGAGCGGGCTTTTCAGTGGAAATCGCCGCCGTCCCGTTGACGCCACGGTTCCGCAGTGTTGGATGGGCGCGGGGGGCACTGCAGCCATGGACCACATCGAATGCGTCGTCATCGGCGCGGGCGTCGTCGGCCTGGCTGCCGCACGCGCGCTGGCCCAGTCCGGCCGCGAGGTCCTGGTGCTGGAGGCTGCGGACGGGATCGGCACCGGCACGTCCTCCCGCAATTCGGAGGTCATCCATGCCGGCATCTACTACCCTGCCGGCAGCCTGAAGGCGCGGTTCTGCGTCCAGGGCAAGCACATGCTTTATAACTACTGCCAGGAGCGCGGCATCCGGCACAGCCGGTTGGGCAAGCTGATCGTCGCGGCCACGCCGGCGGAGGCGCCGGTCCTGCACTCCATACGCGCCAAGGCTGAAATCAACGGCGTGTCCGACCTGGAACTGCTGAGTGGCGAGGAGGCCCGGCGGCTCGAGCCTGCACTGAACGCCGCCGCCGCCTTGCTGTCGCCCTCGACCGGCATCGTGGACAGCCACGCCCTGATGCTGTCCTTGCAGGGCGACATCGAGCACGCCGGCGGGGCGGTGGTGTTCCATGCCCGGGTTGAGGGCGCCACCGCGCAGCCCGGGCATTTCGTGCTGCAGGTGGGCGGCGCCGAGCCGATGGAGCTGGCGTGCGAGGTCCTGGTCAACGCCGTTGGCCTGCACGCCCCGGATGTGGCGCGGCGCATCGGCGGGGTTCCGCCGGAGACCATCCCCACGGCGCATTTGTGCAAGGGCAGCTACTACAGCTTGCAGGGGCGCGCGCCGTTCGGACGGCTGATCTATCCGGTGCCGGAAGCAGCCGGGCTGGGCGTCCACCTGACGCTGGACCTGGGCGGGCAGGCCCGCTTCGGCCCCGACGTGCAGTGGGTGGAGCGCGAGGAGTATGATGTGGACCCGGCCCGGGCGGACGGGTTCTATGCCGCCATACGGCGCTACTGGCCGGCGCTGCCCGACGGGGCGTTGCTGCCGGGCTACGCGGGCATCCGACCGAAGATCAGCGGTCCGGGCGAGCCTGCGGCGGACTTCGTGGTTGCCGGCCCGGCGCAGCACGGCGTGGGGGGACTGGTCCACCTGTTCGGCATCGAAAGCCCGGGGCTGACGGCCAGCATGGCACTTGCGGGCCACGTCGAGGGCCTGGTGAACCGGCGCAACGCGGGGTAGCGTCCCGGTTTGGACTCGGAGGCAGCGATGGGACGGTCATCCAAGGCGCGTGGCGCAATCCTAGGGGCGGCTGTGGCGGCGTGGTGCGTGCCGGCCCATGCGGACATCGCGCTATCGGCCAACGATGGCCATACCGTGCTCGTAGATGGCGTTGCGGGCGCTCCGGCGGCTCCGGGACCGGACACGATCTCCGTGATAGACCTGTCGCAGTCCCCGCCCAAGGTCGTGGACACCATCGAGGTGCCGGGCAGCGTCACCGGCCCGCCGACGTCGGTGGCGGTCAGCAAGGACGAGACGTTCGCGGTCATCACTTCCGCCACGCGCGCCGACCCGGCGGGTCCGGCGGGCATCAGCCCGGACGACCGCGTGACGGTGGTGGATCTGACGGTCAAGCCGCCGGCCATTGTGCAGCGGCTGCGGGCCGGCGCCGGGGCGGCCACCGTGCGGATGTCGCCGGATGGGACGCTGGCGCTGGTAGCCAACCGCTTTGCGGGCACCGTGTCCGTGTTCACGGTCGTGGACCGCCGCCTGACGCCGGCCGGCACGGTGCAGGTCGGCCCGGGGTCGCTGCCCAGCGGGATCGCCTTTGCCGGGGACGGCAAATCCGCGCTGGTGACGCGCAACGGCGACCACCAGGTGATGGTGCTGGACATTGACGGCCGCACGGTGACGCCCAATCCGCGGCCGATCACGACGGGGGTTGCGCCCTACACGATAGACACCTCGCCGGACGGCACGTTGGCGGCGGTGGGCAACATGGGCCGTGGTGACGGCGACGCGGACACGGTCAGCCTGATTGACCTCTCGGCGCGCCCGTTCCGTACGGTGCAGACGCTGACGGTCGGACGCTCGCCGGAGGGGCTGCGCTGGGCGCCGGATGGGCGCTACTTGGCTGTTGCCACGCAGGAGGGCACGACGAAGCCCGCCGGCAACCCCTTCCTGGGCGAGAAGGGGCGGCTGACGGTGTACGAGTTGGCGGACCGCCGGCTGCACCTGACGGCGGAGGCGCCCATCGGGCGGTGGTCTCAGGGCATCGCCTTCAGCCGCGACAGCCGGACGGTGCTGGTGCAGAACATGGTGGAGCGCACGGTCCAGGTGTTCCGCTGGGACGGCGCCAAGCTGTGGCCCGGCGTGGCGCTGGACATGGGCGCCGGCCCCGCCGGCATCGGGACGGCGTGGCCGTGACAACGGACCGTGATCGTTCCAAGCGGGGCCGGGGCGCACCCTTGAACCAGCAAACCCCGGGGGCCACGTCCCTGCCATGAACCGCATGGCCCCCCAGCAGCCGCCTGTGATTGACATGACCCCCGATGGCCGCTTCCGCGAGCCGCTGCGTACGCCAGGCACCCGCGTGCCGGTGTCGTTCAAGTTGCTGATCGGCGCCGTGGTGGTCGCAGTCCTGGCTGGTACGGCGGCCTTGGCTGCACTGGCGCTGTGGGTGGTATCCATGTTGCTGCCCGTGATGATCATCGCGGGAGGGGTCGCCTACGCCGCCTTCAAGTATCGGCAGTGGCGGCACCGCAGTGGAACATCCGCGCGGGGCGTCCGCCGCCCCTGAAGGCGGGCCCGCGCCGGTTTGCCGGCCATGGCAGGTTCCATGGCATGCAGGCAGCCCCCCATGCGGGCTGCGCGATCCCGGCACGCGCTGGTTGCATCCGGTCTTGTCGGCCCCGGAAGCCGGGATTGGACCGACTGGCGCTCTGGAACGTTCGGCATAGGCCTTGCTGTCTTGTGCAAGCGGTCCTTGCCGGAGACGCGTCTGCCGGTGAGATGGCTTGGGTAGTCCCTCAATGTTGAGATGAACGCGTCAGCGCGGCGTTGCGCTCTGCGTTTCCTACTTGGGAACCGCCTGGGCGGGTGACGGTTATGGTGTGCTGGTGCAATGTGCTGGCCAGGCTTGGCTAGCGACGCTTTTGCGGGAGTTCAGGACGCCGTGACGCCAACCCAAGCCGTGCCCGTCCGCAGCCGCGTTTCGACCGGTGTGGCCGGGTTGGACAACGTGGTGTCCGGCGGGCTGGAGCCTGGCCGCGTCTACCTGGTGGAGGGCACGCCCGGCACCGGCAAGACCACGCTGTCCCTGCAGTTCCTGATGGCCGGGCGCGCAGCCGGGGAACGTACGCTGTATGTGACGCTTTCGGAGTCCGAGGCCGAGTTGCGCACCGTTGCCGCAAGCCACGGCTGGACCCTAGACGGCGTGGACATCTTCGAGTTGATCAACGAGGTCGGCCTTGCGCCCGACTTGGAGCAGACGGTCCTGCATCCGTCCGAGTTGGAGCTTGGTGAGACGGCCCGCGGCGTGATGGACCGGGTCGAGGCGGTGCAGCCAACCCGCGTCGTGTTCGACAGCCTCAGCGAGATGCGGATGCTGGCGCAAAGCCCGTTGCGCTACCGCCGGCAGGTCCTGGCGCTGAAGCACTTCTTCACCCAGCGGGGCTGCACCGTGCTGCTGCTGGACGACCGCACCGGGACCAATACCGACCTGCAACTGCACAGCATCGCCCACGGCGTCGTTACCTTGGAGCAGTTGGCGCTGGACTATGGTGCCGAGCGGCGGCGGCTGCGGGTCGTCAAGCTGCGCGGCAGCCAGTTCCGCGGCGGATACCACGACTTCAGCATCGAGCCGGGCGGGCTGGAGGTGTATCCGCGCCTGATCGCGGCCGAGCACCATTCCGAGTTTGACGACCAGCCGGTCAGCACTGGGTCGCCCGGGCTGGACCGGCTGCTGGGCGGCGGGCTGGTGCCCGGCACCAACACGCTGCTGATCGGCCCGTCCGGCGCCGGCAAGACCACGACGGCGGCCCGCGCCATGCTGGCGGCGCTGGAGCGGGGGGACCATGCCGCGCACTTCCTGTTCGACGAGGGCACGCGCACGCTGCTGACCCGCACCGCGAGCCTCGGAATACACTTGCAGACGTATTTGGAGTCTGGGGCGTTGCAGTTGCGCCAGATAGACCCGGCGGAGTTGTCACCCGGCCAGTTCGCCGGGCTGATCCGGGCGGCGGTCGAGCAGGACGGCGCCAAGCTCATCGTCATTGACAGCTTGAACGCCTACTTGCAGTCCATGCCCGGCGAGCGGCACCTGCTGCTGCAGATGCACGAGATGCTGAGCTACCTGAACCAGTGCGGGGTCGTGACCCTGATGGTGCTGGGTCAGCACGGCCTGATCGGCGAGGTACGGACCGAGCTGGACCTGAGCTACCTAGCGGATTCCATCATGCTGCTCCGCTATTTCGAGGTGGACGGGGAGGTGCGGAAGGCCGTGTCGGTCGTGAAGACCCGCACCGCCGCCCATGAGCGAAGCATCCGCGAATACTGGTTCGACCAGGGCGGGGTGCAGGTGGGGGAGCCGCTGACGGGGTTCCGCGGGTTGCTCGGCGGGTCCCCGGTCTGGACGGACGGCGCTGCGGCGCTGCTGCATTCGACCGGCCCGTCCAGCGTCGGTTGACCGCTGTGCTGCCTGTGCTGATCCTTGCGCCGCGCGGGCGGGACGCGCTGGTGGTCGAGAGCGTGCTGAATGCTGCCGGCGTCCCGGCCCGGGTGTGCCCGGACCTGGCCGCGGTCGCCGTTGATCTGGTGAGATGCAGCGCGGTCGTGGCTACGGAGGAGGCATTGGCCGGTCCGGACCTGCCGGCGCTGCTGGACGCCGCTGCCGCGCAGCCGCCTTGGTCCGACCTGGCGTTCCTCGTGCTGGCCACCAAGCAAGCCGGCGTCCGCACCGCCGCGCGTGCCGCAATCCTGGACCGGCTCGGCAATGCGGTCCTGCTGGAGCGCCCGCTGAACGCCGAGAGCCTGGCCAGCGCCGCCCGGTCCGCGCTGCGCGCCCGCGGGCGGCAGATGGCCGTGCGGGACCTGACGGCTGGGCTGGAGGACCGCGTGCAGGAGCGCACGGCGGCGCTGACCGACAGCGAGGCGCGGTTCCGCGCCATCTTTGACGGCTTTCCGGAACCCTTGTTCATCATTGCGGCCTCGCAGGCCGGCTTTGTCTTTGAGAGCCTCAATCCCGCCGCGGTCCGCATCGCCGCCCTGGCCACTCCCGATGTCGCCGGACAGCCCCTGCATGCGTTGATGGACGAGGGCAGCGCGGCGGAGTTGCTGGCCCATCTGCGGCAGTGCGTCTCGGCAGGCAATGGGCACGCCTTCAACGGCCCGCTGCCGTTCCTGTCGGCAACGGCGACGTTCGAGACGACCCTGACCCCCTTGCAGGATGAGGCCGGCCGGATGGTCCGGGTGCTCGCAGCCGCGCGGGACGTGACGGAACGCAACCTGCTGGAAACCCGGCTGCGCCAGGCGCAGAAGCTGGAGGCCGTGGGGCAGTTGACGGGCGGCGTCGCGCACGATTTCAACAACCTGCTGCAAGTCGTCATCAGCGGCCTGACCCTGATGGAGCGCGCCCAGGACCCTGCCCGGCGCGCCCAGCTTGCGGACAGCGTGCGCCGGGCGGCGCAGCGTGGCGGCGAGTTGACGAAGCGGTTGCTGACCGTCGCCCGCCGCCAGTCGCTGCGGCCGGAACGGATCGAATTGTACGCTTGGCTGAACGACGGCGCCGCCGCGTTGCTGCGCCAGGCGCTGCGCGGCGACATCAGGGCGGAACTGCGCGTGCCCCCTGGCTTGCCTGCCGTGGAGGCGGACCCGGCGGAACTGGAGCTTGCGCTGCTCAACATCGCCGTGAACGCCCGCGACGCCATGCCGGACGGCGGCACGCTGACGGTCTCGGCCGAGGCGGTGCGCTGCTACGCCATCACCGACCAGGACGGGCTGGACGGCCCCTTCGTGCGGCTGTCCCTGAGGGACACCGGGACCGGCATGGACGAGGAGACGCTGGCCCGGGTGTTCGAGCCGTTCTTCACCACCAAGGGTGTCGGGCAAGGGACCGGGCTGGGTCTGGCACAAGTCTATGGCTTCGCCCGGCAGAGCGGTGGCGGCGTGCGGCTGCAAAGCGTGCCGGGGCAGGGGACGACGGCGTCGCTGCTGCTGCCCGTTTCCATTCGGGCAGCGCCGGACAGGGTGGCGGACGCGCCGGCTGCCAGCGGTCCGCCGATGCGCGGCGCGGCGGTGCTGGTGTGCGAGGACGACGACGACGTGGCCGCCCTGGTCGTGGACATGCTGGCGCAGTTGGGCCACGTGCCCACCCGTGTGACCACGGCCGGCGCCGCGCTGGGCGCCCTGGCCGACGGCCGCAAGGTGGACCTGTTGTTCACGGACGTGCTGATGCCCGGCGGCATGGACGGCCTGGCCCTGGCGCGGGAGGCCGCCCGCCGCCGCCCGGGCCTGCCGGTGCTGCTGACCACCGGCTATACCGGCGGCGGCGCGGCGGCGGTGCCGCTGGGGTTGCCGCTGCTACGGAAGCCCTACCGGATAGACGACCTGGCGCAGGCGCTGGAACGGGCGTTGGCGTAACACCAACGGCGCTTTGCCTTTGAATCGTCCATCGCAAGGAGCGCAGCGGCGTGGCGATCCAGGGGCCGGCGGCACCGTGCTGGCGGCCCCTGGATTGCCACGCCGCAAGAGCGGCTCGCAATGACGGGCACACCATCGGTCGTCAGCAACGCCGGCCGGTATAGCAGCCGCGCTGTTATTGCCCTGCCAGCACCCGCTCCACCCAGGCGGGCACGACCTGGGTTGCCGGGCCGTGATGCGCCTCGTCGAACAGCGCGGACCCAGCGGACAGCTCCAGGTTCAACTCCACCGTATGCGCCCTGGCTGCTTCCTGCACGAAGCCCGCGGCGGGATAGACGTGGCCGGACGTGCCGACCGAGACGAACAGGCCGCAGCCTCCCAGGGCGGCGGTGATCCGGTCCATGCCCATCGGCATCTCCCCGAACCACACGATGTCCGGGCGCAGGGCCGGGGTGCCGCAGGCCGGGCAGGGGGTGGCGGTGGACAGGTCTGCGTCCCAGCCGTGTTGTGCCTCGCAGGACATGCAGCGGACCCGGCGCAACTCGCCGTGCATGTGCAGGGGGTGGCTGCCGGCGCGGTCGTGGAGGTCGTCCACGTTCTGCGTGACCAGCAGGAAGGGGCCGGGCCACTCCTGCTCCAGGCGGGCGAGGGCGCGGTGCGCGGCGTTGGGCTGCGCGGCGGGCAGTTGGGCGCGGCGGGCGTTGTAGAAGGCGTGGACGCGGGCCGGGTCGCGCTGGAAGGCTTCGGGCGTCGCCACGTCCTCGATCCGCACTTGCTGCCAGATGCCGTCGGGGTCGCGGAAGGTGCTCAGGCCGCTTTCGGCGCTGACGCCCGCGCCGGTCAGGACCACGAGGCCGGGTGCGCGGGTCATAGCGGAGCGGTGGCCTTCGCCGGTGCGGGTTGCAGGCCGTATTCGACCTCCGGCACGTAGGCCGCCTGCTGCTTGCCCAGGCGGGAGCTGAACAGGGTGAAGTAGTCCATCGGCACGGGGCCGCTGCGGAACAGGTTGTGGCCGGCGACCCAGGCGGCGACCTTTGCCTCCGGGATGCCGTTGAGGCGCGCGAGGGTGACGTGCGGGACGAAGCGGCGGCGCTCCCGCTCCAGGCCGGCGCGTTGCAGGGCGGTTTCGACCTTGGCTTGCAGGTGGTCCAGGGCCGGGCTGCGCTCCACGCCGGCCCATAGGGCTTCCACCTTGCTGCCCTTCTGGTGGGTGCCGATCCCGGCCAGTTGCAGGGTGAAGGCCGGGGCGCGCAGGCTGGCGAGGGCGCCGTCCACCTCCTCCGCCCGCCAGCCCGGCAACTCGCCGATGAAGCGCAGGGTCAGGTGGTAGTTTTCGGGCGGCACCCATCGCGCGCCGGGTAGGCCGCCGGCCATCCAGGACAGGCGCTCCCGCAGGGACGACGGCAGGTCGAGTGCTACGAACAGCCTCATGCCGCCACCCGGGTGAGAAGCTGCTCCATCAGCGGCAGCAGCCGGGCGACGAGGCGGCGGACGCCTTCGGGGTTCGGGTGGATGCGGTCGGGCTGGTTCAAGGCGGGGTCGGCGGCGACGCCATCGAGGAAGAAGGGGTCATATAGTATGCCGGGCCGTGCGCCCAGGCGGGTGAACACTGCGGCAAACGCCTGGCCGTACTCCGCGCCCAGGTTGGGCGGGGACACCATGCCAGACAGCAGCGTGGGGATGCGCCGGGCGGCAAGGGAGTCCAGGATGGCGCCGAGGTTGGCTTCCATGTCCGTGGGCGTCAGGCCGCGCAGGCCGTCGTTGCCGCCCAGCTCGACCAGCGCGGCTTCGGCACCGTCGGCCAAGGCCCAGTCCAGGCGGGCGCGTCCGCCGGCGGAGGTGTCGCCGGACACTGCGGCGTCCAGGAAGGCTACGTCGTGCCCGCGGGTGCGGAGGGCCGCGGCCATGACGGCTTGGAAGCCGTCGGCCTGGGCCAGGCCGTAGCCGGCGGCCAGGCTGTCGCCCAGGATCAGCACCCGGGCCGTGCGTGCGTGGGCCGGCTTGGCCGTAAGGAGGCTGGCGGCAAAAACGAGTGCGGCCCCCAGCCCGGCGTTGGCCAGTCCGCGCCGGGTTCCATATGGAGCGTTCATGGACACAGCGATGCACCCCTCTTCCGTCCCCACGCCGCTTGTGGAGGTACGGGACCTTCGGCTGACCGTTCCGGCTGCCGCCGGACCCGTGCATATCCTGGCGGGTGTGACCCTGGACGTCCAGGCCGGGGAGGCCGTGGGCATCGTGGGGCCGAGCGGGTCGGGCAAGACGAGCCTGCTGATGGTGCTGGCGGGGCTGGAGCAGGCGACGGGTGGCACCGTCCGGGTTGCCGGCCAGGACCTGACGGCGCTGAACGAGGACGCGCTGGCCCGTTTCCGGCGTGACACCGTGGGGATCGTGTTCCAGGCTTTCCACCTGATCCCCACCATGACCGCGCTGGAGAACGTGTCGGTCCCGTTGGAGCTGGCCGGGGTGCGGGATGCGGCGGCCCGGGCGGCGGACAGCTTGCAGAAGGTGGGGCTGGGGCACCGGCTGACGCACTTGCCGGGGCAGTTGTCGGGTGGGGAGCAGCAGCGGGTGGCGTTGGCGCGGGCCTTTGCGCCCCGGCCGCGGCTGCTGCTGGCCGACGAGCCCACGGGCAACCTGGACGTGGCGACGGGGCGCAGCGTGATGGACCTGCTGTTCGGGATGCAGGCGGAGTTCGGGACGACGCTGTTGCTCATCACCCATGACCCGGCGCTGGCGGCGCGCTGCGACCGGCGCATCCGGATTGCGGACGGGCGGGTGCTGGATGGGGAGCCGGTTGAAGACCGGGGCGCCGTGGCGGCCGGCCGCCAGGGGTCTGCGGCGTGATCGCGCTTCGCTATGCCGTGCGGGAGCTGCGGGCCGGCGTCCGCGGGCTGCGGATCGTGCTGGCCTGCCTGGCTTTGGGCGTTGGGGCCATTGCCGCGGTCGGTAGCTTGCGTGAGGGGATCGAGGCCGGGTTGGCCACCGAGGGCCGGCGGCTGTTGGGCGGTGACCTAGAGGTTCAGACAGGCGCGGAGCCGCCTACGGAGGCCCTGCGCGCCTGGCTCGGCGGCCGGGGCGCGGCGCTGTCCGAGATTGTCGGCATGCGGTCCATGCTGGTGGTGCCCGGCCCGGACGGGACCGGTGGGGCGCGACAGCTTGTCGAGTTGAAGGTTGTGGACGGCGCGTATCCGCTGGTGGGTGGTGCCACGTTGGCTCCGGCTGGGCCGTTGCAGGACGCGCTGGCCTTGCACGACGGCCACCCCGGGTTGGTGGTGGAGCCGCTGGTCCTTGACCGCTTGGGCGTGCGGCCCGGCGCCTTGCTGCGCTTGGGTAATTCTACGGTGCAGTTGCGTGCGGCCTTGGAGTCCGAGCCGGACCGCGTGGCCGCGCCCACGATCCTAGGGCCGCGGGCGATGATTGGGCTGGACGCCCTGCCCGGCACCGCGCTGGTGCAGCCGGGATCGCTGCTGACCTACGATTTGCGCGCCGCCTTTCCGCCGGGCACGGATATCAAGGCGCTTTCCAAGGACTTACGCGCGACGTTCAAGGAGCAGGGCTGGCGGCTGCGGGATTCGACGGAGGCCGCGCCGGGCATCGCGCGCTTCATCGAGCAGACCAGCTTGTTCATGACCCTGGTTGGGCTGACGGCCCTTCTGGTGGGCGGCATCGGCGTGGCGACGGGCGTGCGGGCGTGGCTGGAGGGGCGGGGGCGCACTATTGCCACGCTGCGCTGCTTGGGGGCGCCGGCGCGGCTGATCTTCCAGGTGTACTTGATCCAGATCCTGGTGCTGTCCGTGGTGGGCGTGGGGATTGGGGTGCTGTTCGGCGCGGCGGCGCCGGCGGTTGGGCTGGCGCTGTTCGGCGACTCGCTGCCGGTGCCGGCGCGGGCCGGGCTGTATCCGCGCTCGCTGGGGTTGGCGGCGGCGTATGGGTTGCTGACGGCGGGCGTGTTCACGCTGTGGCCGCTGGCGCGGGCGGCGGCGATCCCTGGGGCGGCGCTGTTCCGGGATGCGCTGATGCCGGTCCGGGTGCGGGTGCGCGGGCCGGTGCTGGCGGCCAACGCGCTGCTGGCGGTGGGGCTGGTGGCGTTGACGGTGCTGACTTCGGCGGAGCGCGCCTTTGCCCTGTGGTTCTGCGTCGGTTCGGCGGCGACGCTGCTGCTGTTCTGGGTGGGCGGCGCCGGGCTGATGGCGCTGGCCCGGCATGCGCCGCATCTGGCGTCGCCCTGGGCGCGGCTGGGGGTGGCGAACCTGCACCGGCCGGGCGCGACGACGCCGCTGATGCTGGTCTCGGTCGGGCTGGGGCTGTCCACGCTGGCGGCCGTGGCGCTGATCCAGGGCAACATCCGCAACCAGGTGCTGGAGCAGTTGCCGGCCAATGCGCCGAGCTTCTTCTTCATAGATATCCAGAACGACCAGATGGACCGGTTCGGCGCGGTGCTGCGCGGGCAGCCCGGCGCGAGCACGGTGCAGGAGGTGCCGAGCCTGCGTGCGCGCCTGGTGGCGGTGAAGGGCGTGCCGGCGGCCGAGGTGAAGGCGACGCCGGAGACGCAGTGGGCGCTGCGCGGGGACCGTGGCCTGACGTATAGCCGGGCGTTGCCGGAGGGTTCGCGCCTTGTGGCTGGGGAGTGGTGGGCGGCGGATTACGCCGGGCCGCCGCTGGTGTCGTTCGACGCCAACCTGGCGCGGGGCTGGGGCGTGGGGATTGGGGATACCATCCGCGTCAACGTGCTGGGGCGCGACTTCGATCTGCGGATTGCCAACTTGCGGGAGATCGCTTGGCGGAGCTTGGGGATCAACTTCACGATGGTGGCGTCGCCGGGGTTCCTGGAGCGGGCGCCGCATACGCACATCGCGACGGTGCGGGTGGCCCCGACGGGGGAGGCCGGGGTGTTGCGGGCGGTGACGGACGCGCTGCCGAACGTGAGCGGCATCCGGGTGGCGGACGTGCTGGGCGCGGTGGCGGACCTGGTCGGCAAGATTGCAGCGGCGCTGGCGGCGACGGGGAGCATTACGCTGGTGGCGGGGGCGCTGGTGCTGGTGGGGGCGGTGGCGGCCGGGCAGCGGCGGCGGATGTCGGAGGCGGTGGTGCTGAAGACGCTCGGCGCCACGCTGGGGCAGATACGCGGGGCTTGGCTGGTGGAGTTCGGCATCGTCGGGTTGGCGGCGGGGGTGATTGCGGCGCTGGTGGGGACCGGGGCGAGCTGGGGCGTGGTGCATTACCTGATGCGGGCGGACTGGGTGTTCCTGCCTGGCGTGCTGGCGGCGACGTTGCTGGGCTGTGTGGCGCTGATGCTGGCCTTCGGCTACGCGGGCACGGCATCTGCGTTGCGGGCACGGGCGGCGCCGTTCCTGCGGAACGAGTAGGCGGCCTGCTTCCTGTTCTCTGTGTGAGAGGGCTGAGGTGAGGAAAACCACGCAGCGCAGGTCTAAATGTCTGTGGCGCTGGTTACGCCGCCCGCCGCGACGTTCGCACCTGCAGCGCCCCCCACTCCAGCCGTAAACCGTTTCATGGTTTGACCCCGGAGGGAGAGGAAGACGCGGGCTGGCACCTGAATGCAGAGCTGCATTGCGGATACCGCTTGATCCAGAAAAGGTTTTGACCAACATACGCGGCACGGGGCGTTGTGCCCCTTTAACGAAGGACTCGAAGCCATGGCCTTCCTACCTGACCGGAGCTACGCGCCGGCCACCGTCTCGGCCGGCGAGGTTGACCAGGGCCTGCGCAGCTACATGCTGCGGGTCTATAACTGGATGTCGTCCGGCCTCGCGCTGACGGGCATCGTCGCCTATGCCATCTACAGCACGAACCTGCGCGGGCTGTTCTGGGCCACCGACTACTCCCGCGGCTACGCCATCCCGCAGCCGACCATGCTTGGCTTGGCAGCAATCTTCGCACCGCTGGCGTTCGTGCTGGTGCTCAGCTTTGGCATCAACCGCCTGTCCCGCACGGCGTCGCAGGCGCTGTTCTGGCTGTTCTCGGCCGCGATGGGCGCGTCGCTGTCCAGCATCTTCATCAAGTATCAGATGGGCAGCATCGCCCAGGTCTTCTTCATCACCGCGGGCACCTTCGCGGCCATGAGCGCCTGGGGCTACGCGACCCGGCGCGACCTGACGGCGATGGGCAGCTTCCTGATGATGGGGCTGATCGGCATCATCCTGGCGTCGGTCGTCAACATGTTCATCGGCAGCGCGATGACGCAGTTCGTCATCAGCATCCTGGGCGTGCTGATCTTCACGGGCCTGACGGCGTACGACACGCAGCGCATCAAGGCGGACTACATGGAGTACTCGTATGCGGCTGGCACGGACGTGGCTGCCAAGCGCAGCGTCATGGACGCGCTGACGCTGTACCTGAACTTCATCAACCTGTTCACGCTGCTGCTGCAGCTCTTCGGCGGCCGCAACAGCAACAACTAGGCTTGCGGGCTGACGACAAAGGCCCCGGGGAGCGATCCCCGGGGCCTTTTTTCTGCTTTTCTCCCTACGGAGCCGGCCTGGGGTGAGATGGGGGCTTGGCTGTGGCACCGCCGATTGGCGGTCTTGCTGGCCGAGGTTCAGAGGCGGCGCGGACCGCATTGGCCCGCTCCCTCCCCCCCGGCTGTAAACCGTTCCCCGGTTCGACGCCGGGGGGAGAGGGGGCAGGGCTACTCCGCCTCGGGGTCTTCGGCCTCAGGCTCGACTTCCTTGCCGCTGTCGTCCACCTCGACGGCGGCCCCCTTCACAATGGACTTCAGGTAGTCCGCCAGCTTGACGACTGCGGTCGCCTTGTCCGTGCCGTCCAGCGCCGCCATTTCCGCGGCCAGACGATCCATCGCGGCCTCGTAGATCTGCCGCTCGCTGAAGCTCTGGTCCGGTTGCCCGGCGTTGCGGTGCAGGTCGCGGACGACCTCGGCGATGGCCATGGGGTCGCCGGAGTTGATCTTG
>Ga0123336_10002678_pt1 | contig 15351 bp, 13 predicted proteins | sample SSSSmetaG_FD_96466 | JGI IMG/M metagenome (GOLD analysis project Ga0123336, IMG submission 96466) | Glacier valley bacterial and archeal communities from Borup Fiord, Nunavut, Canada, to study Microbial Dark Matter (Phase II) - ​SSSS metaG | ecosystem: Environmental > Aquatic > Freshwater > Ice... | reverse complement strand
TGCCGATCTTCGTGGACAGCCCGCTGGCGGTAAACGTGACGGAAGTTTACAGGGCGCATCCCGAGTGTTTCGACGACGAAACCAAGCGATTTCTCGCCGACGGCGACCCTTTCGGCTTCAATGATCTGCAGTACATTCGCGATTCGGAAGATTCGAAAAAACTAAATACCCGGGCCGGCTCATTTATTGTGATCTCTCCTTCTGGGATGTGTGAAGCGGGCCGAGTTTTGCATCACCTGAAGAACAATGTGGAAGCCGCGCGGAACACTGTGCTGATTACGGGTTACCAGGCGCCGAATACGCTGGGCCGCAAGTTACTGGACGGGGTTCCTACGGTGAACATTCTCAACCAGCCCTGCCAACTTCGTGCCGAAGTGGCCAGTCTTCAAGCGTTGAGTGGACATGCGGACCGCGATGAACTGCTTCATTGGATTGAGCCGATTGCCCGCGGCTTGAAGAAGGTGTTTCTGGTGCATGGAGAAGAGGCGCAAGCCAATGCCCTGGCCGCAACGATCCACAAGACTTACGGGATTGAAGCGGTTGCGCCTCAACGCGGCAACTCCTTCGAACTTTAAAGTAACTTGGAACAGGTCTGTAACCATCTATAATTCTGGATATGCCTGAGCCTACCGCCTACCATTTACCGCCGGAACACAGCAACTCAAACGTGAAGACAGCATTAGTGGGGGGCGCACTTGCCGCACTGCTTGTTTCGAACGTCTACCTTTTTGTACAAATCCACGATCTAAAAGCCGACCAAGTGAAATCACACCAGGTGCTAGAAGCTCAAGTGGAAGAGTTGAAGGATAGTTCGACCCAGGTGGTCGCCACGAACCGCAAGCATCTCGAGTCGCTGAAGGGCGATTTGGAGGCTGCGCGAATTCAGGCCAACCAAGCGGCCAGCCAAGCGAAGCGAGAGGCACTTACTTATACGGAGCAACAGACCAAGCGCCTGGAACAGGGTCAACAAGCCGCTGCGGAACAGACCAAAAAAGTAGCTGGAGAGCTTTCGGAAGTAAGAGCCGTCGCTAGCACTGCGACCGCTAAACTTGCGGACGTTTCTGGCGACGTGACGACGGTTAAGTCCCAAGTCGCGACCACTCAGCAGAACTTAGACCGAACCATTTCCGACTTGAAGAAGGTGACAGGCGATCTGGGTGTAACCAGCGGATATGTGGCTACGAATGGAAAAGAACTGGCGATGCTCAAACGTCTGGGAGAACGCACCTATGTGGAGTTCACGTTGCCGAAAGGTAAGAACCCACAGAAAGTGGGTAACGTGACTTTGCTGTTGAAGAAGGCCGATCCCAAACGGAACCGCTTCACGTTTGAATTAATGGCTGACGATAAGAAAACCGAAAAGAAAGACCGTACCGTTAACGAGCCTATTCAGTTCATCATGGCTCGTGCCAAGCAGCCTTACGAAATCATCGTGAATGAGGTTCGCAAGGATGTCATCGTGGGCTACCTGGCTGAGCCGAAAGATCAAACGGCACGCTAACCAAGCTTATTGCCGCCTGCGGGCCTGCTTTTTCTTGTGGTGATCGTACACGGCACCCGTGCCGCCGCCGGCGGCAGCACCGATCAAGGCACCTTTCTTACCACCGGCTAGTGCACCGATGATTGCGCCGCCAGCGGCACCGCCGCCTACGCGCTCCACCGACTTTTTCTTTTCTTCGTGCTTTTGTTCTTTGTAGGTTTGTTCCGCGAACAAACTACAGCTTGCGCAAAACATGGCCGCCAATGCAAAACGTTTCATGATGTTTCCGCCTCCTGCGCTATAGGATGCAAGCGGCGTGCCAAAGCGTCCGATCTTTTACTGCACGGACGCTACTTGAACTCTCGTGCCGTTTTCCAGTTTATTAATCTGCGATGTGGCGATCTCTTCGCCGTCTTTGACACCGTCGGCGATTTCAATGTCATCACCGAAGCGGTCGCCCAACTTCACCTCGCGCGCATCGATCTTCTCATTCCTGACCACGTATAGCTTGTTTGCCCCAAACACATAATTCAGCGCCTTCGAAGGAACAATGCACACCATTTCACTGCGCGCAGTATGCACAGTGGCTTTCGCGTAGGAACCAGGCTTCAACTCATTGCGGCCGTTCGCAATCAGCGCCTCCACAACAAACGTTCGCTTGGATTGATCCACGGTGGGAGAGATGCGCCACACCTTGCCCTGGAACACGCGTTCAGGATAGGCCTCCAAAGTCACATCCGCCACTTGGCCGTTTCGTATCCAGGGCGCCATGCGCTCCGGTGCTTCAATGCGCATGCGGATGGGGTCGGTCTTGACCAGCGTGAAGACAGGCGTGCTGGCTTTTACGTAAGCCCCTGAGTTCACCATGCGCTCTTTTACCTGGCCATCGAAAGGTGCGCGGATGGTGGTATCGCGCAGCTTCTTCCGCTGTAAATCCACGGCGCCGCGCGTGCGCTCCACCTCCTGCACCAGATTGCGCGAAGCATTCAGCGTGCTGTCGTACCCGGCTTGTGCGGATTGCAGATGAGCTTGCGCCTGGTCCAAATCCTGCTTTGAGCCGATGCCCTGCCTTGAGAGATCGCGCATGCGGCGGAAGCGCTGGTCGGCATCGGTGAGGTCGGCTTGGGCGCGCCTCACTTCCGGGGTTTGCTGCAAATCCTTCACCTTATCGCCTTCGGCTTTCAGGCCGAGCTTATCTAAAGCCTGGCGTAACTGGGCTTCGTTTTGCGCCAGCAGATATCTCTGCTCTTCATCGGCCACGCGTACCAGCACTTGCCCCTTGGCCACGCGATCGCCCAAATCGGCATTCACATCGATGGCGCGCCCTTCAATTTCAGAACTGATTGTTACCTCTTCATAAGGGAAGAGCGACCCCACTGCCTCCACATTGCGCACCACGCGACGCAGCCTGACGCGCTGAGTGGTGACGGAGAGCGGGGCAGCATTCGGCTTGGCTTGCACGGCCTCCTGCCGACTGCAGCCAGTCAACGTAAGCAACGCGATTGCAACGGACACTCGAGCAATTTTCACAGGTCTTACTAATCTACCTGAGTCGCGGCTGACTTACGGATTGAACAGCCCGTTCGTCTCCGAATCTGTGGATTCCACCAACTTCTCCACACGCATGCGATAAATGGCGGGCTTGCCGTGGCGGTCGCTCTGGAACAGCACGCTTTGGCTGTTCGGAGTGAAGACCGGACGTACTGAAGCGGCATCCTTCGCTCTATGTTCGCAGAGCGTGAATTCGCGCCGTGTCACGCGCAGCAAGAGCAGCTCACAGGCCGACGCCTTGCTTGCGCTCGCGCCCACGAAAACGGAGGAATCGCCGTTCATTCCGAAGCCGGCAAACTGGCTGGTTTTCGCCAGGGCACGGTCGCCGTTTTCGTCGGGCGTGTGCTCCCGCAACTCGCTACCACGCAAGTAGACAAACGTTCGTCCGCTGGGTGTCCAATCCACCGTTGAGCCGCGCGCACCGGCGATCGGCTCCAGCTTCATAGGCCGATTCGATTGGCCTGTAAAGTTCACCAGCCAGGGCGCGCCATCGCTTCGTACATAGAGCACCTGAGTGCGGCGAGGGCGGATCTGGGTCACCGAAACAGTCTCCGTAGCTTCGCACAACGTGGTGACACCTGGCTTAGGACCCAGCGACGCGAGACACACGCGCGGACCAGACGCGAAAGAACAATACTGACCGTCTTCAGAAACCGCCAACTCACCCGTTCTGCCGCCTACTGCCCCAATTTCACGAACACGCCCGCCAATCTGGCCCAGACGCAGGGCATCGCCATCGCAAAAAACGAAGCCATGGTCATCGGGCAGCAGCGTGAGCGTCGCGGGGTCCAGAGCCGCAGCTTCGGTCACGACACGCGATTCCCCCGTCTTCAGATCCATGCGATAACCCTGCCACGCGCCGCTGCGGTCGGAAGCATAGAGCAGAAAATTGCCCCGCCTGGACGCGCCATGGCGAGGCAGGAAAGCAGTGTGCTCCGGATCGGTCAGCCGCAGCACTTCCAGTTCGGTGGCCGGGTCGGCATAACGCCGCTGCTCCGAAGGAAACGCGGCACCGGCAAACAGAGATAAAAATTCCCGGCGGCGCATACCTCTATTTACTCACGCCGGCCGCGTGGGGCGAAGCGATCTAGCGATGACTCGAATCGTAATGCTGCTTCATCAAATCTTGCCCGAAATCATTGCCGAAATCGCGCCAGACCGTGTGGACGTGGTTGTTGTTGTTCTGCGTGTTGTCGTATTCCACCAGGAATGTAGGCGATTGGATGCGGTAGTAGTGTGGGCCTCCGCGCTCCGCGACACCAGCCCAGGCGAAATAGACATCGCGCCCGGCTTGCTTCACCATAGCCATGCGAGCCTCCGCCATTTGTTCCGGAACATTCCCGGCATAGACATCCAGCAGGTCGGTCAACATCTGCGCCTGAGCCTTGGTCATTTTGGACACGGGCAGACCTTGCGGCTTGCCTTCCAGGCTGGCCCGCTTAGTGTTCGAAGTCAAAATTTCTTTGTAGGCTTCGGTAGTGACGATGGCTGTTTTCTTTTGGCCGGCATCGAGCGCGTTTAAAAGATCGCGCCCCATATCTTCCTCCGCCGCAAGCAGGCGCACGCCCTTTCGCGGGCCTTCCCGCACCTCGCCCGGATTCGAACCGAAGAAGCTGGGTGCATCCACCACATGGCCATTCGCAACGGTGTAATTCTGACTTAAGTGATGACCTTCCACGCGATATCCCCACGTTCCGGTTTCGGAAGGCTTGCCGAAGATACTGACATAGTATTTGCCCGGGTTGCGGCGCTCGCCGTCATCCTTTTCCATGATGCGCAGCACGTCTTCCATGCTCATGATGGTCTGCGCTTTGATGAAGCCCTGCTGGCTCAATCCGGCGCTTAAAAGCGCCGTCGCCAAGTGTTGCTGAGCCACCGTCATGTCGCGCAACGCGAGCCCCTTACGCGGGACAGGCGTGAAAAACCAGTTCTCGCGCTCGGAATCATCCATGGCGAACATGGCCTGCTTTTTCTGATCGTCAGTGAGCGAATCCAGGAACTGATTTGCCGCTTTCGTCATCATCGCCGGAGCGGTGGTGCGCTGGTAGGCGGCGGTGAGCAAAACCAACGATGCGGCAATGCATGCTCCACGAAGAGCGGTGCCGCGCGAAACCGAAACTTTCATGCGGACAAGTGTATTACAGCTTCGGCCCGCACCGCTTATGTGGCTATTCTTATGTGCCTGTTCTTAGGCACTATGATAGGCGGGCCAGCGAAGTAGCGGCGTCCCGTCCAGGCGCTTCGACAAATCGATGGGGCTGCCCGTGTTCACCTCCGCCGGGTCAACCTGATAAGCCCATACTTGAAACTTGGCCAGAAACGCGTCGCCATAGATGGTAGAGAAGGCGCCGTCCACCGCATCCATCCCACAGGCAATCTTCACGCGCCCAATGCGCGGAGTATTGAAGCGCGAATCCACGGTGAACCACTGGCCTGAAAGATAGACCTCAAAATAGGCGTGAAAATCCATGGCGGTGCCGGGGTCTTGCACGCCGATATCGGGAAGGTGGCCCGTCACGTAGCGAGTAGGAATATTGAATGTGCGGCATAACGCAATGGCCGTGTGGCCGAAATCGCGGCAGACGCCATAACCGCGCGCCAGCACTTCGGAAGCCGAAATATCGGGGCAGCCCGAACCATAACGGTACTCGATGTTGCGATGAAGCCAATCGCAAATCCCGCGCACCGTAGCGGCGCCGGGCGGGAGCGAACCGAAACGCTCCGCGGCAAACGGCATTAGCCTGTCTGAATCGCAATAGCGCGAAGGCAGGGTGTATCGCAGGAGCGAAACGGGAACCCGGTCCAGTTGTTCGGCCGCCTCATACGTCGGCAAAATCTCGGGCATGGAACTGACCGCGACCAACGCATCGTGCCGAATTGTGTTCGAACCTTGCCGTAGAATCACGCGATCCACAACGTTGCCGTGCGAATCGATTTCTTCCGTGGCGGGCAGATTTGGACCCAGTGTCAAGGACTCCTGAACGATTCGTTGGGTGTGGGAGCGCCGGGGACGCAAAACAAAAAATGCGGGCGTCGAGACCGGAACCTCATAGATGAGTTCGCAGCCCAGGCGCACGGTGAAATTGAGTTCTGGGTGCAGGGTCATTCTCTTTCTATTTTTAGTATAGTGACCGCGCCTGAGGGGGCGGCGGTTCTTTGGACGTGGATTGAGAACTTTCTGGCCTGCGTGCGCACATACGTGGATACAGGCTCTCACGTGCCCACTTTCACCGATCCCGCTCCTTCGCCCACCACCTCGACGCCCGGCGATTCCATTATCTCGCACGGCCTGATCAATCAGTGCGTCAGGCTCTGCGACGTGCTCTGTCTCGCTCTGGCGGGATTGATGAGCGTCTTCGGTATGCAGGGCACGCACATCTCTCTGGCGCAATCACTGCTTCTGTCCGCCATGGCGATGTTTCCCTATCGCATGGTGGGGGGGAACCAGCGCGTGTACCGGTGGGACCGCTACCACTCCATTCGTTGGGAAATTCTGGATATTTCGACAGGCCTGACCGCTGGCAGCATACTCATCTGGATCGTTGTGCAGACGTTTCTTCCAGGGCGCGACACGGCGCACTGGTTTCTCAACTGGCTCGGTATCGCGCTGGCTGGCATTGTGCTGACGCGCGTCGGCAGCCATATGGTGGTCCGCAGGCTTCATCGGCGGGGATTGCTCACGCACCGCATCGCCGTGTTGGGCGCGGGTGAAGAAGGCACGGCGGCCGTGGAACACTTGAAGGCCGACAAGTCTCACAAAGGCTATTACGAAATCATTGGAATCTTCGACGAACGGGCCGAGCGGTGCGCTGCGGAAATTGCCGGTATTCCGGTTACAAAGGGCGTTGATCGTCTGATTGAGATTTCTCGCACCACACACATCGATGCCATCATTGTGGCCTTGCCGATGCGCGCTCAGGAACGGATTTTCATCATGATGCAAAAGCTGAATTCCATTCCGGCGGAGATACTTCTGCTGATGGACATCAGTTGGCTGAAAGTGAAAGATGTCCAGCTTCGGAACATGGACGGCTATTCGTTTCTTCAAGTGGCGCGGCGTCCCATTGTGGGTGCTCACGGCATTTTGAAAGCGATTGAAGATTATGTGGTGGCTTCCGTAGCAATCCTTTTATGCTGGCCCATCATGCTTGCCGCCGCCATCGCGATACGCCTCGAAGGCCCTGGCCCCATACTCTTCCGCCAGCGTCGTGTTGGTTTCAACCACCGCGAATTCAACCTGCTGAAATTCCGCTCGATGCAACTCGATCCCTCGGACGACGGCACCAGGGGCACGCTTGAAAACGACCCTCGCGTCACGCGTGTGGGCAGCTTTCTTCGCAAGCACAGCATTGACGAATTACCGCAGCTCTTCAATGTGCTGCGTGGAGAGATGGCGGTTGTGGGGCCGCGCGCGCATGTGCCGAAGATGCTGGTGGGGGAGCAGATTTATCCCGAAGCAGTGCTGGATTATCCGGCCAGGCACCGCGTGAAGCCGGGCATCACGGGGTGGGCGCAAATCAACGGGATGCGAGGCGGCATCCACACGGAAGAGAAGGCGCGCCGGGGCGTGCAGCTCGATCTGGAATACGTGGAAGGCTGGTCGCCGTGGCTGGATATGGAGATCATGGCGAAGACGCTTTTCGGCGGTTTATGGGGCCGCAGCGTCTTTTAAGTAAGCGGATAAATGTGATAGAGCATCAGGTAGACGATTACTCCCGTGACGCTCACATACAGCCAGATGGGAAAGGTCCAGCGCGCAATTTTCTTGTGCTGCGCGAAGCGTTCGCGTAAGGCACGGCTCAGGGTAATTACAGCAAGAAAGGGAACCGTCACCGCGAGCACGGTGTGCGTGAAGAGAATAGTCCAATAGACATTCCGCACCCAACCAGGACGCGGAAATTTTACGCTTCCCACCTGGAAGTGATAGATCAGGTAGCAAGTCAAAAATACGATGGAGACCGCGAAGGCGCTCAGCATCACACGCCGGTGTTCCGCAATTTTCCGCCTGCGGATTAGGGCGTAGCCCCACACCAGCAGGATGGCTGCTGTTCCATTCAGCACGGCATTCACCGTGGGCAAATCATGCAGAGTAATCAATTGCTTTTCTTTCGAAGGCGCCTCGCATCGGCCGCCACCTTCGCCACCGGGTCGCCCTCATCCGTGCGATAGTAACCGCGAATACGGCCCTTGGCATCCACCAGTACAAAGCGCGTCTGGTGATTCAAACTGCCATCCACATCGCCCAGCTTGAAGGCGTCACGGCTGAGCATCTGCAGTGTGGGCTGAGGGCCGGTGAGAAACGTCCACCGCGCGGGATCGGCATGATACTTCGATGCGAATTGCGCTAGCGCGGATGGAGTATCCCGAGCGGGGTCCACGCTGAAGGAGACCAGCCGAACATCGGGGAATGCTTCGGTCGCTTTTTGCACGCGACCCAAGAGAGTGCTCATGCGCAGACAAGGGCCCGGACAATTCGTGAAGATAAAATCAGCCACCCAGACGTGGCCATGGAGTGAATCGCCATGAAATTTCGCGCCGTCCTGGGAGATGAGTTCGAACGGAGGCACATCGCCAAGAATGGGCAGCGCAGGCCGGGTCTCACAAGCACCCATCGTGACTAGCGCTAGGAGGGCAAGCGTTTGAAAAACACGCATCACAGAGGCCGGTCTATCAGCATCAGCCCGTAAATCAATGGCAGGTAGATTACTGAGACCAGCAAGACTTTCCTCGCCCGCTGCGTGGTGCGATCAAACGCTACGCGCACACCGGAATACAGAAACCATCCACCCAGAAGCAGCGCGCCCACCAGGTAAATTTTGCCTGTCATGCCTAACAGTGTGGGAAACAAACTCACCGGAATCAATGTGGAGGCGTAGACCACAATCTGCCGCGACGTGGACCGCCCATCGGGTTCCACCACCGGCAACATCAAGATACCGGCTCGGGAATAATCTTCCCGGTACATCCATGCGATGGCCAGAAAATGGGGAAACTGCCATATGAAAAGAATCGCAAACAGCGCCCAGGCTTCGGGCGTCAGCTTGCCCGTTGCCGCCGCATAGCCAATCAAGGGTGGCATGGCGCCGGGCAGCGCGCCGATCACAGTCGCGAGCGACGACCGCTGTTTGAGCGGCGTGTAAATGAACAGGTAGCTGACCAGTGTAAACAGCCCCAGCATACCGGTCAGCAGATTTACCGAGAGCACCAGAATTGCAAAGCCCGCGACGGCGAGACCGGCCCCGAATGCCAGCGCCGAGTTCGCGGTCATACGGCCACCAGGGAGTGGACGCCCGGCGGTGCGGCGCATCATCAGGTCGCTTGCGCGCTCATACCACTGGTTCAAGGCCGCTGTTCCGCTGCCGAGCAGTCCCGTGCCGAGCATGGTCAAAAGAAATGGCTGCCAGCTACGCCAACTCAGCCATTCGAACGAATCGCGCTCCAGCCCGAAGCAGTACCCGATTGCCGCGCTCATCAGAATGAACCATGTGATACGCGGTTTCGTGAGTGCGAGATAGTCTTTCAAGCTCAAGTATCTCACCGGCTGCTTTCCGTATACGCGAAATCCACCGCGGCGCGGGACTTGGCCGTCACCGTGAACGGGCGCTCCTGCTGGCCGAACTTCTCATGCACCGCTTCGAGGACATAGTTACCGGGCGGAAGGGAGCCGATCTTAAAATCGCCATCCTCATCCGTCACCGCGAAGAACGGATGGTCGAGCACCGAAAGATAAGCGCGCATCCAGGCATGCACGCCGCACGTGAGGGGCACCATAATTTCCTGACGGTCGAATTGGCGCAACAGCTTTTCGGCGCGCGGCGGTTGCAGTACGTTGAAGGCCTGGTTGGCAATCGCTTCGGCATGCACGTTGTGATTCAAGGAGTCGGAATTGGAGATCTCGAGCTTCTGGCCCGCCATCAAGGCAAGCACGTGGGGTTGATAGATACAGCCCACCTGATCCAGCTTGACCACCGTTACCGGAACCGTCCAATGGGCGTCCGGCAAGCCGCTCTTAACGCGCACCAGGACATTTCGCAAGCCGCCCTTCCTGCTCACCAACACATCTTCCGAATAAACCGGTCGCAGGTGCTGGCGTTCGCAGGTGGGGTTGGCGGAGAGATCGAGTTTTACGGGTGGAGGGGGAGTGCCCGTAAATGAGACCCTTCCCGCAACCGTGGAATCGCCCGAGATGCCAGCCGCGCTCTGGTGGGATGAACTCCCGCAACCGACTAGACCCAACAGCGGCAACAAAAACAAAATTCGCAAAATAGTGTAAGTGAAAAAGCAATTGTCGCATGGTGGGCGTAAAATAAATTTCGCGAACCAGGAACAGCGAAACGTCGTAACAAGACACATATGCGGAAACTTTCCGTTCTCACCACCCTTACCGCCGCACTCACGCTGGCCGGTTGCAATATCGGATTCGATGGCTTCAACAACGAGAAATTCCAACAGGATTTTCGCTTTAACTATCCCCTGAAATCCGGTGCTACGTTCACGCTCGAAAACGGCAATGGCTCGGTCGATATCGCCGGCTGGGATCGGGAAGAGGTGGAAATCACGGGCGTCAAGTATGCTCGCACCGAGGCCTTGCGGGATGAAGTGAAGATCGATATCCAGCACTCCGATAACGCGGTCTCCATTCGCACGGTGATGCCCTCGAACGATCATAACGGGGCAGGTGCCCGCTACATTATCCGTGTGCCGCGCCGCGTCACGCTGGACCGCGTCACTTCGTCGAACGGCAAGCTTCACGCCAGCGACATCGACGGCCCTGTCCGTTTAAGAACGTCCAATGGAGCGATTGAAATTACCAAGGTGAACGGCGACGCCAGCGGCCAGACTTCGAACGGTTCCGTGGAAGTGAATGGCGTTCAAGGTTCAGCCCACCTCCACACAACAAATGGCCACGTAACCGCGGAGGGAGTGACCGGCGCGATCGATGCGAGTTCGTCGAACGGCTCCCTTACTCTGACTCTGAGCGACACACTGAAGAGCGATGTGGTGGCAAAGACAAGCAATGCCTCCATCACCCTGCGAGTTCCCTCTCATGCCGCGGCGCGCGTGCGGGCCTCCACCAGCAACGGCAACATATCATCCGATTTCGATGAGGTTCGCCGCGATCGGGACGACCGTCACCATATGGAAGGCACGGTGAACCGGGGGGCCAGTTCGAGCCCCCTGTTGGACCTGAGCACCTCAAACGGCAGCATTCATTTGGAGAAGCTTTAGCTCATCACCAGCAGCAGGTCTTTGGCATCCACCTGCTGCCCGGCCTTTACTAGCACCTGCTGCACTTTGCCCGTAGCAGGCGCGTAAACGGTGCTCTGCATCTTCATGGCTTCAATCACCAGCAGGCGGTCGCCCTTCTTAACGGCCCCGCCTTCCGCTACCGCGACGGTTGTGACCAAGCCTGGAAGCGGCGCGCCGATGTGAAGGGGATTGCCCGGATCGGCTTTCGCGCGCTGCTCGCCCCTCACCTCAAGGCTCTTATCGCGCACGTCTACTTCACGCGACTGGCCGTTCAATTCATAGAACACCGTCCGGAACCCGTCGTCCCTGGCCTCGCCGACCGTTAGGAATTTAATGACCAGGCTCTTGCCTTCTTCGATGGTCACCAAAATTTCTTCCCCCTTCTCCATTCCGAAGAAGAACTGAGGTGTCGGCAGAACTTCGACATCGCCGAAGGAGCGGCGGGCCCGCGCAAACTTCAGAAAGACATCCGGATACAGCAGCGAACTCAGCACCTCATCCGTGGTGGCTTCGCGATCCAGTTCCGGCGAGAGTTCTGCCGCCCGTTTTGCAAAATCGGCATCGGGCAATTGCGGCCGCTTCGGTTCCCTGCCCTGCAGCACGATGTCGCGAATCTTCGTCGGCCAACCACCCTCCGGTTCCCCTAACGATCCCTCGAACATGTCCACCACTGAATTGGGAATCGGCACCTGGTGATCGGTCCCCAATTGCGAGAACTCCGCCACTGTCATGTTGTGCGTAATGAGGAAGATCGCCAGATCTCCTACCACCTTGCTGGAAGGGGTGACCTTGACAATATCGCCGAAAGCGAAGTTCACGTCGGCATAAGTCTGCGCAATTTCGGGCCAGCGCTGGCCAAGGCCCATCGCATCCGCCTGTTCTTTCAAGTTGGTGATCTGGCCGCCGGGCATCTCATGCAGATACACTTCGGCACTGCCCGTTTTCGGGCCCGAATCGAATGGCAGGTAGTAGCCGCGCACAGTCTCCCAATAATCCGAACAGGCGTTCAACGCGGCAAGATCGAGACCGGTCGCGCGTTCGGTATGTTGCAGAGCCGCCACAATGGAATTCAGGTTCGGCTGACTGGTGGTACCGCTCATGGACGCGAGCGCCGCATCGCAGACGTTCACACCCGCTTCACTAGCCTTCAGGATGGATGCGGCGTTGATGCCGCTGGTATCGTGCGTATGGAAGTGAACCGGTAGCCCGATGGACTCGCGAAGCGCGGTGACCAGCCTTTGCGCGGCGTATGGCCGAAGCAAGCCCGCCATATCTTTGATGGCCAGAACATGAGCGCCCATCTTCTCCAGTTCGCGCGCCATGCGGATGTAATAGTTCAGGCTGTATTTCTCGCGCGCGGGGTCTAGAATATCGCCCGTGTAACAAACCGCCGCTTCGCAAACCGCGCCTGTTTCACGCACAGCTTCCATGGCGACAGTCATATTGGGTAGATAGTTCAATGAATCGAAAATGCGGAAGATATCCATCCCCTGGGAATAGGCTTCCTTGACGAAACCGCGAATGACATTGTTCGGGTAAGCCGTATAGCCTACGGCATTCGAGGCGCGGAACAACATTTGAAAGCAGATGTTGGGAATGGCTTCGCGCAACTGGCGCAGCCGCTGCCACGGGTCTTCGAGAAGGAAGCGCATCGCCACATCGAACGTTGCACCGCCCCACATCTCCAAGCTGTAGAGCCCCGGGAGCCGATGCGAAACAAAATTCGCGATGCGCAGCAGATCGAACGTGCGCATCCTGGTGGCTAAGAGCGATTGGTGCGCATCGCGGAAGGTGGTGTCGGTCAACAGCAAGCGCTGCTGCGAAGCGGTCCATTTCGCAAAGGCTACCGGCCCCTGCTCTCGCAAAAGATAGCGAGTGCCCACGGGAGGCGGGCCGGAGATGTGACCTGGAATGGGCGCTTCGGGAAAGCGCAGCGGGCGCGGCTTCCCGGCCACTTCCGGGTTGCCGTTGATGATGGTCTCACCCAGGTACGAAAGCAGGCGCGTCGCGCGATCTTGACGCGCGGGATAGCTGAACAGGCCGGGGTTCTGATCGAGAAACGATGTGGTGATCTCGCCCGATTGAAACGCTTCGTGATTGACCACGTTTTCGAGAAACGGGATGTTGGTCTTCACGCCGCGAATGCGAAACTCGCGTAGCGCGCGCTCCATGCGGTGGCATGCTTGCGGAAAATCGCGACCCGCCGCCGTCACCTTCACCAGCAGCGAATCGTAAAACGGAGTGATGGTGGCGCCGCCGTACGCCGACCCGCCATCCAGGCGAATGCCGAAGCCTCCCGGCGAGCGATACGTGTGCATCTTGCCGTAATCGGGCGTGAAGTTCGCGGTGGGGTCTTCGGTGGTGATGCGGCACTGCAGCGCGAATCCATGAAGCGGCATGCGCTCCTGCGGCGGCAGCGAGAGCGGCGCCTCGAACAAGTTGTAGCCTTGCGCCACCAGAATCTGGGACCGCACCAGATCGATGCCGGTGACCATTTCAGTCACGGTATGCTCCACCTGAATGCGGGGGTTCACTTCAATGAAAAAGAACTCGCCCGAATCGGAATCCACCAGAAATTCCACGGTGCCGGCATTGCGGTAACCGGCCGTTCGAGCCAACTGAATGGCGGCATCCGCCAGGCCTTGCCGAATCTCTTTCGCGAGGCCCACGGCGGGGGCCACCTCCACCACCTTCTGGTGCCGTCGCTGCACGGAACAATCGCGTTCATGCAGATGGACCAGGTTGCCATGATGGTCGCCCAAAATCTGCACTTCCACGTGCCGGGCGCGCCTGACGTAGCGTTCCAGAAACACTGCGTCATTTCCAAAAGCCGCGCCAGCTTCTTTGCGAGCCTCTTCCAGGCGGCCATCGAATTCGGCCATTTCATTCACCACTCGCATGCCGCGCCCGCCGCCGCCGAAGGCCGCTTTGATGATGAGGGGGAAGCCGATGCGTTCCGCTTCCTGTCTGGCGAAGGCGGCATCCGTGACCGCTTCCTCGGTGCCAGGCACAACAGGGACACCGGCCTTTTGCGCCAGCTTCCGCGCGGCCGTCTTGTCCCCCAGCAAATCCAGCAACTCCGCCGTCGGACCCACGAACGTGATGCCCGCTTTTTCGCAGGCGCGCGCCAGCGCTGGGTTTTCCGAAAGAAAGCCATAGCCGGGGTGAATGGCATCCACCTGTTTTTCTTGCGCAAGTGCAACGATGCCCTCGATATCCAGGTAGGCCTGCACGGGCCCCAGTTGCTCGCCCACCTGATAGGCCTCATCAGCTTTGAATCGATGGAGACCAAGGCGGTCTTCCTTCGAATAAATCGCGACGGTACGCAGCCCCAATTCCGTTGCCGCGCGCATGATGCGGATCGCGATTTCTGAGCGGTTTAAAGCGAGTAGTTTTTTCATCCAGGATCTTATCGCAAGTATACTGAGCGAAGTGGCGGCTGAAGACTACGAGGAAGATGAGCCGGTACGTTCACCGCGAAAAAAGCGCAGCGTCACGGAGCGCACGGCCGTTGAGACGCGCAAGGCGCAAATCTCTTTCATCGGTCCCCGTGGATGTCAGGGCCTGGTGGATGGCGAACCGGTTTACATTAAGCCGCAAAGCTCGATTGCGATTGGCGACTGGGTTGAGGTCGATGGCATTGGCACAATCCGCAATGTGCTTCCGCGCGCGACTACGCTTTCACGACCCGACCCTCTGAATCATCGCAACGAGCGTGTCATCGCCGCGAATATCGACCTGGTTGTGGTGGTGGCGGCCATGCGCGCGCCCGATCTTCGGCCCGGTCTGATTGATCGCTATCTGATCGCGATCGAGAAAGGGGGCGCGGACGTGATCATCTGCCTGACCAAAATCGACCGCGTGGAAGCGGAAGCGGAGTTCCGTTTGTTAGACCCCTATCGGGCTCTCCGCATCCCCATCTTTCCCGTTTCGAACAAGACGGGCGAAGGCGTGGAAGCCTTGCTGACCGCGCTGTCGGGCAAGCTGGCGGTGCTGGTGGGTCATAGCGGCGTGGGCAAATCGTCATTGATGAATGCGTTCGCTCCAGAATCGAATGCGGCGACGGGGGA
>Ga0123336_10002677_pt1 | contig 15356 bp, 14 predicted proteins | sample SSSSmetaG_FD_96466 | JGI IMG/M metagenome (GOLD analysis project Ga0123336, IMG submission 96466) | Glacier valley bacterial and archeal communities from Borup Fiord, Nunavut, Canada, to study Microbial Dark Matter (Phase II) - ​SSSS metaG | ecosystem: Environmental > Aquatic > Freshwater > Ice... | reverse complement strand
GTCGCATGAGTTCGGCGCTGAGTTGTGTCCATTTGTCCCTCTGTGTGTGGCCGCACAGAACTCCGGCGGCTTTGATGAGACAGTCGTTTCGTGCTGAGCTTCGGGGGTAGTTGATGTTCATCTTCTCAGTCAGAGACATGCGTGTCAGTAGCCAGGCTTCAGCTGTGCGTGAGGCGGTCAACCATGTTGACGTGAACGCCACCGTTTCCATCAATTTGCTGGCAAACGAGGTGCTAATCGCTCCGGCAACTGCAGGTGCGACCGAACTGAGCGACGCCATCGCCCACGCCGGATTCGACCCCGTGCTGAAAGATTGCGGTCACACGGTCCGGGGGCCCAGGCAAACACCGGCAAGGATTCCGTTCGACGGTTTCGACCACGACTTCAGCGCGTCCGCAGAAATGGCGGACGAGCGAGTTCCTGTCTCAATCGCCGGAGCAGCGAGTTTGAACAGCCTGCTCCCGGCCGAGGCCCTTGGGCCGCTTGCAGGTTCGTCGCGCAGTCCAGTGTCCACTGGCTATTGATCATTGAGTGGGAGTGACCCAACCTATCGACAACGCTCACGCCTGCAGCGTTGCCCGTTGGGCCAAGGCCGCTGCGGCCTTGGCAACGACCGGCTACGGCGCCGTCGATCCGCTGCCGCAGAACGCTCAAGTCCAGCAATTGCTTTTGGCTGCTGAATCATGAGGGTTGCCGCACCTGATCGAGGCTTTCCTCGGGCGCTGCGGCAACAGGCCACTCACCGAAGGGCATGATCCTGCGGCTTCCGAAGGCTACCGGTCGGCCGTCGTCGGCATGACGCTGATCGCACGCCCGCAGCATCAAACTGGATCCGCGCAGCCGTTCAGGGTTCAGTGCCCTGCGACCACCTCGCCCCACCCCGTTGCGGTCGACACGAGCCACGACGTCGAGGTGCCGATCCAGATGATGGGCTTCGACCCCAATTTCCGCCTCGTGGGCATGCCCCAGCGGCTCCTAGGGGGACGGCGCGTCCCGCGCATTCACTGGATCGCGGTCGCGCGCCGAAATCGTCAACCGTGCGCGAGGCCCGCTGCTTCGATGCCGGCAATGCAGATCGCCTCGTCTTCGTCGCCGGTGCCGCCGCTCGCGCCCACCGCGCCCATCACGCTGCCATCGGCGTGCTTGATGAGCACCGCGCCGGTTTGTGGCAGGAACTTGCCTTGCGCGGTGGCCGCCAACGACACGAAGAAGTTGGGGTTGTCCTTCGCGCGCTGGCCCAGCACTCGGCTGGCGGCGCCCATGCCGACTGCGGCCCAGGCCTTGCCCGAGGCCACGTCGACGCGGAACATGCTGGCGCCGTCTTCGCGCTGCGCAGCCTTCAGGTTGCCCGAGTCGTCGAGCACGACCACGGCCATCGGCTTGTAGGCAGCCTTGGCCGATTGGGCGAGTGCTGCCGCGATGATGGTGTTGGCCTGAGCGAGGGTGATGGTTGTCATGGGGTGTGATTTCAATGCGTTGGCGGTGCCACGGCTCATGATTTTACGGAACGCGTGCATGACTGATGACATCGCTGAGCAGCGCAGCGACGTGCTCGCCAATCGCCAGCGCACTGGTCAGGCCGGGTGACTCGATTCCGAACAGGTTCACGAGCCCCGGCACGCCGTGCACCAAAGGACCGTCGATGCGGAAGTCGGGCGCGGCCTCGCCTGGCGCGTGGATCTTCGGGCGCACGCCGCTGTAGGCGGGTTGCAGGGCACCGTCGCGCAAAGCCGGCCAGTAGCGCCGGATGGCCTGCTCGAAGGCCGGCGCACGCTGCGGGTTGACGTGATAGTCGATGGCCCCGGGCTCGGTGCCGTCGGCGAGCCATTCCAAGTCGGGCCCGAAGCGCGCCTGGCCCGCCAGGTCGAGCGTGAGGTGCACGCCGAGCCAGGCGCCATCGGGGGCAGGGTAGACGAGGCGGGTGAATGGTGACCGGCCGGCAAGCGCGAAGTAGGTGCCCTTGGCGAAGCGCTCGTGCGGCACGTGCTGCGGCGCCAGGCCGTGCATGCGGCGCGCAACACCGCACGCAAGCAGGCCGGCGGCATTGACGACGATGCGGGCCGCCAGCTCGAACCCACCCGACGGTGAATCGACCTGCACCACGGCCGGCGCACCGGGTTCGAAGCGAACCGCGACGACGTTCGAGCGCAGCGCGACCGCGCCGCCATCCCGTTCGATGTCGCCTTGCAGCGCGAGCATCAGGCCGTGGCTGTCGACGATGCCCGTGCTCGGTGACGCCAATGCCGCGGTGCAGTGCAACGCGGGCTCCAGCGCAGTCGCTTCGGCGGCACTCAGCGGCTGCACCGCCACACCGTTTGCAGCCGCGGTGCGTGCCAGCTCAATGAGCGCCGCATGCTGCGAAGCCTGCGTGGCCACCACCAGCTTGCCGCAACGCGCATGCGCCACGCCGTGCTCGGCGCAATAGGCATACAGCAGCGCATTGCCGCGCACGCACAGCCGCGCCTTCAGCGAGCCGGGGGCGTAGTGGAGCCCCGCGTGGATGACCTCGCTGTTGCGCGCGCTGACACCGGTGCCGATGGCTGGCTCGGCTTCGGCCACGATGGTTTCCAGCCCAGAACGCGCCAGCGCCCGCGCGACCGCCAGGCCAACCACGCCGGCACCGATGACGAGGGCGTCGACGCCGTCCATGCGACCCAGTCTACAGGTCGACCTGGACCGACACGCGCGCGGTGCGCGGCGCCAGCGGAAACAGGTACACATGGCCGAACTGGTACGGCGCCTCGCGCCAGGCCTGCCTGTCGAACAGGTTGTCGATGCCGGCGCGCCAGGTCAGCGTGGTGGTGGCCAGCCGCGTCTCGTAGCGCAGGCTCGCGTCCACATGGGTCAGGCCGGGAATGGACGCGCTGTTGTCGGGCAGCACCATGCGCGGGCCTTCATGGGCCACCTTGCCCAACAGCACCAGGCCGGGCACGGCGGCCACGGTGTAGCTCGCATCGAGCTTCAACGTGAGGGCCGGCACGTTGGTCGGCGCGAGGCCGTTGATGCCGGGCGTCTGGCTGCCTTCGCGGCGCGCGCGCAACCACTGCGTGCCGGCGCGCAGCACCCATGCACCGTCGCGTACGGCGCCCGAGGCTTCGATGCCGCGATGGTGCTCGGTGCCGTCGACCGCACGCGTGCAACTGCCTGCCACGGTGCACAGGCCCGTGTCGGTGAAGAGCGGCTGCACGATGTCGAAGGCCGCCACGTTCCACTCGAAGCGCTCGCTCGACCCCTTCAGGCCGATCTCGGCCTGCCGGCTCTTCAGCGCGGGCAGCGCCTCACCGGCGTTGGTATAGCGGCTGCGGTTCGGCGCCACCTCCGACTGCACGCCGCGCCCCCAACTGGCATAGACCAGTTGGTCCGCTGCGAAAGCATGGCTCAGCGCCAGCCACGGCGTGGTCAGGGCCTGCGTGTAGTCGGTGGCGCGCGAGCTGTCGGTGCGCACGCTCTCGCGGTGCAGCCGAGTGTGTCGCAGGCCGACCCAGGCGGTGAGCTGCGCGTTGATGGCGATGGCGTCGCGCAGGTACAACTCGGTCGAGCGTTCGTCGCGGTTGGTGTTCTCGTCGGTCAGGCTCGGGTCGGCAGCCGTGATGGCCGTGCCTTGCACGTTGCCGGTGCCGACGTAGTTGTAAGCCTGCTGCTGGAAGCGGTTGCGCACGCTGCTTTGCTGCACGCCGGCGGTCAGGGCGTGCGCCAGCGCGCCGGTGCGGAGCCGGCCCTGCAGCGACACGTCGATCACATTGCTGCGGCGGCGTTCGTTCTCGCTGCGGAAGTCGTACAGGTCGAAGCTGCCGTCGGGGCAGTAGCGGTCGGCATAGTAGGTGCCGTTCGGGTCGGTGCAGCCGAACGGGAACGCCACCCGGTCGTCGGTGCGCAGTTGCTGTGTGGCGATGTGCACGGTCGTGCGCCAGTCGGCACTCAGGCGCTGTTGCCAGCGCAGCGACGCGGTTGTCGCGTCGAACACCACCGGCAGCGACCACGGCTGGTTGTTCAGGTTGATGCGCGCATCGGTTGGCGCGGGCACCGTGTCGCCCAGCATGCTGAAGCCGGGCTGGCTGGGCTGGGAGCGGTGGCTGGTTTCGACCTCGGCCTCGATCAGCGTGTCGGCGCTCACGCGCCAGTCGGCCGCCAGTGCGAAGACGCTGCGATTGCCGGTGGCCGAGCGCAGCAGCGGGTCGAGGTGCGCAGCCGCCGCGTTCACGCGCACACCAAAGGCCTGGCCTTCGCCGAAGCGCTGGCTCAGGTCGAACGCACCGGTCACACTGCCGGCTTGGCGCCACTCGATGCCGGCCGAGCGCAACGGCGTGTCCAGCGGTCGCTTGACGACATAGTTCACCAGCCCGCCGGGCGCACTGGTGCCGGCCTGCATGCCGCTCGTGCCCTTGAGGATTTCGATGCGCGACTTGTTGTCGAGCGGGATGGCCGTTTCGGCATTGATGGGCAAGCCGTCGCGCCGGAAGTTGAAGCGGTTGTCGAGCACGAACCCGCGCACGGTGAGGAAGTCGTAGTAGCCCTCGCTGTTGTAGGCGTCGCTCACTGCGGGGTCGAAGCCGACCAGGTCGGCAAGGCGCGTGGCGCCGCTGTCCTTGAGCCGCTCGCTGCTGAAGACGCTGGCTTGCAGCGGTGTCTTGTCGAGCGTGATGTCGCCCCAGCCGCCGATGTTCAGGATCGGCGACGTGCGGCCGGTGACCACCACTGGCGCGAGCTGCGTGGGTGCGGTTTGCGCTGTGGCCCCGAGCGCGACAAGGCACGCGGCAGCAGCGACAGGGGTGCGAAGAAGATTGTTTGAAAAGAGTGCCATCGTGGGTCCAGGTTGCGATGGCAGGTCGGCGGGCCACCGCGGCGCAGACCGCGTCGTGGAGACCATGCTTCCCTGCGCGAGGATTACCTCAATCAGGTTCAAAGGGACTGTCTCAGTCGAACGACCCGAAGCGGGCTTCGGTACGTTCAACACCCCTAGCGAATATGACTAAACAAGCCGCGCAACAAGCCGCGCGCCTAGATCGATTATGGCGTGGCTTCCGGGCCGACCTTCAGCAACCGGTGCAGGCGCGTACTGCTCGTGGTGTATTCCAGCGCCTGCGGGGCACCCGGCCGGAGGCGGGCGGCCACGCCGTAGGCGGCGAGCGCTGCCTCATGAAAGCCGCTGAGGATCAGCTTCTTCTTGCCCGGGTAGGTGTTCACGTCACCGACCGCGAAGATGCCCTTTGTTCCGGTCTCGAACGTGGCGGTGTCGACGACGAGCTGCTTGCGTTCGAGCGCCAGGCCCCAGTCGGCAATGGGGCCGAGCTTCGGGCTCAAGCCCGTCAGAACGAACAGCGCATCGAGCGCCAGGGTGCGCGGCGTTCCGTCGGGCTGCAGCACGACGAGGCCGGTGAGCCGGCCAGCGCTTTGGGTCATGCCGGTAGCTTGCGCCGCAACGAACTGCAGGCGCCCTGCGGCGCGCAGTTCCTGCACCGCAGCGAACGTGGCCGGGGCAGCCTTGAACTCATCTCGCCGGTGCATGAGCGTGACGCCTGCGGCCTGCTGTGGGCCCGGCGTGGTGAGGTGGATGGCGTGCTCCAGCGCCGCGTCGCCGTCGCCGATGACCACCACTTGCTGACCCGCTGCGCTGCCCTGCGCGTGGTAATGCAGTTGTATGCCTTCGAAGGCCGAGATGCCGTCGATCTTCAAGCGGCGCGGCTGGAACGACCCCACGCCACCCGCCACGATCACGGCACGTGCCAGCCACCGCGTGCCGGCGCTGGACTCGACCAAGAAGCGGCCATCGGCCTGGGCCTGCACGGTGCTCACCTCCTGGCCCAGGTGCAGCGGTGCCTCGAACGGTGCGACCTGGCGTTGCAGCCGTTCGATCAGTTCGCGCCCGGTGCAGCGCGGCAGGCCCGGAATGTCGTAGATCGGCTTGTCGGCATACAGCGCCGTGCACTGACCGCCCGCGTAGGGCAGCGAGTCGACCACGTGGGCGCCAATCTCGAGCAGGCCCAGCTCGAACACCTGGAACAGGCCCACCGGGCCGGCACCGATGACGAGTGCATCGGTCTGGGTCGGCGCCGCCGTGGGCAAGGTCACCAACGACTCATTTGACGAGTTCGCCAAGCTTGCCGGTCTTGTCTTTCCAGTCATCGGCATCCGGCAGTGGCGTCTTGCGCTTGGTGATGCTCGGCCAGTTCTTAGCCAGGTCGCCGTTGAGCTTGATCATGTGCTGCTGGTCGGCCGGCACGTCTTCTTCCGGCACGATGGCGTTGACCGGGCACTCGGGAATGCACACCGCGCAGTCGATGCATTCGTCCGGGTCGATGGTGAGGAAGTTCGGGCCCTCGCGGAAGCAATCGACCGGGCAGACATCGACGCAGTCGGTGTACTTGCAGCGGATGCAGGATTCGAGGACGACGTGGGTCATGGCGTGAACTCAGCTGTGGTTGGGTCGGAAGCGGCGGTGGCTTCGGCTGCGGATTCTAGATGCCGCGAAGGTGCATCGGCGCTGGATTCGGGCCCGGTGCGCTCCCCGGTTCGGGTGGCATGCAATGGCCGGGCCAGCGGCGCGGCGCCGGCGCCCACGGTCACGACCGTCGGCCGGCCCGCGTGCAGCACCGAGGCGTTGGCGAGCGTGGCGACGCTGTGGTCGGTGTGGCGCGCATCCGGCCAGCCGGCGCGCGAGACCACGCTGCACGGCGTGGCAGCAGGCCAGCCGGCTGCCTGCAGCCGGCGCACCAGTGCCGCCAGTTGCCGGCCCGCCATGTAGAACACTTCGGTGTCGGCGGTGCGCGAGGCACGGAGCTCGCCCTCGCGCGTCATCGCGGTGGTCAGGCTCACACTGCGGCCACTGCCGCGCCGGGTGAGCGGGCGCAGTGTGGCGGCGGCTGCGGCGATCGCGGCGGTCACGCCGGGCACCACCTCGCTGCGCACGCCGGCCACGGCGAGCGCCTGAAGCTCCTCTTCGAGCCGGCCGAACAGGCTGGCGTCGCCGCCCTTGAGCCTTGCCACGACGCGGCCGGCGCTGGCGTGCTTGACGAGCAGCGCGTTGATGAGGGCCTGCCCGGTGCTGTCGGCAAAGCCGCGCTTGCCCACGTCGACCCACTGCGCACGAGGCGCCAACTCGCGCAGGGCCGGGTCGGTGAGGGCGTCGAACAGCACCACGTCGGCGCGCGCCAGCTGGCGTGCGCCGCGCACGGTGATCAGATCGGCTGCGCCGGGGCCGGCGCTGATGAAGACGACCTCGCCTGTGGGGGCGTTCATCGCACCGCTCGCGCCGCGTTTGGCGTGTGCATCGCGTGCATCACTTGCGTCATGCGACTCAGACCGCAGCCTTGACCAGCAGCGCGCCGCTGGTGCGGTTGCTCGCCGGGTCGACCACGATCATCGCGCCGCCGACACGGTTGGTCTCGTACGCTTCGATGGGCAGCGGCTGCTGTGTTTCGACGATGACGCGGCCGATCTCGTTGACCGCCAGTTCATGCGCGTCGATGGGTGCCAGCGTGTGGATGTCGAGCCGGCTTTCGATGGCGGTGATGCGCGCCTGCACCCAGCGGTTGCCGTGGCGCAGCTGGTACTTGCGGCCGACGACGGCCGGCTCGGTGTCGAGCCAGGCCAGCGTGGCCGAGAAGCGGTTCGTGGGTTGCAGGGTGTTCGGCGTGGCGATCCAGTCGCCGCGCGACACGTCGAGCTGGCGGTCGAGTTCCAGGCCTGCCGATTGGCCGGCTTCGACGCAAGCGACCACCTCTCCGGCGATGCGCACGGCGGCCACCGTGGCGGTCTGCCCGCTCGGGAAGACCTGCACCGCGTCACCCGCGCGTACGCTGCCGTGCGCGATGCGGCCCCACAGCGTGCGCGGCTTGTCGCCGACGCCGTCGCTGTCCTTTGCCACGTACTGCACGGGAATCAGCAGGTCGCCGGCCTTGCGCTCTTGCGCGGTCGGCAGGCATTCGAGCAGTTGCAGCAGCGTCGGGCCCTGGTACCACGGCACGTCGAACGGCTGCGTGACGTTGTCGCCGCGCAAGGCAGAGACGGGGATCACGCCCGCGACCGCGATGCCCGCCTCTTGCGCGAAGGCGAGCAGCGCTTCTCGTACGGCGGCATAGGCTCGCGCCGGGTCGGCCACGGCGTCGAGCTTGTTGATCGCGAACACGATGCTCGGCACGCGCAGCAGGTGGGCGAGCAGCGAGTGGCGGCGTGTCTGTGGAAGCAGATCGACGAGACGATCTGCAGGCGCCAGCAGCGGGTCCGTGCCGCGCGCCCAGTCGAGCTTGGTGATGTCGACCAGCACCACCGCGGCGTCGCTGCCGGCGGCTGCGGTGACCATGTTTCGGGTGTACTGCTCGTGCCCCGGTGCGTCGGCAATGATGAACTTGCGCGACTTGGTGGCGAAGTAGCGGTAGGCCACGTCGATGGTGATGCCTTGCTCGCGCTCGGCCTCCAGGCCGTCGGTGAGCAAGGACAAATCGATGGGCGCACCGGCGGCGCGCTTCTCGAGCGTGTCGAGCTGGTCGGCCAGGATGGCGCGGCTGTCGTAGAGCAGGCGGCCGATCAGCGTGCTCTTGCCGTCGTCCACGCTGCCAGCGGTCAGGAAGCGCAGGGCGCGGTGGTCGGGCACCAACGGGCCGGTGGCCCGGTTCGGAACTGCGTTCATCAAAAGTACCCTTCTTTCTTGCGCCGCTCCATCGAGGCTTCGGAGGTGCGGTCGTCCATGCGGGTGGCGCCGCGTTCGCTCACGGTGACTTGCAGCGTCTCGGCGACGATCTCGGTCGCATCAGTTGCCGGGCTTTCGACCGGGCAGGTGCAGGTCATGTCGCCGACAGTTCTGAAGCGAACCTCGACGGTCTCGACAGACTCGCCGGCCTCGACCGGCGTGACCTCGGTCAGCGGCACCAGCAGGCCCTTGCGGCGGATCACCTGGCGGTCGTGTGCGAAGTACAGGCCAGGGAGCGGGATGTTCTCGCGGGCGATGTAGAGCCACACGTCGAGCTCCGTCCAGTTGCTGATGGGGAACGCGCGCATGTGCTCGCCCGGGCGGATGCGGGTGTTGAACAGCGTCCAGAGTTCGGGGCGTTGCTCTTTCGGCTGCCACTGGCCGAAGGTGTCGCGGTGGCTGAAGATGCGCTCTTTCGCGCGGGCCTTTTCCTCGTCGCGCCGGGCCCCGCCCATCAGCACGTCGAAGCGGTGTTCCTCGATGGCTTCGAGGAGTGCCACGGTCTGGTGGCCGTTGCGCGACTCGAGCGGGTGGCTCAAGCGCACCGTTCCGCGCTTGATCGAATCTTCGACGTGGCCGACCACCAGGCGTTCGCCCATCTCGGCGACGCGCTTGTCGCGGAACGTGATGACTTCCGGGAAGTTGTGGCCCGTGTCCACGTGCAGCAGCGGGAAGGGCAGGCGGCCCTTCCAGTCACCGGTGTCGCTCCTGTTCTTGAACGCCTTTTCGGCCAGGCGCAGCACCACGCACGAGTCTTTGCCACCCGAGAACAGCAGGGCCGGGCGCTCGAACGCGGCAACGGTTTCGCGCAGGATGAAGATGGCTTCTTCTTCGAGCCAGTCAAGGTGCGTGTGGTCGAGTTGCGGAAGCAACTCGTCGATCTTCAAAGGGGCGTTCATCGGTTGGGTCCAATCATCGATACCTGGGCGCGTTGCGGTTCGGGCTCGTGGACGTGCAGGCCGCACTCCTTCGCGCCTTCGTCCTCCCACCACCAGCGGCCGGCGCGGAAGTCTTCACCCACGGCGATGGCTCGCGTGCAGGGCTCGCAGCCGATGCTGGGCATGAACTCGTCGTGCAGCGGGTTGTAGGGAACGGTGTGCAGGTCGATGTAGTGCCACACATCGGCCCAGGTCCAGTCGGCCAGGGGGTTGAACTTGGCGCGGCCCTTGTCGTCGGTTTCACTGAACTCGACCGTGCCGCGGTTGTTCGACTGCTCGCGCCGCATGCCGGTGACCCAGGCACTGCGCTCGGCCAGCATGCGCGACAAGGGTTCGAGCTTGCGCATGGCGCAGCAGCCCTTGCGCAGCTCGATGCTCTGGTACATGGCGCGCTCGCCGTGCTCGCGCACGAATTGCACGACGGACTCGCCGACGGGGCGATACACCTCGACGTTCAAGCCGTAGTGCGACTCGATGGTGCCGATGAGTGCGACCGTCTGTGCATGCAGCTTGCCGGTCTCGAGCGTGCCGATGGCGATGGGCAGGTGGTGCCGCGCGATCAGGTCGGTCAGGACCATGTCCTCTGCACCCAGGCTGGTGGCTTGCACGACCTTGCCCGGGTGTTCTGCAGCCGCGCGTTGCATGACCGCAAGCGCGTTCGCGACCCGTTCGACGAAGCCGTTTGTTGCCTTGGCATACAGCGTGATCGCGTTCATATCGAGCCCCCTTCGTCGACAAACTCGCGCACCGGTGCATGGGACAGTGCCTCGACCTGCTCGGGCGGCAGCGCGAACAGCGGCCGGTTGTCCTGCGCATCGCCCTGGTAGTGGCCGGGGAAGAAGGCCAACGCGCGTTCAGCAGCGTCGCGCGACTGATCGGCACGCATCGCCACCGCGTCGAAGCCGGTGCGGTGCAGCAGCGGCAGCATGTCGACCAGCACTTCGCCGGTCGCGCGCACTTCACCGGCGTACCGGTAGCGCGAGCGCAGCACGCGGGCCTGGCTGTAGGCGCGGCCGTCGGTCCACTTCGGGAACTGCAATGCGATGAGCGCCAGGCGCGGCAGGTCGGCAGCGAGCTCGGCCACTTCCACATCGTTGGCAAGCTGCACGCCCACCGGCATGCCTGCCGGCCAGCTGCTGCGCACGCCGTGCCATTGCAGCAAGGTCAGCAGGCTGTACTGCGCGGGCGTGATCGTGACCATCGGGCCGTCGTCGCCGTTGAGGGCGTGCCACGGGTCGCGGGGTTTGTCTTGCGGGGTGATGAACTTCATGAGGGTGCGCTCGGGGTCAGGCGGTGTGCGCCGCCGTGCTGCGCCGCACTGCGTTGGCGGATGCCTTGAACGGGTCGAGGCCGATGCGCTTGACGGTGTCGATGAAGCGTTCGTTGCTGGCGCGCGCTGCGCGGTAGGTGTCGATCACGGCTTCGATCACGTCGGCCACTTCGTCGGCCGCGAACGACGGGCCGATCACCTTGCCAGGCACGGCCGTGGTGGCGAGAGCCGAGCCGTCCGAGCCGCCGAGCGATACCTGGTACCACTCCTTGCCGTCTTTATCAACGCCGAGGATGCCGATGTGCCCGCTGTGGTGGTGGCCGCAGGAGTTGATGCAGCCGCTCAGGTGCAGGTCGATGTCGCCGATGTCGTAGAGCTCGTCGATGTCGGCAAAGCGCTCGGTGATGTCGGCCGCGATCGGGATGGAGCGCGCGTTCGCCAGCGCACACAGGTCGCCACCGGGGCAGGCGATCATGTCGGTGAGCAGGCCGATGTTGGGCGTGGCGAAGCTGGCGTCGCGCGCGGCGTTCCACAGGCCGACCAAGTCGGCCTCGGCGACCCACGGCAGCACCAGGTTCTGGTCGTGCGAGACGCGCGCCTCTCCGAGGCTGTAGCGGTCGGCCAGGTCGGCCGCCAGGTCGAACTGCTCGGCGCTGGCATCGCCCGGCGGCTGGCCGGCGCGCTTGATCGACAGTGTGACCGCGCGGTAGCCGGGCAGCTTGTGCGCATGCGTGTTGCGCTCGAGCCAGCGCTTGAATGCGGCGGGCGCATCGGCTGCAGCCTGCCACGCAGGCCCACCGGCGGCGCGCGGCTTCACCCCGGTGGGGGTGACGAAGCTGGCGGCCACGCGGTCGAGCTCGTCCTGCGGAATCAGGTGCGCCGTGCCCTGCACGTCGTCGGCCAGGATGTGCGCGAACTCTTCGTTCACGTCATCGATGAAGCGCTGGCCTTCGGCCTTGACGAGGATCTTGATCCGCGCCTTGTACATGTTGTCGCGCCGGCCATGCTTGTTGTAGACCCGCACGATGGCCTCGATGAAGACGAGGATCTGCTGCCACGGCAGGAACTCGCGGATCACGCTGCCGATCACCGGCGTGCGGCCCATGCCGCCACCCACCAGCACCTTGAAGCCGATGCTGCCGGCGTCGTCATGGCGCAGTTGCAGGCCGATGTCGTGCCACGCAATCGCGGCGCGGTCTTCCGCTGCACCGGTCACGGCGATCTTGAACTTGCGCGGCAGGAACGCGAACTCGGGGTGCAGCGTGCTCCACTGGCGCAGCACCTCGCAGTACGGGCGTGGGTCGATCAGTTCATCGGCGGCCACGCCGGCGAAGCAGTCGCTCGTGGTGTTGCGGATGCAGTTGCCGCTGGTCTGGATGCCGTGCATGTCGATCGCGGCCAGCGCGTCCATCACATCGGCGCTGCGCTCGAGCGGGATCCAGTTGAACTGCACGTTCTGGCGCGTCGTGAAGTGGCCGAAGCCACCGCGCTCGGTGGGCAGGCCGGTGTCGATGTGGTCGTATTCGCGGGCGATATGAGCCAGCCCGCGCAGCTGCGCCGAGTTGAGCTCGCCGTAAGGCACGGCCACGCGCAACATGGGCGCGTGGCGCTGCACGTACCAGCCGTTCTGCAGGCGCAGCGGGCGGAAGTCTTCGTCGGGCAACTGGCCCTTGAGGTGGCGCTGCAGCTGGTCGCGGTACTGCGCCGCGCGCTGGTGGACGAAGTGTTTGTCGAACTCGGTGTACTTGTACATGGGAAGCAGGGTCGTCAATAGATCACTTTGAGGCCGGCCGTCACGAGCGAGATGCACAGCAGCGCGCGCACCAGCTTCTCGGGCATCTTGCGCGTCAGCTGCGCGCCGATCCAGATGCCCGGAATCGAGCCCGTCAGCAGCGCCGCGAGCAGCCACCAGTCGACGTGGCCCAGGCTCGCGTGGCCGATGCCGGCCACGAGCGTGAGCGGCACGGCGTGGGCGATGTCGGTGCCGATGATGCGGTGCGACGCCATGCGCGGGTACAGCAGCATGATGAGCGTGGCGCCGATGGCCCCTGCGCCGATCGAGCTGAGCGACACCAGCACGCCGAGCAGCAGCCCACACAGCACGGTCATCAGCGGCTTGCGCGCATCCGGCAGGTAGCGTTCCAGCCGCAGCCCAAGTCGCTGCCAGACCGGTTTGTAGGCCACCGTGACGGCGGTCAGCAGCAGGGCGATGCCGAGCGAGAACGTGAGCGCACTGGCCCAGCCCTTGGTGATGCCCGTGAAGTGCATCAGCGCGATGGTGGCGAGCGATGCCGGGATGCTGCCCGTGAGGAGCAGTCGGGTGATGCGCCAGTCCACATGGCCGGCGTTGTGGTGCGACACCGAGCCGGCGGTCTTGGTGATCGACGCGAAGAACAGGTCGGTGCCGATGGCCACGGCCGGGTGCAGCTTGAACACCGTCAGCAGCAGCGGTGTCATCAGTGAGCCGCCGCCCACGCCGGTCATCCCGACGATGGCGCCGACGCCGAAGCCACTCAATACCGCGATCCAGTCCATGCAAGCCCCTGCCAGCCCGGCCACGGCAGGAGCCCCGGCAGCGAGAGCAGGGAATGTACGGAGGCGGCTTATATAAGAAAAGTACATTTTCGTTAGGCGGTTATCGCTGTAGAGAATATGGATTGCAGAAAGCGACTCCTAGAATCGCCCCGATGACACGCAAAGATGCCGCTCGCGGCGCGCTGGATCGCCGCCGGAGCCGCCTGCGCCGTGGCATTGGGGTCGCGTGCGGGCTGGGCCTTGCGATCGCGCTGGCGGCCTGCCAGACGGCCCCCAAAGCCCCAAGCGCGACCCTTCCGGTGCCGTTGCCGGCAGTCGTGCCTGCGCCCGCACCGCCGGTGGCCGTGCGCTCGCCGCGCATCGGCCTCGCACTGGGTGGCGGCGCGGCGCGTGGCTTTGCGCACATCGGCGTGATCCAGGTGCTGGAAGAGAACGGTCTGAAGCCGGACCTGATCGTCGGCACCTCGGCCGGCAGCCTCGTGGCGGCCCTCTATGCGTCCGGCAAGAGCGGCGCCGATCTGGCGCTGCTGGCCGACTCGATGGACGAGTCGGCCTTCACCGACTGGTCGTTCCCGGGGCGCGGCCTGATCCGCGGCGAGGCCTTGGCCAAGTACGTGCGTGACAACACCAGCGGCCGCAGCATCGAGGCCATGTCGTTGCCGCTGGGCATCGTGGCGACCGACCTCGACAGCGGCGCGCCGATCCTGTTCCAGCGCGGCGACCCGGGAGTGGCCGTTCGCGCGTCGAGCGCGGTGCCGGCGGTGTTCCAGCCGGTGCGCATCGGGACGCGCGAATATGTGGACGGCGGCCTGGTGTCGCCGGTGCCGGTGCGGTTTGCGCGGCAAATGGGCGCCGAGCTGGTGATCGCGGTCGACATCTCGGCCGTGCCCGACGGCAACCCCACGACCGACCCGATGCGCATGCTGTTGCAGACCTTCGCCATCATGGGCCGCAGCATCAACCAGTTCGAGCTGCGCGACGCCGACGTGGTGCTCCGGCCGCGCCTGCCCGGCGTTTCGGGCGCCGACTTCGCGGCGCGCAAGCGGTCGATCCAGGCCGGGCGTGAAGCGGCGCTGGCGATGCTCGCGAGCCTGCGCGAGCGCATCGCGGCGAAGATGCATTGAGCGCGGGCCGACAGTTCAAGCCAGGCACCCCGTCAACCAAACGCCATTTCAAACGCGTCGATGGTTTGGGGGTGACGGTGCAGCAGCCGGCGCAAGGCGGGCAGTCGCTTGACCAGGGCGGCTTTCATGGCGGCGGGCACATCGGCCAAGGCATCGGCAAGGGGTTCGTCATGCTGTTCGACCAACACTGCGGCGAGGGTTGCCGCTTGCAACAAGTCTTTGGCCGCCTTCTCCGGGAAGCTGCGTCGCGACGCGCTTGAGTAGAGCTTGTGCCAGACGAATCGCACTGGGTCCGGCAGCGTCACCGGGATGCAATGCCCGCCCGCAAGCACGGCCGCCTGCCGGGGCCGGGTCAGCAGGTAGTTGAAGTACGGAACGGTCTGCGCATGCCACATCAGGTCTGGTACCGGCACCGTGGCGCCGAGGGTCGGGCCTTGCACCAGAACGTCCACCCGCAGCCCATCACGCCCTTTCAGCTTGACCGAACTGGGCGCTGCGGAGTGGGGCATGCCGGGCACAGGCACGAAGCCGAGCCGTGTGCCCTGAACCGCTTCAAGGAACGACAGCGGCGCCGCAAGCCGAAGGCGCTGGCGTGCCGCCAGGTCGATGTCTTGCGTGCGCGCTGCGACGGCTCTCGCACCCAGTTCGTTCAACCAGGCCATGAAGCACAGCGTTCCCACGACATTCAGCCCCGTTAGCAGGCCTTTGTTGTACAGCTCCACCAGCACACTGGCGACGCCCTTGTCCGCCACCTGGAAGTCGAGCTTGCGCAGGTTGCGAACCTGGGCGGTGGCCCACTGCGC
>Ga0123336_10002676_pt1 | contig 15359 bp, 8 predicted proteins | sample SSSSmetaG_FD_96466 | JGI IMG/M metagenome (GOLD analysis project Ga0123336, IMG submission 96466) | Glacier valley bacterial and archeal communities from Borup Fiord, Nunavut, Canada, to study Microbial Dark Matter (Phase II) - ​SSSS metaG | ecosystem: Environmental > Aquatic > Freshwater > Ice... | reverse complement strand
GATGGGCGATGGCGTCTACAAATCGATGGACGCGGGGCGCACATGGCGCAATGTGGGCTTGCGCGATTCGAAGCATATTGGCCGCATTCTGATCGATCCGAAGAATTCGAACGTGGTCTTTGTCGCGGCGTTGGGCCACACCTATGGACCGAATGCGGAGCGTGGCGTTTACCGCTCAAAGGATGGCGGCGCGACTTGGCAGCAGGTGCTGGATCGCGGAGCCGAAGTGGGCGCGGTGGACCTGGCATGGGACCCGGCCTCACCGGCGACCATCTACGCCTGTATGTGGGGCGCGCGCCGCACACCGTGGAGCCAATACCCGCCGAACAATCTGCCCGGCAGTGGATTGTGGCGATCCACCGATGGCGGCGACCACTGGAGCGAACTGAAAGGCAACGGTTTGCCGGAAGTTGAATGGGGCCGTAGCGGTGTTGCGGCCGCGCACAATTCAAGCCGCGTGTATCTGGTGGTGGATGCAAAATCGGGAGGCGGCTTATTTCGATCCGACAATCGCGGCAACACATGGGCGCGCGTGAGCACCGATGCGCGCATCACCAGCCGGGCGTGGTACTTCAGCGGGGTCACAGTCGACCCGAACAATCCGGATGCGGTGTATCTGCCGAACGTGGGACTGAACCGTTCGCTGGACGGAGGCAGGACTTTCAAGGTGATCAAGGGCGCGCCCGGCGGAGACGATTACCACTACCTCTGGATGGACGCGGCGAATTCGAAGCGCATGGTTTTGGCGACTGACCAGGGCACGGTGGTGAGCCTGGACGGTGGCTCGTCTTGGTCCACCTGGTACAACCAGCCGACTGCGCAGATGTATCACGTGGCGGTGGATAATGCGTTCCCGTACAACGTTTATGGCGCGCAGCAGGATAGCGGGACGGTGATGCTGCCTTCTCGAACGAACCATGGCAACATTGTGGATCGCGACTTGCAGTCGGTGGGCGGGGCGGAGAGCGGGTATATCGCGCCGGACCCGCGCGACCTGAACATTGTGTTCGTCGGCAATACCTACGGCAGTTTGAGCCGCTTCGATAAGCGCACGGCTCAGGGGCAGAATGTGAGTCCGGCGGCCATGCCCGCGGGGTTGGGCGGCAGCATCGCGGATCGCAAGTACCGGTTCCCCTGGACCTCTCCGGTGGTGTTCTCGCCGACTGAACCGGGCGTTCTTTACATGGGCGCGCAGGTGCTGCTGGAGACGCGCGACGGCGGCTTGAACTGGCGTGAGATCAGTCCCGATTTAACAGGCGATGTACGTGCAGGGCAGCCGAACCCGAAGGGCTTGGCACCCACGGTCGCGACCGCGAAGGCGCAGGGCTATGGCACCATCTATACGGTTGCGCCTTCGACTCTGGCGAAAGGCCAGATCTGGGTGGGCAGCGATACTGGCCTAATCCATCTGACACGCGATGGCGGTAAGACCTGGGTGAATGTGACGCCGCCGGATGTTCCGGAGTGGAGCAAGGTGACTCAGATGGAGGCTTCGCATTTTGAAGCGGGTGAAGCGTGGGCGGCCATCGACGCGCATCGCCGTGACGATTACCGGCCTTGGATTTATCGCACGCGCGATTTCGGCAAGACGTGGCGCAAGATCACCGGCGGCATGGAAGAGCCCGCGTTCTTGAATTGCATTCGCGAAGACCCGGCGAAGCGAGGCCTGCTGTATGCGGCAACCGAAGCGGGCGTGTATGTATCGTTCGATGATGGCGATCATTGGCAGAGCCTGCAATTGAATTTGCCCGCCGCTTCCGTACGCGATGTGGTGGTGCATGGGAACGATCTGGTGATTGCGACTCATGGGCGCGGGTTCTGGATACTGGACGCGATGAGCGCGCTACGACAGATTGACCCGGCAAGCGCGAACGTGGACGCGATGCTTTACAGGCCAGGCACCGCGGTGCGCATGTCGAGCGAAGGTTTTCTGGGGACGCCGCTGCCGGTGGAAGTGCCGAAGGCGAAGAATCCGCCGGATGGTGTGGCGCTGGATTTCTATCTGCCTGCCGCCTTGGGCAATGAAGTTACTTTGGAGGTGTTGACCAGCGCGGGTGAAGTGGTGCGGCGCTATTCGACGCGTGACACCGCTCCCGCTCTGCCGGCCAATGCCCCACTTACCGATGATTGGCTTGTACCGCAACCCGTGCTGCAAGGGCGAGCCGGTATGAATCGCTTTGTATGGGACCTGCGGTATGCGGCGCCTGCCGTTTCGCGAAGAGGAGGTGGCGACCCCACACCGCTGCAAGGTCCGCAGGTATTGCCGGGCACGTATCAGGTGCGGCTCACTGCCGCGAGTAAGCGGTATACGCAGCCGGTCACAGTGACAATCGATCCGCGCGTACAAGCCACACGCGAAGACTTGGTGAAACAATTCGAGTTGGCGAAGAAGGCGTTGGACCTGATGCCGAAAGCGCAGGGCACTCCTTCGCTGATGAAACTTGCGGTGGTGTTGAGCGTGACGGACAGCGCGGACCGCACTCCTCCTGCCACAGCCTACGCGCTATATAACGAGGCGGCGAAGGAACTGGGCCAGTAGCCGCGCATCAGAATACGTAGCCGATGTGCGCGGAGATGGTTCGGGGCTGCAGGAAATGCGTGCCGCTGAACGTGGAAAGGAAATTATAGAGCGCCACTTTGTCAGTGAGATTCGCGACGGTGACGGAGGCGACGATGCGGCGCGAATTTTCGGAATGGAAGAGATTATCGGTGCCTAAGGCAACGTTAAAAATGTTGCGTGGCATCACGCGGGCGGGGTTGTGATCGTTGTTCGCGACCGATGGTGACGGGATATTCAGTAGCTTAGATTTTACGGCTGAGCCGCAGCTATTGAAACCGGCATCGAACGTGGCGAACACGCCGCCGCAGGATAGGCCGATGGTGGTTTGCTGGGCCGGAGAAAGGGCCAGCGCGTCATCGCTAGTGGGCACGCCGCTAACTACAAGACCGCTGTCATAACGCCAGATGACGGAAACATATTCGGCATTCTTCGGCCGCTGATAGCGAAAGTTCGCGTTCGATTGAAACGCCTGGTCATGATCGATGCGGAATACGCTGGTGCCTAAGCCATTGGGCAACACCCCGCCATTCTGCGGAGGAAAGTAACGGGCGCGCGTATGGCCGAAGCTGTAATATGCCTGGAAGCCATGGATGTTGGTGGTGCTGACGCGGCCGGTGACGCCATCGAGTTTGGAGTTATGCCAGGCGATGGGAAAGGTGATGGTGGTGTTCAACAGAATGCTGAAATCGTAGGCATTGTGCGTGTACTTCCAGAAGTAATCCGCGTCCACCAGAAGATACTTGCCGATGGCCTGCTGGAAGCCCGTGTTGAACTGATTACGCCTGCCAGGACGAATGGTGGCAGTGCCTGCCGCGCCGAACACATTTTCCGCCAAACCGCCGTTACCGGTAGCGCTGGAGAGGATCAGGTTCTCGTTAAACGGAGTCTCGAAGGTGCGCGCATAAGCGGCGCGCAGCACAGTGCCAGTGCGTTTGATGTTGTAGGCAACGCCGGCACGCGGTTCAATTCCGCTATCGGTTGCCAAGCCATGGTAGGTCTCGCCGCGCAGGCCCAGATTCACCTGAAGTTTGCCGAACTTAATGGAATCCTGCAGGTAGCCGGCGAACTGATTGATGTTGGCCGTGCCATGAAATCGGAACAGACTTCCGCCGCGCGTCAAGTCATAAGGCAGCAGGCCGGGAAGATAGGCGGGGTTCGCATTACCACCATCCAGCAGGGGCGAATTGTATCCAGGGTCGGTCACACCGAAGCCGAAATTCTCGCGCAGGCGAGTCTGCTTGATGTCGGTTCCCAGCTTGAGAGAATGGCGGCCGGCCACAACGGAAAGATCCGCGCGCAGGCCATAGTTCAGCAGTTGGCGATTCTGCGAACTGGTGAATGGCGTATCGGCGAATGGATTATTGCTCGAGTAAAAAATGAACTGATCTTTGCGGATATAGGGGTTCACGGTGAGCAGCGTTTGGCCGTTGAAGGTGTGCTGATAGCCGGGCGCGATATTCCACGTCATTACGCGCTGGCGTTGATCCTGCCCCAACTGGTCATAGCTGTTCGGAATCTGAATCCAGTTGCGGGCGGTGAACAGATTCAGGTGAAGCGCGTCCTTGCCGGTGGGTTCGTAATCCAGGCGGTCGAAAATTGTCTGGTTGTTGCCCTTATCGTGAAAAGGAGTGAATTCAGGCGAATCGAGAAAGCGCGCACTGCGGCTACCATCTAAAGAAATGAAGTTGCCGTACTTCGCGGTACCGAAGCCATAGGAGGCACCTCCGGTAACTGTGCCGAAACTGCCATATGTCGCGTCCAGGCTGCCAAATGGCTTCGCGCCCAGCCCCGAACGAGTGGTGATCTGCGCCACCAGGCTGGTCTTATCGCCGAACTCCGCGTTCGGAGTTCCCGTGGTGAGCTCCATGCTTTGTATGGCGCTGGTGGGAAGCTGCGTCGAAAAAACCTTGCTCTGCTGATCGCTGATGGGTTGGCCATCCAGCACGAACGACACTTCGCCATGATCGCCCACGGGGTGAAAGAAGCCGTTCGCGTCGGCCACCACGCCACCACTTGTATACGTGATGGCATCGCTTAAGCCCGCACCCGGATTTGCGCTGGGTAACTTCGAAATAAGATTGCGATCAACGTCTACATGGGCGGTGGGGTCATTCTCCAGCACGTCGGCGCCGACGGCCTCGACGGTTACTTCCGTGGTAGACCCGGCCAGGGTTAGGGTGGCGGTGATTTGTTGCGGTACTGAGTTCCGGATCGACACGTCGGACGTATAGGCGGTGAAGCCGGCCGCGGTGATTTCCAGATGGTATGAATTCGGCGGAATATTGCCTAAGCGGAAGCTTCCATCCGCGGACGAAACCACTTGCCGCTTATAGCCGCTGATGGGATTCGAAAGCGTTACTTGCGCGCCGCTGATGGAAGAATTGCTGGGGTCGCGCACCAGACCTTGCACGGTTCCCGCGTTTCCGAGCGATTGCCCATACAGGCTGCAACACGCACAAGCAAAACTGGCCAAACTTTGTATTACACTTTTCATTCATCGCTCCCGCGCAGATCTCCGCTCAAAGCTCCCGCGCACGCTGGGGGCCGCTCTCTGAAGTATGGCCCGCTACATGCGCCGGAGTGAATGGAAAAAGCGTGAGCGGGAAGGCTGCGCCGCCAGCGGGCGAAATTCAGCCGCCAGCGGACCGGACGATGATGCGTATTTTGATTGCCGATGACGAACCGATAGCTCGCGGCATTCTTCGCGAAGAGATTACTTCGCTTGCCGGGCTGGAGTTGGTGGGCGAGGCGGAGAACGGGCTGAGCGCGCTGGCGATGATTCGATCGCTGTCGCCCGATTTGGTTTTTCTCGATTTGGAGATGCCGGTGATGGGTGGCTTTGAGGTGATCGCAAACCTTACGGTTCCGCCGCAACCTTCGCTGGTGATTGTGACGGCTTACAACGAACATGCCATTCGTGCGTTTGAAGCGGGCGCGATTGATTATCTGCTGAAGCCGGTGAGCCGTGAGCGGCTGGTGAAATCGATTGAGCGCGTGTCGCGGTTGCGCGGTCAGCCCCTCGAAGCGGCGGAGCAGGCGAAGCGCCTGGTGGCGGTGGCGGAAAGCTCTATCGGAACAACTCCCGGAAAGATTGTGGGCCGCGTGGGAGATGAGTATTTTCTGCTGGATGCGGCGGACGTGTTGGCTTTCCTGGCGGAGGACGACGATGTTTGGGTGGTAACTGCAAAGCGCCGGTATTTGGCGACACACTCGCTTCGTGCCATGGAAGAGCGCACTCGTCCGCTACCGTTCGAGCGCGTTCATCGCAATGCGATTGTGAATGTAAACCACGTTCGCAAAATGAGCGCACTGAGCAGCCAGCGATGGCTACTCACGCTGAGCAATGGCATTGAGCTTACGGTCAGCAAGCGGCAGACGCAAACAGTTCGGAACATTCTGGGCACCTGACTTTATTGGCAGCTTAGCTGGCGCGCGCCAAGTGGGAGCGAGGGATACGGAAATCGACGCGGGTGCCGTTGGGACCGGTGCGGAAATTGACCGCGGCATCGGCGCCATAGCAGAGTTCCAGACGGCGCGTTACATTGGCCAGACCCAGACCGGTGCCCGGAGTGCTTTCGGGTTTCGCGCCTCCGCCGCTATCTTCCACGCTGACCGTGATGGTGTCGGCGACCAGACGAACCTGCAAACGAAGCCAACCGGGATCCGGCTTTGCGGAGATGCCGTGCTTCACCGCATTTTCAACCAGCGGCTGAATGGAAAGGATGGGGATGGGACACATCAGCGCGGCGTCATCGACATCGATTTCGGTGCGCAGGCGCGGCCCCAGGCGGAGCGCTTCAATCTCCAGATAAGCGCGCACGATTTGCAGTTCTTCGCCGAGAGGAATGTAAGTCTTCTCGGATTGCAGGAAATAGCGAAAGATATCGGCAAGGTTCAGGACGGTACGACGGGCGCCGGCCGCTTCGCGCGGGATGATGCCATAGAGCGTGTTCAGAGCGTTAAAGAGAAAATGCGGGTTGATTTGCGATTGCAATGCGCGCAGTTCCGCTTGTGAAACAAGCCGCTGAATTTCAGAGCCGCGGAAGCGTTCCACTTGTTCGGAGATAGCGGAGGCCAAGCGATTCAGGAAGCGCAGATCTTCACTGAGATAGCGTCGGCCGCCCTGCCGGCGTCCCAGCAGGATGTAGCGGCCATCGCCCAGCGAAAAGCGCAACGGCACTATTGCTTCGGCCCAGCGCAGAGCGGGGGTCCCGCGAAAGGCGGCGCTTTCCGTAACGGGTATGGGGAAGCGCAGGCCTGAAGAGCGGACTTCGGCGGGAATATCGGCACCATCCACAATCTCGGTTCGCGAGGCGCGCAGGAAGATGCCCATTTGCTCGGCGGCCCAGGTCAAGTATTCTCGCTCGGTGCCGCCTTCAGGAGGCCGTGAGCGCACCATCTCGAGAGCCTTCTCCAGATCGGGCCGGCGAAAGACAACGTTAGTCAGAAGCTTTTGAACACTGTTTCGCAGCAGGGCAAAGCCGATGAGCAACACGCAAACCGAAACCAGAAGCAAGGCTTGGCCCAGAGGGTTGCGATCCAGGTGAGGGTGGACGAGGATGAGCCTGGCTCCGGCGCGCACGGCGGCAAAGGTGATGACGCCCGCCAGCAAAGCATTCGCAAGAAAGCGGATGAAAGCGTCCAGCAGCACGAAGCGGTAATCCTGCAAGAGAACGAAGAGGGCCAGCGGGATACCTGCGTGATGGATGGCCAGTTCGCTGGACCAACGGCCGTTCGCTGCCGTGGAGCCGAAGTGAACGAACGAGATGGCAAACAGGAACAGGCACATGGATCCGGCAATGCGAGAGGCATTCCCGCGCGCGCCCGGCACACGCCGCAAGGCCAGGACAATTACAGCGATAGTGGTGAGGACACCAAAGCCAACGGGAATGAGGATCAGCGCGAATTGTTTGGGAGCGCCATCGGCCTGACGCAAGTTCAACAAGTGCAGAACCACGGCAATCACGGAAAGCGAATAGGCCGCGATCACCACGCCACCCAGGCGGCCTTCAAGAGAGAGGTGAAGCAGCACGGCGGGCAGCAGGCTGAGCATGGCAAAGCTGATGGCGACGGCCACCGCGCCTGCTTGCGGAGCCGATGGGGAGACGGCCAGTGCGGTGAGCGAAATCACGTCCCAAAGGAATGCCAGCACGGCGGCGGCGAAGGAGAGCCAGCTACCGCGAGCGAAGCCGGAACCGGCGCGGTCACGCAGGAAGAGAATCAGGAAGATGCCGAAGATGATCGCGCCGGCGGTATGGCCAATGATGTTGACCAGCAGCGGCTCATGGATATCGGGCACGCCCTATTGTGGCGCAGACTACAGGGGGTTAGTGGTAAACGGGGCCTTTCAATTCCGCGCGAAGCATTTCGCTGAAGGGCTGCAGAGCCAACGAGCCGTTGTAATGTTTACCGTTCACGAAGATGGAGGGCGTGCCTTCCACGCCGGCTTCTTCGCCCTGCTGTAAGTCTCGCGCGATTTGAGTTTTGGTTTTCGCGGAATCCAGATCGGCGGTGAACTTCGGCATGTTGCAGCCGAACTCTTTGGCCCATGCAAGTATGTTTTCGCGAGTGAGTTTGGTGTGGTTGGCGAACATGCGGTCGTGCAGGGGCTAGAATTTGCCTTGCGCGTGGGCAGCCAATGCGGCCTGAGCGGCAAGCATGGCGTGCCCGTGGATGGCGGCCAGGGGGAACTGTTTATAGATCAGCTTCACATCGTTGGGAAACGCCTTTTGAATGGCTTCCAGCTCAAGCACCGCCTGTGCACAATAAGGACATTCGAAATCTGAAAATTCAGCCAGGGTGATCTTCGCGGTGGCTGGCCCTTTCACGGGCGCACCCTGCAGGGAGAGAGGCACCGCTGCATCCAGCAACGCTTGCGGGCCGGGCGCGGCGTTAAGCATGGCGCGCAACTCCGCCACGGGCTTGCCTTCCCGCATCCCCTGCAAGGCCTTGGACACCAGACCCTTGCTGACGGCGCATTTAGGGTCTTCCACACGGCACTGCGCAATCTTCATGGTGCAACCGCACGCGCAGGGCTCTTCGCGGAACAGTTTCAACGCGGCCGCTTTCTGTTCGGCGGAGAGACCGCTGAAGTCCACGTTGGGCAGATTGGTGGCGGTTGCCCAACCTGAAGTCTGAGCCGCCATGCGCAGGGCGCAAAAAATGATGAGAGAAATCGCTCGCATACAGACCTTTTCAATAGAACACAGTTTTTCAAGCCTCGGTTGTTAGCGGCACGAAAGCCCCAGTTACCGTACTTACGCAGCCAGCTTAGTAACTCACTTCGTTATACTTTTTCTGGTAAATAACTCTTGCCCCGGGCCATACTACTCTTTCTATTGACGGTAACAGCGTACGCCGAGGTCATCTCGGGCGGTAAGATCTTTCCCGGTGGCGCTCCGGCAACCAATGGGGTTGTGTACCTGGATAGCACCCAACATTTTGGTTTTGACGCGTATACCTATCAGGTAAATGTGTTCCCCGGCATCCACACGCTTGTCTCCAATGTTCCCTTTGGATATGTGGTTTCGTATTCACTTTGTGTCAATTGCACGAATCACCCGCCCTCCAGTTATCAGCCGGGAAATACCGCCACGGTAGTGGTTCCGATTAATGCTTCGGTAGACGTTTACTGGATGTACTCGCCCAATCCAGGCCAATTGACGGGAACAAGCGCGCTTCCCGACGGTTCACCTTTCACAAGCTCTACCTTGTTGCTGGATTCCACGCAAGCCGTTGCAACGCCAGCGGCATTTTCCATTGCTTTACCCGCGGGCACTCATACGTTGTTTTCTGGTTCGCCAACGGGATTCAACACTACTTATTCTGTATGCGTGAACTGTACGCAGCACCCACCCGCTTCTTATCAAAACGGTGCTTTGGCGACTTTTACGGTGCCGCCTGCCGGGTACGTGGACGCGCGATTTCAATACACCGCGTTGGACGCGGCGACCATTACCGTTACCAGCCCAACTCCCAGCCAGACCGTGACCGGCACCCTTGCGCTCTCCGTTACTGGCGGCGATTTGGCTAAGGCAGCCTCTGTTGAATACACCATTGGTTCAAACCGGATTGCGCGCGTGCCTGCCCAAACGTCAAACCCGAGCTTTTCCACCACGTGGAATTCGGCGCTCGCCTCAGACGGCAACAGTCAGCTTGAGGTGACCGCGCGGGATTACCTGGATAACATTATTTACCAGGACTTTCGCTCCATTGTGCTACACAATTTTGGCAATGCCGCTTCCGCGCCGCTGCCCAGCGTACTTACCGGGGCGGTTCCGGTCACACTGACCGCTTACGATCAGACTCACTTTCCCGCTTACTGGCAGGTTTTCATCGATGGCGAGTTGGGGCCCAGTCCTTATGGCTTGCTCTTCTCCGACCAGGATGCCGCTCACCAGAACGCGCGCTCCACGATTGTGGATAGCACCGCCTACCCGAATGGGAAACACGAAGTCCATTTCGCATTTCATTCGAACGATTATCCGGTCACGAACACCAGCGCGCCTGGGCTGGATTTTCGCGGCATGGTTACTCAGAATGTAACGATTACCAATGCGCGTGCGTTGGCTGAAATTCTACCGAACTATCTTTTTATCTATACGCCCGTATCCACCGGCGTGCAGTTGACCTGTTCGCGGGTGTTCACGAACCAGGATCGCGACCCTTGCGCGGCACCCACTTACAATGTGGATCCACTGACCAGCTCTCCGGCGATTCAGGTGAGCGCCTCCGGCCTGATCACCGCGCAACAGGAAGGCTATGGCGACATCATTGTTTCCGAAGGTGGGAAAACGGCCGTCGCGCATGTGTGGGTTCGCAACACGCCAGGACTGCCGCATTTTCAGGATGCCGGAAACTATGGCGCTGCCTACATCGCCGGCAAATCCATCTTCGCCACGGCGGCTTTCCAACTTACGCCGGATCTGGTGCAAGCGGATGCGACGTTGTTAGCAGAGGTCAGGCGCGCGGGCGTCAATACGTTGAACAAAGGCATCTTCCTGCCCAATAGTAATATTGGGCTTTCCTTCGCCGCATGGAAGACAAGTTATGACAGCAGCTCTTATGTATTCAATTGGAACTGGGCGCGCGCGAACGGGTTTCGAGTGCTAGGCTCCGGCGACGATATCGTGCGGCGGCCGGGTTGGGAAGGTTCGTGGATCGCCAATTGGCCCGCGGCTTCGCAAGCCGTTCAGTATGCGATGCAGAAGTTCACCCAGAGCGGAGCGGGGCTTGCCCTGGATGTAGTGGATGAGGCCAGTGCTCTTTGGGGCACCAACCCCGCGCCGGTAGGCCTGATTGGAATGCAGCATTCGTTTCAATCCGCGGCTTGCACACGAGCCCAATGTTCGTTTAGCTGGCTGTCCGACCCCACGGACTATACCTTCCACGATCCCATCCTGCCGGGTGGATCTTTCGTGCTCGGCGGCACTTCGGCACTTGCTACACCAGCAGGCAGCGCCAGTACCATTACCTCTACAACGGCCACTCAGGTGAACTTCACGATTTCGAACGGCGTCGCGGGGACGCGCGTCTTCGACACATCGAACAGCCCGAACCTGGAATACCTCTGGTTTTCCGGCCGCGTGTCCTGTCAAGGCAACGTCATGTGCAATCCCGCGCTGCCCAACACGCTTCTTTCGAATGTCTCTGGATGGTTGCGCGGCGCCGCCGCTACGGTGCCGATTAGTTGGCCGCCCGCCGGCGCCGCGCCAGTCTATGGTCAGCGCAATTGGCTGAAGCCCGGTGGAGTGAGCGATTACGCTTCGCATTATTGGGATAGTAACCAGCAACGCCGCACTTACTCCTTCGGCATGGGTGTGCGTGAAAACCAGAACTCGATGCTGACGGCCTTTCTAGGCCGCCAGTCTTCTGTCAACATCAATCGCCCACAACTGCTGGAGCAGACTATGGCGGGCATAGATTACCTGAAATTTTCGGCGGCCGGAAATGCCGTATACACCCCGCCGACTGACCGTCTTTTGCATGTGGGCGCGGTGCCGAGAGCTGTTGTGAGCGGCATCATGTCGGCGGCCGCGGTGGGTAGCGCGGGCGTAAAGCTATATAAGTTCGATACAGCGTTCACCGACCGGCGAGACTCTTTAGGCAATGGCGCGGAGTTTGAATCCGATGGCGGGCCCAACACTGGTGAAGTGCTGAATTGGCAGGCTATGGGTTACGCGTCCGCGACACTTACCAAGGCATTGCAAGAGTATGTGCTGGGTACACCGGTCAACAGCCCTTACCTGGGAAGGAATATCATTACTGGAGCCCGAACATCCACTAACGGAAATCTGCTGATTGTGGTGAACGGATGGGATGCCCCACGCACGGTTCTGGTTGATTTAAGCGCTTATACCACTGGCCGCGCCGTGCTGCGATACAACGTTTTCGATACGGGGATCAAAGTTCAATCTCTGGGAAATATCGTAGGCGATACGGTGACGCTTCGCGCTGGTGAGACGGCGGCGTACCTGCTTCCCAAGGTGGCCACCGTGCCTGGCATTGAAACAATTATTTTCCAGCCCGATCAGGCCGGCAATCGCACCATGCTGCGCACCAATTATCTTTACAGCCAGAACACTCCGCTCTATGGCGACGCGGTCGATTGCACCGCGGGATGCAGCGCCATCATCGATCGCAAGTTAGGCGAGGCTTTCTATTCTTACGCCGTGCTGAATTCCTCTGACGCCGTGCAATGCCGCTCCACCCCTGCGTTGCTGCTGGCTGGATCGTCTGTCTCGCTCGCCGTCAACCCAGCCACGCGCGGCCCTTTTTGCCAGTAGAATAACGGGGAGCCATGTCCCTCGCCATTCGGTTTGCCACACTCCTGATCCCCGTCGCGCTGTTTGCACAAGCACCCAATCACGATCTTGGCTTTCAGGACACGCCCGTACTCCCTGGGCTTCCTTACCATGTGCATGACTCCGCGCGTCCCCATCCGCCCGTGGTTACTCCCGCGGCTGTTCCGGGCGGCGCACCCTCTGACGCAATCGTTCTTCTCGATGGTAAAAACCTTTCGCAATGGACCGGACACGCCAGTTCCATCACCAAGGCCGGAGACCCTTCAAAGCCGGAATGGAAACTGGAAAACGGCTACGTGGAAATTGTGCCGCACACCGGCGACCTGGCCACAAAGCAGACGTTCGGCGATATACAACTCCATGTGGAATGGGCCGCGCCGGCCAAGGTGGAGAGCAAGAGTCAGGGGCGCGGTAACAGCGGCGTCCTGTTGATGGGCCTGTATGAAGTGCAGGTTTTAGACTCCTACAACAACGCAACTTATGCGGACGGGCAAGCTGGCGCCATCTATGGTCAATGGCCGCCGCTGGCCAACGCGACACGGCCTCCGGGCGAATGGCAAAGCTACGACATTGTCTTTGAAGCGCCGCGTTTCGAAGGAGCGAAGCTTACTTCACCGGCATACATCACCGTGTTCCTGAACGGCGTGTTGCTACACAATCGCAAGGTCTCCATGGGGCCCATGGTGTATCGGCAGGTAGCGCATTACGAACCGCAGCCCGCAGAGGGTCCACTAGTGCTGCAGAACCATAACTCAGCGGATCGTTATCGCAATATTTGGGTACGGCGCTTGAAAGCCTACGATCAGCCGGAGTAAGTCAGGCGAAGCGAAATTGCCAGGCGTTCGCGCGCACGATATCTAGTTCGCTCTCCGTAAAACCGAATTGCAGACGCGCCAAGTCGAACTCCCGTTGTAGGGTGGTACCGAAGATGGCGGGGTCATCGGTATTGAGTGTGATTGGCACCCCGGCATCGAAAAGTTTGCGCAGGGGGTGTGCCGCAAGTGACGCCACGGCGCCGGTTTTCACGTTGCTGGTGATGGACACTTCAAGCGGGATTTTGTGTTGCGCCAGATGCTTGACCAGAACGGGATCGTCGATGGAGCGGATGCCATGCCCGATGCGCTCCGCCCCAATTTCGAGCGCGCTCCAGACAGAAGCCGGCCCCGCTGTTTCACCTGCATGGGCCGTCAGGCGCAAACCGCCATCGCGCGCGAACCGGTAGACATCGGCGAACCACTCCGCCGGGCCTGCCACTTCATCTCCCCCGATGCCCAGCGATACGACTCCGTTGCTTTTTTCAGCCGCGGCGAACTCTGCCACGCGCTGCGCCAGATCGGGCCCGAACTGGCGGATGGAGTCCAGGTTCCACTTCACCTCCACGGGCGAAGCAAGCGCGGCATCCCGCACGGCGGAGTAAATCGCGGCAAGATCCTGACCGCGCCACAGCACCACGCCGGCTGCCAGTGTAATTTCCGCGTAAGTAATATTCGCATCCGCTAAACGGCGGCAAAGCGCGGCCGTAATCAGTGCATAATCCTGGGGCGAACGCAACCGCAGAGCCACCCACTTGAACGCCTCGATGAAGCCGGCGAAGTTTTTGAAGGCGTATGCGGCGGCAATTTCGGCGTCTGTTACCGCTGGGTCCAGGGCCCGCAAAGTATCGGGCTCAACAGAGCCTTCCAGGTGCAGATGCAACTCGGCTCGAGCCATATAATGAAGTTCGCATGATCAAGCCGCGAAGATGACGGGAGAAGAAATAGAAGCCATCGTGGGGGGGTACCACGGGGACGCATTTCGGGTGCTGGGTCCGCACGCGCTCAAATCGGGGTGGCAGGTGCGCGCGTTTCTTCCCGGCGCGGATTCCGTCGCCGTTGTGACCGGCGCGAGCAGGCCTGTTCCTATGGCGAAACGTCATCCGGCCGGATTTTTCTCAGCCGACCTGCCGGGCGATATCGGACCGTACCGCTTGCTGGTGGCTCGCAACGGAGCAGCGGCGGAACTCACCGAAGATGCCTATCGCTTCCCGCCCATTCTGACCGAGTTCGAAATTCATCTGCACGCCGAGGGCACCAATTTCCAGAGCTATGACACCCTGGGAGCGCACCTGGCCACGTTTGAAGGCGTGGCTGGCGTGCGTTTCGCCGTGTGGGCGCCGAACGCCATTAGCGTGGCGGTCTGCGGAGATTTCAACCAATGGGACACGCGCACCAACCCCATGCGCAAACGCAACGGCGGCCTGTGGGAATTGTTCCTGCCCGGCCTGGGCGAAGGCGCGAGTTATAAATACCACGTGCGTTCGCAGTTTTTCGGACATGAACAGATGAAGGCCGACCCTTACGCCTTCGGTACGGAAGTGCCGCCGAAATCCGCTTCGGTGGTGTGCGATCTGGATCGATACGAATGGCGCGACGAAGATTGGATGACCGCGCGCGCCGGAAAAGATCTGTTGCGTGAGCCGGTTTCCATCTACGAAGTGCATCTGGAAAGCTGGCTTCGCAAGCCGCGCGGCGAGTGGCTTACGTATCGGGAAATGGCCGACAAGCTGGTGGGCTATGCCAAGTACATGGGCTATACGCATCTGGAACTGCTGCCCATGATGGAGCACCCTTACGGTGGTTCATGGGGTTACCAGGTGACCGGTTATTATGCGCCGACATCGCGCTTTGGCTCGCCGGAAGATTTCATGTACCTGGTGGATCGCGCGCACCAGGAAGGCGTGGGCGTCCTTGTGGATTGGGTGCCCGCCCACTTTCCGAAAGATGCGCATGGCCTCGCATTTTTCGATGGCTCCGCGCTCTACGAACATGCCGATCCGCGCAAGGGCGAGCATCGCGATTGGGGCACGTTGATTTTTAACTTCGGCCGCAATGAGGTTCGCGAATTCCTGATTTCAAACGCGCTCTTCTGGCTGAAGAAGTATCACGTTGATGGCTTGCGTGTGGACGCGGTGGCCAGCATGTTGTATCTGGATTATTCGCGCGAAGCCGGCCAGTGGG
>Ga0123336_10002674_pt1 | contig 15370 bp, 13 predicted proteins | sample SSSSmetaG_FD_96466 | JGI IMG/M metagenome (GOLD analysis project Ga0123336, IMG submission 96466) | Glacier valley bacterial and archeal communities from Borup Fiord, Nunavut, Canada, to study Microbial Dark Matter (Phase II) - ​SSSS metaG | ecosystem: Environmental > Aquatic > Freshwater > Ice... | reverse complement strand
GGTGTAATTTTGCCTAAAGAGTTTTTGGCTAAAATGAAGCTCGGCAAGGGCGATGAGCTTTTTGCAACTTAAACCCCAGAAGGATATAGTTTAACCCCGCATGATGCTACTTTTGAGGCGCAGATGAAGGTGGCAGAAGAAATTTGCCCAAGTGCCGTAATGTATTGCGCGAACTTGCTAAATGACCGTCAGAGAAAAGGATTATGTTTAGATTTCTGAATTATTTGCCATAGCTATTCATGATAGACAGCTTGCCGAGCATGGCGGACCGAGCGTTATAAGTGATAATGCGCTGCTGCAATCTGCTCTATCCAAACCGCAGAATTTAAAGGCATATAGTAAGCCTAATTTAGCAGAGCTTGCAGCATCGTATGCGTTTGGTATTGCGCGTAATTACCCATTTGTAGATGGCAATAAGCTCACTGCACTTGTGGTGTGCGAGACCTTTTTGGTGCTAAATGGTGTTATGCTAACTGTTAACGATGTGGATTGTGTGCTTATTATGCAGCATACAGCTGCGGGTGAAATTACAGAATTTGAGTTTGCAACATGGATGCGAAATAATTTAAAACCTAATTAATTATTTGTTCGGATTTGTTCAATTAAAAAGTCAGCTTTCGCTGGCCTTTTAATTGAACAAATGGATTCCCGATTTTCGCATTGAATTTACTGTTTTAGCGGTTAGTGAAATGGTGAAGACCTTAACGGTCTCTCGGAAATGAAGCGAGGTTAATTAAACTTTTTGGTAAACCTCACTGCCTTTTTTTACAAACTCTATCGATTTCTCTTGCATACCTTTTTTCAGCGCTTCTTCTTCTGAAATATTTAAAGTCGCTGCATAGTCACGGACATCTTGCGTAATTTTCATTGAGCAGAAATGCGGGCCGCACATTGAGCAGAAGTGCGCTTGTTTTGCGCCATCTTGCGGCAAGGTTTCATCGTGGAATTCTTTGGCTTTTTCTGGATCTAGGCCTAGGTTAAATTGGTCTTCCCAACGGAACTCAAAACGCGCTTTACTTAATGCATTGTCGCGAATTTGTGCGCCTGGGTGACCTTTGGCTAGGTCGGCAGCATGAGCGGCAATTTTGTAAGTAATCACGCCTACACGCACATCCTCTTTGTCTGGCAAGCCTAAGTGTTCTTTAGGCGTTACGTAGCAAAGCATTGCACAGCCGTACCAACCTATCATAGCAGCACCAATGCCGCTGGTAATGTGGTCATAACCTGGCGCAATGTCCGTAGTTAAAGGGCCTAATGTATAAAACGGAGCTTCACCACAGTGCTCAAGTTGCAATTCCATATTTTCTTTAATCAAATGCATAGGCACATGGCCTGGGCCTTCAATCATGGTCTGTACATCATGCTTCCAAGCGATTTGTGTGAGCTCGCCTAGCGTAATGAGTTCGGCAAATTGCGCTTCATCATTGGCATCATAAATTGAGCCTGGGCGTAAACCATCGCCTAGTGAAAAGCTTACATCATAGGCTTTCATGATTTCGCAAATGTCTTCAAAATGCTCGTATAAGAATGACTCTTTATGATGCGCTAAACACCATTTAGCCATAATAGAACCACCGCGCGACACAATACCTGTCATACGTTTTGCGGTCATTGGAATATAAGCCAAACGCACACCTGCATGAATAGTGAAGTAATCCACGCCTTGTTCAGCTTGCTCAATTAAGGTGTCGCGGAAAATTTCCCAAGTTAAATCTTCAGCTTTGCCATTTACTTTTTCTAGCGCTTGGTAGATTGGCACCGTGCCAATTGGCACAGGGCTGTTACGAATAATCCATTCGCGTGTTTCGTGAATATTTTTACCTGTTGATAAATCCATCACGTTATCTGCACCCCAACGTGTCGCCCACACCATTTTCTCGACTTCTTCAGTGATGCTCGAGCCTAAAGCGGAGTTGCCAATGTTGGCATTAATTTTAACCAAGAAATTGCGGCCAATAATCATTGGTTCAACTTCTGGGTGATTAATATTGGCTGGGATAATTGCACGACCAAGTGCGACCTCAGAAAGTACAAATTCCGGTGTGATCATTTTAGGGATATTTGCGCCAAAATCTTGACCTTTGTGTTGCGTTTGCAGCAACTCGCTCGTGTTTTCCCGGCGTTGATTTTCACGAATGGCAATATATTCCATTTCTGGGGTAACAATACCTTGCCGTGCATAATGCATTTGGCTGACGTTTTTGCCCGCTTTAGCGCGTAGCGGTTCGCGTGTAAGGTTAAAACGCATGGCACGTAACTCAGGGTCAACCAAGCGTTGCTGACCAAACTCTGAACTTGGGCCATCTAGTTGCTCGGTATCGTTACGCTCCTCAATCCAACCAGAACGCACGGTATTTAAGCCGCTACGGATATCAATCTTAACGTCTAAGTCTGTGTAGGCGCCGCTTGTATCATAAACAACCACTGGCGGGTTGGACTCTGCGCCGAACATTGAAGGCGTATCGCTTAAGCTAATTTCACGAAAAGGTACCTGAATATCAGCGCGTGAACCTTGGATGTAAATTTTGCGTGATTTTGCAAATGGCTTGATCGTGTCAGGGTCAATTTGAGCGGTTTCACCGTCAAATTTAGCAAGATTTTTATGTAGGTTTTTGTCGGTGGCGTTCACTGCGCACTCCTTAGTTAAAAGCAAAAAATATAAGGAATACAGTAAATCTGCATTCGCCTATTAGTCATAGTTTAATAGGGAAGCATATTGATGCTTTCCTACGGCGGTATAACCCGCATCAGGTTCAAAGGGTGTTTCTCACTATCATTCCGGCAAATTTTGCAGCAATGACAGACCCCTAGCAATGTTTGTAAGTTACGCGAAAACTCTTTAATAAGCAAGATTTAGATGCTGATTAAATGTTTTTAGCTTGCGTAAATATTAGATTAATTGTTGATAAAGTAATGGCTTAAAGCTATTCTACAATTATACGAGCAATGGAAATTTGCAAGCTTTTGGTTTAATCAATAAAAAATCGTGTTTAACCTGTAATAAGCAAATCAATTAATAAAATATAAGGTAACTCTATGTTTTTACTCGCCACTTACTATCTATTTGCAATTGCCGCAATAATTTTACACTTTACAGGGCATTTGGAGCGTTGGGGTATGAGCTGGATTTTATTGATATTGGCCGTGACGGTTTTCCCTGTTGTCATTTATTTGTAAGTTTAAGCATACAATAATCGTTTCAATAATTTCATTAATCACACTATTAATAACACCCTACCTCATTAATCTTAGTGATTAATTCACTAAGCTCAAATTTCTGTAAGGCACTTTCGTGACCACTAGCCCAAGCAAGCAAGCACACAAGCAAATACCGTTTTTTACCTATTTATCACTCACAGCGTTAGTTATTTGGTTGCTTTTGCGTGTTGTGCTTTGGCTGCAAGTAGGGCCAGCGCAGCTTAGTTTCGGCCAGTTTTTACATACTTTCGCACTAGGTTTGTGGTTTGATTTGAGTGCGCTTGCCTATTTAGTAGTGCCATTTGTACTAATCTCAATTTTGTTGCCCAACCGCTGGCGCACTAATAAATGGGTGAAAATGAGCCGCTGGTTATTAGTTTGGCTGGTAACCTTTGCGCTATTCTTTGGTGCAGTATCTGAATTCATTTTTTGGCAAGAATTTACTACCCGATTTAACTTTATTGCTGTTGATTATTTGATTTACACCAATGAGGTAATTGGTAATATTCGCGAATCTTATCCTGTTCCATTAATTTTATTGATCATTGCATCTGCTGCGTTAGCCATTATTTTATTGGCGGGCCGTTACGTGAGCTTTCAGCACGAAGCTTACACACGCAAAAAGAAATTAGCTTTTTTAGTGTCAATGATTATTTTGCCGATATTGAGTTTTAAGCTCGCCAATGTAGATCAAATGCAAGTAGGCACCAATGCTTACGCTAGTGAGTTATCGGGCAATGGTGTGTTTAGTATTAGTGCTGCCATGCGCCGTAACGAGCTAGATTACGATAAGTTTTATAAGACTATTCCTGCAGATGAAGCAGCAAAAGTAATGGCGAGTGTTGGCGCTAATCGTACGCCAACAACACAGGCGGTTTTAGATGTTGCTTCAATGACAAATGATGATGCAAGCACATTAGGCCCATTTAGCCGCCGCCCAAAAAATGTCGTATTAATTTCTGTGGAGAGTTTATCTGCAGAATATATGGGTATTTTTGGCAGCAAAGATAACCTAACCCCAAAGCTTGATGCAATTGCCAAACAGGGTTTGGTTTTTGATAAGCTTTTTGCAACGGGAACGCGCACCGTGCGTGGCTTGGATTCTCTAACTATTGCTATTCCACCTATCCCTGGTCAGGCTGTGGTGCACAGGCCTAATAATAATCACTTGGCAGGAATAGGCGAATTTCTGAAAGCTCAAGATTTTGCTACGTATTGGATCTATGGTGGTTATGGCGTGTTTGATAACATGAATAACTACTTTAAAAGCAATGATTATAAAGTGGTTGATCGTACTGATTTTGATGCTAAATCCATAGGGAGCGAAAACGTGTGGGGTGTTGCGGATGAAAGTCTGTTTAACAACTCGCTTAAGGTATTTGATGACAATACCAAATTAGGCAAACCGTTTTTTGCCCATATTATGACAACTAGTAATCACCGACCATTTACTTTTCCAGATGGGCGCGTTGATTTGCCGCAGGGGCATCGTGATGGCGCGGTGAAATACACCGATTACGCGATTGCGAAATTTTTAGAAGATGCAAAGTCTAAGCCATGGTTTAAAGATACGCTATTTGTCATAGTGGCAGATCATTGCGCCTCTGTAGCAGGTAAAACTAAGCTGCCAGTGGCTAAATATCATATCCCACTTATTTTTTATGCGCCAGATATGTTAAGGCCTGGTCATTATGACCGTGTTGCAAGTCAGATTGATATTGTGCCGACCTTGCTAGACGTGCTTGGTGTAAAAGGTAGCGAGCATTTTTACGCGCAATCTATGTTTAAGGCACAAGCTGAAAAAGCACCACAACGCGCTTTTATTAGCAATTATCAAGAGTTGGGATACTATAAAGATGGTACCTTGATTGTGCTATCACCCAAGCGGAGAACTGAGGCATTTAAAGTTGATCCTGTTACTTTAGATTCTAGCCCAATAGCCGTTAATCCTACATTGTTAAATGAAGCCATTGCTTATTATCAAACGGCATCGCGTGCCTTTAAACAAGGTGAACTAAAAGCGGGTTTCGTAAAATAGGGCTATGAAATAGAGCTTTAGAATAGAGTCGTTAATTAGGTATGTAACATCAAGCCTATCAACATGTTTTTTTCAATTAATGTGGGTTAAAGTTTATGCACATAATTGCATCGTTAACTTAAACTATAATATTTGAAAATTATTAAAGGTCATCAAAATGAGCGTAAGCGGCATTGAAGCTAATAAAGTTGCTAGATTTAATATGATAGAGCAGCAAATCCGCACTTGGGAGGTACTAGATCCTATTGTACTGGATTTGTTAGGCATGGTACCGCGCGAAGCGTTTGTGTCAGAAGCTTATCAAGGTTTGGCATTTGCTGATATTGAATTGCCGATTGGGCATGGTCAAACCATGCTCTCACCTAAGTTAGAGGGGCGTATTCTACAAGCGCTTAACATTCAAAAAACAGATAAAGTGCTTGAAATAGGTACAGGTTGTGGTTATTTTACTGCACTGTTAGCCAGCCTTGCCGAACAGGTAATATCGGTTGAAATTAATGCAGAGCTTTGCCAATTAGCTGCCGCTCATTTAGCTAAACAAAAAATTACCAATGTAGGCTTGGAAGTGGGCAATGCGGCAACGGGCTGGGACAAACAAGCACCTTACAATGTCATTGTTTATACAGGATCATTGCCAATAGAGCCAGCAGGCTTACGCAAAAATCTTGCAATTGGCGGTATTTTATTTGTGGTACTAGGCGAAGCGCCAGTGATGCAAGCCACCCTTATTCGTCGAGTTTCTGAAACTGGTTATCAGCAAGATGTATTGTTTGAAACTTGCTTGCCAGAGCTCGTCAACGCAACACAACCGCAACGCTTTGAATTTTAATTCACATTGATGAGCTTAATCGCAAAAGTCACGCTTAGCCAATTAGTGGTTATTGATATGCAAACGCGCTTGGCTGGCATCATGCCAAGCAATGAAATGCAAGCGGTAGTTAAAAATTGCAGTATTTTATTACAAGCCGCTAAATTGCTTGAAGTTCCCGCGATAGTGACCGAGCAATATCCACAAGGATTAGGAGTCACTGTGCTTGAATTGTCAGCCTTATTAGATGGGAAGAATCCTATAGAGAAAATCACTTTTTCTTGTGCGGGTGAACCAAAGTTCAATGCAAAACTAACTTCTAATAAATCGCAAGTTTTTTTGGCTGGCATGGAAACACACATTTGTGTGTTGCAAACTGCATTAGGTCTTTTACAAAGCGATAACAAGTTACAAGGTGCGAGCAAAAAATCGCATCAGGTTTTTATTGCAGAAGATGCAGTAATTTCGCGCAATGCTAATAACAAAGTCAATGCCTTAGCTCGCCTGCGTGATGCTGGATGCATTATCAGCAATACAGAATCCATTGTTTTTGAGTGGCTAGGCGTTGCTAAAGGTGATGCTTTCAAGCAAATTAGCCGCCTTATTCGTTAAGTGTTCCCATTGCTGATTTAAGTGGGCTGTTAATCCCTTAAGGAATCTGGCTCCATGAATTGGAAAAGCTTACTTTAATTGCGGTTGTGGCTTATGGTGCTTACCACACATGGCATAAGCGCGCAGTGAGTTATCCTCCAAGCGTCATAGCACCTGCTGAACCAATTCAACCCAGCCTAGATGATCATTCAGTTTTTAGTAAAAATGGCTATAAAATTGAGCCTTTAGCTGATTTTAAAGTAGAAGCCCGAGTATTGACAGCGGAGCATTATCACCTAGATAAGTTTGCGGCTTTAATTCCAGTCGATTTTGAATTAGGCTGGGGTCGGATGTCAGATTAGTCTATATTAAAGGATATTGAAATTAGCCAAAGTAACCGCTTTTATTTTTGACATTTCGATACTTTTACGATTCCGCGTGAAGAAATAGAAACACGTAGCGCAAATATGCACATGATTCCATCTAGTGATGCTATTGAAAAAACATTAAAAAATGTGCGAGTGGGGCAGATTATTAATATTACGGGCTATTTGGTGGAGGCAACATCTGCTGATGATGCACATTGGCGCAGCACCCTAAGCCGGGATGATACTGGCGCTGGTGCTTGTGAAACAATATTTATTAAGGCATTGAGTGTGCACTAGCTTTTTAAAACGCTTGATAACAATGCCATTGCTCGCTGTGTGGCGCCAGTTTCGTTTCTTGTAAACTCTAAAGCGGCTTTGCTCATGTTTGCGCGCCTTTCAAAACTTGCATTTGTGTCACTTAACAAGTACTTCAATTTAACGGCTAAATCGGCAACATCCTCAACCAGCAAAGCAGCACCGCTATTGATTGCTAATTCAGTTGCATTTGAGAAGTTATAAGTATGCGGGCCAATAAGTACAGGTTTAGCCATAGCGCAAGCTTCAATGATGTTTTGTCCGCCTAGTGGCAACAAACTACCGCCAATGAATGCAACATCGCAGGCCGCATAGTAAGTAAAAAGCTCGCCCATCGTGTCGCCAAGCAGTATATTGGTATTTGAGGATATTGTTTTATTGAGTGTTGATTTTCGCACAAAAGCCCATCCTTGTTTGCTGAGAAATGCGGCAACTTCGTCAAACCTTTGTGGGTGACGCGGCACAATGATAGTGAGTAGGTCGGGTATATGGGTTTGAGTTAAGGCTTGTAGAATGAATGTTTCTTCATTTTCGCTAGTATATGCACGTGTACTGGCTGCTAAAAACACAGGCCTGTTTTTCCCAATTAGCTCGCGTAACGCTAAACCTAAATTTCTCGCTTGATATGGTGGCGTGACATCAAACTTTAAATTGCCCATTACACTTGTATTTTTTGCACCTAAATTCTGTAAACGTTCTGCATCTTCCTGCGTTTGTGCTGCTATAGTTGTTAAATTGTTTAATCCCTCATTGGCAAGATTGTAGATTTTTTTATAGCCAAGCATAGACCTCTCGGATAATCGAGCATTGATTAACAAAAGTGGAACATTACGATTTTTACATTCTGCAATTAAATTAAACCACAACTCAGTTTCCATTAACACGCCAACCACTGGCGAAAAATGGTTTAAAAATCGTCTAACTGCAAATGGCACATCATAAGGTAAGTAAACACGACTAACGCTATCGCCAAATAATGCTTCACTAGTGGCGCGGCCTGTTGGCGTTGTGTGAGATAGTATAATTTGGTGTTGCGGATATTGTAAAAGCAGTGCCTTCACTAAAGGCTCAGCGGCACGGGTTTCGCCAACAGACACACAGTGCAGCCAAATAATTTTTTTGTTACTTGTATTTTTTGCTGCGTAAAAACCAAAACGCTCACCCCAATCTTGTCTGTATTCCGATTGTTTGATGCCGCGTAGTAAAAGCTTGATGGGTGTAAATGGCAAGAGTATGTAGAGTAAAAAAGTATAAATCATGCGTGTCATAAACGTATTTTCGCACAATTTTGTTTTTGTTGTTTAACGCAAGGTTTGAGTGGTAACTTTAAATAATAATTTTTTTAAAGTTAGTAACTACTTACTCATAAGCTAAGCCAGTTTACATTTATGTTTTAAGTTTTATTGCAAAATAAATGTCTATTTAAGCCCCTAATTTTTATAAAATAGGCTTGTACTAGCCACAATTAAGTGATTAAATTCTTAAATCAGGCACAACATCTTGTGGTTTTACTCATTTTCTGACCGAGCATATTGCTTTAATCAATCAAAACACAGGCTTAGCAGATTTTACTGACTGGGCCTAAAATAATCAGGGAGTTACCCATGCTAAAAGCTGTTGAAACCAACTTAAAATCTATCACAATTTCCAATGCTAATCATGATGTGGATGTGCCTAATATTCCTATTCAATCTGTATCTTTAGATATTTGGGATAAAAAATATCGTCTTAAAACTAAAACGGGCGAGTATGTCGATCAAAATATGGATGACTCATATGCGCGTGTTGCACGTGCTTTAGCCGATGTAGAAACAGAAGAAAAACGTGCTGAGTGGCACGAGAAGTTTTTATGGGCACTGCGTCGTGGTGCAATTCCAGCAGGCCGTATTACTTCAAACGCGGGTGCTTTAGAGCACAAACATGCGACATCTACCATTAACTGTACAGTTTCTGGTGTGATTGAAGACAGCATGGATAACATCCTAGGCAAAGTGCACGAGGCTGGCCTAACATTAAAAGCAGGTTGCGGTATTGGCTATGAATTTTCTACTTTGCGTCCAAAAGGCGCTTTTGTGGCGGGTGCTGGCGCATACACTAGTGGCCCATTAAGCTTCATGGATATCTACGACAAAATGTGTTTTACCGTATCTAGTGCAGGTGGTCGCCGGGGCGCACAAATGGCCACATTTGATATTTCACATCCTGACGTGATTGATTTTATCAAAGCTAAACGTGAAAATGGTCGTTTACGCCAGTTTAATTTGTCTTGTCTAATCACAAAAGAATTTATGGAGGCCGTAAAAGCGGATAGCGAGTGGAAACTGGCTTTCCCTGTGACTGAAAAAGAGGCGATTATTGATGCCTTAAACGTCAATGACGATCACCAAGTAGTATGGCGCGAGTGGCCAGTAAAAAATAAATATCTCACCAAAACTGAAGGGATTGATGCTGAGAAAGTAGCCTGCCGAGTATATAAAATCATTAAAGCGCGGCGTTTGTGGGATGTGATTATGTCTAGCACTTACGATTTTGCCGAGCCTGGTTTTATTCTAATTGACCGAGTTAATGAGATGAATAATAACTGGTTTTGCGAGAATATTCGTGCAACTAACCCATGCGGCGAGCAACCATTGCCACCTTATGGCGCGTGTTTATTAGGCTCTGTGAACCTGACCAAATTTGTAAAAAAACCATTCACTGAAGAAGCTTATTTCGATTGGAATGAATATCACCAAGTGATTGCTATTTTCACGCGTATGTTAGATAACGTGGTTGAAATCAACGGCTTAGCGTTACAGCAACAACGTGATGAAATTGTGCGCAAACGCCGTCATGGTATGGGTTATTTAGGCCTAGGCTCAACGCTTACCATGATGAAAATGAAATATGGTGATGATGCATCGCTTAAATTTACTGAAGATGTTACCCGCATCATGGCAGAAGTAGGATGGGAAGTTGGCGTGCAATTAGCAACTGAAAAAGGCGCTGCACCTATCATGGAAGAAAAATTTGAAGTCTCCGCTGATATGCTAGCAAAACGTCCAGAAATGGCGACAGATGGCATTAAAGTGGGCAGCAAAATTGCAGGTAAAGTATTACTGGGTAAATACAGCCGCTATATGCAGCAATTTCCAGAAGGCTTACGTAAGCAAATAGCAGAAAAAGGTGTCCGCTTTACCCACCATAGCTCAATTGCACCAACAGGCACTATTTCACTCAGTCTTGCAAACAACGCCAGCAATGGCATTGAGCCTAGCTTTGCGCATCATTACGCACGCAATGTGATTCGTGAAGGTAAAAAATCAAAAGAGAAAGTCGATGTATTTTCATTCGAGCTATTAGCGTATCGCGAGTTGATTAATGCCAGCGCAATGCCATTTAGCGATAAAACTGAAGAGCAATTACCAGATTACTTTTTAGACTCATCTACCATTCAAGCTAAAGCTCACGTAGATATTCAAGCAGCAGCACAAAAATGGATTGATAGCTCAATCTCAAAAACTATCAACGTGCCGACTGATTACGATTTTGAAGATTTCAAAAATATCTATTTGTATGCCTATGATAAAGGTTTAAAAGGTTGTACAACGTTTAGATTTAACCCAGAAGCGTTCCAAGGTGTGTTGGTCACAGAGAAGGATTTGGAAAATACCACTTACAAATTCACGCTAGAAGACGGTACAGAAATGGAAGTTAAAGGCAATGACGAGATTGAATACGATGGCGAAATTCACTCAGCAGCTAACCTTTACGATGCGTTAAAAGAAGGCTACTACGGGAAGTTCTAAGCGGTTTTTCTTGCTAATATGGCGTTGTGTTTAAATTTTTAATCCTCATGTACTACTTGCACACTCTGGTAAAAAATTTAAATACGTCCTGTCTTAACCACACACGCTACGCTTAAAACAATAGCTATTAAGTTAGAGGGTAAACCTCAAGAGGAGAAATATCATGGCATTTAAAATAGATAAAAAAATCACAGGCTATGCGCTAGTGAACGAGCAAGATAAAGCAGATGCAGCAACAAAACTAGCTGAAGCCAAAGAACTTAACGCAAAAATTATACAAATTGGCGAGCCGTTAGAACGCCCAGAAAAAATTACAGGTTCTACTTATAAAGTAAAAACACCAGTCACTGAACATGCGCTTTACATCACCATTAACGATGTAGTGATGAACGAAGGCACACCACAAGAGCATCGCCGCCCATTTGAGATTTTTATCAACTCCAAAAATATGGATCACTTTCAATGGATAGTCGCTCTTACCCGCGTGATGTCTGCTGTTTTCCGCAAAGGTGGCGATGTGACGTTTTTGGTAGAGGAACTAAAAAGTGTATTCGAACCAAGCGGCGGTTACTTTAAAAAAGGCGGCAAGTTTATACCCAGTTTAGTGGCAGAAATTGGCGAAGTAGTAGAGCAACACTTGCAATCAATAGGCATGCTCAAAATGCCAAGCTTAGATGAACATCAACAAAAGCTAGTGGATGAAAAAAAAGCTGAATACCTAGAAAAAAATGCAAAATCTGGCGGTGAAATGAACGATGAAGGCTTCCCCAAAGGTGCATCACTTTGCAAAAAGTGTAATACTAAAGCCAGTATTGTTATGGATGGTTGTTTGACTTGCTTGAATTGTGGTGAGAGTAAGTGTAACTAATACCTTGTAACTGTAAACTTATTTACTTCAATAATGTGGGTTACATCATAAGTTGCAAGTTTTACAGCATAAGCTGCAAGTTTTTACACCATAAGCTGCAAGTGTGGGATGAGGCATAAGCTGAGATTCGGCTAGCATAAGTTAAGATTGGAGAGGCTATAAGTTGAGATTGTTGTGTGATTGAATCAACTAGTTAACCATGCAAGAGAAGGCATAAGTTGCGATTTATAATGCATAGCGCTATTTTTTGTAAATAAAAGTTGTGATTCTTTGCTAGCAATGCGTGGCTTCTTAGCATTTGATTTCTTATCAGAAAATACCTTGTCTTTTGAATCCTGCAGGTTTAGTTTTTTTAAGCTTTTGATAGTCTTCTAATTTACTAGGTGCTTTGTCTTCAAATAGCGACTTCATCTCTATTTCAAAAAATCGAGATTGCAATCTGGTTACTGCCATGATTGTGCATAATGGTTCGGTGATGAGGTAGTTTAAATGGTGCTTTGGCAGCGCTGCCTCCAAACTCACCTGTATTTACTAAATAACATGCTGATACATATAATAATGCAGTGCATCCATCATGTTATCAAAAGTTGTAATGTCCTGATTTAAGGCTAAGATTAAGTAGGCATCAGAAATATCTCTTAAATCTGCCGTTAACTTCATATCTGTTGCATCGTAACAAATAGAACCAGACAACCGATAACCTCTACCAATATCTGGTAATGTATCTTTTAACTCGATGATTAGCTGATATGGACGCCAAGGCGTGATATGACCATTTTCAGCCTCAGTCATATTATATTTTCCTTGCCACCTTTTTATCCAACGAACCCCTTTTTCTGCTGTGATATAAGGTATTAGCCATAATGCTCGGTTAATTAACTTGCCTTCATGTTTATGAAAAACAACACCTGCGAAAATGATAGCTTTTGTAGTTGCTGATAATGCCTCCAACAAATCAATATCATCTTGATGTACAGATAACTCTGGAAAAATAATTAGGTTAGCCTCGGGATTACCTTGCTCTTTTACATCATGAGATTCAGTGTTAATAGAAGCATCGGTAGCCTTTATTTTTTTTAAGATAATATTGCAAATATCAGCTAAATGATTTCGGTGAATCTTACGGAAATCTGGATTATTTAGCTCAAAATCACCCGCAAAGCTACTTTTTCTAGGTATTAATGTTTGTACATTTACCACACGTAGGTTGCCATTGAAATCAGGTCTAGTCTTAACTCTTTCTATATATATGGGTGTGTTTGATGCAACCCCAAAAATTCCATTTTGGTGATGTTTTCTATCATTTAGTGTTTATGCGCAATTATTAGTGTGTCATTTGTTCACTTTGATTGATCATTAAAATATAACAATAAACAAACTCACCAATCTAGCGTTTTTATTATTCAGACTGCGCTAAGTTTAGTCAAAATCGTCAGCATCATGAGAAGCTAAATTTTTAGTTGATTCCACACCATCTTCCTCATATCCATCATTTTCCAATTTTTTTCTGTATGTACATAATGGAAGATGACCTTCAAGTCTACCATTAATTATGGTGGTCTCTTCTTTGCAGTGTGAGCAGCGATAACGATGTAAGTGGCCTTCTATGTGCTCTTGAGGGTAATTTATGTAAAATAGTTTTTTCATTATTTGACCTCCCAAAATGTTAAGCTTTATAAAACAGTATAACGATTAAGTACTTTAAAGTATTAATTATTGTGTAATAAAATTCAAATATTGCACATTAGATTAAAAAAAACCTGAACAAAAAGGAGATGGTTTGGAAGGCCGAAAGCAGAGAGCTAAAAATAATTAAAACCTCCCTTTGCCGCCATTCAAAGCTCGATAAAGTAAGCGTTTACACAAAATTCATTACATGCCCGCCATCTTTAATTCATTTAAAAGCCATAGACACATCAGAATAAATAAACAATCAAAGTACGTTTTTTTATTATGCGAAATGTGCAATAAACTTATCAATTTCATCATTTAATTCAATGTGTTCTGATAATCCATTAATCCAGCGCTTTGGAATGGCGGCAACACCCAAACTAGCGCCGAGAATTGCACCTAGCACGGCGCCGCGATGGCAGTTGTCGCCACCAACATTGGTATTAGCGATAAGTCCAGCTTCAAAATTATTGTGGTAGCGCGCTGCTAGATAAAGCGTGGACGGAAAAGATTGGTCAATATAGCAAGCTGGGCTAAGTAGACCGCCAATTACCTCGTGATCTGAACTTTGATTACGGCGAACACTTTCAATAACCTTATCAGCGGGAAACCCAAGATGATTTGCGGCATCACATGCCAGCTGTTCAATATCTGGATTAGTGTCATTAAAAATATGAAACATTAGCTTATTTAATTCAAGCGTATGACGTTCAAGTAAGGCAGAACGGTGCGTTAAGCGTTGTTGCGTTAGAGCAGCTACATTAATTACAGACAAGTTGCCATCACGTAAGCTGGCTAAAATGACTAAAGGAATACTTACTAAACCACCTATGGAAGGTGAGTCATGACCTTCAACACCTGCACAGTTTTCCGGAGGTATACCTTGTGCATAGTTTGCAAAAAAATCTCGGTGGTAAGATTCTGCGTAAGTATCGTTGTGCTGATCTGGCTCCGTCATAAAACGAATATATTCACGCAAAAAATCTGTTGAATCGTAATAGCCGTTTGCATTTAAAGAGCGCAATAAGACGCGAGCACACAACAAATTAAGGGTGTTATCGCCTGCTTGCATGCCCTGATGATAATGGCGATTGGCTTGACCCCAGTGCTGTTTTTTTCCTTTTAAAATCACGCCACCTACAATATCTCCATCTTGCGAACCACGTCCAGATTTGGCCGTATTTGCAAGCGCCATAATTGAGTTTGGATGATGCACTTTAGGTGCTTGATAATCTTGAATTTGTCCGAAATCTTGCCATAGTGCAGCAATGTTGTAGTACCAATGCACTGGCATAGCCAACGCGTCACCAATAAACATGCCCCACAGGGCGCCTCGTATACGGTCAGCTTTATCGAGTTGGGTGGTATTTATGATGTTATCCATACTTGTGCAATATCTTTGGGTAATGAAGCTGTCTTTGAGGCCACAATATTTTAATGAAGTTCAAATCTCAGAAAATTGTAAGGGCATTATAATTGTTGATTAGTTTCCTTTGTATAAGCATTCATATAAACAGTAGCTTGTAATTAACGCTTAGCATATTGCATGTTGTATTAGATAATGCATTATGCTCACTCAAAAATGTGCTTTAATATTTATGCTGCGAATTGACAGAACTACTCCCTAAAATCTATTTCAATGTGATGCACTATTGACTTTTGTATTCCGGATATTTAAATGCTTACTTGGCAAGATATTGAAAAATTTGTAACTCATGGTAACCC
>Ga0123336_10002672_pt1 | contig 15375 bp, 13 predicted proteins | sample SSSSmetaG_FD_96466 | JGI IMG/M metagenome (GOLD analysis project Ga0123336, IMG submission 96466) | Glacier valley bacterial and archeal communities from Borup Fiord, Nunavut, Canada, to study Microbial Dark Matter (Phase II) - ​SSSS metaG | ecosystem: Environmental > Aquatic > Freshwater > Ice... | reverse complement strand
TAACATATAATATAATATATAAAACAATCATAACAATTCAATTGTTTTATATTAATAACAAATCATCGATATATTGAGTTTGTTCTACTTTATATTTAAAAGTTAATTAATATTTTTAAAATGTTATTATTTAATTAAGATATTAAAATTAAATATTATTTGCGATATCTTGGGATTAATTAACACTAATTAATAATATAAAATATAAAGCTAAAAAACAAAACTAATTATAATATATACAAACATGTAAAAAAGGAGTGTGTCGTTAATGGGTGAACCAATTTTAACACCAGCAATAATTATTATATTGTTTATTGCATTAACAGTTTTTAATATCTTTAGTAAAACAGATTTTTCTGAAAGTTTTAGAAAAAATCAAGCTAAGGATATGGGAAGCAATGGTAATTCTTTCATGAGAAAACTTGAAAAAAGGACAATAGAAAAAACGAAATATTCTAAAAGAAATAAAATTGAAACACAATGTAAGCAAGCAGGATTCCCATTAAAATATTATCAATATTATTTATTAACAATAATTTCGGCAATTGGGCTTGCTCTTTTAACATTTGTAGCTATAGGAAATGAATATTTAGCAGTAGAATTTTTGTTTGTTGGAAGAATTATCCCTATGCAAGTAATTACTATAATAAGAAACAAACGTATTGAAAAACTAGAACAACAGATTGGACCATTTCTAGATATGTCAATTAAAAGATATCTTAGTACAAAAGATTTCGAAAAAGCTTTAAGATTAACAAAAGGTGAATTTAAAGGAATGGAACCATTATTTACAGAATTAAAACTAGCTATTGCTGAACTTGATTCTAAGACACCAGTTACAGAAGTTATGGACAATTTAGCATTAAGATGTAATAACAAATATTTAGAAAGATTTTCAGATTATTATAAAATTGCATCAAGTATTGGTACTCAAGAAGCAAGAGAGAATCTTCTTACACAAGCATATTTACAATATGAAGAAGATAGAAGTTTGAAACAAATGTTAAAAAAAGAATTATCAGAACCAGTAAGAGATTCTTACATAATGGTAATTAGTGTACCTCTGTTCGCTAGTTTTGGATTTATCGCGATGGATGGTTATGGAGACTTCCTACTTAATCAATTAACTGGTAAATTAATGTTAGCAGGTGTAGTTGGAGTTATTATTGCTATTATATGGTTTATTAACAATAAAATCGGTGGACCGATTAAATAAGGAGTGATATCATGGCAACAAATTTATCAATAGCAAGTATGGTTTTTATTATAGGTATGTTGTTGTTACTTTTCTCTATGGTTAAAACAACAATTGATTTAATCTCTGGAGTATTTGATAACACAACAACAAAATCAAGATTGAAACAATTCAACAAAGGTGTAAAAAAAGACGATAAAAGTAATTTTGAGACAGTGGAATCATTAACGGAATCAATTAGAGTTAAATTATTTCCTAAACTACAAAAGCTCATGCCAAGTTTAAGAATTGACAACCTTGAACAATTAGAGAAAGACATAAAGTTTATCGGTTGGGATGACACATTTACTGCTGAATCATATGTAGCAACTAACATTGCCTTGAAAATAATAGGAGTAGTTTTGTTTTTAGTTTGTTCATTGATGGGTGGCTCATTAATATTTGCAGGATTAATACTTATGGCTGTTTGTTTTTTTATGCTTGATAAAATGTTTAAAGGTGAAGTTAAAAGTAAAAATGAACTCTTATTTGCAGATTTTCCAGAGTTAGTAAGAATTATTAGTGGTTATTTAACTGCTGGTATGGATTTAGTTCGTTCTATTGAAGAATCTATTAAATATGTATCGGATGAATGGAAGCCTATATTAAATCAATTTATATTAGATTGTAATACCAGGGGTGTAACAATTGCATTAGATACAATGAGAGATAGCGTAGATATGTTTGAAGTAAGAGAATTCGTTTCATTAGTAAAACTTACCCTTGAACAAGGTGGAGAGGCAAAAGAAAGTTTCGCTGCACAAGCAGACAGAGTTGCAGAAATGCAGAAAAATCAATTCCTAATAAAAATAGGTAAAAGGAAGACAATGGCATCTATGGTACAAGGTCCTATGTTATTATGTAATATGATAGTTATTGCATTACCAACACTTGTCGGTTCGTTGGGCTCATTAGGAATGTAACAAACAAAGTAATTGGTGCTTAAGTCAAGTATTTTCAAATATAATTAAAAAAGAGACAAATTAATTTGTCTCTTTTTTAATGTTGAAAAATGCTTATAATCTGATAACTACCATTGAAATATTTTACTTTTATATTTACATCTCCAATTACTGAATTTGGTTCTATTTTAGTTTTGTCTAAATATAAGAATATGTCATCGAATCTAATATATTTTGGTAAATTATTATATTTAATTTTTATTCTGTCGTAAGATTGAGAAACCACAGTTCCCTTTAAACAAGAAATAGAACTTTTTATTACTGCTGTATCAGTACTAAGGTAAGCTGGTGGTGTACATACCTTTTCGCTAGTTTTTAGACCAAAAGAATTATCCATATCTTCTATTTGATAGCTAATTTTATAAGAATCAACAGAATTAATATAACTCAATCTAGCTTGTAAAGTATATTCTTCATGTGAATATAAAATTATTAATTTTGAAATTAATATATATAACAAAAAAAGAATTGATAAAAGAAATGCTGGACCTCTGTACTTTTTTATTTTTGTTTTTCGATACCATCTTTTTCTTTTTTCTTTTTTATTTTTAGTTTTCTTTTTTTGTTTTTCATTTAAATCTTCTTCATCAACTTCAACTTCAACTTCAACTTCAATGTACTCAGAATCCTCAGTAATATCATTTTTTTTTGTGTTTTTATGAGATTTTTGTTTCTTATCTTTTAGTCTGTCAAGCAAATAACCTATCATTAAATATCTTGTTTAATTAATTTAGCACATTGCATACAGATGTTTTTTCCTTTAATTGCAAAAATCTCATCAGTGTTTCCACAAATTAGGCAAGCTTTGATATATTTCTTTACACAAATCATATCCCCATTGACATATATTTGTACTGGTTCATTTACGCCTAATCCAAGTGCATCTCGAACTTCTTTTGGGATAACTAATCTACCAAGTGGGTCTATTTTTCTTACAACTCCTGTATCTTTCATCATTTAGCCTCCTTAATTATAAAATATTAAAATATATTTTATTTTTCTTCATTATCATAATACATAATTTTAAATTTACTAATTCTTTGTACTTCTGCAAATTTTTTCAAATCTTTAATTTTGTTGTTTTTTTCTTCTTTTTTCATAACCGCAATAGCTGTTGTTATATTGTCCTTTTCAAATGTTGCATCAGGCACGGATGAATCATTATACTCAATTAACCATTCATCTTTATTTTTCCATGTATTTTTTTCTTCATCGCTTAAATCAATATAAATATAAGAAATTCTAACAGCTTTTTTAAAATTAACACATCTATAAAAATGTTTTTTTGTTGTTTGTTCTGTATAATATTTTTCACCTTGTTTACTAAGTGTATATACAGCAATGGCAGTATCCTTTACCTCAGAGCGATGTTTTTTAATGAATTTTTTCTCCATTAATAAAATAATTGTATCTTCATCGCCACCACATTTTAAAATAGATTTTTTTGTGATTGCACCACAAGCATATAATGTTTCAAAAATTTTAGATTCTTTTAATTCCACTTAATATAGCAACTCCTTTCATGTATATATGGCATATATAATTTTAAATATCTATCTATTATATTAATGAAAGGCTTTTCATATAAATTTATTCACCCTTACACCTGCTAAAAGTAATAGCGATACTTATAGCGTCACATATATGTTCTTTATTAGATTTTGGGCATTCTATTTCATATGTTTCACCTATTTTTTTAATTACTTCATTTTTTGTAGCTCTTCCATTATCACAAATTGTTTTTTTTACTGTACCTGGAACAAACATGTTAAATTCTAAATCAAATCTACCTGCAAGTGAAATTATAACACCTGTAATCATGTTTGTATAAACTATTGATGCTGATTTGTTTCTTTGTCCTGGTCTTGGAGGAGTAAAAAATAATTTTTCACAACAAATTGCTTCTGGTGAAAATTCTTTTATTATATCGGAAAGCTTATCTTCAATAGTGTAAAATCTATTTTGTATGCTTTTTTTATTAGTTGTAGTTAGACAACCATATGTAATTAGCTCCTCATCTTCAAGAATACAATATCCTAAATGTGCTATTCCTTGGTCTATTCCTAAAATACGCATATGTAAATCACTCCTTTTTAATATATTATAGAAAAAAACATTATAATATATTAAGTAAAAAGATTTGACCAACAATGAAATCATTTCAACAAAGTGATAACATAAATTAACAGTTAAAAATAAACAATTTAACAAATTGACAGGAGGCGTAGTTTTTGAAAAAATTTATATCTATTTTTTTAATGATATTTGTGATTATATTTTCGCTTGTGGGTTGTTCTGGCGGGAAAGGTACCTTAGATACAACAAAAAACTTACTTGGAGATACAGGAGAGTATGTATTAACTACTGACCATGGAGTTGTAACAATGTTTAGTAATGTAGGTAAGGTGGTCTCTGAATTAGATTTAGGTGGGGGACCAGAAAGTAAATATGTTTATGTTATGGATGAAGGAAATGTATACAGTAGTCAATTAACTAATATCAACAATGTTCCACAAGTATTATATGCATTAGATAAAACAACAAGAAAAATGACAATGGTTCTTGTATATAACGGACAAGTTAAATCAATGAAAGATTATATATTAAAAGAAAGCCAAATAGATAAAATTTACGCATATAATGGAATGTTTTACTATTCGACATTAAATCAGAAAACAATAGCTAATCCTTATACATATGTAAGACCTCAGTTATTATCTGATGATGGCAAATTGTCTTATGCTACAAGTATACCAGTAAATGCAAGTAAAACTTCTACATATGTATATATGGAAAATTATAGTGTCGATTATCTCAATTTTACTGGTCTTGGTAAAAAGTTATCAGAAATAGATAAGGAATTGCTAAATATTCCTAAAATAGAAAAAGCAATATATGAATTACCAGGAGAATTAACATCTTGGTTAGCAAATAGTAAAAATATATTTTTCTTTACACGAACACAAATGGGACAATATGATATGATAAACAATCAAGTAACTTTACATTATGGAGCTATTAGACCAATAAGTTCAACGTATATAGATGGAATAAATAAAAATATTTATACAATAAGCGATTTTGGAGATAAATCAAAGAAAACACTTCTTTTAAATATTGATTATGAAAAAATGTTAGTAAATAAAGCTATCGAGATTAATTATAGCAATCCAATAGCATTACATATTGATAAAAATAAAAACATATATGTTCTTTTTAAAAATGCTTATAGTGATAAGAATTTCAGTCAATTGAGAGTTTTTAAATATGGAGATTACGCAGAACAATATACTATTGGGGTTCCATACTTACCAACAAAAATATTATCAAAAGATGATACAATATATTTGTTTAATCCATATGAGGATTACTTTTTGATTGGAAGTATTGGTTCAAGTGATTTTACACAAGTAAAAAAAGCACCACAAAATAAAGATTTAAAATATACCGATATCTTTTTAGCAAATAAATCTTATATAAATGACTATTATTATGATGATGATGGCAGATTAGTTAACAGAGAAAACACTTTGGTAAATCAAAACGGACAATTAATTAATGAAAACAACGATAAAGTTAATATCTATGGTCAAAGAATTGACGAAAAAGGAAGAGCTATAAATAAATCTGGAGAATTTATTGATAAATACAATAACATACTGGATGATAAAGGAATAATAACAAAATATGTAGCAGATAAAACTGGTTATTATTACAACAGCAAAGGTCAGTATGTATCAAAAGACGGAATCCTTCTTGTAAGAAATGAAATAGGAGATTGGGTTTTACCAGCAAAATTAATTCAAGAACAAGGTGGATTAAAAGTTACTGGACATTATGATGAATTTGGAAACTTTATTATAGATAAAAACATACTTGAAAAATATCCAGATGCTTATGAAATTTGGCAAGCACAAAAAGAAAAAGTACAAACAGATAAAGAAAAAACAAAATAAATTAACTACAAAAACATGGGTGTAAAAACTTGTGTTTTTTTTATAACTAATAACATTAAAGAAATTATCTATTATTTGGAATTAATAAAATAGCATGTTATTTATGATTTTATTTACTATATTTTACATAATTGAAATAATATTATATGTTTTTGTTGTGTGTTATTGATATATTTCACTGAATATGTTATAATAAATAAGATAATTAATAAAAACATGATGTTTTATTAATAGAAAATAAATATATCATATATAATATAATATATATTAATAAAAAACATGGTAAGGAAAAAAAGGAGGAACACAAATGTCAAAAGGTAATAATGATGCATTTGTATTAAACAATAATGGTAAGGAATTTTTGTATGCGGTCGGGAACGTTACTGGTGATTTTCCATTTTTGGTTGAAACTGAAAGCGGAAGATTAGTGACACCATTTTATCTTGATGATGGAGCAGATATTGGAATGCTTAGTGGTAGAGGTGTATATTATCCGTTTTCTCAAAAACAGGAATATGAAGCACCAAAAGTAAAGGCTACATTGAAGAACTTAAGAGTTCCAACCGTAGCGTTGAATCTATCAAATGAAAAATATGAAAGAATCGTTGGTTTATCTCATACTTTTTCATTAATTCCTAAATCAAAAAAACCAAATGGTGATACAACAGTGTTTGTTCCATTAGTAGCATTTAATGACGACGCATTACGCTTACACAAAGATGTATCAAAAGGAGACACTGTAATTATTTTTGGAGAACTTAAAGAAACATTAATTAAGGCACTCGGAAAAACAATTATCGCTGTTTGGGTATCAGACATAAGAAAAGACAGGACGGCAAAGAGAAACTTAACAGGAGCCACAGTAGATTAACTAGGGAGGAGTAAAATGGCAAAATCTTTTAAGGAACTAGCAGAAGAATGTAACAGCCTTCCAATTAAAGAAGTTCTTGAACAAAAAGGATGTATTTTTACAGGATATGGGCCAAACCAAAAATGTAAAAGTCCACTTAGAAATAATAGTTCAATGGGTTCTTTTAATATCAACACCGTACATAATGTTTTTCATGACTGGAAATTAGACGTTGTTGGTGGTCCAGTGAAGTTTTATATGAGTTTGTACAATATTGACTTCATAGAAGCTGTTAAGAAAATGGCAGAAGACTATAATTTAGGAGGCTTTCAAGGAAGAGTATCTAATGCTATAAGAGTATCAATTCTTCAGCCCCCAGTCAAAATTAAATTATTAAACCTAGAACTGATAAATGGGGTATACCGAGAATTTCTTGATATGCTTACTATATCAGAAGAAGATGAAGCTCTTTTAAATACAAGGGGTTTTACGTCGGAAGAAATAGTGTCTTATAAATTTAAGACATTTCCAAGAAGAACACTTTCGTTTAGAAAAGATTTCGAAGCAAAAATAAAAGAAATATATGGTTCTGAAAATATACTATTCGAAGTACCTGGATTTTTTAAAAAAAGTGGCGAACCATTTTCATTTGGATATCAATCTGGAATAATCATTCCATGCAAAAACTACTTAGACCAAATTGTAGGGTTACAAATAAGAAAAAGAGAAAAAAATATAGAAAACAAATATGTATGGTTTTCATCTGCATATTGTTTAAAAAATGACCCTAAAGGAAATTATGTAGAAGATGGTATGAGTGCAGGAAGTCCAATTGGATTTGAAATTGGTAAATTCACAAAGAAAATGTTTATTACCGAAGGCTTTTTTAAAGCAGTAGCCATTCGTAAAAGATACAAAATGTCAACATTGTCCATACAGGGAGTTGGAAACTGGAGACCATTAATAGGTAATATTTGTGGTCTCAAAGAAAAATTTCCAAAATTAAATGGAGTAGTTATAGCATATGATTCAGACATGTGCTATAATCTTAACGTAGCTAACCAAGCCTTAAAATTAGGCACTGCGTTAGTTGACAAAGGTCTATGTGTCGAATATGCCTTATGGCCTCATAACGAGAATACAAAGGGGATAGACGACCTTATAATGAGTATGGATGACATTAGGGAAGTAATCATCCAAAAATCTTTTGAAGACTTTGAAAAAGGCGTTCTACAAATGAACGAAGAAGTAAAAGTAGATTCTCCAAGAGAAGATATATACAAATCATTCATTATAAATCTAATGAACAATTAGTATAATAAACTATAAAACATTTAAAGGGAGGAAGAAAAAATGGAAAACACAGTAGTTAAAGTAGTAGGACCTGTATCAAGCGGTTTCGCAGAAGAAAGTAAAATTGGTGATAAATTGGTGATAAGGTTAAATACTTATCCAAAAGACCCAACTGCTATAAAACTTGAAACAGTTAATGGAGAAGAAGTAGGTTATGTTGCTGCAAAAACAGCAACTGCTGGTGGATATCCTCTTGCAAAAGAAGTTTATACTGATTTAACAGAGGGAGATATGGTAGAAATTTCGAGTATTAATCCTTTCTTAGTTAATATAATTAAGAAAGAAAAATCTGCGAATACAAAAGTAACAACAAAACTTATAGCTCTTTTAGCAGGAAACAAGATGGAATATCCATCTCGTATCAAAATAGTTAACGCATTGCGTCAAGCTAAAGGAAGCGAAATATGTTTAGATGTTGAAGTTGTAGGAGATAGAATAGTTCTATCATTTGAAGGTATACCTTGTGGTTATGCCAGTTCAGGAGTAGTTTCAGCAGCAGACAGAGTACTTAAAGCTAATAAAATGGTTGTAACTCCTATTGAAACCATTATGTCAGCAATAAATACATCTGAAAAAACCGTAGCAAAATCCACCTGGATTGATGGTATGGTAGTTCCAATTATTTTCGAAGTTGAAACAGAAGCAGAAGCAGTTAAAATCGCAGTTGGAGATAAAGATATTTCTTCTCTCCTTAAAGCATTTGATGATTCTGACGCTACTGAAATTCAAAAAAGAGTTGATTGGTTAAAATCAATTAAAACTCAAGAATATTCAATTTCTTTATTCCTTGATAGGATAAAATCACATAAAGGTATTTCACCATTTACTCCATGCTATATTCCTCAACATGAGGAAGTAGAAAATGCAATTGCGTTTTCTCATGGAATTGGTGCTCATCGTGGGAATATCTTATTAACTGGACCAGCAGGTTCTGGTAAAAATATGTTTATCATTACATTTGCAAATCTTATGGATTTACAGTTGATTGATAAATCTTGTAGTGCAGGAGTTGACGAGGAAGCTGTTTTTGGTTATTTATCAATGAAAGCATCCGAAGAAAAACCTGACACACAAGCTGTTAATTTAGCGTTTAAGAGAATGCTTACATCAATGGGTTTCTCAAAAATTGAAAATAAAAAAGTTTTTGCTGAATTAGCAACTGATATTCAAATTGATGTTCTCAAAGGAATTACTGAAGATGATAATTTTGATTATTCAGTTTTGTTTGACGCCATGAGAGCACAGGCAGCTGAAATCAAATTTGAACCTTCTGTAATTACAAAGAGCTTAGAATACCCTTCATTGATTAATCTTGATGAAGTTAATACACTAAGACCTCTTGTTACTTCTTCATTACACAGTGCACTTGACAAACGTCGTAGCGTACTTGTAAATGGATACAAAACAGTAGATATTAGTGAAGATGTTATTTTTACAGCAACTATGAATGAAGGTTCAGAATATGCTGGTACGTCAACAATGAATCTAGCTTTCGAAGACAGATGGCATGTAATTGAATTCGAAGCACCAGATACCATAGCTACTATCTTAAAACAGGAAGTTCCAACATTAAGCAGTAAAGCTATTAAAATTCTCGACGATTTATATATCAGAATGAAAGCACTTCGTGGCGTAGACATTCAAGAAAGGTCATTTAGCCAAAGAGCGTTCATATACTGCGGTATAAACATTGCACTTGGTAACGATATTAAAAAAGCTATTATGGCGACTATCGTACCTAAAATTAGAGATGTTGAGGACAGAGAATCAGTTAAAGCGTTAATTGACTTGAAGTTGAAATAATTTCAAAATAAACAGAGGCATTATGTCTCTGTTTTATTTTTTTATAGATAATTTAGACATATTTATACTATAATTTAATATTACAATATAAAATGGAAAGAATAATAAGGAGGAGAAAAAAATGAATCAAAAGGAACTAATTAGACAAGATGTTAAATTCATCACAGTTGCAAAAACAAAAATTGCTTTAATGTTGGGTAGAAGTGTTAGGAAGACTATCAATTTCATAGGTACTTTCGGTGGTGGAAGTTATACAGATGGAAAAACAGTTGCTGTTGGAACACCTGAATTCGTAATCGAAGGAACTCCTGCGTATGACAAAGCTTCAAAATTAACTGGACTCAAATTTACTTACATTGAAGTATGGATGATGCGAACAGCTTTGTTAATACATGAAGTTAGTCACTTATTATTTTCTAGTTTTAAGGAATTTAAAAAATTCCAAGATTGGTGTGTCGTAGAGTTTGACAGTATGAAACCAAAACTAACTCCTGAAGGACAAAAAGTTTTACCACAAGTAGTTAGAAGGATAGCTGCTCAACTCGACAATGCAGTAGAAGATGGACGTTGTGAACACTTTCTCGTAAATAAATTTCCTGGAAGTGCTAAGTATTTAAAATTCTTAAATGGAACGTTCTGGAAAATGAGTGTTCAACCAGCTGATAGTGATATTGTAAATTTAATAATGAGTTTATGTTACATCGCTACAAGTGGTGTAACCCCACAGTATTATGGTACACTTGATAAAGAACTTCGAGATAATGTTGAAATGGTTTGGAAAGATGTTCTAGATGTAACAAATACTGCATCTCCTATGGTAGCAAACAAGAAGTTGCAGAAAGTTATGATTAAATTAAAACCTTACATCGAGAAAAAACTTATCATTGAAGTAGAAAATGCTGCACTTCTTCAACAATTAATTGAAATGTTGATAGAATTTTCAGATTTCACAAATGGTAATCCAAGTGAAAAGCCATCTGAGGACCTTGATGGTAATTCTATTACAGTTCATATTAGTATGCCAGGAAAACCTGGTAAAGGTAAAGGCAAAGGAAAGGGTTCTCCATCAGAAGAGAAATCAGAAGAGAAATCAGAAGATGGTGAAGGCTCTGACGGTAAAGAAGAAGATAAAGATGAAGACAAAAAAGATGGTAAAGGTAAAGACGGTAAAGAAGAAGATAAAGCCGAAGCTAAAAAAGATGGTGAAGGAGAAGAAGGTAAAGACAAAAAAGAGGATAAAAAAGGTAAGGTTGATAAATCAAAAAGTAAACCAGCTAAAAAACGTCAAGCCCCAGACCATGCAGAACGTGGAGGAGACGAAACTAGCGAAGATTCTGGAGATGAACAAAACTCTGAAAACAATGGACAAGGTGATGGTGGCGAAAATGTAGCTGCTGATTCAGAGAATGAAGACCTTACAGCAATTAATGAAGCTATTAAAGAAGAAATTGACCGTGCTATTGAAGAATCAACACAAGCTGCTACAAAAGAGTATGCTGCTCAGGTTAAAAAAGCAGAGAATTCTGAAAAAGAAGATGAAAATCTTGCAGATTCCGATATTTCCGATATTAGAGAAGGGTATGATGACCCACACGTTGAAGGATTTAAATCAGTAAACGTAGATTCTAGTACACCTGCTCCAGAAGAAATAAGGAAACGTGGAAGAATGCTTCGTAAACAACTTGAACAATTCTTTAAGGAGCAAGAAACTTATGACCTTAGAGAACAACACTCTGGAAGATTAGATAAAAAAGCACTTCATAAAATTGGTGCTAATGATTATAGAATATTCGAAAAGAAAGGACAACCGTATGCTGTTGATACTTGCTTAACGATTGTTTGGGATGGTTCAGGTTCCATGTGTGGCGAAAAACAAAAGCAATCAACTATTGCTTGTGCTACAATAGAAGAAGCATTAAAATCATTAATGCCTATGAAGATAATTAATTTTACAACAGAGTCTAATATGGTAAAACATTATAATGTAAAAGGTTTTGAGGATGTTAATAATAATAAGAATTATGCATATTCTTATGGTAGTTCTCGTAGTTTCAGCGGTGGCAACAAAGATGGTTATTCCATAAAAGTAGCAACTAAAGAATTACAAAAACGTTCAGAAGCTAATAAAATTATGATAATTATGTCTGATGGTTTACCATCTGATTATAGAGGTCATGGTGAAGCATTAGGTGATGTAAAGACTGCTGTTAAAAATGCTAGAAAAGATGGTATTAAAGTAATTGCAATGTTCTTTGGAGATACATCTTTCCGTAGAAACACTTACGCAGAGTATAAAGCAATGTATGAAAAAAATCTCATAAATTGTGCACCAGAAAACATTACAAAAGAACTTGTGAAAGAAATTAGAAACCTATTCATGAGTAGATAAAATATCAAGCAAATAAAAAAAAGACCTCAAATTTTGAGGTCTTTTTTTTATTTAATAATATTTGTTAATCTTACAAAGAAACCCCCGTTTCTAAATAAAATATAAAGATTTAATCTGGGTCAAAAGTAGATGCTTTGATTGCCTGTAAACAATCTTTTTCTTTATTGTATTTTAAGAAAGCCCCACCTTCATTTAAATTTCTATTTATACGTTCATCGGTTGTCATTCTGAAAGCAGCAATACCAGAAACAGTAGACATAATTCTTGCTGTTTCTAGTGCTACATCATCATTTTCACCAATTAAAAACAAAACAGGAACATTTCCATTCGCGTCATGAAAATATTTCATCCAAGCCTTAGTACATAAAATACTTTCAAGCTTTTCACTTTTAGTTCTGAACCCAATTGGGATATCAAAATCTCTAACAATTTCACCAATAAAATATTTTCTTAATCCACCAATAATTAAACAAAATTCAAAAGATGGAATTACAACATTCTTATTGATTCGATATTCTGGATTCGATTTAAAATACTCTACTTTGGCACCACAAGTGTTCATTAATTGCATGTAAAACTTTACAGTTACTAAATCATATCCGATATTTTCTGAACTCCAATTAGTTTTTGCAGTCGTCCAATTGGCAACATCGCATGTAGAATATTGAGATAGTAAAGTTTTACCCCCAAGGTCTAAGCAATAAATACATAGAGCGTCAGGTGGAATAGAGTCAATAGGCAACATCGATAACATGAATTTATTTAAAATTCTATTTTTTACAAGCTTGTCAAGTCTACTTTTAATATTTTCAACTGTTTCCTGAGAGTTAAGGTAAGAGGCAACAATTTCAGGAGTTACAAATCTAAAATTAAAAATAAATTTTACAGTGTTTAAATCATCATCAGTAATAAGCCCATTATGTCTCATTCTAATTATTTCTTCATGCATCAAAGTAGTAACTGGCTTATTCTGGAAAATTTGTTTATAGTCAGGTCCAAATGAGAACCCATCAAATGTATTAACGATATAGTTTTCCATATAATTTTTCATATAGTTACCTCCTTATTATAATAAGCTGACAATCTTGCCACGAACTTTAAACTTATCAGCATCCTGCTTTACAGATTTAATTCTTACTGAAACTTTTTGGTCTTCTTGTACATCTGCGAATTCTGAATCTACAAGTGCATCAAGATTTGGTGCAATGTTAACAAACACGCCCCATGGTTGAATATTTCTAATTACTCCAAGAACAATTTGACCAGGTTCAAGAGATTCACGAGTAACAACTGTCGGACTAACATATTTAGTTACAGCTTCAAATAAAAGCTTATCATTAGAAGAACGACCTTTCATTTTTACTTTAATCGCATTTCCAATGTGATACATATCTTTAATAGCAGTATAATCTTCTGCAAAATCAGTATTTTTTAATAGACCAACAATTCCATCAATATCTACATATGCACCATATGGTAAAATATTGATAATTCTTCCATCGAAGAACTCTCCATCTTCTAATTTACTTAGAATTTCAGGAGCAAGAATTGCCTGAGCCATAGCTCTTGAGCAAATAACATAATCCTTATCTTTTGGAACGCTTTTTATAACAAATTTAACAGTAGTGCCAACAAAGGCAATTAGAGATTTAAAAGAAAACTCTATATCAATTTCTTCTTTTGGAATGACCCCTCTGATTCCATTAATATCAACTATCAATTCTTCCTTATCTTCTTCTCTGTTAACCTGTGCCACCTTAATAATTCCTGTAAGGATGGTTTTATTTTTTTGGTCTTCTTTCATTTTCTTTAAAACGTCTTTTTGTAATGCCATGATAAATATCCTCCTTTTTATTTGTTTATTTTGACTTTTAATATGTTCTGATACCTTCTAACTTCTATTAAGAAGTTGTTAATAAGCTTCACAAATTAATAAATTTTAAATATTAATTATATTAAAGTTTATTATCTTGGCGGCTTTGTTTTCTTCTCAAACCTCTGGTTAAGTTCTGCTTCAATTGTAATTTGGCTTTTAGCTCCAAACTTTATTTTCTCTTTCATACTTTCCATAAGTGATTTCTTTTCAAACAATCCGTTATTATCTTTTACTTCTTTTTCCTCTTCGTTATTACTTATAACTGTTTTATCTTCATGCTTAGAGGTGTTTACGGATGAATGTTGTTTTCTTTGTTCTCTTAACCTAGATAATGGGTCATCATTTTTATCAAAAATATTATTTTCGTTATTGTTTATGCCTATTATTGGTTTCTTTAATTTAGATGAAATATTATCATTTTCATTTAGATTTATTATAGGTTTTCTTATAATCGACATTTTTTGGTTATACTCGTTGGTTACATCTTTGTCATCCTTGAATAAACCAATTGTAGGTTTTTTTAATGGGATTCCTGTTCTGTAGTTTTTTGTTTGTTCCTCTTGGTAATTTTCTACAATATGGTCTTCTTTTTTCAAATAAGGATTTAATGTAAAATTTGGTTTTTTTAATATTACCTGTGATATTGGTTCATTATTAGATTTTTGTTCTTCTAATTGTTCTTCTTTAATTCTCTCTTGTTTTATTTGCTCTTGTTTTATTTGTAATGGTTTTTTAAAAGGAGGTGTTTTTAAAGGAATTTCCTTAATTGGTTCTCTAATTGGTTCTCTAATTGGTTCTCTAATTGGTTCTCTAATTGGTTCCTTAATTGGTTCCTTAATTGGTTCCTTAATTGGTTCCTTATCTTCATAATTTAATGTTGTATTAAACTGTTTTTCTGCTTTTCTTTCTTTAAAACTTTTTGTTTTTTCAGAAAAGAATCCATTTCTTAATT
>Ga0123336_10002671_pt1 | contig 15377 bp, 10 predicted proteins | sample SSSSmetaG_FD_96466 | JGI IMG/M metagenome (GOLD analysis project Ga0123336, IMG submission 96466) | Glacier valley bacterial and archeal communities from Borup Fiord, Nunavut, Canada, to study Microbial Dark Matter (Phase II) - ​SSSS metaG | ecosystem: Environmental > Aquatic > Freshwater > Ice... | reverse complement strand
TTCAGGTTGCTCAGGTACTCGACAAACACTTTGCCCATCAAGTGATCCAGCTCGTGCTGAACGGCCACCGCAAGAAGGCCCTCGGCGTCGAATTCATAGCTGTGACCGTCACGGTTCAGTGCACGCACAGTGACTTGCACGTGGCGCGAAACCTTGTCGTAAATCGCAGGCACCGACAAGCAGCCTTCTTCCGTGATGCGCATCTCCTCGCTGCGTGCAATCAGTTCGGGGTTGATGAGGACGAAGGGCGCGTCGCGCGCCTCTGAGGTGTCGATCACCACCACGCGTTCGTGCACATCCACCTGACTCGCCGCCAAGCCGACGCCGTCGGCGCCGTACATGGTCTCCAACATGTCGTCGACCAGTTGCTGAATGCGCGCATCCACCGTAGACACCGCTTTGGCGACGTTGTGCAGACGAGGGTCAGGGAAGCGAAGAATGTTGAGTTTTGCCATGGGAAGTGGTTACGGATTGAAGCGAAAACAAACGTCTGGACAGCATGTAACAACAGGCACCGACCGTGCCGGACCAAACGGTGTGACAGGCCTCACGTCTGACGCCAGCCGTGACGTGGCGCGGCCCAATTTCGTTGCGATATCAAGGGTTTAGAGGCAGAATCTCCTGCGTTGGTCGAACATTTTCGACTCGCCATTTTCGTCCAACGACGGTCTCGTGCCCAAGCTCTACATCACAACATCCAAGTCATCACCCAAGCGGCCCGCACAAGCGGGTTGTCGGAGACCTCAGTTCATGACGCTTCGCACCTCATTTTCTCTCTTCACAGCCGCTTCGCCTTTCCGAATCGGCGCGGTGACCTTGGTAATGTTGTCGGTATTCACCGCTTCCGCCGTGAACGCAGCGAACTTGCCCATCACTGAACAGCAACGCAGCACCGCCCAAAAAACCGCCCAGCAAGGCGTGCCGCTGTCGGAATTGAACGCGAATGCACCCGACTCCTACACCATCAAACGCGGTGACACGCTGTGGGATATCTCCAAACTGTTTTTGAAGAGCCCTTGGCGTTGGCCCGAGCTGTGGGGGATGAACATGCAGGACATCCGCAACCCGCACCTGATTTATCCGGGCCAGTTGCTTTATCTTGACAAGACAGGCGGCCGTGCTCGGTTGCGCATGGGCCAGCCAGTGGGTGACAGCAGCACGGTGAAGCTGTCGCCGCGCGTGCGCGTCGAGGTGCCAGGCTTTGGTGCCATCTCGTCGATTCCGTTCAATCTGATTGAGCCCTTCCTCAACGAGGCCATCATTTTTCAGGGCAATGAGCTGGCGGCCGCGCCACGCATCGTTGCAACACAAGAAGGCCGCGTGCTGCTGTCGAAAGGCGAGAACGCCTATGTGCGTGGCGAAATCGGTCAAGACCGCTCGTTTCGCATCTTTCGCGAAGCCAAGGCCCTGAAAGATCCCGCCAGCGGACAGGTCCTGGGCTTCGAAGCGGCCTATGTCGGCGCAGCCGACTTTGTGCGCCCCGGCGAATCGCGCATGGGTGCCGATGGCAAGCTTGAGATCGTGCCGTCGACCTTCACCATCACCAACATGCGCCAAGAGGCGAACGTGGGTGATCGCCTGTCACCGGTGCCCCCGCGCGAGTTCAGCAACTACGCGCCGCATGCACCGTCGGGCGAGCTGAAAGGGCAAATCGTCTCCATCTACGGCGACGGTTTATCAGCCGGACAAAACCAAATCGTGGCCCTCAACCGCGGTGCCACCGACGGCATGGAGCGCGGCCACATACTGGCCTTGTGGAGCGCTGGCTCGCGCGTGACCGACAGCACCGACCCCACCCGACCCACCATCACCCTGCCCGATGAGCGACACGGGCTGCTCTTCGTATTCCGCGTCTTCGACCGCATGTCTTACGCGCTGATCTTGAGCGTTAAAGAGCCAGTCAAAGCGGGCGACCGTTTTACCCAGCCTTGATTTGCGCGCTGACTTGAGCGCGGCAGCAGCATGGGTCCGGACGAACTGCACGCGTGGCTGCGGCTGCTGCAAACGCCACTGATCGGGCGAGGTGCCGCACGGCGGCTCTTGGCCGCACTCGGCTCGCCGCAGGGCGTTTTCCAGGCGCCTCCTGACGCACTGCGTGCGCTTGTCAGCGCCAAGCCTGCCGCTGCTTTGAGCAGCGCACCATCGTCTGAACTCGACGCGCTGGTCGCCACCACCACCGCGTGGTTGAACGCTGGCGATGCGAACACGCCGCGTCACGTCATCACGCTCGGCGACCCGCACTACCCCAGCTCCTTGCTCGAAACCGCCGACCCGCCTTTGTTGCTGTACGCGCAAGGCAACATCGACTTACTGCGCCGCTTCACGACGACGCTGGCCATCGTTGGCAGCCGCAACCCGACGCCCCAAGGACTGGACACTGCACGGCTCTTTGCCGAGCAAGTCAGCCGCGCCGGTTTGATCGTCGTGTCCGGACTCGCGTTGGGCATAGACGCCGCCGCGCACGAAGGCGCGTTGAGTGGCGCTGCGCCCGGCCACGCGGCCACCATCGCTGTGGTGGGAACGGGCCTGGACCGCGTCTACCCGAGCCGCCACTTGAAGCTGGCGCACCGCATTGCGTCACAGGGTTTGATGCTCAGCGAATACCCCCTGGGCACGTCGCCGCTGCCGCCCAACTTTCCACAGCGCAACCGCATCATTGCCGGGCTGGCGCGCGCCACTATGGTGGTCGAAGCCGCCCTGCTTTCGGGTTCGCTGATCACCGCTAAACAGGCGATGGAAGCCGGGCGTGACGTGCTGGCCATTCCGGGCTCCATCCACTCGCCACTCTCGCGGGGCTGCCACATGCTCATCAAACAAGGTGCCAAGTTGGTGGACAGCGCGCAAGATGTGCTGGAAGAGTTTGGACAATTCACAACTTCGAAAATCGCGCCAGGGACGGGCGGCACCAGCGAGAAGCTCGAGCACCTCTTGCTCGACGCCCTGGGCTACGACCCGGTGGGTCTGGACGCCCTGTCGGCACGCACCGGCATGTCGGCCGCCGAGCTGAGCGGCGCGCTGCTGGAATTGGAACTGGACGGCCACGTCAGCCGCCTGCCGGGCCAACTGTTTCAACGCTGCGAACAAGCCTGAAGCGTCGCGGCCAAAGCCCGCATCCAACATCGCCTGCGGTATAGTGATTCGATGTTTGATGTGCTCGTTTATTTGTACGAAAACTACTGGCGACCAGACGCTTGCCCCGAGCATGCGCAGCTCGCGCGCAAGCTGTCTTCAGTGGGTTTCGAGAGTGACGAGATTGAAGACGCGCTGGTGTGGCTGGACGGTTTGGCAGAGGCGGCCACGTCTTACGTGGGCGAACAGGGCGCGTTGAGCATGCGCGTGTATTCACCCGCAGAGCAAGAACACCTGGGCGAAATTTCCATTGGCTTTATTAGTTTTCTGGAGTCGGCGGGTGTGCTGCCAGGACCCATGCGCGAAATGGTCATTGACCGTGCCAACGCCATTCCCGGCAACCCACTCGATTTGGAAGACCTCAAGATCATCGTCCTGATGGTGTTCTGGAGCTTGGGCGAAGAGCCTGATGCTTTGATATTGGACGAATTGTTTGTGGACGAGGAAGACCGCTTGATCCATTGAGCTCGCAGTCATGCGCATGGGCATGGGCGCGCGGCAAGTCAGACGCTAGTTCAAAAGGCGATCTGGATCCACATCAAGCTTTTCCATCGCGCTGCGAGTCGCACGCACAGTCAAAGTCTCATCCTGGGCGGGCACCAACAGTCCAGCTTGCAAAAACGCCGCGAGTCGGTGTTTTTGGAACAGCACACCGCGTCCTTGCGGCGATACAAACAGGGCCAATTGGCGTCGCAGCCCTTGCCAAGCCAATTGCACTGCCTCGTTGCGATTGCGGAAATCCAGCATGAACCAGCTGCCAACCTGAAGTTCGGTAGCCCAAGCCAACATGGCCGGCGTCGGCATGGAACCTCCCTCGCCCACCACTTCGAGTTCCGAACTTTCGTGACCCGACAAATCAAGCACCATTGATTCATCGATTTCAACTTCGTCGGCTTCAGGCAACAGCTCTTCCAGCGTTTCCAGACGAGCCATCAACTCGTCCATGCGCTCCGCCGGAATCGCAGCAGATTTGGCCGTGAACGCCGCGGCCAGTGAACTGTTCAATCCTTGGATGTGCTCATCCTGCTTGGCGCTGGAAATGCCGGCGCTCGTCATGCCGTCGCGCAAAGTCTTCAGCAAAGGAGCCAAGCGGCGAATCACTTCAGAACGCTCTTCGCGTGACACCTTGGCGCTCGCCGACCAAATCAAATTTGTGGCCGCCTTCTTCATCACTTTGGTTTCTTCGCTCTGAACGCCCGAGCCCACGCTGTTCACTGCGGTCGTGGCCAACACGTCGGCCCATACATGAAACAAGAATTCGCGAACGCCTTCTTGCACCGGCATTTCATTGAGCATTTTTCGAAGCTCGATCGTGTACTGGATGGTCAAAGTTTCACGCTGCTCGACCTGCTGGGCCAGCGACACGCCCTTGCGCGACGCCTCGTTCGCATTTTTGAAGTAATGCTCCAGAAATTTGTCAAATTCCGTCATCACGGTTTGAAACACGCGTCGGCCGGTGTCGGGGTACGCCTCGACCACTTGGACGATGCGCTTGATTTCGACCTCGATCACATCTCCACCTTGTCGGGTTTTCGAGTCGAAGCCCATCACACAGCCACCCATTCGGTCGATCAGACGGCGCGCCGGATGGTCGGTGGTGGCAAAGAAATCGGGTTCACCGACTGCCACTCGCAGCACTGGCATTTGCAGGCGCGCAAACCACACGCGGATCGATGCCGGAATGCGCTCTTCGGTCAAGATGCTTTGAAAAAGCAAGGCGACGATTTCTATGATGGCACGTTCGGTCGGTGTGCTCGCCGCCTGCTTGAGCTGCTGCTTGCGTTGGGCCAGGTCTTCGAGCAGATCTGCCGTGCTGACGAGTTCGCTGGTGGGAGAGCCGCTGTGTGTGCCGTTCAACGCATTGCGCAAGTTCACACGCAAACGCAGGTTGATGCTTTCTTGCGCCCTGGCCATCGCGGCAGTCAATTGCGGTGAGGCAGGTGCCGACTGCGACGTGTTGGCGAAGTTGGGCAGTTGCCGACCGATCAGCCGGTTCAATCGGCCCAAGACCGCTTCGGAATGATCGGCGCCGCGCGCCAAAGCACCTGGCCGGGTCATCAAACGCGTCTCTTCCGCCACCGCGTGCTCACGGCGTGTGTGCTGCACGGGGCTGACCGCCGATTGAATTTTCGGAACCGGATCAACCGAACGCCAAGCTGTGTTCGCTGTGCGCCGAATCAGCGGGCGAAGGTCAATTTCAGGCCGCACACCTTCGGCCATCAACCAGCGGTTGGTCTCGTGGTACGACTCTGCCGCGAAGTGTGAAAACTCATCGTGAATCGCCGCTTGGACGGTGCGCCACGTGCCTTGCCCCAAACCAGCCGAGCGCCATGCCGATGTGACGATGCGCGCTAACACGTGAGGGCGCAGCACGTCGTTAGAAGCGAGTTCATCGCGACCTTCGAGGGTGGTCATGCGCGAGCGCAAATCAGTAAATTCCCAAGACGCCATGTCCATCATGGCCAGAGCCAGGCGCGAACTCAGAATTTCGATTTCGATGGTGTCGTTGTCGACCAGGGTCAAGCCGACATCGGCGACCGCGCTGCGGCTCGACGGCGGGGGCAGATCAGAAGGCCGTGAGGCCGAAATTACGCCGGTCAACAAGGCACCGCGCAGCATGCCCACCGCCGATTGCAGCCAAAACGGCGCCGCCTTGGAAAGGTCTTCCATCGCGTCGCGGCGGCGCATGACCACCGCGTTCTCCGCGCTCTGACTCAATTGCTTTCTCGCTTCCGCTTCGATGGCCTGAACCACGTTGGGCAGCCCTCTGAGTAGGCCCTCGACGTAGGAGCGCCGCGCGAGCGCAGCCAGAGCTGTCGGGTCGGCGTGTTTGGCCATGTGGGAGGGTTTTGGATGCTGCCGCGGACGTATTGAAACTGACTCTACACCACGTTAAACCACGGCACCGCCGTTTGGATCGTCCGGGTCAAGCTCTTTGCTGATGCCCTTGACGAGGTCTTCGCGCTTGACGCCCAACCACATGGCGATGGCCGCCGCCACGAACACCGACGAGTAGATGCCGAACAAGATTCCTATGGTAAGCGCCACCGCGAAGTAATGCAGCGTGGGGCCGCCAAAAATCAACATGGACACCACCATCATCAAGGTGCTGCCGTGGGTGATGACGGTGCGGCTCATGGTGCTGGTGATGGCGTGGTCGATGACTTCGCGAGTGTTCATTTTTCGGTAGCGGCGAAACGACTCGCGGATGCGGTCGAAGATCACCACCGATTCATTCACTGAGTAGCCCAGCACCGCCAACACCGCTGCCAACACGGCCAGCGAAAACTCCCACTGGAAGAAAGCGAAGAAGCCGACGATGATGATGACGTCGTGCAGGTTGGCCACTATGGCGGCCACCGAGAATTTCCACTCAAAACGGAAGGCCAGATACATCATGATGCCGACGACGGTGACGGCCAACGCCAAAGCGCCGTCGCGCGCCAACTCGGAGCCCACCGACGGGCCGACGAACTCGCTGCGTTTGAGATCGACCAACTCGGCACCACTGGCCGACGCACACGACGGCTTGCTGATGGCCTCACCTTTGTCGCTGATCATTTCCTTGCGCGTGACTTTGCCGCCTTGGGCTTGGCACAGCGCGTCGAACACACGCTGGCTCAACGCATCGGCTTGCTTGGCGTCACCACGTGCGGGCAGGCGGATCAGCACATCGCGTGAGCTGCCAAAGTTTTGCACTTGGATGTCGCCCAGCTTCATCGTATCGACCGTGTCGCGAACTTTGCCCAAATCAGCTGCTTGCGGGTAAGCCACTTCCACCAATGTCCCGCCGGTAAATTCAACCGAAAAATGCAGGCCGCGCGTTGCAATGAAAAACACCGCGGCGAGAAACGTCAGCGCAGAAATAACATTCAAGATCACGGCATAGCGCATGAACGGGATGTCGCGTTGGATGCGGAAAAATTCCATTTCAGGTCCTTGGAAGTGCGCGTCGGGAAGTGGGTGACAAGGACAGCGGATCAGCTCTTGCTTGCCACATCGGATGCTGTTGCAGCGCCCTTCAAGGCATCGGGCCGCCACACTTGGCCTATCGACACGCCTTTGAGCTTCTTCTGGCTGCCGTACCAAAGGTTCACCAAGCCACGCGAGAACACCACCGCAGAGAACATCGAGGTCAAAATTCCCAGTACGTGCACGATGGCAAAGCCGCGTACCGCGCCCGATCCAAATGCCAGCAATGACACGCCTGCTATCAACGTCGTGATGTTCGAATCCAAGATGGTGGCGAAGGCTTTTTCGTAGCCGGTGTGGATGGCCGTCTGTGCAGACGCGCCGTTGCGCAACTCCTCACGCACGCGCTCGTTGATGAGCACGTTGGCGTCAATTGCCATGCCAAGCGCCAGCGCGATGGCCGCGATGCCGGGCAGGGTCAAAGTGGCTTGCAGCATGGACAGCACCGCCACCAACAACAACAAGTTGAAGGCCAAGGCCAAAGTCGAAAACACGCCAAACAGCATGTAGTAGAAGCACATGAAAACAGCGATGGCCACGAAGCCGTAGATCACGCTGTTCATGCCCTTGGCAATGTTGTCGGCGCCCAGACTGGGGCCGATGGTGCGTTCCTCGATGATCTCCATCGGCGCGGCGAGTGAGCCAGAGCGCAGGAGCAACGAGGTGTCGTTGGCCTCGGCGGTGGTCATGCGACCCGAAATTTGAACGCGGCCGCCTCCAATTTCACTTCGGATCACAGGCGCCGTGACGACCTCGCCTTTGCCTTTCTCAAACAAGATGATGGCCATGCGCTTGCCGATGTTCTCGCGCGTGACGTCTTTGAAAATACGGGAGCCTTTCGCGTCGAGCGTGAGGTTGACAGTGGCTTCTTGGGTTTGGCTGTCGAAGCCGGGCTGCGCATCGATCAAGTTTTCGCCGGTCAAGATCACTTGACGCTTGACGATGATGGGCAGGCCGCCGCGCTCGTCGAAGCGCTCGGTGCCAAACGGCACCACACCACTGGTGACCGCAGCAGCGGCTTCGGTGCTTTCGTCCAGCAAGCGAACTTCCAGCGTGGCCGTGCGCCCGATGATGTCCTTCGCCTTCGCGGTGTCTTGCACGCCCGGAAGTTGTACCACCACGCGGTCCAAACCCTGCTTTTGAATCACCGGTTCAGCCACACCCAACTCGTTCACGCGGTTGTGCAGCGTGGTGATGTTTTGGTTGACAGCGCTGGATTGAACGCGTGCCGCAGCTTCGGGTTTGAGGGAGCCGCTGAGCTTGATGTCGGTGCCGTCGGGCGTTTCTGTCCACAACAAATCCGGCAATTGGTCAGACAGCAAGTTGCGCGCGGCTGCGAGCGTTTCGCGGTCGCGAAAGCGCACCTCGACGTTGTTGCCGTCACGTGTGATGCCCGCATGACGCAAGTTTTTATCGCGCAGCAAACTTCTGATGTCGCCCGTCAATGCTTCGGCCTTTTTGGTGAGCGCAGCCTTCATGTCGACCTGCATCAAAAAGTGCACCCCACCGCGCAGGTCCAATCCCAAATACATCGGCAAGGCGTGCAGCGACGTCAGCCACTGCGGCGAGCGAGACACCAAGTTCAACGCCACGATGTACGACGGGTTGGTTGGCTCGGTGTTCAGCGCCTTGCTGATCGCATCTTTGGCCTTGAGCTGGGTGTCGGTGTCGGCAAAACGCGCCTTGACCGAGTTGCCTTCAAACTGAACGAAGTCGGCTTTGATGCTGGCAGCGGCAAGCAATTGGCTGACCCGCGTGCTCAATGATGAATCCAGCTTCAGCGTGGCCTTGGCGCTGCTGACCTGCACGGCGGGCGCTTCGCCGAACAAGTTGGGCAAGGTGTAGAGCAAACCAACGACCAAGGCCACCACGAGGACGGCGTATTTCCAAAAGGGATAGCGATTCATGATGATCTCTTGCGATGGGCGCTTGATGAGGGCGTGGCGCGCGGGCACGGCTCATTGCGCCGTGAGCGGGGCTCAAACGGCTCCGCGCACCAGAAAACTGAAGTGCGCAGGACTTACTTCAACGTACCTTTTGGCAACACCTGAACCACCGACGCGCGTTGAACTTGGATCTCCACGCCGCCCGCAATTTCAACGTGGATGTAACTCTCACCAAGCTTGGCGATCTTGCCGATGATGCCGCCGCCTATGACCACTTCGTCGCCCTTGGCGATGGCGTCTATCATGGCTTTGTGTTCCTTTTGCCGCTTCATTTGCGGCCGGATCATCACAAAGTACAGCACCACGAACATCAACAAAATCGGCAGCATGCTGGCAATGCTGCCGAAGGGTGAATCGGTCGAGCCGGTGGTCGCCGGTGCGGCCTGTGCGAAAGCTTCTGAAATAAACACGTGAATTCCTTCTGGTAGCCCGTTCGGGCTGCTGGTTCGTCTGCTGGTCCGCTTGCTAGTTCGAGTGCTGGTTCAACTGCGTGTTCGAGTGCTGGTTCAACTGCCTGTTCGAGTGCTTATTCGAACACCCAAGCAACCCGCTCTGAGCAAAGCCTCGGAATTGTATGTTGCGCTCGGTCTGCTCAACGGGTCGCGGATGAAGCCGATCCAGTGCCTGCCACCACGTGGCAGACTTGGCTGCAGCCGTTCAACTCAACACCACCGCACGGAGCGATCCATGGCCCTGATTCAATACCTGACCCACATCAATATCGAGTTCGGGGCGCGCAGCCTGCTGGGCGCTGAATGTGAACGCGTCGGCATCAAAAAGCCACTCATCGTTACCGACGCGGGCGTGCGAGCCGCAGGCGTGTTGGACAAAGTGCTGGACGCCTTGCCCGTCTCTATGCGCAGCGCCGTTTTTGACGCCACCCCGCCGAACCCCAACGAAGCCGCTGTGCGCGCGGCCACCACCGCGTTCAACCAGCACGACTGCGACGGCATCATCGCCGTCGGCGGCGGCTCGTCCATCGACTGCGCCAAAGGCGTGGCGATTGCCGCGCGCCACGCCGGCCCGCTCAAAACCTACGCCACCATCGAAGGTGGCAGCCCCAAAATCACTAACGCCACCGTGCCTTTGATCGCCGTGCCCACCACCGCGGGCACCGGCAGCGAAGTGGCACGCGGCGCGATTTTGATCCTCGACGATGGACGCAAGGTCGGCTTCCATTCCTGGCACTTGATGCCACGCGCCGCCATCTGCGACCCCGAACTCACCTTGGCCTTGCCGCCGCTGTTGACCGCGGCCACCGGCATGGACGCCATCGCCCACTGCATGGAAACCTTCATGGCCGCGCCGTTCAACCCGCCTGCCGACGGCATTGCGCTGGACGGATTGGCGCGCGGTTGGGCCCACATCGAACGCGCTACGAATGACGGCCAAGACATTGAGGCGCGGCTCCAGATGATGAGCACTTCGGTGCAAGGCGCGATGGCATTTCAAAAGGGTCTGGGCGCGGTGCATTCACTCAGCCATTCGCTGGGCGGCAAGAACCCTCGCCTGCATCACGGCACCCTGAACGCCGTGTTTTTGCCCGCCGTGGTGCGCTTTAACTCACAAGCCGACAGCGTCATCAAGGAGCGCCGCATGGAGCGCATGGCCAGCGCGATGGGTTTGAAGAGTTCGAACGATGCGGCAAGCGATATCGCGGACGCCATTCACAGCATGAACGCGCGTTTGGGGCTGCCTTCAGGCTTGTCCGCAATGGGCGTGGATGCCGCTTGGTTTGAGCAAATCATTTCCGGCGCAATCGCAGACCACTGCCACAAGATGAACCCGCGCATCGCCAGCGACAACGATTACCGCTCGCTGCTGACTCAATCGATGTAAGCCGCTTGGTTTTTGGCGCGCGTTGCGTCAGTTGGGAGCTGCGCCCAAACCACTGAGCCGACCTGAATCCAGCTCTGTCAGCAACAGCGTCAGCGCTTCGGTGTTGTGCGGGTCTTCTGCGCTGTCCAATGCGTCAACCAGCACGTCACGGATGTCGTCGGTGGTGACCAGTTCCATGTCCCACTCCGGAAACAGTCGTTCGCGCGCTTCTTCGTTCTCGTTGAACATCACGATGCTTTCGTGACGCGAATCGGTTTTGAGTTTGTTCATCAAGGCCGTGACGTTGTCACGTGGGCCCTCCAACCACTGAAAAAAGATGCCGGAACCGAACACCAGCAAACCGGTGATGCCTTGCTCCGGATTCCAGCGTTTGGAAACTTCAATGATGCGCGCCACCGCTGCATCGTCGACACCGGCCGCAGCCTTGCTGCAATAGACCAAGTTCTAAAGCAGCGGGAAGGCTTGACCCGCGCCCGGTTCGTCGCTCTGAGAAAAATGGGTGGTGGTCATGGCCTGCGTCTTTCAAAATTTGCTGCGACGACAAACGGACGCAGTGCTGTGGGTCGAGAGTAGCGCATGCGGGTGGCCACGAGCGAAGACCATCGTTTTCTCCATAGAGTTGATGCCTTCCAGGTGCGGAGTCGGCAAGCGTTGCAAGGCACCAGGCCGTGCGTTGACCCGCCGCCGGCTACATGCTCCTTCGATATTGACCGCCCACCTCAAACAGCGCGTTGGTGATCTGCCCCAGCGAGCAGCAGCGCACAGCTTCCATCAGCACGTCGAAGACGTTTTGATTGGCGATCACGGCTTGCTTGAGGCGCGTCAGCATCGCCGGTGACTCAGTGGCGTGAAGGGCCTGAAAGTCGGCCAATCGTTTCAATTGGCTTTGCTTTTCTGCGTCCGTGGAACGCGCCAATTCCAGCACGTCTTGCACCGCATCGCCGTGCGGATTGCGGAAGGTGTTGACGCCGATGATGGGGTACTCGCCGGTGTGCTTGAGCATCTCGTAGTGCATGCTTTCTTCTTGTATCTGGCCGCGCTGGTAGCCGGTTTCCATCGCACCCAACACACCACCGCGTTCTGCGATTTTTTCAAACTCCTTGAGCACCGCTTCTTCCACCAACTCGGTCAGCTCGTCGATGATGAAAGCGCCCTGATTCGGGTTTTCGTTTTTCGCCAAACCCCATTCACGGTTGATGATGAGCTGGATGGCCATCGCCCGGCGCACGCTGTCCTCAGTCGGCGTGGTGATGGCTTCATCGAACGCATTGGTGTGCAGGCTGTTGCAGTTGTCGTAGATCGCAATCAATGCTTGCAAGGTGGTGCGAATGTCGTTGAACTGAATCTCTTGCGCGTGCAGGCTGCGGCCGCTGGTTTGCACGTGGTATTTCAGCTTTTGCGACCTGTCGTTCGCGCCGTAACGGTCGCGCATGGCCACGGCCCAAATGCGCCGCGCCACGCGGCCGAGCACGGTGTATTCCGGGTCCATGCCGTTGCTGAAAAAGAAACTCAGGTTGGGCGCGAAATCGTCGATATGCATGCCGCGCGCCAAGTAGGCTTCAACGAACGTGAAGCCGTTGCTCAGCGTGAAGGCCAACTGGCTCAGCGGGTTGGCCCCGGCCTCCGCAATGTGATAACCGCTGATGCTGACGCTGTAGAAATTACGCACCTGGTGCTGCACAAAATACTGCGCAATATCGCCCATCACCTTGAGCGAAAACTCGGTGCTGAAAATGCAGGTGTTTTGGCCCTGGTCTTCTTTGAGGATGTCGGCCTGCACCGTGCCGCGCACGTTCTGCTGGGTCCACGCGGTGATTTTTTGAGCCTCGTCGGCGGTCGGCTCGCGGCCGTTGTCGCTGCGAAATTTATCGAGGTTCTGGTCGATGGCGGTGTTCATGAACATGGCCAAGATCGTCGGCGCGGGGCCGTTGATGGTCATGCTCACGCTGGTGGCGGGATTGGTCAAATCAAAGCCGCCGTACAGCACCTTCATGTCGTCCAGCGTGGCGATGCTGACGCCGCTGTTACCGACCTTGCCGTAAATGTCGGGACGCACTGCGGGGTCGTTGCCGTAAAGCGTGACCGAGTCAAACGCCGTGCTCAAGCGCTTGGCGGGCATGCCAGCGCTGAGCAGCTTGAAACGGGTGTTGGTGCGAAAGGCATCGCCCTCACCGGCAAACATGCGGGTGGGGTCTTCGCCTTCGCGTTTGAAGGCAAACGTACCGGCGGTGTACGGGAAGCTGCCGGGCACGTTGTCCAACATGAGCCACCTCAAAATTTCACCGTGGTCTTCAAACGTGGGCAGCGCCACTTTGCGAATTTTGGTGCCGCTGAGCGAGGTGGAGGTCAGCGCGGTGCGGATTTCTTTGTCGCGAATTTTCACGACGTATTCGTCACCGGCGTAGGCGGTTTGCATGGCCGGCCACATCGCCAGCAGTTGCTTGGCCGTCGCATCCAACTTGGCTTCGCGCTTGATGGCGAGGTCGGTGACGGCCTCCACCGCTTTGGTTTTTTCGGGCTTGTCGTCCACCAACATGCGCGCGGTTTGGCGCAGTTGCTGCAACTCGCGGGCGAGGCGGCTTTGCGCCACGGCCTGCTTTTTGTAGGCGCGCACGGTGTCGGAAATTTCGGCCAAGTAGCGGGCGCGCGCGCCGGGCACGATGGGCACTTGATGCGTGCTGTGGCGGGTGGCGGCTTGGGGCAGCACGCCGGGCTGCGTCTTCATGCCAAGCGAGGTCAAACGCGGCAGCAGGGCTTGGTAAAGCGCCGTCACACCGTCGTCGTTGAAGCGGCTGGCCATGGTGCCAAAAACGGGCATGTCCTCGGTCTTGCTGCCCCACGCTTCCTGGTTACGCTGCACTTGTTTGGCCACATCGCGCAGCGCGTCGGCCGCGCCTTTGCGGTCGAATTTGTTGATAGCGACAAACTCGGCGAAATCGAGCATGTCGATTTTCTCGAGCTGGCTGGCCGCGCCGAATTCGGGCGTCATCACGTACATGGGCACATCAACCAAAGGCACGATGGCGGCGTCGCCCTGGCCTATGCCCGAGGTTTCCACAATGATGAGGTCGAAGCCCGCGCAGCGGCAGGCGGCCAACACATCGGGCAGGGCCTGGCTGATCTCTGAGCCGAAATCGCGGGTGGCGAGTGAGCGCATGAAAACGCGCTGCTCCAGCCCCCAAGGCGCGATGGCGTTCATGCGGATGCGGTCGCCCAGCAGCGCGCCACCGCTCTTGCGGCGACTTGGATCGATGCTGATCACAGCAATGCGCAAGCTGTCGCCTTGATCCAAACGGATGCGCCGTATCAGCTCATCGGTGAGGCTGGATTTGCCCGCACCGCCGGTGCCGGTGATGCCGAGCACGGGCGTTTTTGTTTTCGCAGCTTCGGTGTGCAAAGCTGCCTTCAGCGCGTCGCTGGCCTGCCCGTTTTCCAGCGCCGTGATGAGTTGCGCCAAGGCGCGCCAGTTCGCCTCGGATTGACCTTGCACAGCGCTCAAGGCCTTGGGCGCATGCACCGTCAGGTCGTGGTCGCAGCGCATCACCATCTCGCCGATCATCCCGGCCAAGCCCATGCGTTGGCCGTCTTCGGGGCTGTAAATGCGCGTCACGCCGTAGGCTTGCAGCTCGGCAATCTCGGGCGCCACGATCACGCCGCCGCCGCCGCCGAAGACCTGAATATGCGAGCCGCCTCGTGCCTTCAGCAAGTCCACCATGTACTTGAAGTATTCGACGTGGCCGCCTTGGTAGCTGCTAATGGCGATGCCCTGCACGTCTTCTTGCAGCGCGGCGGTGACGACCTCGTCCACCGAGCGGTTGTGCCCCAAGTGCACCACCTCGGCACCCATGCTTTGCAAAATGCGCCGCATGATGTTGATGGCCGCGTCGTGGCCGTCGAACAAACTGGCGGCGGTGACGAAGCGCACCTTGTGCTTGGGGCGGTAAGCGGCCAGGGCTTTGAATTCAGCGGACAGATCGGTCATTCAGGTCTCCATATTCTTCGGTGTTCAGCGCAATACACGGCGGCTGCTCACACGACGGTGATGTTTTCCAACCCCGGCTCACGCGGCGGGAAGCGCAACTTCAAACTCTCGAATGTTTTCTTCAATGCCGTGGCGATCATCAAATTGCGGTGCGTTTTGGAATCGGACGGCACGATGGTCCACGGCGCCCAAGGCGTGCCGGTGGCGTATACTGCGGCGCTGTAGGCGCTTTGGTACGCGTCCCACTGCTTGCGCGCATCGAGGTCACCGAGGGCAAATTTCCAGTGCTTCGTGGGGTCGTCCAGTCGGTCTTGCAAACGCGCGCGCTGCTCTTCTTTCGAGATGTGCAACAAGAACTTCAAGACCACGGTGCCGGTCTCGGTCAGCATGCGCTCAAAGTCGTTGATGTGGGCATAGCGCTGCCGGGTTTGCTCGGGCGTGATCCAACCGTTGACAGTGGGCACCAGCACGTCCTCGTAGTGGCTGCGGTTGAACACCATGACTTCACC
>Ga0123336_10002670_pt1 | contig 15380 bp, 19 predicted proteins | sample SSSSmetaG_FD_96466 | JGI IMG/M metagenome (GOLD analysis project Ga0123336, IMG submission 96466) | Glacier valley bacterial and archeal communities from Borup Fiord, Nunavut, Canada, to study Microbial Dark Matter (Phase II) - ​SSSS metaG | ecosystem: Environmental > Aquatic > Freshwater > Ice... | reverse complement strand
TTGTGCCCGCCCTGGCCTCCGGCGGCGTGCAGCAATGGGCCGGCGCCGCCGCAACCATCTCCGTCATGGCCGCCACCCGCAACCTCGCCTTCGCCATCCTCGGCGGCACCGCCGCTGCCGCCGCAGTGTGGGCGGCATCGTGACGTAAAGGTAAGGGCACGCATGAGCCAGGACCCGAAGCACCTGCGGACCATATTTGAGGCCGCGTCGCCGCCGGACATGCCTATTTACCTTCCGCGCCATGTTCGGCGGCATCATGGCCCACGCGGAAGGCAAACCGTTCGCATCGTTGTCGGACGCCGGCCTCGCACTCAAGCTTTCCGGCGTGGACCGCGCCGCCATGCTGGCCCTGAAGGGGGCGGCCCCGCTGCGCTATGAACCGGACGCGCCCGCAAGCAAGAACTACGTTCTGTTACCGTCCACCATGCTGTTGGACGAAGATGCGCTCCGGGCCTGGATCGCGCGCAGCGCCGCTTCGCTTCCCGCCGCCAAGCCACGCCGCCGAACCGCCAATCAGACCTGAACAAGGAACCCATGATGCCCCGCCCCGACTTCATCGAACTCCCCAGCCCCGACCTGGCCGCGGCCAAGGCCTTCTACGCCCAGGCCTTCGGATGGGGCATCGCCGACTACGGACCGGCCTACAGTTGCACGACAACGGGCGACGTGGACGTAGGCCTGCAAGACGACCCCGCCCAGGCGACCCAGGGGCCGCTCGTCGTGATCCAAGTCCCCGGCCTCGACGCCGCCGCAGCAGCCGTCGCCGCCGCGGGCGGAGCCATCATCCGCCCCGCCTTCGCCTTCCCCGGCGGGCGGCGCTTCCACTTCCGCGACCCCAACGGCAATGAGCTTGCGGCCTGGCAACCCGCCTGATCCCGCGGTGCGACACCGCCGAACATGCTACGGAAAACCTGCCCCCAACCCTCCCAGAAGGACAGGCCCAGCATGACCCGCACCGCCGCGCTGCTTGCCCTTGTGTCACTCTCCGCCTGCGGCTCCAGCAATGGCGGCCCGGCCCCCGGCGCATCCACCGCCCTGGAATGCGTCCCCTACGCCCGCCAGGTCAGCGGCATTGAACTTTACGGAGACGCCGCGGACTGGTGGGACCAAGCCGTCGGCCGCTACCCCCGCGGGACCGACCCGGTGCAGGGCGGAGTCCTGGTCTTCCGCCGCACCGGACGCCTCGCCCACGGCCACGTCTCCGTCGTATCGGGCGTAGCCTCCAGCCGCGAGATCAAGGTCACCCAAGCCAACTGGGTCCACCGCCGCATCGGACACGACGAAACCGTCGTGGACGTGTCCGAAGCCGGCGACTGGAGCGCCGTCCGCGTCTGGTGGGCGCCCTCCCACGCCCTGGGCACAACCGTCTATCCAACCCACGGCTTCATCTCGCCCAGTCCTATGGCTAGTCCCGCGCCCGGCTCCGACCAAGTCGCCAGCCTGGCCATCCGATAAAAGCCCATCCCGACAGGCAATGGTTGAGGGCCGGCGAGGGACTTCTCGTGCTGGGCAGGGCCGCAGCCCCAATTTCGTTCCCAAAGTCACCTTGGGCAGCAAGGCCCTGACGCACCCGGCGCGGAGCACCGCCGGACTGATCCAGCGCCTACCGGGGTAGGCTCTTGGGCACCAGCCCCGCAATTCGCTTGCAAGGCGCGGCGCGTCGCGCCACATGGGGGCCGTTAAGGTGGCGCCATCCCGCCCCGTTTTCGCGCCGGGCCAAAACCCGGCTTGGAGGAACCATGGGTAGCTTCAGCATCTGGCACTGGTTGATCGTGCTAGCCGTCATCCTCGTGCTGTTCGGCGGCGGCAACAAGATCAGCGGCCTGATGGGCGACTTCGCCAAGGGCATCAAGTCGTTCAAGAAGAACATGGCCGACGAGGGCGACGCCTCCATGGAGGCCAGCGCCGCCCACCCGCCCACCGGCACCATCCCCGGCCCGGCCGTCAAGACCACGACCACCGCGCACGAGACGACGGCCACCCGCCCAGGCTGATCTTCCCTATCGCGCACCCACCATGGCCGACCTCGCAGCGGCCCAGGTCCCTGCCTGGGCCGTCCAAGCCATCACGGACGCCGGCCGCCGCATGGACGCCCGCAATTGGGTGCCCGCGACCGCCGGCAATCTGTCCGTCCGCCTGGATGACGGCGACATCGCCATCACCCGCAGCGGCTGTCACAAGGGCCACCTGGACCGCGATGGCATCATGCTGGTGGACCTGGACGGCCAGCCGATCACCTCCGGCGCGCGGCCCAGCGCCGAAACCGGCCTGCACCTGCAAATCTACCGTGCCTTCCCCGGTGCCGGAGCCGTCTTGCACGGCCACTCCATCGCCGCCACCGTCCTGTCCCTCCGGCCCGGCGACCGCATCACCCTCGCAGGCTACGAACTCCTGAAAGCCTTCGACGGCCAGCGCACCCATGACGCCGCCGTGGACGTGCCCGTCTTCGACAACGACCAGGACATCTCCCGCCTGGCCGCCGCCATCGCCCCGCACTTGCCAACCTGCCACGCCGCCTACGCCATCCGCGGCCACGGCGTGTACGCCTGGGGTCCCGACATGGACACCGCCCTGGTCCGCCTGGAAGCCCTGGAGTTCCTGCTGGCCTGCGAGCTTGCCAGGGAACACGAACGAGGACGACACCCATGAGCCGCCTGACCATCTACGCCGACGACGCCCCCGAGGCCCCGCTCCTCCGCACCGAGGATCCCACCGAGATCGCCAGCACCCTGTCCGAAATCGGCGTCCGGTTCGAACGCTGGGACAGCCCCGTCCACCTGCCGCCCGGCGCGGCGCCCGCCGACGTGCTGGCCGCCTACAAGCCCTACCTCGACACCCTGATCGGCACCGGCGGCGCCGGCTCCGCCGACGTCATCAGCCTGACGCCCGACCACCCCCAGGTGGACGCGCTGCGCAGCAAGTTCCTGTCCGAGCACATCCACACCGAGGACGAAATCCGCTTCTTCGTACACGGCGCCGGCAACTTCATCATGCACGTGGACGGCAAGGTGTGGGATGCCCACTGCACCGCAGGCGACCTGATCTCCGTCCCCGCGAACACCCAGCACTGGTTCGACGCCGGCCCGCAGCCTGAGTTCACGGCCCTCCGCGTCTTCACCGACCAGTCCGGCTGGGTCCCCCACTACACCGGCCACCCCATCCACGAGCGCTTCCCGGCTGCCTGAGCAAACCCCTGGTGCTTCGCGTCCAAACTGTAGCCAATACCGACGGGCACCTGTCCTGACCCTTTGCGTCATTGCGAGCCGCTTGCGGCGTGGCAATCCAGGGGCCGCAAGGGCTGCTCTCGCCGTTCCTGGAGTGCCGCGGGACTGCGCCCCTCGCAATGACGATTGAGACAATCACTGCATATGCCAGGTGGTGTAAGCGGCATTCCCAGGCCAGAAGGGCCGAAGAAGGATGCCTGACCTGACCCCGATCTCCGCCGTCATCACCGATATCGAGGGCACGACCACCCCCATCCGCTTCGTCCACGACGTGCTGTTCCCCCACGCCCGCGCCGGCCTACCCGCCTTGCTGCGCGACCGCGCCGCCGAACCCGCCGTCGCCGCCGCCCTGGCCGATGTCCCCGGCCCGGACAAGCTCGCAACCCTGCTCGCCTGGATGGACACCGACGCTAAGGCCGGGCCGCTCAAGGCCCTGCAAGGCATCCTCTGGCAGGACGCCTATGCCGCCGGCGCCGTCCAGGGCGCGCTCTACCCCGACGTGGCGCCCTGCCTCCGCCGCTGGTCCAAGGCCGGCCTGCGCCTGTTCGTTTACTCCTCCGGCTCCGTCCAGGCCCAGCGCCTGCTGTTCGCCCACTCCGACGCCGGAGACCTCGCGCCGCTGTTCGCCGGCTTCTTCGACACCGCCATCGGCCCCAAGCGCGACCCGGCCAGCTACGCCGCCATCGCCACCAGCCTCCGCCTCCCCGCCACCGAACTCCTCTTCCTCTCCGACACCGAAGCCGAGCTGGACGCCGCCTCCGCCGCCAACCTGCAAACGGCCCAGATCGTCCGCCCCGGCGACGGCACCACGCCCAGCACCCGCCACCCCATCTGCGCCGACTTTCCCGGGGCCGGCCGAGCCTTCCGCCTGACCGGGGCAGGGTAGGGACTATGACCGCCCCGGCGTTCGACCCCGCCATCCCCACGCAACTGCAAGCCCCGTTCGGCCGTCGCCGCACCGGGGCAGGGTAGGAGGCCATGACCCCCCCAGCCTTTAACCCCGCCTTCCGCACGCAACTGCACGACCTGTTCCGCTGGCGCCGGGACGTCCGCCACTTCCGCCGCGACTCGCTGCCGCCCGGCCTGCTGCCCGCCCTGATCGAAGCCGCGAACCTCGCCCCCTCCGTCGGCTGCAGCCAGCCGTGGCGCTTCGTCACCGTGGACGACCCGGCCCGGCGCGCCGCCGTCCGCGCCAGCTTTGCCAGCAGCAACGCCGCCGCCCTTGCCGCCCAGCCCGACGCCCGCGCCGCCGCCTACGCCGCCCTCAAGCTGGCCGGCCTGGACGAAGCCCCGTGTCACCTCGCCGTCTTCGCCGATCCCGACCCGTCCCAAGGCGGCGGCCTGGGCCGCCAGACCATGCCGGAAACCGTCGCCTATTCCGCCGTCATGGCCATCCACACCCTATGGCTCGCCGCCCGAGCCGCCGGGTTAGGCCTGGGCTGGGTCTCGATCCTCGACCCGGCCTCAGTCCACGCCACCCTAGCCGTCCCCCCATCCTGGATTCTGATCGGCTACCTCTGCCTGGGCTACCCCACCGCCGAGGACGACACCCCCGAACTGGAACGCACCGCCTGGCAACACCGCCACCCCGCAACCGTGTTGCAACGCTAACCTCTGCTCCCTCTCCCTCCGGGAGAGGGTCGGGGTGAGGGGGGCTCCGCGCCGCTGAGGGCTGTTGGCCAAGAAGAAAGCACCACACCCCGCAGCACCAATGCCCCGTTGCCGCCGTCATACTGACCCGCAACGCGCCCCACGCCCCGCCGCATCAACCACACCCACTCTTGACGCCCCCCACCAACCGCCGAAACTCCCTCTCCCCCCCGCCGGAGTCCCCCCCCCGCATGGCCCAGCACCGCATCCCCGCCACCCCCGAAACCATCCGCTGGGGCACCTTCTGCGCCGACTACCTCCCCATCCTAACGATCCAAAGCGGTGACACCGTCACCCTGGAATGCGTCTCAGGCGCTCCCGACGTCATGCCCCCCGCCAGCAGCGGCCTCCACATCCCCCCAGCCCTCCAAGCCATCCACGACGCCAACCCGCCCCGCCTCGGCCCCCACATCCTCACCGGCCCCGTCGCCGTCGCCGGCGCCGAACCCGGCGACACCCTGGAAGTCCACGTAAACGCCATCGAACTTGGCGCAGACTGGGGCTTCTGCGGCTTCCGCCCCCTCGCCGGCACACTCCCCGAAGACTTCCCGCACCGCATGGTCTCCCACATCACCGTGGACCGCGCCGCCCGCACCTGCCGCCTGCCCTGGGGCACCGTCCTCCCGCTCAGCCCGTTCTTCGGCGTCATGGGCGTCGCCCCCCCGCCCGCCTACGGCGCCATCAGCACCAAGGAGCCGCGCGAGCACGGCGGCAACCTCGACAACAAGGAGATCGGCGCCGGCAGCACCCTCTTCCTCCCGGTCTGGACACCCGGCGCCCTCTTCAGCGCCGGCGACGGCCACGGCGTCCAGGGCGACGGCGAGGTCTGCATCAACGCCCTGGAGATGTGCCTCACAGGCACCTTCACCCTGACCCTGCACAAGGCCGTCGAGTCGCCGCCCCTCTGCTTCCCCCGCGCCGAGTCGCCCACCCACTGGATCTCGATGGGCATGAACGAGGACCTGGACCTCGCCATGAAGCAGGCCCTCCGGGAAATGATCGCCTTCATCACCGCAAAGTCGAACCTTACCAAGGACGAAGCCTACCAGTTCTGCTCCCTCGCCGTGGACTTCCACGTCACCCAGACCGTCAACGGCGAAAAGGGCGTCCACGGCCTTCTACGCAAGGGCTTGTTGTTTTAAGCAGGTTGTCCACAACATTTATGGGACCTGGGGATAACCCGCCTATCTTTTGCACAAGACCCCCGTCTAGCCTTCCTTCATTGGCAACGCGCAAGGAGGCCAGAAGATGGACTGGAACGAAGCCGCAATCGCCCGCCTGCGCGCCCTGTGGGACGAGGGCCACTCCACCGCCGAAATCGGCCGCCGCATGGGCGTCACCAAGAACGCAATCGTTGGCAAGGCCCACCGGCTGGAACTCCCAGCACGCCCGTCCCCCATCCGCCGCCTAACCGACCCAACCCACGTCGCCCGGCGCGACCAGGTCCGGCGCGCCACTGGCCCGACCCTTCCCGCCACCCAAGCCGTCTCACAAGCCCCCACTCAAGCAACCGCCCAAGCCGTCGCCGCGTCGGAGCCTGATGCCGCCATCACGGTAGCGCCCGCACGCCCCGCCATCCAGCTCCGCGCCGTCCCGCCGCCTCGCCCCGCCGCCCGCGTGTCCACCTGCTGCTGGCCCATCGGCGACCCCGGCACCCCCAGCTTCCGCTTCTGCGACGACGGCGCCCTGCCCAACAAGCCCTACTGCCAAGAGCACGCCTCCCTCGCCTACGTGAAGGTCCGCGACCGGCGCGAGGACGCCGCATAGGTGCCCACCCCTTGCCTACCAGGCAACCGGGGACTACGGGTTGCCGCAGCATGACAACTCCCTCGCCTGCCCTCGCGCGTGAACGACGCTCGACGCTCGACGCCGAATCCGTAAGGGCCGCCTACCGGCGCTGGGCCAGCGTTTACGACCTCGTGTTCGGCGGCGTCTCCGCCTTCGGTCGCCGCCGCGCCGTCGAGGCCGTCAACGCCCTCCCCGGCGTCCACGTCCTGGAAGTCGGCGTCGGCACCGGGCTTGCCCTCCCGCACTACACCCCCGCCAAGCGCGTCACCGGCATAGACCTCTCCGCCGAAATGCTCGCCCTGGCCCGGCGCCGCGTCACCCAAGACGGCCTCACCAACGTCGAAGCCCTGCTGGAAGTGGACGCGGAGTCCACCGGGTTCGAGGCCGGGTCGTTCGACATCGCTGTCGCCATGTTCGTCGCCTCCGTCGTCCCCAACCCCCGCCTGCTGCTGCAGGAGATGCGCCGCGTCGTCCGCCCCGGCGGCCACCTGCTCTTCGTCAACCACTTCGCCGCCGAACGCGGCCCGCGCTGGTGGGCAGAGTGGGCGCTCGCCCCCGCCTCCCGCAAGCTCGGCTGGCACCCCGACTTCGCCCGCGGCGCGCTGCTCCCGCCCGAGGACCAAGCCGCCGCCCAATTCGATTCCGTGCCCCCCTTGGGCCTTTTCACCCTGGTGCGCCTGCCCAACTAAGGACGATGGCGGCAAGCGAGCCGTCAGGCAGCTTGATCTGGTGCAGTGCCTCCGATAACTCCGCGGCCTATGCGCCCGGGGCAGGGGTGCCGCGAGCAGGATGGACGGGGAACATGCAAGGACCACAGCGGCTGCGTATGGCAGCACTCACACTAGGCGGGATGCTCCTCGCCGCCGGCCCGGCCCTGGCCGATGCGCCGCAGAACTGGCAGATCGGCTTCCAGCCCCCCGGCAGCAGTGTCCAGGCCGGGATTGAAGGCCTTCACTCCCTCGTTCTCTGGCTGATGGCGATGGTGACGGTCTTCGTCGCCGCCTTGCTCCTGTATTGCGCCTGGCGCTTCCGCGAGAGCAAGAACCCGAAGGCCAGCCGCGTCAGCCACCACACCGCACTGGAAGTCGCTTGGACCGTCCTGCCTGTCCTCATCCTCGTCGTGATCGCCATCCCCTCCTTCCGCCTCATCTACTACGAGGATCGGACCGAAGCCGCCGACATGACCATCAAGGCCGTCGGCCACCAGTGGTATTGGGAATACGTTTACCCAGACAGCGGCAACATCTCGTTCCAAAGCAACATGATCGCCGCCGATGAACTGAAGCCCGACCAGCTCCGCAACCTCGACGTGGACAACCGCCTGGTCGTCCCCGCCGGCAAGAACATCCGCATCCTGACCACGGCAGGCGACGTGATCCACAGCTTCTTCATCCCGTCGCTCGGCGTGCAGCGCTACGCCATCCCCGGCCGCACCATCGAGACCTGGGTGCGCGTGGACAAGCCCGGCGTTTACTACGGCCAGTGCAACCAGATCTGCGGCACCAACCACAGCGCCATGCCCATCGCGGTCGAGGCCATGACGGAAGAAGGCTTCGCCACTTGGTTGGCCGCGGCCAAGACGAAGTATCAACCCGCCAATGCCGACGCGTCGCCCACCGGCGTGCCGCCGGCAGGCGCGGCCCACCCAACGGCGGTTGCAGAGTTGCAGCGTTGACCCACATCCGGCAGCGCAGGGGAGCATAGGTTATGTCGGCAAGCGTTCACGAGCGCACCCACGGAGACAGCCACCACGACCTGGAGCACGGGCACGCCCCGGGCTTCGTCAAGCGCTGGCTGTTCAGCACCAACCACAAAGACATTGGCACGCTCTATCTGATCTTCGCCGTCCTGGCGGGTATCGTCGGGACCGCCCTGTCCATCCACATGCGGCTGGAACTGCAAAATCCCGGCCTGCAATACTTCGCAAGCGGCCAGTCCTGGAATGCGACCGTTACCGCGCACGGCCTCATCATGATCTTCTTCATGGTCATGCCCGCCATGATCGGCGGCTTCGGCAACTGGTTCGTGCCGATCATGATCGGCGCACCCGACATGGCCTTCCCGCGCCTGAACAACATCAGCTTCTGGCTGCTGGTCCCGGCGTTCGCACTCATCATGCTGGGCCTGCACAGCGGCGACGGTGCCGGCTCCGGCTGGACCCTGTATCCGCCACTATCCAATAGCACCTACCAATCCGGCCCGGCGATGGACTACACCTTGTTCGCCTTGCACCTGGCCGGCGCGTCCTCGTTGCTCGGTGCCATCAACTTCATCACGACCATCTTCAACATGCGCGCGCCAGGCATGACCCTGCACAAGATGCCGCTGTTCGTCTGGTCCATGCTCGTGACGGCGTTCCTGCTGCTGCTGTCTGTGCCCGTCCTGGCCGGCGCGATCACCATGCTGATTACCGACCGCAATTTCGGTACGTCCTTCTTCGACCCGGCCGGCGGCGGCGACCCCGTGCTGTTCCAGCACCTGTTCTGGTTCTTCGGCCATCCCGAGGTTTACATCATGATCCTGCCGGGCTTCGGCATGGTCAGCCACGTAATCTCGACCTTTTCCAAGAAGCCGATCTTCGGTTACCTCGGCATGGCCTACGCCATGATCGCCATCGGTGTCGTCGGCTTCGTCGTGTGGGCGCACCACATGTTCGTCTCCGGCATATCGGTTGACACCCGCGCCTACTTCATGGCCGCGACCATGATCATCGCCGTGCCCACCGGCATCAAGATCTTCTCCTGGATCGCGACGATGTGGGGCGGCAGCATCGAGCTGAAGACGCCGATGCTGTTCGCCATCGGCTTCATCTTCCTGTTCACGCTCGGCGGCGTCACCGGCATCGTGCTGTCCAATGCCAGCATAGATCAGATCCTGCACAACACTTACTACGTGGTCGCCCACTTCCACTACGTGCTGAGCCTCGGCGCCGTGTTCTCCATCTTCGCCGGCTTCTACTACTGGATCGGCAAGATGTCCGGCCGGCAGTATCCGGAATTCTGGGGCCAGGTCCATTTCTGGATGATGTTCGTCGGCGTGAACCTCACGTTCTTCCCCATGCACTTCCTCGGCCTGGCTGGCATGCCGCGCCGCTACCCCGACTACCCCGACGCCTTTGCAGGCTGGAACATGGTCGCCTCTGTCGGTTCCTACATCGGTGCGGCATCGGTCCTGGTGTTCCTGTACGTCCTGTACAAGACCTACACCAGCAAGGAAGCCGTGGCCGACAACCCCTGGGGTGAGGGTGCGACGACGCTGGAGTGGACCGTCACGTCCCCCCCGCCGTTCCACACCTTCGAGGAACTGCCGCGTGTCCGGTAATGGATAAGCAACCCGTCACTATCGTGGGTGGAGGGGGGGCTTCGGCCCCCCTTCTTCCTGTTGCGGTCCTCCCGGCCGAGGCTGGGGACTGGCTCGCCCTCCTCAAGCCCCGCGTCATCACCCTCGTGGTTTTCACCGGCTTCGTCGGCCTGCTGGTCGCCCCAGGTCGCCTGCACCCTGTCCTGGCGCTCGCCGCCGTGCTGTGCATCGCGGTGGCCGCCGGCGCAGCCGGCGCCATCAACATGTGGTATGACCGTGACATTGACGCCGTCATGCGCCGCACCGCCAAGCGCCCCATCCCGGGCGGCCGCATCCGCGCCGGGGAGGCCTTGGGCTTCGGCGTCGTCCTGGCCGTCGCCTCCACCCTGGTCATGGGTCTGGCGACCAATTGGTTTGCTGCGGCCGTCCTCGCGGCATCCATCCTGTTCTACGTCTTCATCTATACGATGTGGCTGAAGCGGAGCACGCCGCAGAACATCGTCATCGGCGGCGCAGCCGGCGCGTTCCCGCCCATGATCGGCTGGGCTGCCGTCACGGGTGGGCTGGACGTCATGCCCCTCCTGCTGTTCGCCATCGTCTTCCTCTGGACCCCGCCCCACTTCTGGGCGCTCTCCCTCTACGCCTCTGCCGACTACGAGCGCGCCGGCGTGCCCATGCTGCCCGTCACCCACGGTGCCCGTGTGACCCGGCGCCAGGTCATGCTCTACACGCTCCTGCTCGTCCCAGTTTCCCTTCTGCCCTGGGTGCTGGGCTACGCCGGGCCGGTTTACGGCCTGTCGGCGCTGGGCCTCGGCGCCTGGTTCCTGCTCGCATCCTGGCGCGTGTTGCACGACCAGCAGGATGCATCCGGCGTCAGCCTGACCAATGACGCCCCAGCCAAGTGGGCCTTCCGCGTCTCCCTCGTCTATCTGTTCGCCCTATTCGGTGCCCTGGCCGCCGACTACCTGATTCCAGGACCGTGGCATGGGTGAGCCGGGTCGTATGGGAGACGCTCCCCCTCCACCAACCAAGGCAGATGCGTTGGATAACCTTCAAATGCCGAGCCGGATGACGACGGCCGAAACCGCCGAGTTGCGCCGCCGCCAGCGCGGCAAGAACATCGCCCTGGTCGCCGTCCTGGCCGCCCTGGCCTTGCTGTTCTACGCCATCGCCATGGTCAAGTTTAAGGTGTCCTGACCGCTTGCCCCGGCCCGGCCAGCGCCGACATTGACAGCATGAAACGCAGCAACACCCTCCTCGCCGGCAGCCTCGCCGGCATCATGCTCGGCATGGTCGGCCTCTCCTTCGCCGCCGTCCCGCTCTACCGCATATTCTGTGAGGCCACGGGCTACGCCGGCACCCCGCAAATCCGCGGCCTCGCCGGACCCGGCGCAACAGCCGGCCAGATGCTGGTCCGCTTCAACGCCAACACCAGCCCCGGCCTACCCTGGCGCTTCACCCCCGGTGAGGGCGCAGCCACCGTCAAGCTCGGCGAGGACCGCCTGGCCTTCTACGTCGGCCAGAACCAGTCCGCCCAGCCCATCACCGGCACCGCCACCTACAACGTGACGCCAGAGAAGGTTGGCCGCTATTTCCACAAGACCCAGTGCTTCTGCTTCGACGAGCAGACGCTCGCGCCGGGCCAGGAAATGAACTTCCCCCTCAGCTTCTGGGTGGACCCCGCCATCGCCACCGATCCCGACACGCGTGACGTGCGGGAGATCACGCTTTCCTACACCTTCTTCCGCTCCATGGACGACGCCGCGCGCAACGGCGGACTGGACAAGGCCGGCCCGCACGTTGGTCGCCGCGCCGACGCCACAGCCCGGTGACCGCAGCGGGGCAGGGGCGCCGCCCGGTTATGGCCTTGAACCCGGACCCGTTTCCGCGATAGTGCCGCGTATCGCCTGACGATATCGGCCTCCAAAGATAACGGCCCCTGATGCCACCGGCCAAGGATGTATTGCCCATGACCCCCGATGCTCCCAGCGTCCCGGCACTCGCCGAGGACGCCCCCGTGCCGAACCTGAACAGCAGCGGCATGAAGCAACCCTACCACCTGGTGGACCCCAGCCCCTGGCCGCTCCTGGCAGCTTTCGGCGGCGGCGCGACCTTGCTCGGCATCATCTTTGCCGCCCACTACGGCAACTACATCCTGCTCTCGCTCGGCCTGGCGTCCGTTTTCGTCGTCTCCTTCATGTGGTGGCGCGACATCCTGCGCGAGAGCCAGGCCGCCGCCGGCTATCACACCCCCGTCGTGCGGCTCGGCCTCCGCTACGGCATGAGCCTGTTCATCGCCAGCGAAGTCATGTTCTTCGTCGGCTTCTTCTGGGCCTACTTCCACTTCGCCCTCTACCCCGTCCACGTCTCAGGCGCGGCCAATCCAATGTGGCCGCCGGAGGGCGTGCACACCTTCAACCCCTTCGCGCTCCCGCTGCTCAACACCTTGATCCTGCTGCTGTCTGGCACCGCCGTCACCTGGGCACATCACGCCCTGCTGCACGGCAACCGCAAGATCCTCGTCATGGGCCTCGGCTTTACCATCCTGCTCGGCCTGTCTTTCACCATGTTTCAGGCGATGGAGTATTCCGAGGCCCCATTCAAGTTCGCCGGCGGCGGCGTCTATCCCTCGGTGTTCTTCCTGGCGACCGGCTTCCACGGCTTCCACGTCATCGTCGGCACCATCTTCCTGATCGTCTGCTGGTGGCGCGCCCGCGGTGGCGGCTTCAGCCCCACCCGCCACTTTGGGTTCGAGGCTGCGGCTTGGTACTGGCACTTCGTGGACGTGGTCTGGCTGTTCCTGTTCGTCGCCATCTACATCTGGGGCGCCGGGCCGACCCTAGAACATTGATGGCCCGCCCCCAGGCGCCCCATGCCTAAATCAGCCGGGCAGGGGCGCCGTCTGCCCCCGCCCATGACCTCAGCGGCCGATCCATGGTGCGGCTATTCAAACCGTCATTGCGAGGAGCGCAGCGACGCGGCAATCCAGGGCCGCAAGTGCTGCTGCTCCCGCCCCGGGCCGCCCCGCGGCAACCGGCCATCCCCCCTTGTAACGATGGACAGTTCGATCCAGACCTCATCCGTCACAGCCTGCATGTCCAGCCTAGGTTGTCGTCACAACCGGCACGCAGCATGCCGCTGCGGCATCCAGGTCAAACTTCTGCCCATTGGGATGGCGCCCATGCCGCGCAGCGCCGCGTTACGCCTGTGACCCCACGCCTTCTTTGGCCCGGCCTGATGACCCTGGCCATGCTCACCCTCACCACCGGCCTAGGCATCTGGCAAGTCAGCCGCCTGCACTGGAAGACCGCACTCCTGCAGGAAATTGACCGCGGCGAAGCAGCGCCAGCCGTCCCGCTTCCCGCCAGTCCCCCAGCCTTCACCAAGGTCCGCGTCACAGGCCGCCTCCGCCAAGACCTGCAAGTCCTGTATGGGGTCGAGGTCCGCAGCGCCGCCGAAGGCCCCGTACTAGGCGCCTACCTGCTGAACCCGCTCGAACGCCCCGGCGCCGATCCCGTCATCGTCAACCGCGGCTGGGCTCCCCTGACCTGGCACTCCCCTGCCACCCCCGTTGACGCCACCATAGAGGGCTACGTCCGCGAGCCAGAATACCCTGTCCGCTTCGGCGCAACCGACGACCCCCCCGCCCGCCGCTTCTACGCCCTGGACCCCGCCGCCGTCGCCGCCGCCCTCGGCCTGCCCCGCGCCGCGCCCTTCACTGTCGTCGCCCTCGGCACAACCCCGCCGGGCACCTATCCGGAGCCGGCCCGCGCCCTCCCGCGCCCGGCCAACAACCACCTGTCCTACGCCATCACCTGGTTCGGCCTCGCCGCCTCCCTCCTGGTGATCTTCGCCATCTACGCCCGCCGCGCCCTGCGGCCGCCCGTCAAGGAACCGGCATGACCGCCTACGCCCGCCTGCACGGCCGCTTCGCCCGCATCGCCACCATCGGTGAGGCCGCATCAGTCCTAAGCTGGGACGCAGCCGCCATGATGCCCCCCGGCGGCGGCCCGGCCCGCGGCGACCAGCTCGCCGTCCTCGCCGGCCTCGGCCACGCCATGCTGACCGCCCCAGAAACCGGCGACGACCTGGACCAAGCCCACGCCGATGGCGAGTGGGACGCCGCCAACCTCGCCCTCATGCGCCACGCCCGCATCCGCGCCACCGCCCTCCCAGCCGACCTGGTCGAAGCCCAGGCCCGCGCCAGCTCCCGTTGCGAGAAGGCCTGGCGCGAAGCCCGGCGCACCTCCGACTTCGCCGCCGTCCTGCCCCACTTGCAGGAGGTCGTCCGCCTCGTCCGCCTGCAAGCCGGCGCCCTCGCCCCGGCCCTCGGCCTCTCCCCCTACGACGCCCTGATGGACGGCTACCAGCGCGGCATCGGCGCCGCCGACGTCGCCCCCATCTTCACCCGCTACGAGGCCTTCCTCGGCGACGCGCTCCCCCGCGCGCTCGAACGCCAGGACCGCGGTCCCGCCCCCCTCCCGTTGCCCGGCACCTTCCCCGCCGCCGCCCAGGAAGACCTCTGCCGCCGCCTCTCCACCCTCGCCGGGCTGAACCCCATCCACGCCCGTCTCGACCGCTCCACCCACCCCTTTTGCGGCGGCACCCCCACCGACGTCCGCATCACCACCCGCTACGACGAAGCCGACCCGGCCCAAGCCCTCATGGGCGTCATGCACGAGACCGGCCACGCCCTCTACGAACGCGGCCTGCCCCCCGCCCACGCCCGCCAGCCCGTCGGTGAGGCCGCCGGCATGGCCGCGCACGAAAGCCAGTCCCTGATCGTCGAGATGCAGGCCTGCCGCTCCGACCCCTACCTCACCTGGCTCGGCCCGGAGCTGCACCGCCTGTTCGGCGGCGACCCCGCCCCCTACGCCCCCGCCAACCTCTCCCGCCTATGGCGCCGCGTGCGCCGCGGCCTGATCCGCGTGGACGCCGACGAGATGACCTACCCCGCCCACGTCATCCTCCGCTTCCGGCTGGAGCAGGCGATAATATCCGGTGACCTGCAACCCGCCGACCTGCCCGGCGCATGGAACGACGGCCTCTACACCCTGCTCGGCGTCCGCCCGTCCCACGACGCGGAGGGCTGCCTGCAAGACATCCACTGGTATGACGGCGCGTTCGGCTACTTCCCCAGCTACACCCTGGGCGCAATGGCCGCCGCCCAATTGATGGCCGCCGCACGGGCAGCCACACCCGGCCTGGACGCCGCGCTAGGCCAAGGCGACCTAGGCCCGCTCGTCACCTGGCTCCGCACTCACGTCCACAGCCAAGGCAGCCGCCTCGGCTTCAACGACCTCCTCCGCACCGCCACCGGCCGTCCCCTGGACCCCATGGCCTTCGAGGCCCACCTGGCCGCCCGCTACCTAGCCGGACACTTCGCTTCATCCGTCATTGCAAGCCGCGCCCTGCCAC
>Ga0123336_10002666_pt1 | contig 15394 bp, 10 predicted proteins | sample SSSSmetaG_FD_96466 | JGI IMG/M metagenome (GOLD analysis project Ga0123336, IMG submission 96466) | Glacier valley bacterial and archeal communities from Borup Fiord, Nunavut, Canada, to study Microbial Dark Matter (Phase II) - ​SSSS metaG | ecosystem: Environmental > Aquatic > Freshwater > Ice... | reverse complement strand
TCAGTTGGAGATCAATGATACTCCTGGCCTTCAGCAAGGAGATAAAGTTTTCATTGCTGGTTATCCTTTCGGAATGCCATTCACTGTAACAGAAGGGGTGGTAAGTGCGCCAAGCCAACTTGTTGATGGAAGAAAGCTCATTCAAACCGATGCTGCAGTAAATCCTGGTAACAGCGGCGGACCAATGCTCAATGCTGCCGGAAAAGTAATAGGGATCACCAGTAGCAAATTCAACAATGCCGATAATATGGGCTTTGCAATTCCTGTGACAACATTAACGGAAGAGTTTAATGCATTGAGCCAGGTAACAAGTGATGCATTTCACCTGGTATGCGATTCGTGCGCAGCACTTATTTCTGAAAGAGCAGAATTCTGCCTCAGCTGTGGACAAAACATCGATGTAAAATATTTTGATGAACCTGCTTTATCTGAACTCTCTTCATTCTGTGAGCAAGCCATTGCCGGCTTAGGAGTGAATCCTGTATTAGCACGTCAGGGACAAGAGTTCTGGTCGTTTCACTATGATTCTGCGCTGGTACGATTGTTCATCTACAACAACAGTTATTTATACGCTACGTCTCCTATCAATCAAATCCCGATGCAGGCAATGGGACCATTTTTGGAAGAATTATTGTCAACAGATATTGGCCCGTATCAGTTAGGCCTTCAGGATAAGGAAGCATTTATATCCTATCGCGTTTATATCACCGACATCTTCTCAACGCGCCAAAAAGAAATCAACGCTAACATCACAGGCTTGTTTAAAAAAGCAAATGAGATGGATGATTATTTCGTACAGAAATTTGGGGCGAAGTATTCGGTTCATTCGTTGAAGAATAAGTAAAAGTATAGTCAAGGATAGGATAAAGATATTCCTAATGAATTAAATTTTAGGAATCGAATACCCATTATTATACTTCGCAGCCAGGTAAGCATTCGCCTTGTCTTCATTGAACTTACCTTGGGAAATATTCCACGTCACCTTATTGCCAGTCTTATAAGAGATATTACCCATCTGGCAAACAGTAGCAACGTGTGCGCCTTCCTGTATCGAACAATGAAGATCACTCATCTTTCTTGATTTCACTACGTCGATAAAATTCTGAGTATGAAGATCAATTCCTGATCCCACATTCTTCTGAAGAGGAAGGTTTTCCATTCGCTTTTCATCTCCAATCACTTCCCATCCACCACGATCAAGAACAAGCGTTCCATTATTTCCTATATAAGCCATGCCATGATTACGGCCATAGTTACCGTTGCTGATTCCCTGGGCATGTTCCCAGATCATATTGTAGCCTTCAAATTCGTAAATAGCTGCAAGGGTATCGGGAGTTTCTTCCGGCCCGTTTGGATTTGCAAATTTTCCACCGCTGGCAATAACTGATTTTGGAAACGTTGCATCCATTCCTAATAAAGTATAATCAATTAGATGAACTCCCCAGTCAGTCATTAAACCTCCCGCATAATCCCAGAACCATCTGAAATTGAAATGAAATCTATTGGGATTGAACGCTCGTTTTGTTGCAGGTCCAAGCCACATATCATAATGAACTCCATCGGGTGCCGGTCCATCAGGTTTAGGTTCGATATTTTTCATCCATCCCTGAAATGCCCATGCCTTCACTTCCCGTATTCTTCCAAGTTTACCCGTCTTTAAATAATTCAATGCATCCACCATGTGAGGTTGGCTGCGCTGCCATTGTCCAACCTGAACAGCCTTATTGTATTTCTGCTGTGCAGCCACCATTGCATTACATTCAGTGATGGAATTGCCACACGGCTTCTCGACATACACATCTTTACCCGCCTCACAGGCTTCGATCATCTGCAGGCAATGCCAATGATCCGGTGTTCCTATTATTACAACGTCAATATCTTTATTTTCAAGAAGCTTGCGATAATCTATGTAGGTCGTAGTTTTTATTCCTGCCTTGGCAAGTTCATATTTACGGAAGTTCAACACATTTTCATCCACATCGCAGAGCGCTACAATCTGAACATCAGGGATTTTAGAGATCGAGGTAGCATCGGACCAACCCATTCCATTCACACCGATTACACCTACATTGATCTTTCCGTTGGCGCTGAATTTCTTTTTCTCAGCAGCCATTGCTTCCCAGTTAATAGCAGCACTAAGGCCAAAGCCCGTTAATGCAAGAGATGATTTTTTAAGAAATGATCTGCGATCGTTGTTCATTACGTAGAGTATATGGTTTGAACATCCAAGATCGTGGATTTATTATCTATTAGAAACGACTGTATCGCTAAATTTGACCGCGCAGAACAGGATAAAACCCATTGTAAAATCTTACAAATACACAGCAGGTTGACGACTTGATACGTAATTCAGCCGGATCGTTCAGGCCGCAATGATCTTCAAATTTCAAACCATCAAAATCAGAAAGATTTCCACGAGGGCACAAACGAATGCGTATTCACTGTTGCGCCAAGGTCATTCAAAATGCTGTACAATCCAAAATAGGTGCGGTTGATATACAATGCATGTTTGATACCTCTTGCTTTCTTCGATTCCCTCAACTCCTTCATATTGGAGATCTTCTCTCCGGTCTTGTAAAGTGTTTCAAAGTACAGAGGATCTGAAAAATCAAATTGTTTTGTATGAAATGGTCTGGCCAATAATTCAAGAAGCTCAATAAATACTTCTCTGAAAAATTTCTTTTCACTTTCAGAATCATCTTTATAAATGAATCTCATTTCATAGAATATTTTTTCCAGGCGGACTGAGTCTTCCAGTATATCCTTATGGTGAAGTTGAAAATAAAGTTTATAAAAATCCTCGGGAATTTCTTTCACGCAACCAAAGTCAATTACGCCAAGCATTTCATCTGGAGTAATAATAAAATTTCCGGGATGCGGATCAGCATGCACTGATTTTAATTGATGAAACTGGAAATGATAAAAATCCCACATCGCTTGTCCAAGCCTGTTGGCAACTTCTTTACCGGGTTTTCCCTTTTTGAGATACTCTCCCAATGGCTGACCTTCAAGCCAATCCATTGTCAATATCTTCGGAGCAGAATACATTGGGTAATAGGTAGGGAAGACAAGATTCTTAATTGACTTACTCTGCTGCGACATCTCAATCGAACGCTTCAACTCCAATGTGTAGTCAGCTTCTTCCAATAACCTAGATTCTACCTCACCAATAAAATCTTCATACTCAACAGGGTTTAGCTTGAACATTCTTAAGGCAATTGGTTTCACCATTGCAAGATCACTCTTCACACTATCAGAAACACCGGGATATTGAATTTTTACAGCAAGTGTTTTATCGCCTAAGGTTGCGCGGTGCACCTGTCCCATCGAAGCAGCATTGATTGCTTTTAAAGAAAACGTATCAAATATTTGCGTTGGATTCTTTCCAAAGTATGCTTGAAATGTTTTTACAACTAATGGATATGACAATGGAGGTGCGCTGTATTGCGCCATTGAAAATTGTTGCTGGTATGCCTTTGGCAAAAGATTTTTATCCATGCTCAGCATCTGCGCTACTTTCAATGCGCTGCCTTTCAGTTTGCTCAGTGAGTCATAGATGTCACTGGCATTATCTTCATTCAGCTGATCACGTGTGGTGGATGAATCAACGAGCTTTTTACCATAATGCTTGAGATAATTTCTTCCAATCTTCGCTCCTGTCGTAATGAACTTGGTAGCGCGCTGAACCTTTGATGTCGGAATACTCTTCTGCTCTTTCAATTTTTATTTCTCTTTTAATTTTTAGCGTTCTGATAGAGGAATTTTCCAAAATCCAACGCGTTGTCAAGTATTCCTTTTCCTATAAGATCAAATGCAAGGTTCACTGACTTCTCGATTGCAGCATCTGTCTTCTCAAAACCAGCGCTGTCATCGTTAGCCCAAAACTGAAGTATGAAAACAAGATGAAGCCAGAACAATCCGTCATAGCGGCTATCCAACAACGGACGTTTCGCTATTTCGCCATTTTGCTTTCCTTCATTGATAATCGGAGTAATCCATGTTTCGAACGAATTCTTAAAACCTTTAAGTGACTTTGGAGGTATAGCAGGATTCTTCCACGGTTTGATCGTCAGCAGTGAAAAACTTCTGTCTTCACGAAGCACTTCTGCCAATGTAAAATAGAAGGCTAGGATCTTTTCACGTACCGAAAACTCTATGTAATTTTTATCAAGCTGGAGGCGATTTGCAACTTCCCGGATATAGCCTGACCAGATCTGATTTACTACGGAGTCAAAGGATCCGAAATGCTCGTAGAAATCGCTTTCAGAGATTCCTAAACTTTCACAAAAAATGAAAACGGATGAAGGCTCTTTTCCTTCTTTCAGTACTGTTTTGCGGTAGGCGGCAAGAATTTTATCCTTTCCTGCCTCTTTGGATTTGAGAGATGATTTTTTTGTTGCTTCCATGATGTTTCTAACAAGATTATTCACAAGAAGTTTCGAATTTAACGGTTATTATTCACCCCTATGAGAAAAATTTCCTTTGTGCTTTTTATTTTACTCACAAACCATCCGGTATTACAGGCTCAGGAGAAGAAGACGCCTGAATACTACTTTGAAAAAGGAGAAGGTGCGCTGTCAAAAGAACAATACATAACAGCCCAGGCTCATTTTACAGAGTGCCTTCGTCTTAACACCCGCTTTGCTGAAGCGTATCGACTGCGAGCGGTCGCCCGGGAGTATTTGAATGAACGTGAAAAAGCACTCAATGATTACAATATATACCTTGATCTCGTGCCCGGAGATGCCGAAGCATTGTTCAGCCGTGCAATGCTGCGCTTTGAATCAGATCAATATCTGTTAGCGCACAAAGATTTTCTGACATTGCTCACTCTGCCCAAAGGTGATACCAAAACAATTTTTTTCGGCCAGGAAAAATTCAATAACTCGAATTTAAAAATATTCACAGCTCATAGTTCCAAGAATGATTACATCTACAATTATCTCGGTCTTACGGATATTAAACTTAAACGATACGATGCTGCATTAGGATGGCTTGATTCTGCCATCAAAATAGAACCAGCCAATCCGACATACCGAATCAATCATGGTCTTGCCAAACTTGAAAAGAAAGATTCGAATGGCGCACTCATCGATTTTAAAGAAGCTTTAAGACTCGATCCGGAAAGTAGCCTGGCAATTCATAACATCGCAATCATCAAATCAAATTCCGGTGAGATCAATGCAAGCGAACAACTTCTAAGTGAGGCTATCGATAAAAATAAAAATATGCCCTACCCGTATGCCGCACGTGCATACCACCGGTTCTTAAAAAATGACCTGACCGGTGCACTCGCAGATTATGATGAAGTAATAAAAATTGAACCGAGCACAGAAAATTATGTTAGTCGGGGATTAGTAAAAGAGAAACAAAAAGATCTGAAAAGTGCCGCAACGGATTTTGCAAAAGCAATTGAACTGGATGATAAAAATCTGAAAGCATGGGTCAGCCATGGCAATATCATGTCACGACTTGAAAAGTGGCAGGACGCTATCGATGATTACACGGTAGCGATTAGTCACAATTCCCGCTATGCATTGGCCTACTATAATCGGGCAATTGCTAATCAAAGTTCGGGCAAATTGACCAGTGCATGTTCCGACCTTAAGATGGCGGAAAAGCTTGGTATAAAACTGGATGTACGGGTAAGTGATAAAATCTGTAAATAAAACTATTTTGAATTCACTATATTAAAATTGGTAGATCGGATTCAACTTTTCCAATTTCCATTTTCAAGCCGATTACAGATCTAATCGAAGCCTTAAAAAAACTGGCTCCCTGTACATCTTGTCCTTCGTGATCTGCGAATAACTTATCTCCGCCACCAGCTTCGGCTCAATCCATGTTGTTATTTTCTCATCGACAATTACGCCACCTGTCATACTTACTTTTTTAACCTGCTGGAGTTCTTTCATATACTTTAAAATTTCCCTGATCTTCTCATCATCGAAGCCTGTTCCCACTTTTCCACGATACAGTAGCTCGTCACTGACTTTCTCCGCAATCTGTAACGCTCCAAACGTCTGGCTACGGTTGCCCTTTCCTGGCGTATAGCCTACAATGAAGCAATCTCCGCTCCTTCTCACCTTAATTTTTAACCAACTATCACTGCGCTTTCCGGGAAAATATTTGCTGTCCTTTCTCTTGGCCATAATGCCTTCAAGAGAATGCTCACGCGCAGCTGCAAAGAGTGATTCACCATCTTCAATAAATTCACTGATACGGTACGGCGTATCATTTTTCACTGCGTCTTTCAAAAATTCCTTCCGCTTAAGTAACGGCTCATTGATCAGAGACCTTCCGTCCATATACAGGCAGTCAAAAATGTAGCAGTTGACTGGATTTTTCTTGCTCAGTTGTTGAATGTTTGTCTCGCCGGTAGCCATCAACCTGTTAATAACTTTTTTAAACTCAGGCTTTCCGGTTGTTTCAAGTGAAACAATTTCAGCATCAAACAACGCACCATTTACTCTGAATGCCTTATCGGAGACCAGCAGTTCAGGAAATTGCTTTGTCACGTCATGCTGATTGCGGGTCCTGATCCTGATCTGTCCTTCTTCAACAGAAATCATAGCACGTATTCCATCCCACTTTACTTCGTAGATGTAATCTTCGCTTTTTGGAATGGTCTCTGAGAGATCTGCCAGCATTGGCTCAATAGCATCGTGGAGATAGTTTATTTGAGGTGTATCCACTCGTTCAAGCAGGAATTCCTTATTCTTGATATTATAGATGCGATACTCTCCATTTACTTCCTTGCTATTCAAACGAAAATAAAAACCATCTTTCTTTAACTTAGTGATCTGATATTTTCCCAAGGCATAGATCCACATATCACCACCACCGTATTGTCCTTTCGGGATCTTTCCGTTAAACGTAAGGTATTTCATCGGGTGATCCTCTGTCTGCACTGCAAGACGCTTCACGCCAGGATGTGGCGGTAATCCCCGTGGAACCGCCCATGATTTTAAAATACCATCTTGCTCTAGCCGGAGATCATAATGCAAGTGAGATGCATGATGTCGGTGAACAACAAAATTACTTCCGCCAGTTTCTAAAATCTTTGCCTCAGGCTCAGAGGTTTTTTTAAAGTCACGTTTTTTTTCATACGACTCGAGCTGTTCGGGAGTCTTGTGCTTTTTATTAAGTGGCAAAACTTTCGGGACTACTTTCTTTCGATGTGTGTGAAGCTCAACGGCATACGCTCCAATTCCTTCCCAGGCATCACCGTCTTTCAATACTTTATCAAGAGCATTCCGGATATTAAACTCAACAGGACTCTTCAACTTCGTCAGTTCATCCCACGTAAGTGGCATGGAAACTGGCGCACCTATTCTGCCACGCAGGCTGTAAGGAGATACAATACTTTGTCCTGAACGTATTCTGTAAATATCGATCAACACTCTTCCTTTACGCGCTTCTTTCTTAATATGTAATGTCGTTTCCTTCTGATTCCGATCAACAAAAGGCTGCGCTATACACTGCGCTGCTTCAAATACTGTGTGAAAATCCCATTTAGGTTCAAGCGGACAGCAGATGTGTATCCCTTTACCACCTGTTGTTTTTACAAATGCAGTATATCCAAAACTTTCAATCAGTTCTTTTAATCCCAATGCTATCGGAATGATCTTCTGGAAATCATAACCTTCCGGTGGATCGAGATCGAATACCATGTAATCAGGGTTGTCGAAATTCGGTTTACGACTATGCAACTGATGAAGCTCCAGCGACGCAAGATTTGCCAACCAGACTAAGGTCGCTGGTTCTGTCGCAATGATATAATCTTTTTTCTCTTTACCAAGTGTCGCAAACTCAATCCAATCGGGGGCCCATTCAGGTCTGTTCTTTTGATAAAACATCTCACCATGAATTCCATCCGGGAAACGAATAAGCGTAAGAGCACGTCCCTTCACATGGTTGAGCAGCGTTGGAGCGATATTTAAATAGTATTGAATGATCTCGGCTTTGAGAATTCCATCTTCGGGAAAAAGAACTTTATCAAGATTGGATAACTCAACCTTGTGCTTGCCAATTGTTACCCATTGAGATACCTTCTTTGTCATCTGAGATCATTCAGCATTTGGATATTTGTTTTTCAGGAAGATCATTCCAATAATAAAACACAACGCTGCCACTCCAATCGGATACCATAACCCTGCTGTTGGATCACCCGATGGATTAGCGGGAGTCTTACTCATTTCAAATAATGAGGTTGACAACAGCGGAGTAAGCCCTCCAAAGACGCCGTTACCGACGTGATAAGGAACTGACATTGAGGTGTAGCGTATTTTGGTCGGAAATAGCTCCACCAGGAAAGCTGCGATGGGTCCATATACCATTGCAACGAAAAGCATCATTACAAATATGAGCATAACCATAAACCAGAAGGCGTTTTGATCTAGCTTCACCTCGCTCCTCGCATAAATAATTTTATCATCGCTCGTCTGCTTTCTGGTAGTAATTAGCTGAGTTCCATCTGAAAAATATTCCGTTGTCGTTATCGCAATATCATCTTTTGCATTTGGAGAAAATGAACGGGAAATATTCTTCGCGAGAGGAACTGCGTCTTTACTGGTAAGATCACTAAGATGATACATCTGTTTAAAGATCGGTCGGAAGAAAATTACAGCAAGTAACAGACCTGCCATCATGATATACTTTCTACCAAACGTATCGGACAACTTACCGAAAACAATAAACATCGGTGTAGCCACTACTAAACCAATTGCCATGATCGTATAGGACTGAATGAAATCTATTTTGCAAACAGTCTGTATAAATGTGAGCGCGTAAAATTGTCCACCATGCCAAACGACTGCCTGACCAGCGCACACGCCAAACAATGCAATTAAAACAAGTTTGAGATTCTCTTTCTTCCCAAAACTTTCTTTTAAGGGATTAGTCGAAGTCTTGCCTTCCGCTTTAAGCTTTGCAAAGAGCGGTGACTCTGCCATTCTCATCCGGACAAAAATGGATATAGCAACAAGAACTGCCGACAATAAAAACGGTATTCTCCATCCCCATTCATAAAACGCATCAATGCCTATTGATTCCCGTATCATGAGAATGACTGCAAGTGCAAGTACAAGACCCAGCGTTGCCGTTGTTTGAATAAAGCTTGTGAAATAGCCGCGTCTTCCTTTTGGAGCGGATTCAGCGACATAGCTTGCAGCACCTCCATATTCTCCGCCAAGGGCAAGGCCCTGAACCATACGAAGCAATGCGATCAAAACCGGGGCAGCAATGCCAATCGTTTTGTAACCTGGAATTAAGCCAATGGCGAAAGTAGATCCTCCCATTAGCACAAGCGTGAGAAGAAACGTATGCTTCCGTCCTACCAGATCACCAAGACGCCCAAACACAAGAGCACCAAAAGGACGAAAAATAAATCCGATTGCAAATGTTGCAAGCGTTGATAAAAATGCGATCGTGGGATTTCCCTGAGGAAAGAATTGCTGTGAAAGAATTACAGTCAGCGCCCCGAAAATGTAGAAGTCATAGAACTCAATAAGTGTTCCTACTGACGATGCGGTAATTACAAACCAAAGATTTTTAGTATCAACAGGCTGACTTTCAGTTTTTGCCATAACGTTTAAAAAAGGAAATATAGCGCGATTGCTCCTAAAAGAAAATCTCTTGTGCCAGGCGGTATGTGTTGGCGTGGGCTTCAATAATGTCTTTGAAATCTTTTGAATATCCACCTCCCATGCAGGTAACGATGGGTATCCTATTTTTCCTGGCGGATTCCAGCACAACTCTGTCCCGTTGCTTACAACCTTCACGGGTCACACTCAACTTTCCCAATGTGTCTGTATCAAGTATATCAACTCCTGATTGAAAGAACATAAAATCCGGCTCAACTGATTGAATAAGGTTATTCAAATTAGTTTCAAGCGTTGAGAGATAGAATTTATCAGTGGTAAAATCCGCCAGACCGATATCGAGATCGGAGTTTTCTTTATGCAACGGATAATTGTTTGCACCATGCATTGAAAATGTAACAACGCGTGGTTCATTCCTAAATATCTGGGCTGTTCCATTTCCCTGGTGAACATCCAAATCAACTACTAGAATTTTCTTTGCAAGATTTTCATGCAATAAATAATTAGATGCAATAGCAATGTCATTCAGCAAGCAGAATCCCTCTCCTTTATGTGTGAAGGCATGATGCGTTCCTCCTGCTATGTTCATGGCAATTCCATTTTTAATAGCATACTGCGTACACAAAAGAGTGCCGTTCGCAATAATAACTTCACGATCTACAACCTCCTGATTAAGAGGAAAGCCAGTGCGTCTCACTTCTTTAGGAGTTAACGTGAGATTTCTAAGATTATTCCAATAAACTTCATCATGAGAAAGCAAGATCCATTTCTCATCCACAGCTGTTGGTCTGAAAATATTCTCCTCTGTGATTGTGCCTTCGTAGATTAATTGGTGTGGCAGAACTTCGTACTTGCTCATCGGGAAACGGTGATGAGGCGGGAGTGTGAGGATGTAGGATTCTGTCCAGGCTACTTTTAACATTTAATACCAGTGGTTAGTGGTTGGTAATTGGTTGTTGGTCAGAACTACCAACCACCAGTTACCAACAACCTCTCACCAATTAATGTTCCATTTTATCTCCTCCACCATGCCATGCTTCCATGATCGAATGAAAGTTGTCATGCAAGCCCGTGAGTGCTTTGCCGATCTCTTGGTTGGTCATGCCACCGCGTATGTTATCCGCGAGGGCGCGCGTATCTGTTTTCAATTTTTCAAGCAGCGCTTTTACTTCATCGTTGTTCACTTTCGCAGGAATTGGTGCAGCCTGCCATTTCGCAGCCTCAACAGCCATTTCTTCAGCAAGCTTCTTAGCTGGGGCTACGTTTGTAGAATCTTTGAAGGGATGAAATGCTTCCGCCATGATCATGTGAAAGGAATCCATCTCAGGCCATTCTGCAGAATCCGCATCAGAGGATTCTTCCGCTTTTTTTGAACAAGCAACAACGAATACGATAAAAGAAATCAAAAGAATTACACGCAAAAAAGAATTTTTCATAGGTAATTTAGATAGTTGGATTAAAATTTATTGGGACTACTTTTCTTTCGATACTTTCTCCACATTTCAAGAGAATGAACAGCTTTCTTAAGCAAATCGAAATATAACGTTATATAAAGTATGATCGACATGCTCCAGATCACAGATAAATTGAAGTAAAATGTATCAAATACCCTTCCCATAAAATACTTCGTAGGTACAAAAAAATTTGCCTGGAAGTCAAATTGGTTTCTAGGCCTGTGGTCTTCAAAATATATGGGATAGAATTTTTGTATCATGCGCCCACGCCATTCGACAATTCGATTTATCTCATTTGAATTTTCAACCATGCTGATCACAGATGAATTCTCATATTTGAGATGCATCTCTTCAAATCTCTTAAGCTTCTCGGGCGTATTGGTCAATCCGGCAATCAACTCTTCTCTTTCTTTTTTTGCATTGGCTGATCGTATACCGTAATACCTTCTGAGCACAGCAAGGAAATCTTTGGTTTTGTTATAAACAGTTGAATCAAACTTTCCGGTTACCAGCAGGTCAACGTCGAGAAGTTTCTCAACCCCAACACGATCAAGTTCATAAGCAATTTCATTGCGCAGTAAATCGAGAGCACCTGACACATTTACATTGCGTGGATTTCGCCAGTCGGCAGGATGATTCAATACATATGTGAGCTTCGATTCAAGCGCCGGCACAAGATACGTTTTCTTGTACTCAGCCTCCGCCTCCTTTTGATCATATACATAAAACTGCTTCTCAAATGGATTGTCTTTGAACTGCGTGACCATAAAAGCCTCAAATGCCCATCGTGAAGCCATCATTTCACCAAGTACAGGTATTCCATCCGGCTTGCCAACTTCAGGATTGAACTTATCAAAGCTGATCACAACACCACTCATTATAAGCTGAGGAATAACAAGCACCGGGATCAGAATATAGATCGTCACTGCTGAATCAAATGCTGAAGATATATTCAGCCCAAGAATATTTGCGAAGCACGAACAGGAGAAGATGATCCACCAATAACGCATTTCAGTAAATGGTATCTGAAGGATGAGGTTGCCGACAAGTATAAATGTCAACGTCTGAATTGCCGACAACACAAATAGTACAACTACTTTAGAAAGCAAATAACTATTTCTGCTGAGATTAAGAAAACGCTCCCGCTTAAGAATTCTTCGATCACGAAAGATCTCTTCCGAACTGACAATCAATCCAACAAAGAGCGCCACAACCACACTCATGAAAAAGTAAACAGGAATATTGAAGTTGTTATAAAATGTATACGTTGGATTTTCCACACCGATCACATCGTAGTATTTGACAAAATAACCCATGAATAGGGCAAGCACAGGAGACAGTGAAAGATTCACGATCATGTATTGCTTATTCGCGATTTTTGCCAATACATCCCGCTTGATAAAAATTCCAAGCTGCTTTATCCGGTTAGGGATTTTTGTCGTGATGGGTAATTGATCAGAAATTTCTTCCGTCTTCGGAATCTTTATCTTCTGTTTAAAATATTGATACCATTGTCCGGGTGAAACTTTACGAGTTGTTGTAAATCGTCCATACTCATTTACAACCCTCGTTTCAATGATATTAAAGATCTGTTCCGTATTAACATTACCACATTCAGGGCATTCTCCCGGCGTTTTGGTAGCAGCATTAATTATTTCCTGAAAGTAGTTGATCGATTCAACAGGATTACCATAGTAAATTTGAAATCCGCCAACGTCAAGGATCATCAGTGTATCAAACATTTTAAAAATGTCTGACGATGGTTGATGAATAACAACAAATATCATCTTACCACGCAATGCAAGCTCCTTTAAAAGATCCATGATATTTTCAGAATCTCTTGAGGAAAGTCCTGACGTCGGTTCATCTACGAATAATATGGCAGGCTCACGAAGGAGTTCCAATCCAATATTGAGTCGCTTGCGCTGACCACCGCTGATTGTTTTCTCCATCGGTGAACCTACTTTGAGATTGCGTGTCTCAGAAAGACCAAGGCTGATTAGTAATTTTTCTACACGATCAGTTATATCGTCCTGGGAAGAATTACCATAGGTAAGTCGTGCCGCAAAATATAAATTCTCAAAGACGGTAAGATCTTCCATGAGAAGGTCATCTTGGGGAATATATCCAATAATGCCTTCGACTTTTTCAGGATGCTCGTGAATGTCAATGCCATTCACAAGAACTCTCCCACTGGATGGTTTCTCAGAACCATTTAAAACGTTGAGCAATGTTGACTTGCCGGAACCACTTGATCCCATCAAACCAATAAGCTTCCCTCCTTTTTCAGAAACGGTTACATTTTGAAGCCCCGCCCTTCCGCTTTTAAAATGGTAAAAGAGATGCTCGGCAACAAAACTTATCTCAGTGTCGGTCTCCTCTGTTAAAAACCTTCCAACGATATCACTATAATAAATAGAATCGACCTTACTTCCCCGGATAGTTGAACCCGTAGGGAAAATGTCAATCTTCCGGCTCTTGAGCGGTTGCGTATTTAGACTTAATGGAGTTATGCCCAGGTATTTTATAAAATAAGTTTCAACATCCTGAAGGCGAAGGATGGCAATAAGTCCGGTTAAATTTTTTGAGGTGATATGAGGTCCAACGTGTGATATATCTCCAGAACCTTCGTCAATAATGAGGATGTTCTTAAGATTAAGCTCATCCATGTCCTGCCCGATGACGAATGTTCGCATCGCCTGCAAGTCTTTCAATGGAATCTTCAGTGCCTCACCAATGTAGAAGATAAGATTACCCTGCCTGTCTGAAATGTGACCATCTGCAAAAACGAGTTCGATGATCTTTACAATGATTACTGCTTTCTGTTGCGTTGTCAGTGCCTGATTTACCTGCTTGGAAATCTGCATGATACGCGCCCAGTCATCCACAAACTGCTGCGTTTCTTCATCAACGTTTCCAAGATCAGGTGTAGTAGAGACTTTCTTATTGGCTTTTACGAGCTCATCGAATAAATTGAGATAGTAGCGAATTGCCTCCTGGTTGAGATGCAGGGACAAAAACTCTTTAATATTAGCTCGCTCGTCGTCCGTAATACGCTCTTTGGCCACAATGGCAAAAAGCTGAACAATTGCTTTTAATAATTCCTCACTCATGTACGATCACAATTCCCGGGGTAAAATAGATAAAAATGCGCTGCCAGACTTATTAGTTTTCATATCTTTTCTGCGAATAGAGACATCTTACGGCAGACCTTCCATTTTTCGTTGAATTAGTATTTCTTTGCCCCACAAAACCACCCCCATGAAACAAAAACTAATCTTCATTCTTTCTTTCTTTATTGTTTACCAGGCTTCGGCGCAAAATTCAATCTTGTGGGAAGTAACCGGAAATGGGTTGACGGCACCATCGTATGTAATGGGAACATTAAAATTCATCGGAGAAAAGGAGTTCTTTTTGCCCCGTGAAGCTGTGGCAGGCCTGAAGTCATGTAAAATATTTGCAATTGAAGATCAGATCGATCATAAAGCACAGCTTGAATTAAACAAGGCTGTTCATTTCACAAAAGGAAAATCATTGGCAACAGAACTTCCGGCCATTGACTATGAGCGCATCCTGGAATTTTTCGAAAAAGAATTCAAGATTTCAAAAGCGGCCTTTGATAAAAGCTATGCACCAATGATTCCGCTGGCTCTATCGATCAACATGACGCGGATGTCGTTGGGTGAAAAAGTAAAATATTACGATCTCGAATTACTCCTGCTAGCAAAAAAGTACAAACTCAAAACCTACAGTCTTGAAACGATTGAACGTGAATCTCAGGCTATCCAGGCTTTTCCGATGAAAGATCAGGAGATCGCATTGTTGCACAGCATTAATAATTTTGAAAAACAAAAATCTGAATACAAACAACTTGAAAGTGCTTATATTCAGGGAGATATGGATAAAGTATTTGAATACTCTCTTCATCCTACGGAAAACAATCCTACTTTTATTGAGGAGTTTTACACGAAAAGAAATCTTGAATGGTTTCCTAAAATAGAAAGCATGATGAAAGAGGCACCGTCTTTCATTGCGATTGGAGTGTCACATCTCGAAGGAGAAAAAGGTATCCTAAATCTTCTAAAAGAAAAAGGATACTCTATTACAGCAATTAAGGTCAGTCGTTAAGTGATAGCTAACCTATTCGGCGGGTAACAAGATCTGAAAGGATCAGTAAACCTTCTCTAAGGTATTCGTCTTTCATCTTTGAAAGATCATCCGTGGATAATCCTTCTTTCGAAGATAACTTCGTATCAAGACTTTCGTTTGCTGTTTTCTTCTTTTCATCTGCTTCCATTTCCTGCTTACGCTTCACTTCATTGAGAGATACCTTAGTAT
>Ga0123336_10002665_pt1 | contig 15394 bp, 12 predicted proteins | sample SSSSmetaG_FD_96466 | JGI IMG/M metagenome (GOLD analysis project Ga0123336, IMG submission 96466) | Glacier valley bacterial and archeal communities from Borup Fiord, Nunavut, Canada, to study Microbial Dark Matter (Phase II) - ​SSSS metaG | ecosystem: Environmental > Aquatic > Freshwater > Ice... | reverse complement strand
TGCGGTAGTCGGTGGCCGCGAGGCCGGCGTCGAGCGCGTAGGCGGCGCGCGTGAGCTTGCGGCCGCCCGCGCGTCCGCCGGTGGGACGAACGAAGCTGCGCGGCTTGTCATCGAAGGTGAAGAGGCCGGCCTTGTCGCCGCCGCGGAGGGCGACGTCGGCGGTGAGCAGGGCGGCAGCGAGCGCGTGATCGATGCTGGTGAGCCCACCGCTCTCGCCGCGCATGCCGCGGCCGGTGTCGATCGCGAACACCACGTTCTGGTTCGACTCCGCCTGGAACTGGCGGACGACGAGGTCGTCCTTGCGCGCCGAGGCGCGCCAGTCGACGTGGCGGATCTCGTCGCCGACCTGGAACGGGCGGAGGCGCTCGAACTCGGTGTCGCCGCCGCGGACGCGCAGGCTCCCGACGCGCGCGTCGTCGCGGCCCTGACGGCGCAACATCTCCAGCGAGCGCGCGGCGTGGACATCGGGGTAGACGTCGACGTCCTGGGAAAGCGTGACGCGCTCCTGCTTCTGCAAGAGGCCGAGCGGGAGCGCGTAGCGGACGGTGACGGCGGCGAGGCTCCGCTTGCCGCGGCGGCTGGGGGTGATCTCGTAGCGGAGCACCGCGCTGCCGTGGGCGGGTAGCTCGAAGGTGCCGGGCAGACCCGTCGCGGTGGCGTCGGCGATGGGGTCGTCCATCACGGTGCCGTGCAGAGCGCGCGCGCTGGTGTTGTGTAGCTGGAGGGTGACGGGGTTCGCGCGGCCCACCGAGAAGATCGACGCCGCCTTGCGCTCGATCTCGATACGCGTGCCGCGCGCGGCGAGCGCGTCGATCGCCACCATGAGGACGATCGCGAGGTCGAGCGCGATCCACGCGGGGTCGATGCCCGGCAGGTAGCCGGCGAAGGCCGCGACAACGGCGGCGACGAAAGCGAGGACGACGAAGCGCCGCGTCGGGACGAGGCCGACCACGTGCCCTAGGCTCCGGCCCGATCGTGCGCGGGCGGCGCGGGCGGCGTGGGCGGCGTGGGCGGCGGAAGGGAGGGCTTCGCGGCGCGGGGCACGGGCACGGTGCGAAGGATGTCGTCGATGCGCTCGTCGGCGGTGATGCCCTGGAGCTCGGCGTCGGGATGGAGCATCACGCGATGGCGGAGCACGGGCTTCGCGACGGGCTTCACGTCGTCGGGCGTGACGAAGTCGCGGCCGTCGCTGATGGCGACCACCTGCGCGGCCTTCATCATGGCGATCGACGCGCGGGGCGAGGCGCCGAGCTCGATGGCGCGGTCCTCTCTCGTCTTGCGGGCGAGCTCGACGACGTACTCGATGATCGCGTCGTCCACGCGGACGCGCGCCGCGGCGCCGCGCATGGCGAGAAGCTCGTCGGGCGAGGTGGTGGCGTCGAGCGCGCGGAGGTCGGTGGGATCGAAGCCGGTGGCGTGGTTCTTCACGATCCGCTGCTCCATTTCGCGAGGCGGATCGGTCACGGTGAGCTTCATCAAGAAGCGATCGAGCTGCGCCTCGGGCAGCGGGTACGTGCCCTGCGACTCGACGGGGTTCTGCGTCGCCACGACCATGAAGGGCTGGGGCAGGGGGCGGGAGACGCCGTCGACCGTGACCTGGTGATCCTGCATCGCCTCGAGGAGCGCGGACTGGGTCTTCGCGGGGGCGCGGTTGATCTCGTCGGCGAGGAGGAGCTGGCAGAAGATCGGACCGGGGATGAACGTGAAAGAGCCCTTCTCGCGGTCGAGGACGCTCGAGCCCGTGACGTCGCTCGGCATGAGGTCGGGCGTGAACTGGAGGCGCTTGAAGCTCGCGCCGGAGACGCGCGCGAAGGATCGCGCGACGAGCGTCTTGCCGAGCCCCGGCGCTCCTTCGATGAGCACGTGACCACCGGAGAGCGCCGCCACGAGCAGACCGAAGACGAGGTCTTCTTGCCCGACGACGACCTTCGCCATCTGCGTGCGGATGCGATGGAACGTCGCCTCGAACGCCACGGGTGTCATGGGAGGGTGAATAACATCTGCTACAGTCGACCGCGATGGAGAAGGTAGGAACTCTCATCGTCGGCGCCGGAATCACGGGCCTCGCGACCGCTGCTGCGCTGGCCGAGCGGGGCGATCGGGATCACCTGATCCTCGAGGGTGATGCGGCGATCGGCGGCTACTGTAAGACGGTGAAGAAGGAGGGGTTCGTCTGGGATTACTCCGGGCACTTCTTCCACTTCAAGCATCCGGAGATCGAGTCGTGGCTGCGCGCGCGGATGGTCGGTCAGGACATTCGCACCGTGGAGAAGAAGTCGTTCATCGACTGGAAGGGGGAGTACATTGATTTCCCTTTCCAGAAGAACATCCACCAGCTGCCGCGGCAGGACTTCATCGACTGCCTGCACGATCTCGTGTTCGCGCCGTCGGAGAGCGCGGACGACAGCTTCAAGGCGATGCTCTACACGCGCTTCGGGCGGTCGATCGCCGAGAAGTTCCTCATCCCGTACAACGAGAAGCTGTACGCGACGGATCTCGGCACGCTCGACAAGAACGCGATGGGGCGGTTCTTCCCGCACGCGAATCTCCAGGACATCGTGCGCAACATGAAGGTGGCGGACAACGCCACGTACAATGCGTTGTTCACGTATCCGCAGGGCGGCGCCATCGAGTACGTGAATGCGCTGGCGTCGGCGGTGGCGCCGTCGGCGATCGCGCTGAACGAGCGGCTGCTCGAGGTGGACGTGGAGCGGAAGGTCGCGCGCACCTCGAAGCGGGAGATCGTGTTCGAGCGCCTGGCGTCGTCGGCGCCGTTCAATCAGCTGCTAGCGCTCGCGCGGGTGCCGCACGACCCGAGCCACTTCTCGTGGAACAAGGTGCTCGTCTTCAATCTCGGCTTCGACAAGAAGGGCCGGAAGGACGTGCACTGGGTCTACTTTCCGGACCGCGAGATCGCGTTTTATCGGATCGGGTTCTACGACAACATCTTCGAGTCGGACCGGCTGAGCCTCTACGTGGAGATCGGCTTCGCGAAGGATGCGCACGTGGACGTCCCGCTCGTGCGGGAGCGCGTGCTGAGTGACCTGAAAAAGCTCGGCGTGATCCACGACCATCGCCTGGTGGCGGAGCACTCGGTGGTGATGGATCCGGCGTACGTGCACATCACGCAGCGGTCGCTCGCGGAGCACGCGCGGATCACGGGGGAGCTGAAAAAGCGCGGCGTCCATTCGATCGGTCGGTACGGCGGGTGGACGTACTGCAGCATCGAGGACAACATCTTCGAGGCCCGCCAACTCGTCGCCACCTGGGGCTAGCGGCCCCCACCACAACCACAAAATCTAACCAACGGCCCCCACCCAAACCACAAAATCTAACCAAGGTCATTTCCCATCGGTCGTTTTGTCGGGATTTTTGGGCTCTGGGCCTCTGGGGGAGACAGGGTGCTGGGTCTCGAGCGCCATCACGAGCAGGGCGCGGAGATCGCGGATGGCCGCGCGCTCGTCGCCGCGAGGCGGGCCTCCCGGGTCCGCCTCGGTCGCGCGCTTCCAGACGCGGGCAGCCTCAGCGTGTGGGACTTGTGCCCGGGCGGCGAGGAACGCCACCGGGTCTCCGCCCCGCGGTACACGCTCGCGAAGACGCATCTCGGCAAACCTCCCGTACGCCGCAAGCGCATGGCCGAGGGCCCGCGCCCGGCCGTAGAATGCGCCGGTCGCCTCCACGTGCTCGGCGAACGCCCGCCGCGCCACCGGTGCGGTGGGCCGCGCGCTCGCGTGACGGATCCCGTAGGCGAGGAACAGCACGCCCGCCGCCGCGAGCGCATGCCACGCGCCTTTGCCGAGACCCGCCTGTACGAGCGCGGCGAAAGGATTGCTCGGAGGCGGTACCCCGTCGTGTCCGCGCGCCACGTAGATCTCGTACACGACCGGGTCTGCCTGGGCGGCCCCACGCATGACGTCAGCGCGCGTACGATCCCGTGCGGCCAGGTCGACGATCGCGACGAGCGCCTCCGCATTCGCCGCCGACGAGGCGCCGATGTTGGTGAACAGATCGCCGCCCGCAAGCCCCACGATCACCCCCTGACCGAGGCCCTTGCGTGCGCCATACACATGTTCGCCGAGCTTCGCGATCGGGTCCGAGCCCGGCCAGTCAAGCGCCTGCGCGGTCGCAACGTGCCCATCCTGCTGCGCTCCCTCGTCGCCGGTCGCGACGTAAAGCGAGCGCGTCGTCGCGTGCGCAGCGTCGGCGTGCAGCGCGCTCGGCCACTGCGACGGCGGCCCGGCGAGGACCAGCACGCCGCCTCCCTCGACCCACCGCACGAGATGCGCCGAGGACTCCTCCTCGAGCGTGACGACGCTTACGTCGACCACGACGATCGGCGCGGTCGCCTCCTTCGCAGGCATCGGTAGCGCCGCGAGCGAGGTCGGAAGATACGAGACCAGATACCCGCTACGCCGCAAGATCTCCATCGGCAGCTCGTCGCCCGCCGGGTCATCGACCGCGGCCGGTCCGCGCCCTCCGCAGCCTGCCGTCAGCACCAGCAGCACGAGGAGCAGCGGGCGTACCAGCGCACTCGCGCGCGACGCGACCCGCGCCACGCCCTCCCCGGTCGGCGCGAGCTTCCCGAACTCCACCATGTCGACCTCGCGCACGATCTCGCGCAGCGGGGCCTGGGCGGCTTCGTCGGAGCAAGAGCGCACGTACTCTCCGTTCGTGTGGTGACGGGCGAGACGGATCGCCCCGCGCCGATCGAGCGCCGCGAGCGAGGCTGCCAGATACAGACCGAGCGCGCGCGTTAGCTCGCCGCGGCGCGCGTGGTCGTCCGCCTCGCGGAGCACCGCCTCGGCGTCGGTGATGCGCTCGGGCTCCGGAGTCGGCTTCTTCGCGACCACCAAGGCGACGTTCGGCTCTGCCGGCCGATCCGCGAGCTGCCGATCGCGGTGCGCGCGGAGGAGCGCGCGCACGAGCGGAAACGCGATGGCGAACACGACCGCGATCACGAGCAGCCACACGAGCGCACGGGCGAGCGCCCCGAGGATTGCGGCGATGCCGCTGCTCTTCGCATTGCGGTCCTGGTCGGCCTGTGGCTCACCGCAGGCCTTTGCGAAGCCTTCGCAGTCCGGCGCGTCCGCGGCGAGCGCGCAAAGCTCGCGCTGCCGTACGAACATCGGCCGCTTCGGCTTGCTGCAGAACGTGAAGCGAGGCTCGCGGCGGATGGCTGCCACCTGCGTGCTGGACGCCGGCCGCGCGGGCTGAGCCTGCGCCGCCGTGACCAGAGTGGACGCGAGGGCGGACCCGACGAGCAACGTGACAGCAACGCGCCCTGACCTCATGCGGCCTCCGCGAGCTCGGCGCGCGCCGCAAGGGCCGCGAAGCGCGTCTGCACGTCCCAGCCCTCGGCCCGCGTGCGCACGTTCAGGTAGATGAAGAACCGCGCGGTGGCCGCGAACGGGATGACGCCGAACCACCCGATCACCGCGAGCACGCTGCCGCCCTCGGTGAAGAGCGACCCAGGGGGCCGGAACTGGAAGAGCTCGGCGAGCGTCTGCCGCCCTCCGAAGTCCGCGACCACCACACCGAGCAAGGGCACCGCGATGGCCACCACCAGTCCGAGGATCGCGTCGGAGAGCGAGCTCGAAGCGACGCGGTTCGATCGGCCGAAGGATTGTCCGATGGGCGCACGTTCGAGCAGCATGACCTCGTTCGTGAAGCCGAAGACGGTCGCCACCCAGCCCGCCGGCACGAAGAAGACGAGCGACGCCAGCGCGATCGCCCCCAGCCAGAGGAGCCGCATCACGAGGATGCGGGGCAGGTCGCCGCGCGCCGCGCGCAGCACCTCGCCTGCACCGACCTTCTCCTGGAAGACCGCCCGGGACGCGAGGATCGTGAACGGCACCTGCGCGGCGAAGCCGAGGAGCACCGCGACGATCCACGCGGCGACCCAGCCGCTCGACCACGCGATGCCGCACGTGAGCGCGATTGCAGGGAGCAACACCACGGCCGCGACGCGCGCATAGAGGCGCGCGTGCACGGTCATGAAGCGCAGCGCGAGGTCGAGCACGTCGATGAATGCGCGGTCACGGAAGACCACGCGCGCGCGGATGACGTCGAGGCTCATCGTTGCGCCTCGGCAGGGGCGGCGGCGGGACCTTCACGACCGGCCACGAGCACGTAGGCGACGACGAGGAAGAAGAGCGAGCCGCCGACCGTGAGCTTGATGGGCCGCGGCGTGCTCGACGCCGACCAGAACGCCTCGATGCCTGCCGCCATCACGAGCATGACCGCCGCGCCGGCGACGATCACGAGGATGTCGCGCGCCGTGCTCTGGAGCGACGCGAGGCGCGTCTGTTCGCCCGGGGCAACGATCGACCAGCCGAGCGAGAGGCCGGCACCGCCGGAGAGCACGATCGCGCCGAGCTCGAGCGAACCATGCCCGATGATGAACGTTCCGATGTTGGCGCCGGCGCCCTGGGTGGCGACGTAGCCGAGGATCGCGCCGATGGTCAGGCCGTTCTGCACGAGATAGAAGGCCGAGCCTAGACCGCCGAAGATACCGAGCGCGAAGCAGCGCAGCGCGATGCCGACGTTGTTGTAGACATAGAAGCCGGCCATCATCGTGCCCTCGCCGGCATCGCGGCCTTCGTCGAAGCCGCGCGCGTAGGCGTCGGCGAGGGGGCGCAGCATCGCCTCGGGGGCGACGCGGAAGGCGAACGAGGGGTCGCGCAGCGTGAGGACGAGGCCGATGGCGAGCGGGATGAAGAAGAGGCCCGTCGCGAGTAGCATCGCGCGCCAGCGCTTGCGAACCGCCCGCGGGAACGCGACGAGCCACGTGCGGCGCACCGCGACGCTGCCGTCGCGGTCGCGCGCGGCGTGCGGTCCGTAGAGGATCCCGTGTGCGGTCGCGGTGAGCCCGCGCAAGTAGTCGACGAGCGGAGCGCTGTAGCGCGCGGCCTGCGCCGCGGCGAGGTCTGCGCAGACGTCGCGGTAGAGCGAGGGGAGGTCGCTCACCTCGTCGGCCGCGAGCGCGCGCAGACCATGCTGCGTCGACTTCCGCGAGAGCGAGTCCAGCTCGTCCCAGCTCTTCTGGCGACGTTCGGCAAACGCGCGCTCGGTGAGGGTGGAGGCTAGCGCCACGGTTGCTCATCCTTCGGCTTCCGCGCCGTGCGGGCGCGGTACGACGACGGCGGGGCCTCGCCGCGTCCGACGTTGACCGCGCGGTCGTAGACGATCGCGAGGAGCCGCGCAGGATCCGGATGCACGAAGCCGAGACGCTCGCCGATCGGGCCGGCAATCATCGAGGCGAGCTCGTGTTCCCGCGCGCGACCGAGCGTCAGGCGTCGCCTCAGAAACAGCTCGATGGCCTCGCGCTCGTCGGCGTCGAGCGCGACGTCTTCCGGTAGCGTAGCCAGCTCCTTGGGCTTGGCGGGCGGGCTGAGCTCGATGGGCGTCGCGACGCGCGCCGATTCGGGCACCACCACCATGGTGCCGGCGACGAGATCGCCGACGCGCTGGAAGCGGGAGGTGATGGCCATCGACGCGAAGCCCACCAGGTACCCCGTGGGTAGTGCATCGGCGGCGCGCAGCAGATTGCGCAGGGCGGCGGAACGCCAGCCGATGGGTCGCCCGGTCGTGGTGACGACGCGCACGCCCATGACGCGCTTGCCCACCGAGCGGCCGGTGCGCGCTTCGAGGACGACGAAGTAGATCCACTGCGCGGCGAAGAGCGCGAGGAGCACGACTCCGCTGCCGGCTTTCGCAGCCGTACCGAGGTCCTTCGTGGTTCGGTCGCCCATGAACGCGAGCACGACCACGAGAGCGATCACGAGGACGACGCCGTAACAGACGACGAGGTCGACCACGTACGCGAGCGCCCGGCGGGCCGGGCCGGCGAGACGATAGTGGAAGACGATGTGCTCGGGCGTCTCGATCGCGACGTCGGTGTCGAGCGGCGCGGCCATTGCTGACCTGGATGCTAGCGGCGGATGTCCGGCTTGTCGCGCGGCACGGTGGCGTCATCGGTGACGCGCGGGGGGTCGATGGTGAGGCCGCGGACGATGCGGGCCCGCGCGAGCGCCAGGCGTTCGGAGAGCACGTCCTCGTCCTTCGCCGCGGGGACGATGGTGGAGACGTGGACGAGGAGGCAGCGGCGGATGAACGCTCCGAACAGGTACACGTGACCTTCGAGCGCGCCGCCCGGCTTGGCGGCGTCGAGCGCTACCCAGATGCGCGAATCGTAGGCCTCCGGCCCGATCGTGGTCTCGTCGTCGACGGTGGTGAGGGTCTTCGATGCGACCCAGCCGAGCTCACGCGCGTGGACCTCGCACTTCTGCCGATTGACGAGGTCGTCCTCCTGCGTGGTGAGGACGTGGACCTTCGACCCCGTGGCGTCGTGGAGCGCGAAGAGGGAAGGGCGCGAGTGGTCGTCGATGCGCCAGGCTTTGCCGTCGGGCAGCGGGAAGGAGAGGTTGAAGCGCTTGGAGTGGTAGCGGCCCCACGACGCATCCTCGCTGGGAAAGCGCGGCGCAGCGGCGGTAGGCAGCGGCGTTGCGGGCGTGCGCGGCGGCGTGGCCGCAGCCGGGTCGCCGCACGCGGCGAGTGACGTCCCGATCAGCAGCAAGAGAAGCGGGCGAGATGCGGGCGCCAAGGCGCCCGAGCATACCTCACTCGCGGCGTCGGCTCACTTCGGTCCGGGCTCGGAGCACACGTGGTTGATGCACGTGCTGCCGCTCGAAGCGTTGCAGCAGTCCGTGGTCTTGTCGCAGTGATCGCCGTCCTGCGCGCAGGTGCCCGCGCTCTTGCAGACGAGGCCGCCATCGCTGGCGGTGCCGTCGCAGAAGCCGCCGCAGCATTCGGTGCCCGAGGCGCAGCCGGCGCCGTCGCCCTTGCACGGGTCGAGCGCCCAGAAGCCGCGCATGTTGATCGAGGTCTCGTCCTGACCGGGCAGGAGGAAAGGGGGGTGGCTGGGGTCGACGCCGACGGCGGGGTTGAGGTCGATCGCGGCGACCCAGAGCTGCTTCACGACCTCCTTCGCGCCGACGTTCTGGTTGCCGTAGGTACGGCGGCTCGTGAAAACCACCCAGAAGTAGCCGCCCGACGGTACGGGCGCGAACGTGGGCTCGTAGTTGAACGAGAGGTCGCGATTCCCGGCGGCGAACGGGTAGCCGTCGCCGTTCAGCTTCGCGAGCCGGACCTCGGCATTCGGGGTGACGGTGCTGGCGAAGAAGAGGTCGGCGTTGCCGTCGCGCGTGTCGAGCGGGCCGCGGTGGTAGATGGCCCACTTGGCGTCGGGCGTCATGCTCGGCCACGCGATGGGCTGGCCGGCACCTTGGTTGACGAGCACCGTGCTCGCGCCGACCTTCGCGGTACCTTGGTTGAAATCGAAGACGTTGAGCGCGTTCAGGGCAGCGCCGGTCATCCCGACGTAGGCGAGCTTCGTAGCGTCGGGGGAGAAGCTCGGCATGCCGAGACGAACCCCGTCGAGGCCGCTCGATGCAACGCGCGTGCCGTCCTTCGTGTTCCAGAGGCCGTCCATCGCGCCGGGCGGGCCCGGGAGTAAGGACGAGTTCTCGACCAGGTACTTGCCGTTCGGCGAGAGCGCAGGGTTCGACCAGGCGCGCTTCTGCGCGCTGCCAGGCGCGCCGCCGAGATCGAAGATCGGCTTGTTGGTGAGGAGATCGTAGGAGCCGCCGAGCGTGTCACCGCCGCTCACCATGGTCGAGCCGTCGGCCGAGACCGTGTGACAAGTCATCGTGCAGCCGCCGTCGGGCAGCGCACCGAAGGTGCCGGCGCTGAAGTCGTCAGGCGCGGTGGCTCCTGGCTTGATCCGCATCACCCGACCGACGGCGTTCGCCCAGTAGTAGATGGTGCCGCGCATCGACGCCGGCGCGATGGACCACTTGTGCTTGGCGGCGATGGTCGCGACCCCTGCTGCCGAGCGTGCGACCGTGAGGTCCGCGGCGCCCGCGGTGGAGTCGACGAACTTTTGCCACGTGCCGGCGCTGAACGCGTAGCGGGCGGGAGGCGGCACGGTGCTGAAGGACTCGAGCTCGTACGTCGAGCTGGTGATGTGTACGTAATAGATGTCGGCGGCGCCGCCGTTGTTCCACATCAGCTTGGGGCTTCCGAGGCCGCGCGGGAAGACCGTGCCGTTGTACGGGTAGGCCCACTGGATGGCGGCGTCCTTGGTTGATGCTCCCTTCAGGGCGGCCATGGTCGGGCCGTCGGCCTTGGCCGGGTTCTCGAGGACGTGAAGCTTCACGCTGAGCGTCGCGGAGGCCTTCTGGCCCAGGAAGCTGGCGTTGATCTTGACGGCGCCGCCGACGCTGCCGGTGGTGGTATAAACGCCGTTCGACCCGACGTTGCCCACCTGGAGGTTCGTCGCCGTCCACGAGATGCCGTTCGTCATCTCGCTGGTGGTTTTGTCGACGTAGTGGAGGATGGCCTTGAAAGGCTGGGTCGCCGCGGGGCCGCCGTTCTCGACGACGAGCGCTGCGGTCGGCGGGTCGATGGTGATCGAGGCGAGCATCTTTTTGTCGCCGTTGCCGAGCGTGCCGCTGCTGCCGGCTTCATCGAATCCGTTGCCGCCGTCGGTGTCGTCGCCGAAGCCTGCCATCGGCGGGTCGCTACCGCAGGCGAAGAGGATCGTGACCAGCGCAGCGAGCGCGGTGAGAAAGCCGTACGTGGGCGAAAATCGTCGGGTCATGCAGGCCTCCCTCAAGTGAAAGGATGCTGTCACAGTCTCGGCGGAGCTTTGCACCAACGGTGCATGGAGACGGAGCGAAGACGTGGCGAAGGGCGCGCTGCCGGGGACCTGCGTGGTTGTGTTTCATGGACGCACACGGTCGCGTGAGGCGGGGCGCTTGCCAGCCGGTTCTCTGGCTGAGAGCCGAGCGTCGAGGAGAGACGCGCCGCTCGGAGACCGCCGGGGCGCAGTCGTGACTTCGGGCGCAGTCGTAATTCCAACCACGGGCGCAGTCGTAATTTCAACCAAGGAAGGTTTTTTGCTCGAGGAAAGTTTTGGCTCGAGTGCCCAGCGCTCGGGTCGGTGCTCGAGGGTGGCCGGGACACCCCGCCAAGTGGCCGGGCCAGCTAGCCAAGTCTCCAACGTACCGAGATCACTCGCGGCGAGCGTTGGCCTCACGCGTGCTTGCCGGACCGGTCAAACCTTCGGCGGGAGAAGCTCGATGCGCGCAAGACAGGTGATCGCGGGCCAGACTTACCTCATGACTCGCCGCTGCACGCAGCGGCAGTTCCTGCTGCGTCCGGATCGTGTCGTCGAAGACGTCGTCCTCTACTGCCTCGCGGTCGCGGCCGAGCGCTTCAAGATCGAGGTGAACGGCTTCATCGCGATGAGCAACCACCAGCATCTCGTCATCCGCGACATGCTTGGCAACTTTCCCGATTTCCTCGCATACCACAACAAGCTGGTCGCGAAGGCGCTGAACGTCCATCGGAACCGCCGCGAAAACTTCTGGGCAACCGAGCAACCGAACGCTGTCCATCTCGTCGAGCCCGAAGACCGGTTCGCGAAGCTCGTCTACCTACTCGCGAACCCTGTCGCGAGCGATCTCGTCGACCGCGTCAGCGACTGGCCCGGCGTGAGCTCTTTTCCGCTCCACCTCTCCGCGCGCACCACAATGAACGTTAAGCGGCCGCGTACGTTCTTCTTGCCGAACGGCAAGCTGCCGGAGGAAGCCACGCTGCACCTCGAACGCGTCGACGGCTTTGACTCGCTGACCGACGACGGATGGGCTTCCAAAGTCCGCGACGCGGTGCAAGTGGAGGAAGACCGCGCGCGCCGTGCGCGGACACGAGCCGGGCGGTCCGTCGTCGGAAGGAAGGCCGTCCTTCGCGCCGCGCCCACGGACACTCCGCGCTCGCTCGAGGAGCGCAGGAAAAGCCGGCCGTTTCTCGCGTGCCGAAATCCTGTCCGACGTGCGAGGGAGATCCTCGCGTACTTCGCGTTTCAACGCGCGAGACGGGCGGCGTGGTGTCGCCTTCAGGAGGGCGAGAGTGACGTCGGATTTCCGCTGGGGACCTACCGCGTGTGGGGCATCGTCCTGACGAAGCCGAGGACGTCCAGCTGCGGGCTCATCGCTGCATAGTCTCAGACGTGCGTGAGCCACTCGCTGTGAGAAGTATCCGCGCCGCGAACGATGTCGAAGAATCGCGTCTGCAGATTCTTCGTCACCGGGCCAACGACGCCGTCTCCGATTGCGCGGTTGTCTACCTCGCGTACAGGGGTGATTTCCGCCGCGGTTCCCGTGAGGAAGCACTCGTCGGCGAGCCAGAGCTGGTCCCGCGTGATGCGACCCTCGCGGACCTCGAGCCCAGCCTCCCCGGCGAGCGTGATGATGGTCTCGCGCGTGATGCCTTCAAGGATTGACGACGACAGGTCCGGGGTGTGAAGCACGCCCCGCTTCACGATGAAGATGTTCTCTCCCGAGCCCTCGGAGACGAACCCGTTTGCGTCGAGGAGGATCGCCTCGTCGTACCCGCCGAATTTTGCCTCGCGCTTCGCGAGGACACTATTCGTGTACTGCCCCATCATCTTGGCCTTCGCCAAGCTCACGTTGATGTGGTGGCGAGCGAACGAGCTGATCTTGCAGCGGATGCCGTTCTTGAGCGCCTCGTCACCGAGGTACGCTCCCCATTTCCACGCGATGACGGTCGCACGCACCGGATTGTTCGGCGCGTAGATTCCCATCGCGCCTTCGCCGAGAAAGATCATGGGCCGCAGGTAGCCCTCTGGCATACCATTGACACTGATGGTGTCGACGCACGCCTGCATGATCTGCTCGCGCGTGAACTTTGGCTGGAGCAGCGTTAGCTTGCACGTGTCGAAGAGCCTGTCGATGTGCTCGCGCAGTTTGAAGATCGCAGTTTTGCCGTTCTCGCGCTTGTAGGCACGAATTCCCTCGAAGCCGCCGAGGCCGTAATGGAGGGAGTGCGTGAGGATGTGAACGTGGGCGTCGTCCCAGTTCACCATCTCTCCGTCGAGCCAGATCTTCTGAACCTTATCGACCATCGGAATGCTCTCTATCGGTGGAGGCGGGACAGACCAGCGCGGACACTAGTCTTGGAAAACGCGTGGGGCCACCCGGAAGAACCGCCGCATTGCGTCACCGTGAATCTACCTCCGCAGTGCGACGTAGACGGCGCCCTCTCCACCGTCATCGTCGCGGGCGGTTGCAAATGCTGCCACGTGCTCCCGCGACTTGCTCTGTGAGAGCCAGGTGGCGATCTCTCCGCGCAACACGCCAGCGGCGGCGTCTCGCTCGCCCTTACCGTGGATGATGAGGACGCAGCGTTCGCTCCGCGCACGCATCGTCCGCAGGAATCCAGCGAGCGACTCCTGCGCCTGGCTCGCAGTCAGGCCGTGCAGATCGAGCCGGGCGTCGATCGGCAGGAGACCGCGCCGGAGGCTGCGCACGAGGTCTGGCGGTACATCGGTGCGTCGCCCTTCGACGCGCTTGCCATCGTCCGAGACTTCGAACCTTGCGACGTCCTCGATCAGGGAATGCAGGTGGTCGAGTGCCTTCTCGGCCTCGACCACAGCGCGTGCCTTGACGTCGGCCGCAGTCGACTGCTGACCACCTTGGTTGAATTCAGAGGTGCGGGGGATGCGAGCCGTCACACCTCTTTCCAGAGGTGTGACCCCGGACATCATCCGATGAAAGCTAAGGTCGTCGTCTGCTGCGCTGGGCGAGGGGCGGGCCGCTGGCTCGCGACGTGGCGTCGGCACTGGCGCGCGTTGAGGCGGGAGGGGCTGCCCCTTGACCTGTGCGGCCTTTCGGAGATCGTCGGCCTTCCGCTGGTCCGCGTCGAGCTGGGCTTTGAAGCCCTGCAGGCCGCCCGCCAGCGGATGAAAGCCGCCGAACTTGGGAAGCTGGGGCTCCTCGTCCTTCTTCTTTTCCTTCTTCTTTGCCATCAGCTGCCATCCCTCAGACGCTGCCTCAACGCGCGCAGCGCCATCGTCACGCTCTTCATTCCGGTCAGAATGCCATCGGCGTAGTGCCAATCGGCGTCATCGAGCTCCGGGAAGTCGTGCGGATTCTGCACGTCCTCGAGGGTGAGGCCCGGCTTCAGTCGCCGGGCGAGGTCGATCACTTTGGAGGTCTGGAGCTCTTCGATGTTCATGAGCTCGCGTTCTACGGCCTCCCACGCGCCATCATCGCCCTGACCTTGCTCGAGCAAAGCGGCGACGTCGTCGAGCCCAACATCCGAGACGATGGGCTCTGCGGACGGGTAGCGAGCGACTGTTGCGCCCTCCTCCGGGCAGATACCGAGGCAGTGCGTCTTGGTCACCCAAACCTCCGCAACCCGGCGCGTACGCGTGATCTCGCGCTTCAGCGCATCGTAGAGGGCGTCACCACGCTCTCCACATCCCGACCCCAGCGCCGAACCCTCTCGACGGTTTGCGCAGACGAACAAGTGAAGCCGCGGTCGTGGTGCCACGCGCATCGCTCTGTCGTAGCACGAAATCGTCTCCGACAGCTGCCCACATCCGCCGCTAAGGGCTCGGAAAATAACATGGATCCGCGTTCTGGATCCGCACCGATCCGAACAGTCGGTCGAACCGCCGTTTCGTCGTCGAAACGTCGTGCCTCGTTCGCGGTGCGCTCGTTGCAGGGCCGAAGGAAGCCTGCCCATGCGAGCCCCCCGACCGCTGCCTCCGTCCGTTGATTTGTTGGAGGTCGGCGATGGGCGCCGTGCTCGCCTGCTCGACGTTCTGGGGCGCGGCGCGTCCGCTGTCGTCCATCGCGCGATCCTCGAGAGCGGCGCCGGGCTCCGTCGCTTGGTCGCCGTCAAGCTTTTCGGGACGGTCGCCAGCGACGACGCAGACCAAGCCCTCGATGCTGCCGCACGGGCGGCGCGGCGCGGCGCCTGCGTCCGGCATCCGAACGTCGTCGAGCTCTACGACGTCGGCCGGTGGCTGAACCAGCCGTTCTTCGTCCTCGAGCTCATCGAAGGCGTGAGTCTTCGCACTCTCCTCGATCGCTACGCCGCCAAGTCCAGCCGACTGCCGCTCGACCTCGCTCTCTTTATCGGCTCCGAGATGGCCGAAGCGCTCGCCGGGGCGCGTACGGCGCGCGATCACGATGGAGTACAGCTCGGGATGCTGCATCTCGGTCTCGGGCCGCGCAAAGTCCTTCTGAGCTGGCGCGGCGAGGTGAAGGTCGGCGACTTCGAGACCTCCATGGCGTTGGGGGCGTCGTCGAGCATCCGGAGCCTTCGCTCTGTCACCCACCGCACGTCGACCATGGCCCCCGAGGTGGCTCGAGGCGCGCCTGGGGACAGTCGATCGGACGTCTTCTCACTTGGCGTCGTCCTGCGCGAGCTCTTCGTCGGGCCTCGTTTCCCGCGCGACGTCACCAACGCGGAAGCGGTGCGCCTCGCGCGCGAGGGCTTCGTCCAGCCGATCTCTTTTCAGCCG
>Ga0123336_10002662_pt1 | contig 15409 bp, 13 predicted proteins | sample SSSSmetaG_FD_96466 | JGI IMG/M metagenome (GOLD analysis project Ga0123336, IMG submission 96466) | Glacier valley bacterial and archeal communities from Borup Fiord, Nunavut, Canada, to study Microbial Dark Matter (Phase II) - ​SSSS metaG | ecosystem: Environmental > Aquatic > Freshwater > Ice... | reverse complement strand
CGGCACCGGCCTGGAAGGTGCCGGGGTAGCGGAAGAGCGCCATATCGGTCATGAAGTCGCCGTAGCTGACGCCCCAGATGCCGCAGCGCTTCATATCGATGTTGCCGAGCGACTTGGCGTAATCGACGACGCCGAGGACGTCCTGCAGATCGGGGCCACCCATATCGAGATAGACGCCGGTGCGCCAATCGCGGCCGTAGCCGGAACTGCCGCGGTAATCGATATCGAAGACTACGTAGCCGTGATTGGCGAGCCAGGAGTTGAAGACGTAGCGGTAATCCTGATAGCTGCCCCATTGCTTGAGAACGCTTGTGGCGTAGCCGGAGCCGTGGACGAAGAAGACGGCGGGCCACTTGCGGCGGTCGGCGGTTTTGTAGCCGGGCGGGAGCAGCATCTTGCCGGCGACGGGTTGTCGATCTTCGCGCGAGGGGAAGGTATAGAAGCGCGTGGCGGGCCAGGGGTACTGCCGGAAAGCGGGGCCGGTGCGAGTGGTGACTTGGTTGCCGTCTATGAACAGGTCGAGCGGGTGGTTGAGATCGGCGGAGAGCAGGGCGCGATGTTGGCCATCGTTCGAGGTGACGCCGATGTGGATGCCTTCACCTTCGGAGAGGCGCTCCTTCGATGAGCCATCGGGCTTGATGCGGTAGAACTGGCGCTCCGAGGGACCGGCTTCGGTGGAGGTGTAGTAGAGCCAATCGCCGATCCACTGCGGGTCAGCGCCGTAGAGCGTTTGTTCGCGATGAATTTCAAACTTGCCATGCGTGAGCTGGAGGGCTTTGCCGCCGGTGACCGGGACGGTGTAGAGGTGCTGGAAGCCATCGGCATCGTTGGTGAACCAGACGGTTTTGGAATCGGGGGACCAGCCGAAGGCCATGCCATTAGCCCAGGCTGCGTCCTTCGCTTCATGGAGCACTTTGGCCTTGCCGGTCTTCGCATTGAGGAGGAGGACCTGTTCGCGCTTGAGGTCGGCACTGGTCACGGTTTGGGCCAGCCACTGACCATCGGGGGACCACTGGGCGGGCGCGTTGGCCCAGACGCGCGGGCCCCAGGGACCGGGGTCCATGGCTTGCGGAGTGCCGGAGCCATCGGCGGCTGCGGTGAAGAGCTTGGACTGGCCAGGTTCATCGCCGGCGAGGTTGCGGGGGAAAGGGCCGGCTGTGACAAGGCGGCCTGAATAGATGGGCAGCAGGAGCTGGCGGCCCGGGGCTGCGGCGCGCGTGGTGTAGAGGACGCGCTTGCCATCGGGGGACCACTTATAGGAGGCGACGTTATCGGCATCGGCGAGTTGGATGAGCTGGCCGGTAGAGAGGTGCTGGGAGAAAAGCTGGCCGCCGCGGAGATAAGCGAGCCGGGTGCCATCGGGCGAGAACTGGGGGCTGGATTCGGGGAGCTTGGTGCGGGTGAGGCGGAAGGGCGGGGCGGTGCCATCGGTAGGGGCCAGGTAGAGATCGCCCTGGTGGGTGAAGGCGGCGCGCTGGCCATCGCGCGAGAGATCGAAGGCGGCGAGGCCGGTATCGGGAAGCTTGTTGCGGCGGAGGCGATCGTCCTTATCGGTGTCGGTGGCGTTGAGGGAATCGTGAAACTGCGAGAGATCGGTGAGGCGCGTGAGCTTGCGCGTATCGGGATCGTAAGAGTAGAGATCGAGGAAGGGCTGGCCTTCGGCGTTCCAGAGGAAGGCGAGCTTGTGGCCCGAGTGCGACCAGGTGATGTCGGAGGGGGGCGTGCCCCAGGCGAAGGGCCTGGTGAAGAGCTGTTCGAGCGAGCGCGTTTCAGAAGCTGCTGCGTAAGGGAGGGACAGCAACATCGCCGCGAGGAAGCATCGCATGAATTCAAACATCATACGAGATCAGGCGCGAGATCGGACGGAGTTGGGGTGTGCGGGGAGGCGGGCGGGTTCGTGGGGGAGGGGGCTGTCTTCAAATTCGTGCGTTCGGTTATGCGTTTTGGGGCGGGTGGCTTTCGGGTTCGAGAGGATTGGGGGAAACAAAGCCACGCTCCGATAAGGGCCGCCATTTGTATAAGATGTCGGGATCTTCGAGCAGGGGGCGGGCGGGGGGATCGGGCTGATCGCGGGCGCGTTCTTTGGCGATGAGACGGAGCTGTTCCATGCAGCGCTGCACGGTACGGTCAGAGGAGTTTTTGATGCGCATGATGGCCGGATATTTTTCAGCCATGACACTGCCGGAGACTTCGCGGCCGTACGAAATGTCAGCAAGAGCGGTGAGCGCGCGGCGGCTCATGAAGTAAGACTGAGCCAGTTGCTCGATGAGGATGATTTCGGAGGCCGTTTGCGGCGCGTAGTCATCGATCAATTGCGCGTGATGGAGTTCGTAGCTTTCTTTGCTTTCGACGTCGAGGAGAAAGTGTTCGGCATAGAGGCCGTGCTTTAGTGCGTTTTGCGCGCTTTTGTGTTTGCCTTCGTCGGTTTTGGGGCCGGTGCTTTTTTGTGAATTGGCACGGCTTGCGTTGGATTTTTTCTGAGTGACCATACGCCTGTTGATTAGCAGACGTTTTTTAGGCTGGGGACTGGTAGGTGAAGCAAGGTGTTGGATTCGGGGGAGATAGAGAATTTCGAAATCTGTGAATGGATTTCACGCAGAGGCGCAAAGGAGATAAAAAGCTTTGCTGCACTCGACGCGTGTTGCGCAAGCTAATGCCCGCTCTGGCTGTATTGCTACGGCCAGTTTGCTCCGCGAGGGCGAATTCTGGGGATCGGTGGAATCTTCTTCAAGGCCGCGAATCAGCAAGAGATGCGTGAATGGTACGGCAAGCATCCGGTAGGCGTCATGATGCCGTGGGGGGAGAAAGACAACCCTGAGAAGGAGCAAGCCTTTTTGTGGAACCAGTTCCGTTTGGTTTTACCTTACTCTTCGACGGATGCCGAACGATTCTGCGTCTGAAGCGCTTGTTTAAATGACCGGACAGCTGACGTTGCCTTCGGCGCGAGTGATGTTGTCCCTCGGCGGTGTTCAGAAAGCTACGTCTTCGCCGGCAATCCTTCCACAATCCAAGGATGGTGCGTAACCCGCCCCTTAGCGTGTGCTTTTTAATTTGGTATATAGTGCAGGTGCATATGAACCCGAACAAAGCTTTGTGGGAGAAGGGCGACTTTACTCAGATCGCCGGCTTAATGCGTGAGTCTGGCGAAGCTTTCGTTGCGTCTCTTGGAATTCAGCCGCCAGTCCGCGTTCTGGACCTGGGCTGCGGAGATGGTACTACGGCCGTTCCTCTGGCGCGTTTGGGTGCTGAAGTTGTAGGAATCGATATTGCCAGCAACCTTGTCGACGCCGGCAACAAGCGAGCCGCGGGAGCGGGTCTCCACAATCTAAAGTTTCAGGAAGGAGACGCGTGTAACTTACAAGGCGTCGGCGACCATTCCTTCGATTTGACTCTTTCCATGTTTGGCGCCATGTTCGCACCAAAGCCCTTCGACGTAGCAAGTGAGATGGTCCGGGTCACAAAACCAAGCGGCCGCGTTGTGATGGGAAACTGGATCCCGAATGACCCAACTTTCGCGGCGCAAGTTCTAAAGATCAGTTCGTCGTTTATGCCGCCGCCTCCCGAAGGTTTTGTCAGTCCCATGACCTGGGGTGTGGATACTCACGTCATCGAACGATTTGGCAAGGCGGGAGTTCCCCGGGAGCACATCTCCTTAGTGAAAGACACATTTGTATTCGTCTTTCCTGACAAAGGCCCGGCAGAAGTCATCGAATTGTTCAGACGATTCTATGGCCCGACGATGAATGCTTTCGAAGCTGCTGAAAAGAACGGCAAGGTGGAGGAACTCCACGCGCAGCTTGTGGAACTTGCGAAATCACAGAACACGAGCAAGGATAGCGGCACCTCCATCGCGGCAACTTTTCTACGGGTTACTGTGAGTCTCTGAGGGCGTAATGCCTGTGTTGTCGGCGATCTGGAAGTAGTCTTTCCGCCAGCGGTGTGGGACCTTCGGCGTCAAGCCAATCTCATCACATAACTTCGAGACTGGCGCCTTGAGCAGATGCGGCCGCGGAATAGGGCTTTGTCTTCCAGAGGGTGGTGCTTCCGTTGTTTCTTGCTGCATTCTCTCCATTACCTTACTGAGACAACGCCTTCCCCATTTCCCGCTGAACCGGAACACTGCCTGTATGCAGGTGATAAAAAATAAACGCTAAGAATATTGCACTGGGTTATCGCTCATGTCGATGACGGAGCGCAGGTTAAAAGACTGCGCGAAGCCTTGATCGGTCCCGCGAATCAACAAGAGATGCGCAAGTGGGATGGCAAGCATCTGGGACTCGCGGATAAAGGCGGGGGCGTCATGATGCCGCGGCGGGAGAAAGACAACCCCGAGACGGAGCATGTGAAAGTGTGGAGCGTGTTCACCGGGAACAAGAAGTACTTCGAGCCCAGCCAAGCCGCGTTCCTATGAACTACATCGTGGACGACCTGGATGCGCTGCTTACGGTTGCAGAAAGAAGACTATGGCCGGTTCGCGTGGATCTACGATCCCGACGGCAACAAGATTGAATTGTGGCAGCCGGTGACTTCAAAGAAGAAGTAGCGGAATTTAAAGGGGTCAGCACTGGAAGCGGAATTGGAGTTCCAGGCGGCGGTTGCCGGTGCGTCAGGAGACGGAGGCCGCTGTTTGAATCGACAGTGACGCTTACGATTCGACAGCAAAAAATACAACAAAGTTTTGCTTATTTATTTTCGTTTACCTCCGACTTGCCGTTCTTCTTTATGACGAAGACGACTTTTTGCAACCCTTCTCGAACGGTAGTGCATCCCTTGTCCTTAAACGCAATGATTGCGCTTGGCGTCGACGTTTGCGATCCAACCATGGCGGAAGCAATTGTGGCACCGTTGAAATCAGTTCCATATGAACAAGTTCCCGTACACTGCATCAGATCCTGACCTTTTGTTTCCCGGTCGACTGCCGGAACAACCTTCTCAAAGATGGTCTTGACTTGTTCATGGTCTTTAGCAAGGTAGACAGTAATGCCGCAAGCTAAGTGGTCTGAGCTGTAAGAAACACGAAAGAACGTATCGCCGGTTACGAAGAACGTGTCGCCCGATACGTGTATAAATTTGTTCCCTAACGATTCATCCGATGTTTGGGCAACCGCTATGGAAGCTAGCAGTAACGGAAGCAGAATCCGTGTAAAGTGAGTGGCCATATAAGTAATTATCGCGGTCGATTATCGCTCATGACGATAACGGAGCGCAGGTTAAATAAGTACGCGGGGCTTGATCGGTATAGAATCCTAGCAGCCGAATATGCAGCTTAATTCCATATTGATACGCAGTACGATTGTGGCCGCGTTGGGCGGGCTGCTCTTTGGTTTCGATACCGCCGTGATTGCGGGGATTACCGATGCGCTGACTAAGACTTATCACTTGGACCCTTCGGGTTTGGGCTTTACGGTGGCGGCTGCGCTGGCGGGCACGATTGTGGGCGCCATGCTGGCTGGGTTTCCGGGGGAGCGGTTTGGGCGCCGGGATAGCTTGCGGGGCATGGCGATTCTTTATGTGATCTCGGCCATTGGCTGCGCTTATGCGTGGGACTGGAATTCGCTGGTGATTTTCCGGTTTATCGGCGGCTTGGGGATTGGCGGCTCGTCTGTGCTGGGGCCGATGTATATCGCTGAAATTGCTCCGGCGAAGTGGCGCGGGCGGCTGGTGGGATTTTTTCAGTTCAATGTGGTGGCCGGGATTCTGCTGGCTTACCTTTCGAACTACATCATTGGGACGCTTGGTTTCGGGGACGCGGAATGGCGGTGGAAGCTGGGGGTATCGGCGATTCCTGCGGCGCTGTTTTTCCTGATGTTGTTTGTAATTCCGCGCAGCCCGCGGTGGCTGGTATCGAAGGGGCGCATGGAAGAAGCACGCTCGGTGCTTCAGATCAGCGGGGCTGAAAACATCGATGACGAACTGGCGCAAATGAGCGCGACGGTGGACCAGGACCAATCGCATGGCGTGCAGCCTTTATTCGTGCGGCAATACCGGCTGCCAATTTTTCTTGCGATTTCGATTGGCATGTTCAATCAGCTTTCCGGCATTAACGCGATTTTGTATTACCTGAACGATATTTTCGCGAAGGCGGGGTTTACGAAAGTGTCATCCGATTTGCAATCGGTTGCGATCGGGGCGACGAATTTGTTGTTTACGCTGCTGGCGATGTCGATTATCGATAAGGTGGGGCGGCGCAAGCTGCTGATCACAGGGTCGATCGGTACGGCGCTGTGCTTGGGCGGGGTGGCGGCGGTGTTTGCTTCGGGCTCGCATGAGAATCTGCTGGTGTGGCTGCTGGTGGGATTTATTGCATTCTTCGCGTTTTCGCAAGGCGCAGTGATCTGGGTATACATCAGTGAAGTGTTTCCGAACCGGGTGCGGGCGAAGGGTTTGAGTTTGGGGAGCTTTACACATTGGGTGATGAACGCGCTGATTTCGTGGAGCTTCCCGATTGTGGCGAGCCATTCGAAATCGATACCGTTCGTGTTCTTCTCTGCCATGATGGTGCTGCAGTTGATTATTGTGCTGACGACGTACCCGGAAACGAAGGGCGTTTCGCTGGAACAAATTGAGAAGCAGCTGGCTATCGCATGAACTTTCTTGCAGCGTTTTTCTTGCTTTTCGCGGGCAGCTACGATCAGCCGTTTCGCCCGCAATTTCACTTTTCGCCGCAACAGAACTGGACCAATGACCCGAACGGGCTGGTCTATTTTGAAGGCGAATACCACTTGTTTTTCCAGTACAACCCTTTCGGCGATAAGTGGGGGCACATGAGCTGGGGCCATGCGGTGAGCCGCGATCTGGTTCACTGGCAGGAACTGGCGGTGGCGCTTCCGGAAGAGAACGGGGTGATGATTTTTACCGGCAGCACGGTGGTGGACCGGAACAACACAAGCGGTTTTTGCACGGGGAACAAGGCGTGCATGGTGGCGGTTTATACGGGCCATACGCCGAAGACGAATAGCAAGCCGGCTCGGCAGACGCAGAACCTGGCGTATAGCAACGACCGGGGGCGCACCTGGACGAAGTTCGCGCAGAACCCGGTGCTGGATTTGAATATGTCGGACTTTCGCGATCCGGATGTTTTCTGGTCTGACGCGGGGAAACATTGGGTGATGGCGGTATCGCTGCCGGGCGATCATAAGATCCGGTTTTATGGGTCGGCGGATTTGAAGAAGTGGCAGACGCTGAGTGATTTTGGGCCGGCGGGGACTACGGCAGGGCAGTGGGAATGTCCGAATCTGGTGAGGCTGCCGGTGGATGGTAACGAAGGCAATACGCGCTGGGTTCTGAAAGTTGGTTTGAATCCGGGAGGCTTGCAGGGCGGGTCTGGCGAGCAATATTTTGTGGGGCGCTTCGATGGCACGCGGTTTGTGAACGACAACCCGGCGAGTGTTTCGCTGTGGAGCGATTACGGGAAGGACTGCTATTGCGCGCTGACGTTTAACAATCAACCCGCGGACCAGAAGCCGGTGATGATGGGCTGGATGAATAACTGGCAGTATGCGAATGAGGTTCCGACGAAGCCGTGGCGCGGGCAGATGACGGTGCCCCGGCAGTTGGCGCTGAAGACTTACCCTGAGGGAATCCGGCTGACGCAGCAGCCGACGGAATTTCCGCATGGAGAGAAAGGGTTGGGGCGGAGCTTTGAGTTTGAAGGCGAGATCGACATGGGCGGGGCCGATGAAGCGGGGTGGATGCTGAAGGGCAAAGACGGCGCTTATACGGTGATTGGGTACGATGCGAAGCGGCATGAAGCGTTTGTGGATCGGACGCATTCGGGGTTGACGAACTTCAGTAAGAATTTTCCGGCGCGAACGGCTGCTCCGCTGCCGCTGAAGGGCACGCTGCATGCGAAGGTGCTGGTGGACCGCAGTTCCGTGGAAGTGTTCTTTGAGGGTGGCCGCGTGGCGATTACGAATCTGATTTTTCCGGAAAACGAGCCGGTGAGTTTTGATTTTTATACGCGGGGTAAACCGGCGAAACAGATCAGCGGGAAGGAGTGGGCTTTGCAATCGATCTGGGCCGGGAAGTGATGCGGTGGTGGTTGGTGCTGTTGGGCCCGGTGAGTTTGTGCGGGACCGATGCGTTTCCTTTGGCAAAGAGCCCGTACGCGATTACGCAGCGCGCACAGCCGTACCAACCCTTTACGGTTGCCGGTGAGCAAGGCGCGATCTTCGGGCAGCAGGATGGAAGTTTTGAAGCCTGGAAGTTTCCGGTGAAGATTGCCAGCCACTTTCAACTGTCGGCGGAACTGGCGAACTACCCGATACCGATTCATCTGCAGGAGTATGCGGCGGCGATTGAGGTGCGGCCGGAGCGCACGACGATTACTTATTCGCACGCAGCGTTTACGGTGAAGCAACATATGTTTGCGCATGCGAAGGCGGGGCCGGTGTTGTTCTTTGAAATATCGTCAACGCGGGCGCTGGATTTGACGCTGAGCTTTACTCCGGACATGTTAAGGATGTGGCCTGCCCCGAATTTTAATCGGCCGAATGCTGAGTGGGTGAGCGCGGGCGAGAGCGGTTATTACATACTGCACACCGATAGCGAGAAGGTGACGGGCTACATGGCGCTGCCGGGGGCACGGCCGGGGATTGAGGCTCCTTACCAGGAACGGCCGAAGACCTATCAGACCGAGTTTAAGCTTCACTTCGACCCGAAGACGCAGAGCAAGCAGTTCTTCCCGCTGCTGTTTGCGAACAGCAAGGGCGAACTGGACCGGCTGGCTGAGGATTGGCCAAGGTTGTATGCGGAGGCGGCGGACTACTACGCGCATTTTTTCGATCATCGCTTGACGGTTCACACGCCGGATGCGGAATTCGATCTGGCGATGCGGTGGGCGGAACTGGCGATCGACCAATCGCAAGTGAAGTTTCATGAGGAGACGGGTCTGGTGGCGGGTTATTTTTCCTCAGCCGATTCCGCGCGGCCGGGATTCGGGTGGTTCTTCGGGCGGGACACGCTGTTTACGCTGTATGCGGTGAACAGTTACGGAGACTATGCGCTGACCAAGCGCGCGCTGACGTTTCTGCTGAACCGGCAGCGGGAGGACGGCAAGATCATGCATGAGTTTTCGCAGACGGCCGACCTGGTGGATTGGAAGGCCACACCTTACTTTTATGCGAGCGCCGATTCCACACCGCTGCTGATTATGACGGTGGAGGACTATGTGCGGACTTCTGGAGACACGGAGTTTTTGAAAGCGCACTGGGGTGAGATTCAGAAAGCTTATGCGTTCACGCGGGCGCATGATTCGGATGGCGACGGCATTTACGAAAACACAGAGGGCACGGGCTGGGTGGAGAGCTGGCCGCCGAAGATGCCGCATCAGGAAATTTATCTGGCGGCGCTGGACCAGCAATCGTGCGGGGCGATGGCGAAGATGGCTGGTCTGATGAATGATGCGCGGCTGGCGCAATCGGCGGGTGCGCAGGCGGCGCTGATTCGGGGCAAGATGGAGAGCGAATATTTCGATCGCGATGCGAATTTCTATGCGTTCAGCCGGAACGCGGATGGCACGTTGGACCGCACGGCGACGGTGTTTCCGGCGCTGTCGTGGTGGAACGGAACGATGTCGCTCGAGAATGCCGGGGGCATGTTGAGCCGGTGGGCTTCCGATGAATTTTCGACGGATTGGGGCATGCGCGATCTGAGCCGGAAGGCGGGAATTTATGACCCGATCAGTTACCACCAGGGGTCGGTATGGCCGCTGTATACGGGCTGGACGGCGGTTGCGGAATACCGGGCGGGGCGCTCGATTTCCGGCTACGCGCATCTGATGCAGAACGCGATGCAGACGTTTACACAGGACGCGGGGGCGGTGACGGAGTTGCTTTCGGGAGATTATTTTGAGCCGTTCGGGAGAAGCAGTTCGCACCAGTTGTGGAGTTCGGCGATGGTGCTGACGCCGGCGCTGCGGGGGCTGTTCGGGATTGAGGCGGACGCACTGAAGGGGCAGTTGACGATTCATCCACAGCTTCCGGCGACGTGGGAAAGTGCGGAGTTGCGCAACGTACCGGTGGGGAAGGACGAGTATCAGGTGAAGATGAATCGCGTGCGGGACAAGTTGCGCGTGGAGGCGAGTTCACCGACGGGGAAACCATACAAGATGGAGTGGGCACTGCCGGCGATTGAGATTGAGCTGCCGCATGCGCTGCCCATGGCGGGGTCGCGAACGATGCAACCGAAGGTGATTGGGCAGGAGGAGCGGGCGCGGGGTTCGGTATTTGAGATCGCGGCGCCGGTGGGCACGGTGATGGATCTGCCGCTGCGGATGAATCGAGCGAACGTAAAGGTGACGGGCGGGATGATTAGGGATGGCAAGCTTCACATTGAAGTGCCTGGCGAGGGAGCGGTGAAGGTGATGTTCACATGGTGATGGCGGCTCTGCTATTTCTGGCGGCGGCAAATATTACGGTTACCGCGGAGCGCTCTAGTACGGAGCCAGTGCTGGCCCCGAGCCTTCCGTGGAACGCGACGGGCTTGTTTAACCCGACGGCGATTTCGGTGAATGGGGAGACGGTGCTGCTATTCCGCGCCACTGATGCGAAGATGACGTCGCGAATCGGGTATGCGAAGAGCAAGGATGGGGTGCATTTTCAGGCGAATGCGGAACCTGTTCTGGTTCCCGAGGCAGCTTACGAGAAAGACGGCGGGGTGGAAGATCCGCGCGTGGTGAAGATTGGAGGCACTTACTACCTGACTTACACGGGTTACAACCTAAAGGACGCGCAACTGTGTCTGGCGACGTCAGTTGACTTAGTGCATTGGACGCGGAAGGGAGTGATGCTGCCCGCTTACAAAGGCACGTGGAATACGAAGTGGACGAAGAGCGGCGCGATCATTCCGGAAAAGATCAATGGGAAGTGGTGGATGTATTATCTGGGCACGCGCACGGATGCTGACGGCAAAGACCGCGATTACATGGGGCTTGCGACGTCTGGCGATTTGGAGCACTGGGCGGATGCGACGCAGGCTCCAGTGTTGCCGCGGAGGGCGGGGGCTTTCGATTCGCGTGTGATGGAGCCGGGACCGACGCCGCTGATGACGAGCGCGGGGATACTGGTTTTGTATAACGGGGCGAGTGAAGATCTGGTGTATGGCCCGGCTTGGGCGCTGTTCGACAAACGCGACCCGGGGAAGCTGATTGCGCGGGCGGAGAAAGCTTTTCTGGTGCCGGAACTTGCGTGGGAGAAGAAGGGCATTGTGCCGAACGTGATTTTTTTGGAGGGCGCTGTGTTCGGGCGCGAAGTGAACGGGACGATTGAGGGGCGGGGGTATTACGGGGCTGCGGATACGGTGATTGGCTTGGCTAAGATACGGATTCAGGTGAAGTGAAGGTCCGACGGACAACTTGCTATGCTCACCGGATTATGTTTTCGCTTTTTCTATACCGGCACCTTTCGTAATTAGCTGTTCTTGCGCCCCACGTAAAGTAGGAAGGGGCTTAAGGCTGCTGATTCAAATGAGCGATGTTTGCAGGCCCTCTACAGTAAAATTGTCAGCACAGCCTGAGCTTTCCCGGCGATGCTCAATACGCTCCGCTTCATGATAGATAGTCAGGTTGTGTAAAGGCAGGCAAGACTTGTCGATCAAACGCGCGAGGACGAGGTTTAGACCACGGAATCCGGATTGAGGGCGAGTTCGGTTTTCAGTTCCTGCGCGGCCTGTTCGGTTAAGCCCTTGACCATGTGTAGCTCCCCGAGGAGGAAGTGCGCCTGGGGCAATTTTGCATCGAGCGCGAGAGCCTGCTGCAACTGGGCTTCGGCCTCATCATTCAGTTCCTGGCGGAGCGTCATCTGGCCGGTGATGAGGTGCGCGGCGGCGGAATTGGGGGCGACTGCGAACATTTCGGCGAAGGCCTGGACGCTGTGGGGCACGTCGTGGACCAGCAGGTAACTGCTCGCGAGCATGTAGGCGCTCTCATTGGTGCGCACGGCGTCTTTGAGGACTGGGATGGCGTCGGCATAGCGGCCCAGGAGATAGAGGCTTTCGCCACGGAGCAGGGCGGATTCCTTGTAGGCGGCGGAATCGGGCTTTTCGGTGAGCATCGCCTTCTGAAACTGCTCCGCAGCGCTTGCTGGTGTTCGGCAGCCTGCGCCAGAACGGAAAGCAGGAGCAACTGCGCGATGAACAGGCTCCTAGTATAATTACGGTGCTTTGAGGTTTCTCAGTTGCCTTCTTTTATGTGTTGCGCTGGCGCGGGCGGAAACCGCATCGGCGCTCACGAGCAGGGCCGAGCAGAGAATTCGGGCCAGCGACCAGGCGGGTGCGGTGCAGTTGCTGGAGCAGGCGGCCGCCGCGGAGCCGGTGAGCGCGGAAGAGGAAGATTTAATCGGTTTCCTGTATGCGGTGCTGGGCCGAGGCGCGAATTCGATCGAGCATTTTCAGAAGGCGATTGGTGCGGCTCCGGATCTGGCGGTGGCGCGGTATCACCTGGGCGTGGCTTACTGGCTGCAACAAAACCCGACAGAGGCGATTCCGCAACTGGAGCGGGCGGTGGTGCTGGCACCGGACAATTTCGATTACAGCTTGCGGCTGGGAACGGCGTTCTTAGAGACGAGCCACTACGCGGAAGCCTTGCGGGAGCTGAAAAAATCTATTGCGCTGAATGGCGCGAACGGGCTTGCATGGAACAGCCTGGGCCATGCGCTGCAGAAAAGCGGGGATCTGGACGGGGCGGTTCAGGCTTACGAAAAGGCCGTGAGCCTGAACCCGGCCGATGACCTGTGGCGTAACGATTACGGATTCATGCTGGTGGAAACGCGCAAGGCCGACCAGGCCTTAGCGGAATTCCGAAAGATTCTTGCGCATGACCCGGAAAACTCAGGCGTCCGGGTGAACGTGGGCTATGCCTATATCAAGAAGGGCGAATATACGCTGGCGGAAAAGGAATTTCGCCTGGCATTGACGAAAGATCCGGCCTCGGCTTCGGGCCACTACGATCTGGGGATCGCTTTGAAGCAGCAGGACAAGTTGGAGGCTGCCGAAAAGGAATTGTCTGAAGCCATCCGCCTGGAGCCCGCGCTCGCGGAAGCCCACTACACACTGGGAATCACGTTTTGGCAGTTGGGCAACTTCGCAGGCGCCATCGCGGAAATGCGCGCCGCCATTGCGGTGCGCCCCGAGTACGCCGAAGCTCATTATATGTTGGGCACCACTCTAAAACAGAGTGGCGATCCGGACGGCGCTATTCCGGAATTGCGAGAAGCCATCCGTCTGGACCCGGAAACGCCGGGCCCCTTCAACATCCTGGGGCAGATTCTCCGAACCAAGGGCGAAACAGCGGCCAGCGCGGAACTGTTTGCCCGCGCCGCGAAACTGAAGCAGCATCGCGAGGCCCAGATCGGCAATGCGTTGAATCAAGGCATGGGTTCCTACGCCCAGCCCGTGCGACCGCGATGAGGAGGTGGGATACCTTAGTTCCTGACAAGTGCTTAGCGGCGGTGCCAACCAACGAGTTCCGTCCGCACGGGAACTCCGCCCCGAATTTGAGTACGGATTACCGCCTCAAACGGTGACGTAATTTTCCCGTTCCGCGAGCCGGTCAGCTTGGTGAGCAGCTCTTCCAGACTTTTCGGGCGGCAGACGTATTCCACGGCCGCCTGGGTTCCCAGTGTGGTTATACCGGCCAGGATCAACACGTTGTGCTGCGACGTCAAGCCGGGAATCATCTGAATTACCGCAAAGTCGTCCGTCAGCGGATTTTCGGTTGAACCGAAGTATCGATCCTTCTCACCTGGGCGGGGGTGGATATTGACAATGGCCAAATCGCCCCGGTGCGGCCCCTCCGTCTGAACCCGGAACACAAAATCCTGCGCTTCAGGAATTTGACGCAAGGACAGGTTCTCCGACGGTGAGCCGATAAAAACAATGTCGCTGTTACGCGCGTCGTCCCAGGAGATCAGGCGCCCGCGTTTGACTCGAATCGTCGAGTTAAATGTTGCTGAAAGGCGGTCCAGCTCATGGATTCCCATCACTTCGCCCACACCTGTGTAGTGATCGAAAATGCGACTTTCCGAGTCTACGCCCTTTTGAAAGTACCGTAGTCCGGTTTCCGGGCGCCCGACAAACTCGGCATTGCTGAACACGACAAGAGGATGCTCACTTCCTTCGAAAAAACTATGCCAAAACTCGCGAACGGCAGCCGGAGGAGTGGGCGTCCTGCTGCGCGCGGCCGCAAATCCCAAGCAGGCGGTAATGGCTGCAAACACCAGTCCGGCTAACAATCGCCTGTGTTCACTCCAAAAAATGAAGAAGACACGCCGTGGTTTAACGGCAACCGTGTTCGGAGCGGGGACCTGCGAATCTACAAACGGGGGTGGGACCGGCATCTCTTCGCGCCGATGAAAAACCAAAGAATACGATCCCTTGGGAATCTCCACTACGTAGGGCGTTCCCTGATGCTCGGCGTAGTATTCCATCAACTTCGTCCGGAGCCGGCCGGTTTGCACGCGAACTGTGGAATCCAGCCGAGGATCAAAGCTTTCGGCACGATGGAATACGCGCGTGGCGAGCTCGTATTCTTTTATCGAAACGCCGGGCTGCTCCAGACTACGCTTAGCCAGAAAGAGTAATAAGCCGCGCAACGAGTCTGAATGCTGCAAGATTTGGCTCGACGTTAGCCGCTCCAATTCTTTAATTTTCTCCTCTTCAACGTAGGAGAGATCCCCAATCTCAGCCATATCGCCCCTTGTAACACTGGTGTAACACAGGCTTTTCTATTGAAATTAAAGCGTTTAAACTTTGTAACAGTATCATACGCCAAAAAACTTGCCGCACTACCGGTTCCTGAAATAGACTACAAAAACTTCAGTTACGGTCTATTCTTCCAAGGAGAAGATTGATGAAAAAGCGTCTCAAAGTTCTTTTCAGCGTTTCGGCAGTACTTTCCCTTATTCTGACAGCAGCTACGCCTTTTGCGTATTCCCAGCAGGTTTACGGAACCATCCTCGGCACCGTAACGGATGCATCGGGCGGGGGTGCGGCGAATGCGAGGGTGATGATTACCGACCAGGATAAAAACACTCGCTTCGAGGTCAGCACGAACGAATCGGGCAACTATACAAAAGGTCAGCTAATTCCTGGCAACTATAAGGTTGAGGTTGAGCTAACCGGATTTCGCAAAGCGGTCAGCAATACCGTGGTGGTGAATGTCGATCAAACGTCCCGGCTGGACGTCGTGCTTGAGATTGGCAGCACTGCGGAAAGCGTAGAGGTATCGGCAGCCAGTCCGCTTCTCCAAACCGACCGTGCGGATGTCGCCACTACTTTTACGTCACAGCAGTTGATCAATCTTCCCAACCTAAACCGAAATTTTCAGTCATATGAACTTTTGACCCCTGGGACGGTGCGCTCAAACTGGCAGCACGCTTCGAGTGAGAATCCGCAGGGCAGCGTCCAAATCATG
>Ga0123336_10002660_pt1 | contig 15412 bp, 14 predicted proteins | sample SSSSmetaG_FD_96466 | JGI IMG/M metagenome (GOLD analysis project Ga0123336, IMG submission 96466) | Glacier valley bacterial and archeal communities from Borup Fiord, Nunavut, Canada, to study Microbial Dark Matter (Phase II) - ​SSSS metaG | ecosystem: Environmental > Aquatic > Freshwater > Ice... | reverse complement strand
GGGATGAAACCACGAACCGTAAATCCGTTAATAAAATAATCGACGATGTAAACAGTTATTACGTTGATTACCAATAAAAAAAGCCCAAGAGTGAGGATAGTAATCGGAAAGCTAATGAGTTTTAAGATTGGCTTAATGAATGTATTGACAAAGCCCATTGCCAATGCTACATAGATGGAAGTTTCAAAATTATCAATTCTAATTCCGTTTATGTACTTGGCTCCAAACATTATTAAAGCGGCAATGATGAGGTATTTGATTATTAGGTTTATCATAGTTTTGATTTGGGTTTTTTATTTATCATGTCTTTCACGAAGTACGTCAATAATTTCATCAAAATCAATACCTCTTTGCTCTAACAATACCAAATAATGAAATAACAGATCAGCTGCTTCATCTTTGAATAAATTATCGTTTGAATCCATTGCTTCAATGACTAATTCAACTGCCTCCTCACCTACTTTCTGAGCAATTTTATTTGTGCCTTTTTCAAAAAGACTTGCGGTGTATGACTTTTCGGAGGGATTATTTTTTCTGTCTCTGATAACGGCTTTCAGATGATTCAACCAACCCGCTTCTCCTGGATTGTTGACTTCATTCCAACACGTATCTGCCCCTGTATGACACGTTGGACCATCGGGGTTTACTTTTATCAAAAGCGTATCTTCATCACAGTCTACCTTAATGTCTACTACATGAAGGAAATTATTCGAGGTTTCACCCTTCGTCCAAAGACGTTGTTTCGAGCGACTAAAAAATGTTACGATTCCTTCTTTCTCGGTTTTTTCAAGTGCTTCTTGGTTCATGTAGCCAAGCATCAAAACTTTGTCCGATTTAGCATCTTGAATGATGGCAGGGATTAATCCCGCTTGGGTAAGTCCGCCTTGTTTATTAAAATCTAATTGCATTAAGTTTTATTCGTTATTAAGAAACAAAGATACCAAATTAATCACAGCCTCATCGAAATCCCTCTATCTTTCAAATAGGTCTTCAAATCAATAATGTCAATTTCTTTAAAGTGAAAAATACTGGCAGCAAGTCCTGCATCGGCTTTTCCTGTAGTAAAAACATCGTAAAAATGCTCCATCGAACCTGCCCCGCCCGAGGCAATGATGGGAATTGAGGCATTTCCAGAAACGATTGCAGTTAATTCATTAGCAAATCCAGCCTTTGTACCGTCAGTGTCCATAGAGGTCAATAAAATTTCCCCTGCCCCTCTATTTTCTACTTCTTTTGCCCATTTAACGGTTCGATATTCGGTTGGTTTTCTTCCACCGTGAGTATGTACAACGTGTTGCCCATCCACGAAACGTGTGTCAATTGCTACGATGATACATTGTGAACCAAAATTCAAAGCCAATTCATCAATTAACTCGGGTCTTTTGACGGCTGAGGAGTTAATTGAAACTTTATCTGCTCCCGCATTCAACAAGGCAGAAACATCTTGAATTGAAGAAATCCCTCCACCCACCGTAAAGGGGATATTAACGTTTCTGGCTACATTTCTGACTAAATCTATTAATGTTTTTCGATTATCTACCGTTGCCGTGATGTCCAAAAACACTAATTCATCAGCACCTTGTTCGGCATAAATTGCCCCTAATTCTACAGGGTCACCTGCATCACGGAGATTGACAAAATTTGTACCTTTCACCGTTCGCCCATCTTTGATGTCGAGGCAGGGGATTATTCTTTTTGTAAGCATATTTTTTAGCTGTGAGCTATGAGTTTTGAGCTATGAGTTTTGAGAAAAAATACGTTGAAAATCATACTGATACTTCTCAAAGCTTACGGCTCACAACTCAAAGCTACTGATTAAACTCCGCCAATTGTTTCAACGTAACTCTCCCCTCATAAATCGCCTTTCCAACAATTACACCAAAAATATTCATGTCATTTAGCTTCACAATATCATCAAATTCTGCCACACCTCCCGAGGCAATTATTTGTAAATTAGGAAATTGGTCTTGTAGATTTTGGTATAAGTCAAAACTTGGACCTTGTAATAATCCATCTTTGGCTACATCCGTTGAGATGGTGTATTTTACTCCTTTTTTAATGTATTCACCCACAAAATCATAGACTAATTTGGTGGTGGCTTCTTCCCATCCTGAAATAGCAATTTTTTCATCACGAGCATCTGCCCCTAAGATGATTTTTTCGCCTCCGTAGGTTTGCAACCAACTTTCAAAAAGCTCAGGATTTTTCACGGCTACGCTTCCGCCTGTTACTTGTTTTGCTCCTGAGTTAAAAGCAATTTCAATCATTTCATCCGACTGTACGCCTCCGCCAAAATCAATGTGAAGATTGGGTTTGGTTGCCAGTAATTCTAATACTTTATGATTAACAATTCGCTTCTGTTTTGCTCCGTCTAAATCCACTAAATGAAGGCGAGTAATTCCTGCATCTTCAAAAGATTTGGCAACTTCAAGCGGATTTTCGTTGTAAATTTTTTTCTGGGAATAATCTCCTTGTGTCAGACGAACGCAATGCCCTTCAATAAGGTCAATGGCTGGGATAATTTGTATCATGTTTTTGGTTATTAGGCTTTAGTGGTTGGGGATTGGATGGTGGAACTGTAACTTTATTCCAAAATGTTGATTATTAAGTGTTTATTCCAGTTTAATGTACTGATTTTAACACCTAAAATCTAATCCCTAAATAGAGCAAGTCTTACAAACCCCTTGCATTAAAAGGTTCGTCTCCACTCGTTGGTAGCCTTCGGGAAGGATAATATTTGGAATAATTACGTGGTCTAAACAAGTGGTTAATCCACAAGTATTGCATTTAAAATGAACGTGATCGTGATGGTGTTTATGGTCTGGAGTATTACAGCCTTCTTTACAAAGAGCATATTTCATGCCTCCTTCATCATCTAAAACCTTGTGAATCAAACCTTTATCGACAAAAGTTTTCAAGGTTCTGTAAATGGTTACTCGATCAAATCGGTCTTTCAAAGGCAATTCCACATCAGCATGAGCGAGGGCATGAGATTTGCTCATAAATACGTCCAAGATTTCCTCCCGACAGTCTGTTTGACGGAGCTTATAGTCTTTGAGTATGGATTTTACTTCGCTCATAATTAAAGTCAAATGATTAATTTTCAATGTTAAAATTTCGACTACTTGAACATTGAAAATTAATCATCATGCATTGAGTATTATAAAAATATTAAAATAACTTACTCCAAGGAATACGGCTCAATAAAAGTACAAGTCCTAAACCATAAAAAATCAACGCATTTTTGTGTCTTACCGCAGAATCAATCGCTTTTTTATTTTTAGAATAGCCAATGGTAATCAAGACAATGGCGATAATGTTTGTGGTAACATGCTCTACTGCAATTTGACGATATTCAGGGTTTTTCATAACTGCCGACATTCCTAAACCGTTAATGGCATCTAAACCAAAAGGGCTTAAAAATAAATACAAAACCAAGCCAATTAATAGTTGTGTATGGTTTGAAATCATAAAGAAAAGACCCAATTTTCTGTCGGTTTCCGCAAAAACTGTTTTGCCACTGAGTCCCATTGCCGCCTTGGCTAAAACAGCCAAACCTAAAAGCATTACTACGAAGAAAAGTGCTTTATGAATCAATTGAAAAATTTCGTACATGATGTTGTGTATTTTATTTGTTATTTTCTTCAAAGATAATAAGGAATGAGTAAACAATGTTTTCGTTTATGAGGTAATATTGTAAAAACATCAATTCCAACAAATTCATGAAAAAACAACTACTAATTCCTGCCCTGTGCTTGGCAAGCATGGCTTTGGGTTCATTCATTACAAAAACAATTGAAGATCAACCGCTTACTGTTGAAATCGTAAAACAAGCCGAGAAAATTATGGGCTTGGAATTCACCGTTGCTGAAGCTGATTCAATGCTCGTTGAACTAACTGATACCCGCAAAAATTTTGAGGAAATCCGTAAAGTTGAACTCAAAAATGAAGTTTGCCCTGCCTTACTTTTCAATCCTCTGCCCGTGGGTTTTAAGTTTGAAAAAGGTCAATCTTTTTTCAAAGCCTCTGACTTGAAAATGGTTACGATGCCTACTGATAAAAACGATTTAGCCTTTTATAACGTTCGTCAACTGGCTGAATTAATTAAAACTAAGAAAATTTCTTCCGTTGAATTGACAAAATTTTATTTGGAAAGACTCAAAAAATACGACCCACAACTGCAGTGTGTTGTAACACTAACAGAGGCTTTAGCCTTAAAACAAGCTGCTCAAGCGGATGCCGAAATTGCCGCAGGAAAATATCGTGGATTGCTTCACGGAATTCCCTACGGAGCGAAAGATTTATTGGCAAAAAAGGGTTATAAAACCACTTGGGGTTCAGTACCGTACAAAGAACAAGTGCTTGATTATGATGCAGTTGTGGTGGAAAGATTAGAAAAAGCGGGGGCTGTGCTTTGTGCCAAATTAACCTTGGGCGAATTGGCTTGGGGAGACGTTTGGTTTGGTGGAACAACCAAAAATCCTTGGAATCTCAAACGGGGCTCTTCGGGGTCTTCGGCGGGTTCAGCTTCTTCGGTTGCGGCTGGACTTTTACCTTTTGCGATCGGCTCTGAAACGCTGGGTTCGATTGTTTCGCCTTCGTCTGAATGTGGCGATACGGGCTTACGACCTACTTTCGGACGTGTACCTCGCACGGGAGCAATGGCATTGAGTTGGTCAATGGATAAATTGGGGCCAATCTGTCGGACGGTGGAAGATTGTGCCATCGTTTTTAATGCAATTTATGGAAAAGACGGCAAGGATTTGACCGTGATGGACGCTCCTTTTCAATTTGATGGAACGAAAAAGGACTTAAAAGGCATCAAAATTGGTTACTTAAAAACTGATTTTGAAGGTAAGTATGGTAATAAAACGACTGATTCTTTGACTTTAGTCATGATGAAAAAGTTGGGTGCCGAATTAATCCCGATGGAGTTGCCAAGCCTGCCTTCCAATGATTTAAGTTTCCTTTTAACCGTTGAAGGTGCAGCGGCTTTTGATGATATTACTCGCTCTGGAAAAGATGATTTAATGGTTCGACAAATTAAAAATGCGTGGCCCAATGCTTTTCGAGCGGCTCGTTTTGTGCCTGCCGTTGAGTATATTCAGGCGAACCGTCACCGTTCCTTATTAATTCAAGATTTTCATAAAAAATTGGGTAACATTGATGTGTATTTATCACCCGCACTTTCAGGTAGAAACTTGACAATGACCAATTTAACGGGACATCCTTGTGTAGTTTTGCCAAACGGATTTCGCAAAGAAGGTCGCCCAGTAAGCATTACTTTCATGGGTAAATTATTTGGTGAAGGGAAGCTATTACAAGTTGCCAAAATCTATCAGGAAGCAACCGATTTTCATTTGAAACATCCTAAATTGTAAAAATGGACTCTTCTAAGCGTTTGAAACACTTAGGAGAGTTATAAAGACTTTCTTCAGAAAATTAAGGTAAATAACATACTTAAAATTACCCACTTACGTTCATTAACTTTATATAGATATACTCGAACAAGACCATAATTTAACATAATGCACATTTCAAAACTAACCATCTTATTTTCTATTTTATTGACATTCAATAGCTTAGCACAAAAAAATAAACCTATTACTTCCGAATCTATTGAGCAATATCCCGTTCCTGCAACTTCACCCATCCAATTATTTTACATTCAACGAAGTTCAAACATTAATTCAATTATTTATGATGCTAAAATGGGAATTGATAAAAAATTAGATCCCAAAAATCCAGTACATACTTATTGGATTCTCTACACACAAGGTGGGCGAAAACAGGAACTCACGAGCATTCAACGTTCGCTTGCGTATGGACTGCATACACGACCTACCGCAGGAGAATTAGGGGCTTATGATGGTTACTTTTTTGCTTATCGCAAGCGTAAATTTGTGGTTAAAATAAACGCTGAGGGTGAGCCAATTGCCTTATTTCCAATCAACGGGAAAATGCAAATCTTGAAAAAAGTCTTCGTGAAAGTAGATGAAAGTGGTATGATGCCATCAGTCATTTCAGTCGAATTGTGGGGACGTGACATTACGACTGACAAAGAAGTTTATGAGAAATTCAAGCCCTAAATAGGTATAACTGCAATTACGAAAAGATAAAATTTTTCACTAAAGCTAACATTGCTCTGCTGTTTTTATTACAAAACGAAAAACCCTATTCACAAAAGACCTCCTATCAGTTCACCATTCCACTGAACACATAAAAATCATTTAGAAAACTGAATAATTTATTTTTGAGTTATTGTGTCAACAATAGGGATAATTTTCCAGTAAAGGCACATCTCTTAAAATCATTACTTTTTAAAACCAAAACTTAAAAATAATATGTTACAGTTTCTGAAATACGTGTTTGCAACCATCGTGGGGTTGTTTTTATTCTTTATTGTCGGCTTTTTAATTCTTGCAGGAATTGGTACAGCAATTGGTTCGGGTGATAAAGTATCGTTGAAAAACAATACTGTTTTAAAATTAGACCTAAATCGTCCCATCGTAGAAAATACTTCTGACGATGAAAATCCCTTCAAGAGTTTAGTCGGTCCTTTTGCTGATGGTGCCGATAATTTAGGTATGGTTCAACTCCGTGATGGTTTGAAACGTGCTGCTGCCGACGATCACATCAAAGGAATTTATCTTCAAGCCAATTATCCACAGGCGGGATATTCAACCTTGGAAGAAATTCGTAATGCTCTTCTCGTATTCAAAAAATCTGGAAAATTCATTTATTCCTACGGAGAAATGTTCTCTGAAAAAGGTTATTACGTAACATCAATGGCGGATAAAATTTATCTGAATCCATCGGGTGGAATGGATTTTAACGGCATAAGTGCCGAAGTAAGTTTCTTCAAAGGTGCTTTGGATAAATTGGATGTGAAGCCAGTAGTTTTTCGAGTTGGTGAATACAAATCAGCCGTTGAACCTTTCTTACGAGAGAACATGAGTGATGCAAATAAAGCTCAATACGCTTCTCTATTAGGTTCATTGAATGATCACATTTTTGGTCAAATTGCTAAGTCAAGAAATATGCAAGTAGCTGATTTGAAGAAAGTTGCGGATGAACTGACGGCATACAAGCCACAAGGAGCTTTATCTTCAAAATTGATAACTAACGTTGGATATTACGATGAATTTGAGACAGAAATGCGAAAAACATTAAGACGTGATGCCGATGATAAAATTGAATACGTGGGTTTTTCAAAATTCATGAAAGCTAAATCGTCCATTAAATACAATGATTCTGATAATAAAATTGCGGTAATTGTGGGTGAAGGAACTATTGTTGGAGCAAAAGCCGATAAAGGAAATATTGGTTCGGATGATTGGGTAGCTGAATTAAAAAAGGCTCGTGAAGATAAAAAAGTGAAGGCAATTGTGTTAAGAATTGATAGCCCAGGCGGTTCAGCATTGGCTTCGGATGTGATGTGGAGAGAAGTGGAATTAACGAAAAAAGTGAAACCCGTTATTGCTTCAATGGGCGATTATGCAGCCTCTGGTGGATATTATATGGCAATGGCAGCGGATACTATCGTGGCTCAACCAACAACCATCACGGGTTCAATTGGAATTTTTGCTCAGTTTTTTAACTTCGAGAATTTCTTGAAAAATAAATTAGGCATCACCACTGATCGTGTGAATACTAACGCTCACTCAGACTTCCCAAGCGTCACTCGTGATTTGGACGAATTTGAAAAAGCATGGTTTCAAAAGAGTATTGAGGCTGGGTATGAAACTTTTACGTCAAAAGCAGCAAAAGGTCGCAAGATGAATATTGATAAATTGAAATCTCTTGCGGGCGGACGTGTATGGTCGGGCTTAGAAGCAAAACAAAACGGTTTAGTAGATGTTTTAGGAGGTTTGGAAGATGCCGTGAAAATTGCGGCAAAGAAAGCAAAACTGAAAGATGGTGATTTTAAAACCAAATTCTATCCCCAACCAAAAGGCTTTTTTCAAGAGTTTTTCGATAAAAAAGAAGATGAAGCTGAAGCCAAAATTTTGCAAGCACAGTTCGGAGATTTAGCTCCTTACGTAAAGCAATTGAAAGCCATAAAGTCTCGTGAGGGAGCTATGACTTTGATGCCCGAAGTGATTGAGTTTAAGTAGTTATTTTCTTGTGTCTCATTAAATATCAAAATAATAGCCCTATTTTCATGGATTATTTTTAATTAAATAATCCATTAAAATAGGGCTATTATTAATATCAATTTTAATTAATCTACTTCTCCAAAACACCTTTTAAAGTCGTCAATCCCGCTGTTAAATCTCGCCCTAATATTTCACTTACATCCATGAATAAAAGTACAGCATTTGTTGGGTAATCCATTGTGCCGCTCATCCCCCATTTTACCTTTGTTTGCGTTGATGAGATGCTATTCGTGGTCATAAAAGCAGGAGAAGTTGATTTAATGGGTTCAAAAAAACGTAGTTGAAAATCAATCCTATCCCCTTCCGTAATCTTCCTGATTTCTTGTTCACCTCTTCCCAATTGATCATCTTTACTATCCCATGAAGAAATAAAGCCGACTGTTCCGTCTGTTCCTGTATATTCTTTCTTCATGTTTGGGTCCATTATTGCCCATTTGCTGTAATTATCCTGATTTTTCAAGAACTTTATGTACTCAAAAACCTGCTGTTTTGGTTTATTTATTATAATTTCACGCTCAACAGAATATTCTCTTTTTACGAAAATGGCAGCAACCATTACAAGTCCAATAAAGATTCCGATGAACAATAAAATTTTTTTAAGGATTTTCATAATTTTGTTTTTGTGATTAATAAATTAGTTTCAGTAAATATACAAAAAAATAGGGTTTATCACATCAAGCGATAAACCCTCATAAATCTTTAAATAAATAACTCTATTTCCTCTCAGGTAACAAAATTACCTTGATCATGTTTTCGGCAAAATACCTTTTCGCTGCCGTTTTTGTGCTTTCTACGGTCACTTTTTTCAGCATTTCATCTTCTTTCAATACTTCTTTTACGTCTTCATTGTCTTGATATTGCCCTTGTAAATAGCTTAACCAAAAACCATTTTCACGTAATTGTGTTTCGGTTTGGCGTTTAGTTTCTGCTTTAAACTTATCAATATCAACTGATTCTGCTCCTGAATCTTTCACTTTTTGAATTTCCGACATTGTGCGATTCACCAATTTTTCTACATTTTCGGGAGCGCATTGAAAAGCAATTTTAAAATCATATCTTTTTGCTGGAATCTTGGAAACTGAACCGCTTACACCCACACCATATACACCCGATTCTTCCTCACGCAATTTCTCAATTAACTTAATTTCCAATACTTCTGATAATGCTTCAACTTGCGTTTCATTCTCTGGCGTTGGTTCGTAATCACCCGACCAAACCATTGTTACTCGTGCTTTGGCTTCTGTCCCTTTATAAAGCGTCTTTTCAACTTTTCCTTTCGGTGGACGAATCCCTAAATCTTTGAAGGTTTCCTTACGTTTTATCGATGGCAAACCTCCCAGATACTTTTCTAACATTGGTTTAATTTCTTCATTTTTGAAATTACCCACAAATAAAAACGTAAAATCGGAAGCATCAGCGTAGCGTTCTTTATAAATATCAAAAGCACGTTGGGCATCAATTTTCTTGAAACGTTCAGCCGTCATAGGGAAATTTCGGGGTGCATAATTACTCAAAATCATACCCAATGTGTCACCATAGACTTTTTCAGGGGTTAACGTTTTTTCTTGTCCTTCCAAAAACGTGCTGACATTCGCCACAAATCCTTTGATAACGTCAGCATCAAAACGGGGCTGCGTAAAATTACTATATATTAATTGTAAGGCTAATTCAAGATCTTTTGGATTGGTCGAACCGTTAATATTTTCGGAGGTTTCTGTTACGTAAGGGGCAATCTGTGCAACTTTCCCTGTCATCATTTTCTGTAAATTCGTTGATGAAAATTCACCTAAACCGCCCATCGAAGCGATTGTTGAAGACAAAACGGCATTGTCAGCATCTTTATCTGAGTATAAGTTTGTACCGCCATCACTATATGCACCAATTAAAATTTCATCATTTTTGAAGTCTGTCGGTTTCAAAATTGCTCTTACACCATTGGCAAAAGTCAATTCAGTAACACCAACTTCTGGAATTTGCTTAGTTGTCGTAACTTTTGAGCCCATTGGCAATTTCGCAATCAAAGGTTTGTCAATTGTAGCATCCACATAAGCTGTTACGTTTTTCCCCGACGAATTCAACCACGCTCTGATTTGAGTTTCAGTTGGAAGTGTGTCCTTTTCTTTTTCAGGAGCCATTAAAATTACCGCTCTGTTTTCGGAAGTAATTAATACATTACTCAACGCATTAATTTCTTCTAATTTTGCTCCTTCCAAGTATTTTTTTGTAAAATCAAAACTAAAATCAGGTGAAGTTAAATTTTCAGTTTCCAAGAATGCCGTAACTAAACCACCTACCAATTGCTCTGAGTTTGTTTTGTCTTTCTCCTTAAACGATTTCTCCTGATTAACCATGTATTGCGTTTTTGCCCGAACCAATTCAGAAGCGTTAAAACCAAATTTTCTGGCTCTTTCGGTTTCTTCCAAAATCGCTACAAGACCTTTTTCAACGTTTGCTCCCTTCGCCACCACAAAAGAAGTGAAAGCATCAAGATTACCCAAAAAACCACTGTAACCTGCATAACCAAACAAAAATGGAGGGTCAGCTTTCTGCGTAAGTTCTTGAATACGAGCCGATAACATCTGGTTATACAAAGACCTTAACATTCCCTCACGACGGTCTTGGTAGGTTAAATCCTTGCGTTTTTCTTGTTTCGATAATATTTGAATTACCGTATAAGGTTGCTCTTTATCAGTGACTATGGCAACGTCCGTTCCACCAGTTAAGGGAATCTTATATTTGATTCTTTCTTTTGGCTTTGCAGGGTTTTGAATACTGCCAAATTTCTCAATAATCATCTTCTCGACCATTGCCACATCAATATCTCCAACTACAGCAATTCCTTCTAAATCAGGGCGATAGAAATCTTTATGGAATTGATTGAGCGTTTCATACTTAAAGTTTTTCAAGATGTCGTCTTTACCAATTGGCAAACGCTTAGCATATTGTGAATTATTTAAAATGACAGGAAAATACTTATCACGCATGCGTGCATTTGCTCCCTTACCCGTGCGAGATTCTTCCAAAACAACACCTCTCTCTTTATCAATTTCAGACGGGTCAAGCGTAGCATTATGAGCCCAATCTTCCAAAATTTGCATCCCTTTTTTGAAAACTTCGATAGAATCAGTTGGAACGGGCAACATATAGACCGTTTCGTCAAAACCTGTGTAAGCGTTTAAATCCGCCCCAAATCGAACGCCCGATTTTTGAAGGAAATTAACCAATTCATTCTTGGGGAAATTCTTGGTTCCATTAAAATTCATGTGTTCCATAAAGTGGGCAAGTCCTTGTTGTTCGTCCGTTTCCAGAACCGAACCTGCCTTTACCATTAAACGCAATTGAGCCCGATTTTTGGGTTCAGCGTTTTTCATGATATAATATTTCAAACCATTGGGAAGAATACCCGTTTTGACCCGTGGATCCATCGGGAGGGACATTTTGCTCAAATCTTCCTGAGCCATTATCGCAAAGTTGGAGAGGATTCCCAACGTTAAACCTGCGAGTAGTGTAGTAATTTTTTTCATTAATAATAAAGCTTCCTACCCCTTCGGAGGCATTTTTAAGTTATAATGTCTTGGGGGAAGACACGTGGATTAGACTGAACTAAATTATGAGTGAATTTAATACTATTTTTGGAAAATAATAGTGATAGGATTTAGAAATTATTGTTAGGAAATATTTAGCGGTCGTATTTTTAAATTTTGGTGCAAAATCTAAATTGAAGAATAGTTATTTTGTTCGTAATTAGCCAAATCTTAATAAAACATATACAAATTGGCTGATTATCCTGTTTCATCAACCAATTTGTGTATAAAAAAGTAGTTTTTGGCTAATTATGGGAAATACCTAATAATCAAATTATACTTTCTTCTTTATAAAATTTATAAGAATAGTAGGTGGAAATTGTAAGAATTGCTGTTAATAAAACCACGGTAAAAATCAGTTTTAATTTAAAATCTGACAGAAAAAATAAGATTATTATTCCAACAAGACTACTGTAAAAGATTAATTTCCCAGCAAATTGATGCGTTTTCTTCCAAATAGTTTCACTTTCCATTGCCCAAGGCGTTCTAATTCCTATGAAATGATTGCGTTTGATATTAATCATATAATTACCTAAAAACGCCATGAAAAATAAAATGAGCATTGGAATATAAGTTATAACTGAACCTTTTCCTCCTCCTGAAATGCCAGATTGAACTATAAAAAAACTAATAATTACCATGAAAATACTTATTCCCAGAGTTATACTTTCCAAAAGCCCTTTTTGATTTTTAAGGTTGTTTTTAGTATCTATTTTAGGTAAAAATTTGAATAATAAACTGAGTAAAATTGATACACAACTTATGGATAATACTATTCTTAATAACTCTGTTTTTGTACCAAAACGATTAGGAATCATATCCAAATCGAAATGTAAAGGCACAATTTGGGGGATTTGATTCCATTGATAGCTCACATAAAGAAGTGGCACAATTGGAAATAAGAGAGAAAGTAAAAATTTCGTTTTCATGATTGTTATGATTTAAATTGAGGGAGTAAAATGAGTAAATTTATAACGTTTTAAACTGAACAAACCAAGCCATGATTTCATCCATGACGGTCATATTGAGGGAATATTCCACGAACTGCCCTTTCTTCACGGCAACCACTAAATCCGCCTGTTTTAGCAAATCCAAATGATGCGAAATGCTGGGTTTTGTCATGTTGAATTTATCGGCAATATCACCTGCGTTCATATCACCTTCTTTCAGCATTTCTAAAATTTCCCTTCGAGTGTGGTCGTTTAGGGCTTTAAAAAGTATGTTCATTTTGTTTTAAATAAATATTTAGACAAAAATCTAAATACTATTTAGATATTACAAACAATTTGTGAAAAATATTTAGACAAATATCTAAATACCCATTAGAAAACCAATAAGTCGTCCCGTAAAGGACGACTTATAATGATTATTTGATAAGATAAAATGCTTAACGTTAGCCTCTTAATTTTTCTTTAATTTTTCCTTCGTAAATTCACTCAAAACCAAACCACCACTAATTTCAGCCCTTTCTGTTAATAATTCATCCCAATGTTCTGTATTTTTCCAAAGAATCTTTTTGAGTTCTAACAAGCCTTCTGGATTATACGTTTTTAGACGATTTGCTAAATTTTTCACGGCTTCGTCCATTACTTCAATATTTTCAAAAACTTCCATGAACAGTCCTTTTTCTTTTGTCCAATCCGCCGAGAAGAAATCGTCGGGATTTAATGCCAATTGTGTAAATGCCGATAAGCCAATTTTTCGCTCAACGACGGGTTCAATAACAGCTGGAATAATACCAATATTTAATTCAGATAATTTAATGGATGCAAACTTAGTTGCCATACAATAATCCGCTGCGGCGGCAAGTCCAACGCCCCCACCAACTACTTTTCCTTGCACTCTTCCTATGATAATTTTAGGACATTTTCGGATGGAATTGATAATTTTTGCAAATCCATTAAAAAATATTTTACCCAATTTTTTGTTCTCAATTTGCAATAATTGTTCAAAATCTGCTCCCGAACAAAAAGCACGTTCTCCGCCACTTTGCAAAATAATCACTTGCAGGTCTGAACGTTCTCCCAACGTTTCTATAGTGGTTGCCAATTCTTCCAATAATTTGATGGGCATAGAATTGGTCGGTGGATTACTAAAAATAACCTTTGCCACCCCTTGTTGACCTTCCTCCACAACAATTAACCCTGATGAAATAGCTTGCATAATGAAAATATTTTAAGAAATTAGAGTATAAAATTAAGAAATAGCCATGAACTATAAGCTACAGGTTGTGAGATTTTTAATTCTTGGCAGGAAAAAAAGTTTCCGAATAACAAACAAATAGTGGTTACAAACACTAAACTAAAGGACAATTTTCGTGAATCAAGGTTAAATCTCATTGCTTAGAACTTAAGAACTCGTAGCTATTCATCAACAATCAAATTAAAATGTACAAATCAGAACAATTAACATTAGTCCGCCAATCTGCCCGAGATTTTGCCGAACGCTACATCCGTCCACACGTAATGGAGTGGGACGAAGCCCAAACTTTTCCCGTTGAATTAATGCGTCAATTAGGCGAACATGGATTTTTAGGAGTTCTCGTTCCCGAAGAATATAATGGGGCGGGTTTAGGATATCAAGAATACGTATCAGTAATTGATGAAATATCACAGGTTTGTGGTTCAATTGGCTTATCAGTTGCGGCTCATAATTCTTTGTGTACCAACCATATACTACAATTTGGTTCAGCCTCACAAAAAGAGATGTATCTTCCAAAACTTGCCACAGGACAATCAATTGGTGCTTGGGCGTTAACGGAAGCCAACACGGGTTCAGACTCTGCCCGCATGATGTGTACTGCCACAAAAGAAGGCGATGAATACGTTTTAAACGGTGCGAAAAATTGGATTACCCACGGAAAATCGGGTGATGTGGTGGTCGTGATGACTCGCACAGGAGAGATTGGAGCGAAAAATAATGCTACTGCTTTTATCGTGGAGCGTGCCAATTCTGGGTTGAAATATGGCAAAAAGGAAAATAAATTGGGTATGAGAGCCTGTGAAACTGCCGAAGTTATTTTGGAAGATTGTCGAGTACCTATCTCAGCTCGTTTGGGTAACGAAGGGGATGGTTTCAAGCAAGCCATGAAAATTCTGGACGGTGGAAGAATTTCAATTGCTTCTCTGGCTTTGGGAATTGCCAAAGGTGCCATGTCGGCAGCCGCAAAATACGCTCAAGAACGTCATCAATTTGGACAACCAATTGCCAATTTTCAAGGAATTAGTTTTAAATTGGCAGAAATGGCAACGAAGGTACATGCCGCAGAATTGATGACTCGTGAAGCTGCTGCCCTCAAAATGGAAGGCACTAATATGACAAAAGAGGCAGCAATGGCAAAACTTTATGCTTCTGAAATTTGTGTAGAAGTTTCAACCGATGCAGTACAGATTTTTGGCGGATATGGATATACAAAAGATTTTCCAGTCGAGAAATTTTACCGAGATTCAAAACTCTGCACCATCGGAGAAGGTACTTCCGAAATACAAAAAATGGTTATTGCAAGAGAAGTTTTGAAAGATTTTTGAGGTAAAAATTAACCCTATTGGCTATGTTTTGGGGTGGAGTGTTTTACTAAAACTTTACCCCAAAATCTAAATAAAGTGCTCCAGTCTTTGTTACTAAATCGCCAAAAGAACGGTCACGATTGATTTCTGTTAAGCCACGCTG